>Ga0207706_10000587_pt1 | contig 38710 bp, 33 predicted proteins | sample KBSC53metaG_FD_184318 | JGI IMG/M metagenome (GOLD analysis project Ga0207706, IMG submission 184318) | Corn rhizosphere microbial communities from Kellogg Biological Station, Michigan, USA - KBS C5-3 metaG (SPAdes) (version 2) | ecosystem: Host-associated > Plants > Roots > Rhizosphere > Soil ... | reverse complement strand
CTTCATCGTCTTCGCCAATGAAAAGGGCGGCACCGGCAAGTCGACCACGGCGGTCCATACGGCAATAGCGCTTGCCGCTGCCGGCCACAGGGTCGGCGCGCTCGACCTCGATCAGCGCCAGCGGACCATGACCCGCTACCTAGAGAATCGCGACGCGACCATGCGCCGGCTCGACAAGCAACTGGCCTATGCCGCCTATGAGGTGCTCGAAGACCAGAGCGAGGCCGGGCTCGAGGCCGCCATCAGCCGCCTCGGCGAACAGGCTGACGTGATCGTGGTCGACACGCCCGGCCGCGACGATCCGATCGCCCGTTCGGCGATCCTCAAGGCCGATACCTTGGTTACGCCGATGAACGACAGCTTCGTCGACCTGGACCTGATCGGCCAGGTTCATCCCGAAAACTTCAAGGTCACCAAGCCCAGTTTCTACGCCGAGCTGATCTGGAACAGCCGCACCCAGCGCGCCAAGGAGACCGGCAAGGGCGTCGACTGGGTGGTGCTGCGGAACCGCCTCCAGCACATCACGTCGCACAACCTCCAGCGTGTCGGCGCCGCCCTCGACGAACTGGCCCGGCGGGTCGGGTACCGCGTCATCCCCGGCCTCGGCGAACGCGTCATCTACCGCGAACTATTCCCCAAGGGCCTTACCCTGCTCGACCTGAGCGAGCTTGGAGAGGTGGGGCTGGGCCACATCGCGGCCCGTCAGGAGTTGCGCGAGATGGTCTCCGGACTCGCCATTCCGGGCGAGGAGGACGTGAAGGTAGCCGCAGCCGGATAGCGCAATCGGGCTTGAACTATTTCCAATATTGGAGTGTTCGGCCTCTCGATGACACACAGCTTCAATCGAACCATCCTGCGCGAATATGACGTTCGCGGGGTCGTCGGGCAGACCCTCTTCGTCGAGGACGCCTATGCACTCGGCCGCAGCTATGCCGCTCTGGCCGTGTCGGAAGGCGCCAAGAGGGTCGCCGTCGGGCGTGACGGGCGCACCCATTCGCCGGAAATGGAGGCGGCGCTGGTCCGCGGCCTGACCGAGGGTGGACTCGACGTGATCCGGATCGGCATGGGGCCCTCGCCGATGCTCTATTTCGCGGTATCGACGCTCGACGTCGATGGCGGGGTCCAGGTCACCGGCAGTCACAACCCGGCCGACTATAACGGCTTCAAGATGCTGCTGAACGGCCGCTCGGTGTTCGGGGCCGAGATCCAGGACCTGGGCCGACGCGCCGCCGAGGGTGACTGGAGCGAGGGACAGGGCACGGTCGAGGAGGCCGACATCGTCGAAGCCTACGTCGACGCGCTGGTCAAAGGATTCGATGGCAAGCCCTACCGCATCGGCTGGGACGCCGGAAATGGCGCCGGAGGACCGATCCTCGACGAGCTGGTGAAGCGCCTGCCGGGCGAGCACCACACCCTCTACACCGAGGTCGATGGCAACTTCCCCAACCACCACCCCGACCCGACGGTCGAGGCCAACCTTGCCGACCTCAAGAAGCTGGTTGCCGACAAGAACCTCGATTTCGGCATTGCCTTCGACGGCGACGCCGACCGGATCGGCGCGGTCGACGCCAAGGGCCGGGTGATCTGGGGCGACCAATTGCTGATCATCCTGGCAGCCGACGTGCTGAAGGATCAGCCAGGCGCGACGATCATCGCCGACGTCAAGGCCAGCCAGACCCTGTTCGACCGCATTGCCGAGATGGGCGGCAAGCCGCTGATGTGGAAGACCGGGCACAGCCTGATCAAGTCGAAGATGAAGGAAACGCAGGCGCCGCTGGCCGGCGAGATGAGCGGCCACATCTTCTTCAAGCATCTCTGGTACGGTTTCGACGACGCGCTCTACGCCGCGGTCCGCCTGATCCGCGCCGTCTCGGCCAGCGGCAAGTCGCTGACTGAGCTCAAGGACGAGATGCCGGTGTCAGTCGCGACGCCGGAGCTTCGTTTCCAGGTCGACGAAAGCCGCAAATTTGCGGTGATCGGCGAGGTCGCCGAGCGGCTCGCGACGGAGGGCGCCGAGGTCAATTCGACCGACGGCGTTCGGGTGAAGACCGCCGACGGCTGGTGGCTGCTGCGCGCCTCGAACACCCAGGACGTGCTGGTCGCCCGCGCCGAGGCGAAGGACCAGGCCGGCCTCGACCGGTTGATGGCTACGGTCAACGACCAGCTGGAAAAGAGCGGCATCGCCGCGGTCGAAGCGGCGCACTAGAATGAAACCTCTGTTCGTGCTGCTCCACAGCCTTCCCGAGACGGGAAGGGTGAAGGTCGTCGGCATCTACACATCGAGGTCTTTGGCCGAGGCGGCGGAGGAGCGTTCGCGGCTATTACCCGGGTTCGTCGACGAGCCGGACGGCTTCTCAATCGAACAATATGAGGTGGACCATGACCATTGGCCGAGGGGCTTCGTCCGCCTGTAATTGAAGACGGCGTGACCAAAGCCGGCGGATTGGCTATGATCGACTCATGCCTCAACAGCTTGCCATGACCAATGCCAAAATGGCCGGAGATGTCGAGCGTAACTGGCTGCAGCAGATGTTCGCGGAGGCGCCAGGATTCATGGCAATCCTCGAGGGCAGCGATCACCGCTTTACTTTCGCAAACCGCGCGTTCGAGGAGCTGGTTGAGAGAAGCGACATCGTCGGCAAGAGCCTTATCGAGGCAGTGCCGGAAATTGTGGAGCAGGCCCTTTTCGATTTGGTGGACGAAGCCAAGGGTTCGGGCGAGCCATTCGTTGGCCGAGCAGTGTCGATAAGCATCAACTTGCCAGGCGGTTGGTGCGAAGAGAAATTCGTCGACCTCCTGCTCCAGCCGTTCCGGGATGCGGGCGGTGGGGTTTCCGGTATTCTCATTCTTGGCCACAATGTTTCGGAAGATAAGCGGAGCGAAGATCTCCGTTTGGCCCACAATCGAGTGCTCGAGCTTGCGATCGGCGATAGCCCGCTCGAACAGACATTGAGCGCACTCATCAAGATCATCGAGTCGACGTCGCAAACCCAAGTCTTGGGATCTATCCTGCTGCTCGACCTTGATGGAAAGCACCTTCGACATGGCGCGGGCCCAAGCCTCCCCCGCGAATATTTGGAAGCGATCGACGGCGCCGAAATAGGGCCATGTGCGGGATCCTGCGGTACCGCTGCTTACACTGCCGCACCGGTTTTCGTTTCAGACATCGCCAATGACCCGCTGTGGGCAGAGTATAAGGCGATCGCCCTGCCGCACGGCCTTCGCGCCTGCTGGTCGATTCCAATTCTCACCCGTGGCCGTCGAGTGCTGGGCACCTTCGCCATGTATCATCGTGAACCGCGCGAACCGAAAGTGAGCGACCTCGCCCTTGTCGATCTCATTACCCAAACTGCTGCGCTCGTGATCGACCGTGAGCGGGCGCATCGAGCGCTTCATGAAATTTCCGAAATGGCAGATCCGGGCTCGGAGGACTTCTAGTCGTCCTCGTCCTCGTAGCCCACCAGGTTCAATTCCCGCGCCTTGATCTGGTGCAATTGGCACCAGTGCATCAGCGCATCCTCGCGGCCGTGGGTGATCCACACCTCCTTGGGCGAGACCTCGCGGATCGTCCGGGTCAGCTCGTCCCAGTCGGCATGGTCGGAAATGACCAGCGGCAGCTCGACATTGCGCTGCCGGGCGCGCTGGCGGATCCGCATCCAGCCCGAGGCCATCGCCGTGATCGGGTCGGGTAGCCGCCGCGACCAGCGGTCGTTGAGCGCGCCGGGCGGACACAAGATGATCTTGTCCTGAAGCTCCGCCTTGGGGACGCCCGTCGCCAGCCTTAGCTCGCCGAGCGGCACGCCTAGCTCCTCATACAGGCTGCACAGCCGCTCCAGCGCGCCATGGATGTAGATCGGCTCCTCATAGCCGCGCCCGCGCAGCTCCATGATCACCCGCTGCGCCTTCCCCAGCGCATAGGCGCCGACCAGCACGCAGCGGCCCGGCTCGGCCCGCAAGCGGTGCAGCAGCCGGTCGATCTCGCTGCCGGTGTCGGGATGACGGAACACCGGCAGGCCAAACGTCGCCTCGCTGATGAAGATGTCGCAGGGCGTTACCACGAAGGGCGGGCAGGTCGGGTCCGCGCGCCGCTTGTAGTCGCCCGACACGACGACCCGCTCGCCGCCATGTTCTAGCAAGATCTGCGCCGAGCCCAGCACATGGCCGGCGGGGACGAAACTCACGTCCACCTCGCCGATCCGCACCGTGTCGCCATAGCCGACCTCGACGCCCCTCTGCTCGCCATAGCGCGCGTCCATGATCGCCAGCGTCTCGGGCGTTGCCCATACCTCGCCATGGCCCCCGCGGGCATGGTCGGCATGGCCGTGCGTGATCAGCGCGCGATCCTTGGGCCGCGACGGATCGACCCACGCATCCGCCGGTTTCACGTGAATGCCTTCCGGAAAAGGCTCGATCCAGCTGCCGAGGCGCGCCATATCGCCCATGTGAGTGCCCTTCCCCCGATTGTCGAGCAATGGTTCGCCGCGCGCGGCTGGAACCCGCGCCGGCACCAGCTGGCGATGCTCGACACGGCGCGGGCGGGCGATCATGCGCTGCTGGTCGCCGCGACCGGCGCTGGCAAGACGCTGGCGGGCTTTCTCCCCACCATCGTCGACCTAGTCGAGAATCCGGCCGAGGGCCTCCACACTCTTTACATCTCGCCGCTCAAGGCCCTGGCGGTCGACGTCCAGCGCAACTTACTGACCCCGATCGAGGAGATGGGCCTCGATATCGGCGTCGAGACTCGCACCGGCGATACGCCATCCGACCGCAAGGCTCGCCAGCGCATCCGCCCGCCTCAGATCCTGCTGACCACCCCGGAAAGCCTCAGCCTGCTCCTGAGCTATCCCGACAGCAGCCTGCTGTTCGAGAATCTCAAGACCGTCGTGGTCGACGAGATCCACGCTTTCGCCCGCGACAAACGCGGCGACCTGTTGGCCCTCTCCCTCTCCCGCCTGCTGGCGCTCGCCCCTGGGCACCGCCGCGTCGGCCTCAGCGCCACCGTCGCCGATCCCGACGCCTATCGCAGCTGGCTTGCGCCCGACGCCGACATGGACCTGGTCCGGCTGGTCAAGGGCGATCCCGGCGCCGAGCCCGACCTTTCGATCCTGATCCCCGAAGATCACATCCCCTGGGCCGGCCATTCCGGCTACCACGCCGCGCGCGACGTGATGCGCCTGATCGAGCAGCACCGGATCACGCTGGTCTTCTGCAACACCCGCGGCCTTGCCGAACTGACCTTCCAGAAACTCTGGTCGATCAACGACCAGTCGCTGCCGATCGGCATCCACCACGGCAGCCTGGCGGTCGAGGCGCGCCGCAAGATCGAGGGGGCGATGGCCGAGGGCAAGGTCCGCGCGCTGGTCGCCACAGCCAGCCTCGACCTCGGCATCGACTGGGGCGACATCGACCTCGTCATCCAGATGGGCGCGCCCAAGGGCTCGTCGCGCCTGCTGCAGCGGATCGGCCGCGCCAACCACCGGCTCGACGAGCCGAGCAAGGGCATGATCGTCCCCGGCAACCGGTTCGAATATCTGGAGGCCCGCGCCGCACTCGACGCGATCGATGACGGGGAGCTCGATCCCGATGTCTTCCGCCCCGGCACGCTCGACGTGCTCGCCCAGCATGTGCTGGCTGTTGCCTGCGCCGGGCCATTCGACGAGACTGGGCTGCTCGCCGAAATCCGCTCCGCCGCGCCCTATGCCGGCCTCAAGAACCAGACCTTTCGCGACATCCTCAATTTCGTCGCTACCGGCGGCTATGCCCTGCGCGCCTACGACCGCTTCCGCCGGATCGTCGAAGATGCTCCCGGCCGCTGGCGGCTGGCGAGGCCGGCCATCGCCCAGCAGCACCGGATGAACGCCGGAGTGATCGTCGAGCAACCGCTGATGGACGTTCGCTTCAAGGGCGGCCGCCGGCTCGGTACCGTCGAGGAGGGCTTCGCCTCGACCCTCACTCCCGGCGACCATTTCTTCTTTGCCGGTCTCAGCCTCGAAGTCCTGTCGCTCAAGGACACCGACATCATTGTCCAGGCGTCGAAAAAGTCCGCGCGGATCGTGACCTATGGCGGACAGCGCATGTCGATGTCGACCCATCTCGCCAACCGCGTCCGCGCCATGCTGGCTGACCGGAACGACTGGCACCGCTTCCCCGACGACGTCAGCGAATGGCTCGAGGTGCAGTCGGAGCGCTCGCTGCTGCCCGAACCGCACCAGCTGCTGGTCGAAACCTTCCCCCACGAAGGCCGCCACTACATGGTCGCCTACAGCTTCGAAGGATGGAACGCGCACCAGTCGCTCGGCATGCTGCTGACCAAGCGGATGGAGAATGCCGGGCTTAAACCGCTCGGCTTCGTCGCCAACGACTATGGCCTCGCCTGCTACGGGCTGGAGCCGGTGACCGACCCGCAATCGCTATTTTCCCCTGACATCCTGGAGCAGGAATTCACCCAATGGCTCGAGCGTTCCTACCTGCTCAAGAACGCCTTCCGCGAGGTCGCGGTGATCGGCGGGCTGGTCGAGCGTCAGCACCCGGGCAAGCGCAAGACCGGGCGGCAGGTCAGCTTTTCGACCGACCTCATCTATGACGTGTTGCGCAAGTACGAGCCCGACCATTTGCTGCTCCGCGCCGCATGGGACGATGCCCGTACCCGCATGACCGAGCTCGGCCGGCTGGTGAGACTGGTCGACCGGGCGGCGGCGACCATGGTCCATGTGGAGGTCGACCGGATCACGCCGATGGCGGTGCCGCTGATGGTGATCGTCGGCCGCGAAGCGGCGCCGGAAGGCAGTGCCGACGAAGCGTTGCTGGTCGAGGCCGAAGCGCTGGCCGAGGAAGCGATGCGCATAGACTAATTCATTCTGCCTCAAGCTGCGGAAGGCTACCACTGCTGAATGCGCGCCCTCATCCTGCCTGTCGTTTCATTCGCCCTTGCCGGCTGCACCACCATCGCCAGCACTGCGGTCGATGTTGTGACGCTGCCGGTCAAAGTCGTGTCGGCCGGCGTCGATGCGGCGACGACCAGCCAGTCCGAAGCCGACGAAAAGCGTGGCCGCGAACTGCGCAAGGCCGAGGAACGCGCCGGCCGCGAGGAGCGCGAACGCGAAAAAGCCTGCAGGAAGGCGGCCGAGCGGGGCGAGCCCTGCCCGCCCCAGCCCGAGCCGCCTGCCAACTAGCGCTTCGCCTTCGCCGTCCGCGCCACTTCGTAGAGGAAGTCGGCGTAAAGGATCGCCTGGCCGTCGAATCCGAGCACTTTGGGATTGCTGCTGTCGACCAGCAGCCATTCGTCGGGGGCATGCGCGCCGCCCCCGCGCCCGCCGCCGAACTGGCCGGCCGCAAGCTGCAACGGCGGACCGGTGAACACCACGCCGGGCCAACTTCCCGCCGAGCGCGCCGACATCGTCATTGGAATTTTGGCTGAGGCCAGCGTCGTCTGTTCGGCATTGATCAGCCGGCTGTTCTCATCGGTTTGCGTCGGGCTGTAACCGCCGCTGACGTTGACCTCGATGTCGCCGAATCCGCGCTTGGCGAGATGGGCCTTGAGCTTTGCCACCGCTTCGTCCCTGGTCATGTCCGGGACCAGCCTCAGGTCGAGCTTGGCTTCGGCCCGGCCCGGCAGGACGGTCTTGCCGCCAGGCCCCATATAGCCGCTGACCAGGCCCTGAATGTTGACGGTCGGCTGCTCGGCGAGCCGGTATTGTGAGGTTAGATAATCCTCATCCTTGTACCAGTGCTTGATGCCCAGCACTTTCATGTCGTCGGCTTCGTTGTTGGCGGCGACGTCGGCGGCAATCAGCTCCTTCTGCCGCGCCGTCAGCGGCTTCACATTCTCGAACCAGCCGTCGATGGCCGGCGTTTGGCCGTCTTCCGAAACCAGCGTGTTGAGCGCCTTGATCAAGTGCCACACCGGGCTGTCGACGTTGGCCTTGAGGCTTGAATGGATGTCCTTGTTCGGCCCGCGCCCCCATTTCTCGCCGCTCGAGACCAGCTGCAGTTCGATCACGCCTTTGGCTCCGAGCGACAAGGTCACTCCGCCGTCGACCGACTGGCTGGCCGATGGAATGATGATTCCCACCGACTTTTCCAGCGCCGAGCGCACTTCGGGCTGGGTGACGACCTGCGAGAAGTGCGTCGAGCCTATTTCCTCCTCGCCTTCGGCAACGAATACCAAATTGACCGGCAGCTTCACTCCCGACGTCCTGAAAGCCCTGAGGGCGGTCAGGAAGGCGGTTTCCGGCCCCTTCTGGTTGACCGCGCCGCGGCCGATCAACGCCTTTCCTTCGCCCTGCCGGTCGACGATCCGGCCTTCCAACGGCGGCGACGACCATTCCGCCGGGTCATAATGCTTGACGTCGTACATGAAGTAGATCGCCAGCGTATCCTTGGCTCCGGCATCGAGCGTCGCGAACACGCCCGGGACGCCGTCGGTGCTGATCACCTTGGCCTGCTGGAAGCCCGCGTCGAGTGCCAGCTGGCGCATATATTCGGCGCCTTCCTTGTGATTGATTCCCATATTGGCGATGGTCGGAAGCGCGATCCATTTGCGCAGGCGGTCGATCGACGCGTCATGATCGGCCTTGATCGCGGCGACCACCTTCTCCCGCCCTGGATCGCCTGGCTTGGCGACGGCCGCCGATGGAATGACCGAGGCCATCGCCGTGGCCGCTAACATGAAGCGTTTGAAGCTCATTGCATTCCCCTGATTTGGATTCACTGACCCCAGACTGGAACCTTCGAGCGCACTCGTCCAGAGTGGCGGCGCATGCGCTATTTTCTCGACACCGAATACAACGGCTTTGGCGGGGCCCTGCTAAGCCTCGCCTTGGTGCCGGAGGACGGCGGCGAGGAGTTTTACGTGACGCTCTCCTGCGATGCGCCGCTCGATCCCTGGGTAGAGCGTCATGTGATCCCGTTCCTCGACATGGTGCCCGAAAGCCTGGTCAGCCCCCGCCTGTCGCGCCCGGAAGCGGCGGGAGCGCTGGCCGCCTGGCTGGCGCATGACGAGGCGCCGGACATCGTCGCCGATTGGCCCGAGGATCTGGCGCAGCTCTCAATGCTACTGGTCACCGGACCCGGCCTGATGGTGCCGATGCCGCCGCTCAGCCTCCACTTCGTGCCAATGCGCGGCTTCTCGACCGCCGCCAACAGCGTTGTGCCCCACAATGCGCTCCACGACGCCCGGGCGCTGCGCGATCATGTCATGGGGATCGAGCCCTAACGTCATCCCGGACTTGATCCGGGATCCATGAACACGGCCATCGGAGTCTGAAATCGGATGTGTTCATGGATTCCAGCTTTCGCTGGAATGACGTGAAGGTTAGAGCGGACCATGGTTCCCCTTTCGTTCGCCGGCCACGATTTCCTTGCCAGCCCCGAAGGCGCGCTGCATTGGCCAGCGCAGGCGGCGCTGCTCGTGGCCGACCTGCACCTCGAAAAGGCAAGCTGGTTCGCCCGTCTCGGCCAGTTTCTGCCGCCCTACGACAGCCAGGCCACGCTCCAGGCCCTGGAGGGTGAGATCGAGCGGACCGGGGCAAGGCGCCTCTACTGCCTTGGTGACAGCTTTCACGACCGGTTCGGCTGCGACCGGTTACCCCTGGCGGCTCGAGACTTGCTCAACTCCTTGACCTCGCGGGTCGACTGGATCTGGATCGTCGGCAATCACGACGCTGGCTTCATCGACCATTGCGGCGGTCGGATCGAAGAGGAGTGCGAGGTCGGCGGCGTCATCCTTCGCCACGAGGCCGATCAAGACGATCCACGCCCCGAAATGTCGGGCCATTTCCACCCCAAGCTCCGCCTCAGCCTGCGGGGACGAAGCGTCTCGCGCCGCTGCTTCGTCGCCAGCGCCACCAAACTGATCCTGCCCGCCTATGGCGCCTTCACCGGCGGACTCGACGCCGGCCATCCCGAGATATTGAGGAAAGTCGGTCCCGGCGCCTCGGCGCTGGTCCCATCGACCGATCGCCTGCTACGCTTCCCGATCGCCGCCTAGGCTAGCTTCGCGGGTATCAGCCCCCGCACGATATTGCCGATGAAGAAGCCCTGGTTGAGGTCGCCAGGCGTCAAATCGCCTTCCTCGGCCCGCCCTTCCTCGATCAGCTTGGCGCGAAGGATTCCCGGCATGATCCCCCGGGTTAGCGGCGGGGTCAGCAGCTTGCCGCCGCGATCGACGAAGATGTTGGTCCGGCTGCCTTCGGTCAGCTGGCCGTCGGGATCGATAAAGATCGTCTCATAGGCCTGTTCGCCCTGCCGTGCCTGGTCGAGAAAGCGACGGTCGGTGGTCTTGTAGCGCAGCCTGAAGTCGCTGGGATCGACCGGTAGGGGACGAACCGCAACCGAGACCGGCAATTCGTCCGGATCTTTATAGGACTTGACCTGGATCGCCATCGCGCCGGTCCGCGACAACAATAGTCTCACCATCGCCCTTTGCTTTCGGCCAAAGGTCGCCGCCTGCAGCTCATTGCGTGCCGCATGACGATCGAACTTGAAATCCAGGTCTGCAGAGGAGTTCTTCATCCGGTCGAGGTGCCGCTCCAACTCGACGATGCCCTCGCTGGGGTCGAACCCCATCGTCTCGATCAGATCAAATTCTTGGGCTTCGCGCCGCACGAAATCTCCCTTCAGAAGGCACTCGGCCCACTCATCGCTTGGGACGCTGTCCACCACAAGCCCCGAACCGAGCCCGAGCCGCGCTGTCGCCGCTCCATGCCGCCACTCGAACGTGCGGATCAGCACGTTGAAGGACGCGTCTCCCGGCTCGCCATGATGGGTGGGCTCGATCCACCCCATCGAGCCGGTATAGGCCCCGCGGGGCTCCGGCTCGAGCATGGTCAGCGCGTTGATCGCCGCGACCTTGGGCGCGCCGGTCACCGAACCGCAGGGGAAAATCGTTCGAATGACGTCGATGGCATCGCACTCGATGCGTAGCCGGGCGGTAACGCGGCTGACCATCTGGTGGAGGGTGGGGTAGGTTTCGACGGCGAACAGCTCCGGCACCTCGATGCTGCCTACCACCGACACCCGGGACAAATCGTTGCGCATCAAATCGACGATCATCAGATTTTCTGCGCGCTGCTTTTCGTCGGCCGCCAACTCTTCGACGGCGGCACGATCCGCGTCCGGGTCTTTCTGGCGTGGTGCCGTGCCCTTCATCGGCCGGGCTTCGACGATGCCGCTGCGGATCGTAAAGAATTGCTCGGGCGACAGCGAGACGATAGCCGCCTCATCGTGATGAATCACGCCGCCCCACCCCGCCATCGCCGACCGCCGCAGCCGCGCGTAGAGCGCCAGGGGATCGCCGGCGACCGCGACGTCGCAGCCAAAGGTCAGATTGGCCTGGTAGAAATCGCCGGCGAACAGATGCTCGCGCACCTGGAATACAGCGGCTTCATAGTCGCCTTGGGCGATCCGGGGCCGAACCGGTCCGGCATAGGCGCCGTCCGCTGACAGCAACAGCGTTGCCAAATCCGGTGTCTGGTAGCGATTGAACAGCCCGAAACACAGCAGCGGGCCGTTGCCCTGCCGCGCACTGTCCGCGAGCTTGGGATCGAAGGCATGTCCGACCTCATAGGCGAGATAGCCGGCGGCATGCTTGCCCGCCCGCAGCCCGGCTCGGACACGCTCAAGCGCAGGGATGACGTCGCCGATCTCGCTTGCGACGATGACCTCGGTCGGGTCGGCATACAGCCGAGGAGCGGCCCCTCCTTCCCGCGCATCGTCGAACAGCAGCCACATGCCCTGCCATTGCCCTGCTTGGCCTTGCTCCGTAAAGCCTCAGGCTTCCATGATCGAAGGGTTTGAATAGATGCGTTCAGCTTTGCTCCTCGCCGCACTGCTTGTGTCCACCGCCGCTCAGGCCCAGCAGCCGATGGATCCCAAGGTCCAGGCGCGGATCGACCGCATCCTCAAGAAGACGCCGCTGATCGACGGCCATAACGACATCGCCGAGCAGCTGCAGGAGAGCCACGGCTATAGCGTTGCCAACCTTGCCAGCGGCACGGACAAATGGCCCGACCATCCGCTGATGACCGACATGGCCCGCCTCCATGCCGGCCGCGTCGGCGGGCAGTTCTGGTCGGTCTATATCGACGGCACCCTTACCGGCGACGAGGCCATCCGCCGCACGATCGAGCAGATCGATATCGTCGATCGGATGATCGCCGCCTATCCCAACGACCTCGAGCGCGCCCTGACCGCCGACGACGTCGTCCGTATCCACAAGAAGGGCAAGGTCGCCTCGATGATCGGGATCGAGGGCGGGCGCCAGATCGGCGGTTCGCTGGCGGCGCTTCGCCAATTCTATCGCCTCGGCGCGCGCTACATGACGCTGACCCACAACCAGACTACCGAATGGGCGGACAGCGCCACCGACGATCCCAAATATGGCGGCCTCAGCCCGTTCGGAGTCGAGGTCGTGCACGAGATGAACCGGCTCGGCATGCTGGTCGACCTAAGCCACGTCTCGGCCGACACGATGAAGGACGCCATCGCCGCCAGCCGCGCCCCGGTCATCTTCTCCCATTCGTCCGCACGCGGGCTGGTCGGCCATCTTCGCAACGTTCCGGACGACGTGCTCCAGCTGCTCCCCGCCAACGGCGGCGTGGTGATGGTCAACTGTGTGCCGGACTTCGTTTCGGATGCGGTGTGGCACTGGGGCGCCGAGAAGAATGCCGAGGAAGCAAGGCTCAAAGTCTTCCATCGTAACAGTAAGGCCGAGGTCGAGGCGGGCTTGAAAGCCTGGGAGGCTACGCACCCGCGGCCGGCCGTCACCGTCGCCACCGTGGCCGACCACATCGAGCATGTCGCCAAAGTTGCTGGCTACGACCATGTCGGGATCGGCGCCGATCTCGACGGAATTCCCTACACGCCCGCGGACCTGACCGGCGTTCAGGACTATCCCTATCTGTTCGCCGAGCTGATCCGCCGCGGCTGGAGCGACGAAAACCTGCAGAAGCTGGCCGGCGGCAATATCCTACGTGTCCTCCGCCAGGCCGAGGCCGTATCGCGTTCCTTGGAAACCACTGCTCCGTCCATGGCCACGGTAGAACCGGCCAAATGAGCGAACAGCCGCTCCGCGCCGCAATCGTCCCGGTGACTCCGCTGCAGCAGAATTGCACGCTGCTGTGGTGCACCGAGACGATGCTCGGCGCATTTGTTGACCCAGGGGGCGACCTCCCCCGTCTCAAGGCCGCCGCCGCGCAGCATGACGTGAAGATCGAAAAGATCCTGCTGACCCACGGCCACATCGACCATTGCGGCCAGGCCGGGATCCTGGCGCAGGAGCTGGCTGTGCCGATCGAAGGCCCTCATGAGGAGGATCTGTTCTGGATCGCCCGGCTGGAGGATGACGGCCGTCGCTATGGCATTGAAGGCAAGCCGTTTCAGTCCGATCGTTATCTGGTCGATGGCGACACTGTCACGGTCGGCAAGCTGACCTTCAATGTCCGCCATTGCCCGGGCCACACCCCGGGCCATGTCGTATTCCACCATCCCGAATCGAAGCTCGCGATTGTCGGCGACGTACTGTTTCAAGGATCGATCGGACGGACCGACTTTCCGCGTGGCAATCACCAGCAATTGCTCGATTCGATTACCCAGCGGCTGTGGCCGATGGGCGACGACACCCATTTCGTTCCCGGTCATGGACCGATGTCGACCTTCGGCCATGAACGGGCGACCAATCCGTTCGTCAGCGACCGTGTATTGGCCCGGGCGTGAAGCGCTTGCGTCTCCGTCTGATTCCGCTATAGGGCGCCTTCGTCGCGACGATCCGACCGCCGCCGCGGGTTCACCCGATGAGCTGGGCGAGGAGAGTCGCCAATTTTTTTGGCAGAGATTTAAGGAAGAGCCGAGATGGCCGTCCCTAAGAGAAAAACATCGCCCTCGAAGCGGAACATGCGCCGCAGCCATCACGCGCTGAGCCCGGCCAGCTTCCAGGAGTGCCCGAACTGCGGCGAGCTGAAGCTCCCGCACAACCTTTGCTCGGCCTGCGGCCACTATAACGGCCGCGAGATCGTTTCGACCGAGGCCTGAGCGGCGTTAGCGGAACGAGGGCGCCCCACGCATGGCCGTGAGCCCGCGCATCGCGATTGACGCCATGGGGGGTGACATTGGCCCGGCGGTAATGGTCGCCGGAATGGCCCGTGCTCGCCGCAAGGACCGTTCGCTTCGATTCGACGTTTTCGGCGACGAAGCCCAAATCGCACCGGAGCTGGCCAAGCATCAGCCGCTGGTCGAAGCGGTTGTCGTCCACCACTGCACCGACGCAATTCACGCGTCCGAGAAGCCGAGCCAGGCGATCCGCCGCGCCAAGACCACCTCCATGGGACTGGCAATCAATGCGGTGAAGGAAGGGCAGGCCGATGCCGCTTTGTCCGGCGGCAATACTGGTGCGTTGATGGCGATGGCCAAGCTGGCGCTGCGCACCATGCCGGGGATCGACCGGCCGGCCCTGGCGGCGCTGCTGCCCACGCTCGGCGCGACCGATTGCGTCATGCTCGACCTCGGCGCTAACACCGAATGCGATGCCCAGAACCTCGTTCAGTTCGCAGTGATGGGCTCGGCCTATGCCCGAACCGTCCTCGGCATCGCCAAGCCGAGGGTGAAGCTGCTCAACATCGGCACTGAGGAACTGAAGGGAACGGACGAACTCAAGGAAGCAGCGGCACTGCTGCGCGATGCGGACTACCTGCCGTTGCGGTTCGAAGGTTTCACCGAAGGCGACCGGCTGAGCCGGGGAGACCTCGACGTGGTCGTCACCGACGGTTTTTCGGGCAATATCGCCCTGAAGACCGCGGAAGGGACCGCGCGGTTCGTCACCGACCTGCTGCGCCGCGCCTTCACCTCATCCCTTCGTTCCAAAGCCGGCTTTGCCCTGTCGAAGCCTGCGCTCAATCTGCTTAAGGTCCATCTCGACCCGAATAATCACAACGGCGCGGTGTTTTTGGGCTTGAATGGTCTGGTCGTGAAGAGCCATGGAGGCGCCAACTACAAGGGCGTCGCCAATGCGATCGGGGTCGCGGCGTCGATGGTCCGCAACGATATTACCCGGAAAATCGGCGAAGATCTCGATAATTTCCGGGCCCACGCGTTCAATGGTGAGGCCGCTGAATGACCCTTCGTTCCGTTGTCAAAGGCACTGGATCGGCCCTGCCCGATCGTCGCGTTGACAATGCCGAGCTGGCGGAACTGGTCGAGACGTCTGACGAATGGATCGTCGAACGGACCGGCATCCGCAGCCGCTATATTGCTTCCGACGGTGAAACCACCGCCACGCTGGCGGTCGACGCCTGCCGCAAGGCGCTCGATGCCGCAGGGCTGGAGCCCAACGACATCGGCCTCATCGTTCTGGCCACCGCCACGCCCGACCAAACCTTCCCGTCGTCGGCGACCAAGGTTCAAGCGCAGCTTGGAATCGCCGACTGTATCGCCTTTGACGTCCACGCAGTCTGCACCGGGTTTCTCTACGCCCTGACCGTGGCCGATTCGATGCTGCGCGGCGGCAATGCCAGGCGCGCGTTGGTGATTGGGTCGGAAACGTTCAGCCGGATCCTCGACTGGGAAGACCGAACCACCTGCGTCCTGTTCGGCGACGGAGCCGGCGCCGTGGTGCTTGAGGCCGAGGAGAGCGACGCCGGCATCCTGTCGACCAGGCTGCATGCAGACGGGCGCCACAATGGCCTGTTGTTCGTCGATGGCGGTCCGTCGACCACCGGCACGGTCGGGAAGCTTCGCATGAAGGGCCGCGAAGTGTTCCGGCATGCGGTGGTCAATCTGGCCGATGTACTCGGCGAAGTGCTGTCAGATGCGGGTTTCGGTACCGCCGATATCGACTGGGTCGTGCCACACCAGGCGAATGCCCGGATTCTCGATGCGACGGCCAGGAAATTGGGCCTGGCTCCTGAAAAGGTGATCGTCACGGTGGACCGGCACGCCAATACGTCGGCTGCCTCGGTGCCACTTGCGCTCGACACGGCCATTCGCGACGGACGCATCAAGCGCGGTGACCTTCTGGTGCTCGAAGCGATGGGCGGCGGATTTACTTGGGGCGCGGCCGCGCTCCGCTATTGAAAGCCAAGGAAAACCTGCCAAAAGTTGAATTGCGGGATGCAAGGCTTTGCGATAGCGTAACGACTGACCGAAACTGACGCTTTTCTAGGGGGCGGAGATTATCATGGCAGATGCGGGTGTTGCCCGTTCGACCGACGGTTTGCATGCGGGCACGCTGACCCGCGCCGACCTGTCCGACATCGTCCACAATCGGCTTGGAGTTTCGCGCGCTGAGAGCGCGGGAATCGTCGAGCGCGTTCTCCATCACATGTGCCACGCGCTGAGCGTCGGCCACAATGTGAAGGTCTCCGGCTTCGGCACGTTCATCCTGCGCGACAAGGGTCAGCGGGTGGGCCGCAATCCGAAAACGGGCATTGAGGTTCCGATCGCTCCGCGGCGCGTGATGACCTTCCGCGCCAGCCAGATCATGCGCGACCGGATAGCGAAATAGAACCGCCAATGGCGACCGGCGAAAAGGCTCCGGACGCCTTCAGGACCATCGGCGAGCTTTCCGCCGAGCTCGGCGTGGCGCAACACATATTGCGCTATTGGGAAACGAAGTTCCCTCAGCTCAGGCCGCTTCAGCGCGCCGGCAACCGCCGCTATTACCGTCCTGCCGATGTAGCCCTGGCAAGGCGCATCCAACGCCTGCTCAATGAGGAAGGCTATACGGTCAAAGGCGTGCAAAAGCTGCTTCGGACCAAGGGAGAAGCCAGCGATGAGCCGCTTGCTTTGACGCCGGTGAACATGGCCCCGCAGCCCGCCTACGGGGTCGATTCGCCGATTCCGAAGGAGCAGGGGCGGATCGACATCGAGCGATTGAAAGCTCTCCGCCACCACCTCGCCGCCGCGCTCGACAGCTAATCCAGCTGCTTTGGCTTCAGGAAACGGACCAGTTGTCCGCTGCTGCCTCCGGCGTCCCGCCAACTGTCGATCGGCAATGCAATTTCGACCAAGGATCCGGTTGGCATTTCGATGCCGCCGCCAAGCAGCTTCGATGCCAGCCGTTCGAATCCGGGATTGTGCCCGACCATCGCCAGACGATTGATTTCATCCGATGTTTGCTGGGCGAGGGCCAATAGCTCCCCCGTCGACGCATCATAGATTCGCTGGTCGTAGCGCGGCGACAGGCCGGCAAGCTCGGCGGTCTCGGCAGCCCTTGCCGCCGGGCTCGACAGAACCAGATCAAAGGCCAGGCCAAGGTCGCTGATTTCCTTTCCGACACGCCTTGAGTCGTCCTGTCCCCGTTCAATCAGCCGGCGGTCGAAGTCTCGGCCGCTATCGGAATCGCGCTCGGTCTTGGCATGGCGGAACAGGGTCAGGCTTTTCATAGGACAGTCTCCGCCGGCTCAACGCGGGCCGCGCCAAATAGCCTCAAGCGGACCCGGGTCAGTGCCACGTCGAGTGGAACGCGCGACACGGCAACTTCGGGCGGAAAGGCCGTCAGCAACCGCGACGGCAACGCGCTCGACAGGATCACGAACAGGCCCTTGTCGCCCTGGCGGCGGATCAGCCGGCCGAATGCCTGGGCCAGCCTGGCGCGAACTACCCGGTCGTCATAGGCACTGCCGCCATTGGCCAGCTTGCGCGCCGCGTGCAGCACGGTCGGCCGAGGCCATGGGACCCGTTCCATCACCACCAGCCGGAGCGATTCTCCGGGAACATCGACGCCATCGCGCAGTGCGTCGGTACCGAGCAATGAGGCATGCGGATCGTCGCGGAAGATGTCGACGAGCGTACCGGTATCGATCGGGTCGACATGCTGGGCGAGTAGCGGCAGGCCCGCCCGCGCCAGACGGTCGGCGATCCGCGCATGCACCCCACGCAGCCGCTGGATGGCGGTGAACAGGCCCAGCGTCCCGCCCTCGGCCGCTTCGATCAGCCGGGCATAGGCGCCGGCCAGCGCGCCGATGTCGTTGCGGCCGATATCGGTGACGATCAGCACCTCGGACTGCTCGGCATAGTCGAACGGGCTGGCCGATTCGAAATGACCTACCTGTTGATGCAAGTGCAAAGCTCCGGTCCGAGCTTCGGCTCCCTCCCAGCCATCGCTGCCGCGCAGGGTCGCCGAGGTCACCAGCACACCATGGGCTGGCTCCAGCACGGCCCGCGCCAGCGGCCTGGTCGGATCGAGCCAGTGGCGGTGAAGTCCTACATCAAATTCGCGGCCCTCGATCCGCTCGATCGCCAGCCAGTCGACGAAATCCGGGTCCGCGACTCCGCCAACCCGGCCCAGCAACGCGATCCATGAGGCGAGCGTTTCGCGCCGCCAGGCGAGGCCGGTGATCGCGCCTTCGACGCGCGCCCGGGCCGCGCTGTCGAGCCAGTCCGGCGCATCCTCCAGCACCGCTTCCAACCGGCGGCTCAGCGCAGCGAGTGGCTTGGCGAGCGATTCGAACGCCTCCATCGCAGAGCCTGCCGCCGAGACAAGATTTCCGTCCGGCTCGGCTAGCTCGGTTTCCAGGCCATAACCGGCCTCCTGCGCCTTGGCCCGGGCATAGACGGTACCGCGAACCTCGGCGAGCAACGCTTCGACCGGGCCAAAGGGATCGCCTTCCGCGACTCGCCCGAGCCAGCCATCGGACGGGAGAGCACGCGCTGCCTCGACCGCCGCATCGAGCGCCTGAGCGCCCGCCTCATCGTACGAACAGACGTCAAGCAGCCGCGCCGCGAGGCCACGACGGCGTCCGCGCGACTTGCCTTCCGGGCCGACGATCCAGCGGCGCATTTCGATCGATTCCTGCCCAGTCAGCGCGGCAGAAAAGGTCGAATCAGCCGCGTCGAACAGATGATGGCCCTCGTCGAAGATGATCCGGCTCGGCGCGTCTGGGCGGCCCCGGGCGGCATTGACCATCACCAGCGCATGGTTGGCGATCACCAGATCGGCTTCGCGCCCGGCCCGCTCGGCCCGTTCGATGAAGCATTTCCGGTAATGCGGACAACCGGCATAGACGCATTCGCCGCGCCGGTCGGTCAGCGCGGTCGCGCCCGCCCGGCGAAACAGGCTTGGCAGCCAACCGGGCAAGTCGCCGCCGACCATGTCGCCATCCTTGGTGTAGGCCGCCCATCGGCCGGCCAGCTGGGCCAGCACGGCGGCGCGCCCGGCGAAGGCGCCCTGCATCGCATCTTCGAGATTGAGCAGGCAGAGATAGTTTTCGCGCCCCTTGCGGATCACGATCCGCCGGTTCCGCTCGGTCGGCTCAGGGAACAGCCTGCTGCCTTCCGCATCCAGCTGACGCTGCAGCGCCTTGGTAAAGGTCGAAACCCACACCGTACCCTGTGCCCGCTCGGCCCACAGCGAGGCAGGTGCGAGATAGGCCAGCGTTTTGCCGATGCCGGTACCAGCCTCGGCCAGCAGCATATTGGGTTCTCCCGCGGCGCGGCGCGGTGCGAAGATCGAGGTCGCTTCGCCAGCCATGGCTCGCTGCCCTTGGCGCGGCTCGGAGCCTTTGCCGGTCAGTTCCGCCAGCCTGGCTTCGGCGTCGGCCGGCGGGATGGAAATGGTCTTGGGTTGGGGCCGGTCGCCCCGTTCTTCCCATTGGGACAGCCGGGAGAAGAGCATCCGCTCCCCGCGCTCGGGTTTGGCCAAGCGCTTTCCGACAAGAGAAGCCCAGGACCAGCCGAGCCGAGTCAGCGAAGCGTTGGCGGTCCAGGCGCCTTCGCGCTCAGGCCAATCGGGGTTCGCCAGCCGCTCGAGCAAGGCCTCGCCGATTCGGACCAGTGCAGCTGCGGCTTCAGCATCGCCTGCGGGAGGCTCGACTCCGCAGGCCCTGGCCAGCCCCGGCACGGTCGGAACGGCGAATCGCGCCGGGTGGATGAAGGCGAACAGTTCCAGCAGGTCGAGCCCGGACACATCGGGATAGCCGAGGCGTTGGCCGAGCAGCGGCGCATTGAGGATAATATGCGGCGTCTCTGCCAACCGGGCGATGGCCTCGCCGCGCGACGCCTCCCGCACCTCTCCGCCCAAGGCAATCCAGATGCCGGCATGGGTTGCATGGAGGGCAGGAAGAGGCAAAGGAGCGGCCACGACAGGCCCAGCAATGAACAGGCTGGAACGAAAGGGCAACAGTTGAGCGAAGCTTCCGGCGACTTTGGGGCGATCCGCAATGCGGCCATGACCAGCAAGGCCTGGCCCTATGAGGAGGCGCGCAAGCTGCTCAAGCGCTGGCCGGACGGCAAGCCGAACGGTGGAGAGATGATCTTCGAAACCGGCTACGGGCCTTCGGGGCTACCGCACATCGGCACATTCAACGAAGTACTCCGGACCACCATGGTCCGCCATGCCTTCGAAGAGCTCTCGGGCGGCGCGCCGACCCGCCTGATCGCGTTCAGCGATGACATGGACGGGCTTCGCAAAGTGCCCGACAACGTCCCCAACCAGGAACTCCTGGCAAAGTACCTCGGTCACCCGCTGACCAAGGTGCCCGACCCGTTCGGCGAGTATGAAAGCTTCGCGGCGCATAACAATGCGATGCTGCGGCGCTTTCTCGACCGCTTCGGTTTCGAATACGATTTCGCATCCTCAACCGAATATTATGCGTCCGGCCGGTTCGACGAGACGATCAGGCAGGTCCTCCGCAAGTGGGACGAGATTCTCGGCGTGATGCTTCCTACCCTGCGCGAGGAGCGGCGCCAGACCTATTCGCCGGTGCTGCCGATCTCCCCCGTCACCGGCAAGGTGCTGCAGGTCCCGGTCCGCGTCGCCGATGCCGAAGTGGGCACCATCGCTTTCACCGACGAGGACGGATCGGTGGTCGAGCAGTCCGCGCTGTCGGGCCTTTCGAAGCTGCAGTGGAAGGTCGATTGGGCGCTGCGATGGACCGCACTCGGGGTCGACTATGAAATGGCCGGCAAGGATCTGATCGACAGCGTGATCCAGTCGGGCAAGATCACCCGCGTCCTCGGCGGCCGCCCGCCCGAGGGCTTCAATTATGAAATGTTCCTCGACGAAAAAGGCGAGAAAATCTCCAAGTCGAAGGGGAACGGCCTCAGCCTCGAGGATTGGCTGACCTATGGCAATGAGGAAAGCCTGGCTTTCTTTGCCTATCGCGAGCCACGCAAGGCCAAGAGCCTGCACATCGGCGTCATCCCGCGCGCGGTCGACGAATATTATCAGTTCCGTGGCAATTATCCGGAACAGCCGGTCGAACAAAGGTTGGGCAACCCGGTTCATCACATCCATGGCGGCAAGGTGCCGACGACGGCATTGCCGCTGACCTATGGCCTGCTTCTCAACCTCGCCTCGTTGCCCGGGGTGACTGACAAGGACACCGCCTGGCGGTTCGTCCAGCGTTATGCGCCCGGCACCTCGCCGGAAAGCGATCCTGAACTCGACAATTTAATCGGCCTGGCGGCCAACTATGCCCGCGATTTCGTCGCGCCGACCTTGGAGAAGCGCGCACCCACAGGCGATGAGATCAACGCGCTCAAGGATCTCGATGCCGAGCTTGCGGGGCTGTCACCCGACACACCCGGCGACGAGATCCAGAATATCGTATTCGAGGTCGGCAAGCGCCACTCGTTCGAGAGCCTAAGGCATTGGTTCCAGGCGCTGTACGAGACGCTGCTCGGATCGAGCCAGGGCCCGCGCATGGGCAGCTTCATCGCTCTCTATGGAATCGACAACAGCCGGACGTTGATCGCCGAGGCGCTGGAGCAGGTCGAAGCCTGAGTGCGCTTCCCACCCATTGGAATCACAAGCTTCGCGGCCCGAAGTTGAAAAGTCGCATCGCTTCACGAAGCCGACCCCAGCGCCGGACTAGGTGGTTTCCTCACCTCGCACGGGTAGCGCCGCTTGTTTGCCAGCCGACGTGACGGGTTGGGAGGGAGTTGGCAGTTCGATCTGTTCGGCAAGCTCGCGGTATCGGTCGGCCAATTCCAAATGGATTCTTCTTATGGCGATCGAGCAGGCTTGGTCAGCCTGCTCCCGCTCTGCTCGCTCACGGCCACGGTAGTAGTTCGCTGAGTAGAATGATGCGTCGTTCATCGCATCCTCCCGTCGTTACATGCTCCTTCATGAGTTGGCTGCGGGACAGGTAGTCCGCTCCCAACCGCTTCCGCCGCTCAAAATGCGACAGGCGAAAAATGGTTTCAATGATTTTCCGGGGTCGAATCTTGATGGCCCTTTCCACTCATTGCGGTCGTGCGGCGTTTACTTTCTGGCAGCACCCCCGTGCTACGCCATCGCGATTGGCGAGGTATGATGGCGAGTTCTCTTCCGTGCCCTCGGGACGTTGATCCTTTTGCTGACCGCCGCCTCTATCCGCGGGTCGCGGTGGCGCTGCCGGCATTCCTTCAAGCCAATGGAGAGCGCCATTCTGTCCAATTGCTCGATCTATCTGCCGGCGGTGCGAAGCTGAATTGCCCAACAGAACTGCCAGTCGGAACTACAGTGACATTGGACTGTGGGACGCTCGGCAGAACGGCAGTGGTTAGGTGGCAAAACGACGGTGTGCTGGGGCTTTCTTTCGACACGGAGCTGGATGCAAGGGAAGTATCCGCCCTGACCAAGCGCTCGAATGCGCTGGCAGCCCGGATGAACATATCGGAATGACAGCTTCGGTTGGCGCGGGAAAGAATCCGGCGCCAAGGCCGCTGCGTCCGGCGATTGCAGCCTAGCGCGATCTGAGCTTGTCGCGGTGGACCGGCTCGGCGGGCACTTCCAAGGCATTAAGCGCGACCGCTTGATCGTGGCTCAGGCCTGTCTTTTCTAGCGCCACGACCAGGCCCTGGGCGGGATCGACGGCGATATCCGGCGCGATGCCGTCGCCTTCCCAATCCTTGCCGGTCTTGATGTCATAGGTGCGGCCGACCGGCATCCACACTGAAAAATGCTCGTTGATCGGACGCGACCCGCCGAAGTGATTGGCGCCGGCTGTCGCCTCGCCAATCAAGGTGGCACGGCCGGTCGACTTCAGGGCAAGCGCGAAATGCTCCGCGGCCGAGGCCGAAGCATTTGAAACCAGCAAATAGACTTTGGCGCTGCGCAGCGGCGTATCCTCGCCGGGGATAGCGCTATGGGTGTCCACCATCTGGCTACCCTCGATTACTGTCTGAATCGTCGGTCGATCTCCCGCCGAATAGCCACCCTGGTCATAGATGTATTTGGCGACGGCCATCTTCACCAGCGGCGTTCGCTCGGCGAACAGATAGGGGAAAATCACATCCATTTCGTCGAGCCCGCCGCCGTGATGGTTGCGGAGATCAAAAATCAGCGTCTTCGCATCGCGATTCTCGGCAAGCCATTTGCGAATAGCCGCCAATTCTTCCTCGCGGCCCATGAAGGCGGTGAAACGGATGTAGCCAATGCCCGGCGCAATCGTCTTTGCAGACTGGATCAAGGGTGGGAAATTGCGTGGGACAGCCGCCTCAGAGCGCGGACCCGAACCGGGCCCGGCGTTGCCTTCGGCCACTGAAACATGAAGGTGCCCATCCTTGTGCACCGCCTGCAAGTCGTCGGTGATCAGCTTGGCCAGATCTTCCCTGTTGCCCTTGTCATAGCGGCCCGCCGCTGCATTGTTGCGCAGCATGGCGGCATAGGCGGCGGCCTGATCACGATAGACAAACGACTTCACCAGATCGCCGGCCAGCTGCAATGCCACCGCGCGGCCCTCGCCCTGCTCCAGCGCCATTGCAGCTGGGCCGGTCTCCGGTGCAGCTGCTTGGGTAGCGGGCGCGGCGGCTTGAGCGAAAAGCGCTCCGGCCGGCAGGGCGCCAGCCATAAGCAGAAGCGAAATCCTGCCCAAAACCGTGTCACGCATAACGAATTCTCCTTTTTCACGCCGTATTTCGCGCGTTTCCGCTGAATCCAGATTTCTGCCGGATGAACGATCTTCAGCGTTTGGGGACTTTTGCGCGATACACGCGCCTACGACCCGTCATCCGCCAAAAATTGGCGCCCAGCGAACATCGATGCGTGAAAGCCTAAGGTCCGAAGCTCAGGATCTGGATGTCAGGGGTGCGCCGCATCTGGGCACCTGCGCCGCCGCCGCTCCACTTGGTTGGCTTGGAGGGCTTGGCTGCTGCCACACTCTTCGCATGCTGGTGCGCTTTGGAGGGGCAACTCTTGTGATTCGCTGGAGTTGCAGCCGAGGCCTGCACGGCAATCGCTAGCGATGCGGCAATGATCGATGTTGCAATTCGCGACAGCATGGCATTGACCCCTTAGGGTAACCTTATACGCCAGTCCGACCGCCGAGGCAGCGCATTTCAACTAGCGCTCGTGCCAAAATTTGGCAAGGTTCGACGGATGTTCGACAGTTTCGACCTGAAATTGCTCAATGCATTGCAGGAGGATGCCGACCGCACTGCGGAGGAGCTGGCGGAGATCGTCGCACTGTCGCCCTCTGCCATTGCCCGGCGCATCAGGCGCCTGAGGGAGAGCGGAGCGATCGCCCGCACCATCGCACTGCTTTCGGCGGAACTCGTCGATCGACGCTTGCGCGCCATCGTTCGCCTCCAGCTCCACGAGCATGAGCAGGCGGAGGAATTCAACAAGTTCAGAAATCGGCTGAAAGCGCGCGACGAGGTCCAGCTCTGCCTGGAAGTCAGCGGCAGCGACGACATGCTGTTGCTGGTCGCCTGCCGCGACATGGCGGAATTCAACGCCTTTGCCGACGCCGAGCTGGCCGCGGGACCAATGGTGCGGCGTTACGAGACCAGCTTCGTCAAGAAGGAAATCAAGAACCGGCCGATGGTGCGGCTCGACGAGCGCGATGCCCAGGGCTGAGCATCGCGCCGCCTTGCCTGCCTAGCCGGCTTTTTTGGCCGCGATCCAGCGGTCGATCTTCTGCTCCAGGATCGCCAGCGGCAGGGCACCGGTCATCAGAACCTGGGCATGGAATTCGCGGATGTCGAACTTGGGCCCGAGCTCGGCCTCGGCCTTGCGCCGCAACCGCTGGATGGTCATCGCGCCGGTCTTGTAGGCCAGCGCCTGGCTTGGAATGGCGATGTAGCGCTCCACTTCGGCCGTGGCGTCGGTCTTGCCCATGTCGGAATGGGCCAGCATGTAATCGATCGCCTGCTCGCGCGTCCAACCCTTGGAGTGGATGCCGGTGTCGACCACCAGCCGCATGGCCCGCAGCATTTCGTCCGACAATGTGCCGAAGCGCTGGTAAGGATCCTTGTAGAAGCCCATGTCATAGCCCAGCGTCTCGGCATACAGCGCCCAGCCTTCGGCAAAGGCGGTATTTCCGCCGAACCGCATGAACGGCGGCAACGCGCCATTCTCCTGCGCCAGGCTGATCTGGAAGTGATGCCCTGGCGATCCCTCATGCAAATAGAGGGTGGTCATCCCCGGCGTGGTCCTCGACGGCAGATCATAGGCGTTGAAATAGAAGGTGCCCGGGCGTGAGGCATCGGGCGTACCTGGCTCATAGCTGCCGCCGGCTTCGAACTTTTCGCGGAAAGGCTCGTAGGGGCGGATATTGAGTTTCGCCTTGGGAAGCGTCGAGAAATAGGCCGGAAGCTTGGCGTCGACTGCCTTGCCGACTTCGTAATAGCCCTGGGTCAAGGCCTCGCGGGTCGGCTTCTTGAACTTGGGATCCGTGCGCAGATATTCGAAAAATTGCGGCAGCGTCCCCTTGAAACCAACCTCCTGGCGGACCTTCTCCATCTCGCCGGTGATCCGGGTGACCTCCTTGAGGCCGGTCTCATGAATCTCTTCCGGAGTGAGCGGCAGGGTAGTCGTCGACTGGACCAGGTAGCGGTAAAGCTTGTCGCCGCCCTTCATGTACATCAGGCCGTAGCCATCGCGTGCGTTCTGCAGATATTCGTTCTTGAGGAAGTCGCGCAGTCGGGTCAGCGCCGGGTAAAGCTCGCCAGTGATCGCCGAGCGATAGGCAGCGGTCAGCCGCGCGCGGTCCCCGGGGCTGATGCTGTCCGGGAATTGCTTGACCGGGCCGAAATAAGGTGAGTCCTCGGCCTTCTGCGCCAGCTGGGTGTCCAGCTGCTCGATCATGTTGCGGACCGTCATCTTGGTTTCGACCACGCCGCTCTTTTCGCCCTCGCGGAAGCGGCCGATCGCCCGATCGAGGTAGGTCACGAACTCGGCGTGACGCTTCAGATTATTCTCATAATCGGCGAGCGTGTTGAACGGCGCCGCGCCCTTGCCGCTGGCAAAGGTCGGATAGAAGGTGTGGAAGCCGAAGAAATGATTCATCGGCCGGACGGCGGTCAGCGCCAGCATGTCCGGCTGAAGGCCTTTCAACGTGTCGGTGGTCGAAAATTCGAACACGTCATAGGCGATCTGGTCCGTCGGATCGAGCGCCGAGCGAGGGATCGAATGGAGCGCCGCAAGATCCGCGTCGCCGGCAGCCCGCTCGGCGGCATAATATTGGTCCGTGATATTGTCGCCGAAATGTTCGGCATAGCGCAGGTCGCCGCGGAACAGGGCGTTGATCGGGTTGCGCTTGAGGCTCGCCTCGTCGCTTTCCTTGAACAGGCGGAACAGCCGGTCGTGCGCGGTTTCAACCGACGCCGCCGCCGGGGCGGTCTGGGCGATGCTGGGAGTGGCCGGCAGGGCAATGACGGCAGCGGAAATGGCAAGGACAAGCTTCAGTTTCATCATTGACCTCTTGATTGGCGCGCAACATCGGCGCGTACCCCGGTTGGCCGACGGCAAAAGGGGCGCCGCGGTCGACCCGCAACGCCCCTTCGACCAACTGTCAGGCCGTGTCTACCAGAAGAAGTTATGGATCACGTCGACCACCTGGCCGTCGTAGATGTTCACCAGCAGCGCGTCGTCATAGTAGCGCACCCAGCGGTAAGGCCCGTAAGCCGGCGGCAGGCGATACTGCCACGGATCGTTCAGCCAATTGCTCGAGCCGTAATAGCTCGGCCAAAGATTGTAGCCGATCGAGAAGCGGCGATAGCCATAGCCGTATGGATCATTGTAGCGGCCGAGCCGGTACAGCGAGCCGTAGCGGCTGCGGTAGCTGTACCAGTTGTAGTGGCTGTTGTTGCGCCAGTCGCGCGACCAGCGGTGCTTGCTGTCGACCCGGTCGCCGTTGCGGACGATGCGGTCGTGCAGTCCATCGAAACCGTCGCGGTCACGATGGACCTGGACGGTGCCCTGCTGCTGCTGCTGCTGCTGCTGAGCCGTACGCTGTTCGCTAACCCGCCGGACCGTGCGAGCGACGCTGTCCTTGTCACGCTCGCCGTGGCGAACCCGCTCAGCCTGCTCGGCTTGCTGGACCTGCTCGACCTGCCGGTTTCCGAACTGGCGGACGCGCGTGGGCTCGCCGTTGCTGGCTTCTACGGCTTGCTCGACGCGCGCAGGACGCTCGGCCCGCTCGACATGCACGCGGGGCGTGTCATTACTCGATGGTGGCGCGCGCTCTGCCCGATGCGGCTTGTCCTGGGACTTGTTGTCATCGCTCTCGGAGCGCTCGGCTTGGGCGCGAATGGCCCGGTCGCCCGGCTCGGCATTGGCTGCGGCCGGCGTCAGCACGCTCGCCATCAGCAGGGGGAAAAATATCTTACGCATCACTCTTAACTCCAACCTTCGACTTAGCGGTCGTTGGGTGGAGATTGCGTCTCGCCAAATGAGCCGTTGCTGAACCGAAAGGATTCCGTTTGTTCAGTATTCCTCGGGCCGGGAGGCGGTCTGGAAATGGGGCCCAGCGGCGCCGCGACCTCGGCGGCTCTAGCCACCGCCTTCAGGATGCGCGGAGTAGCGCCGCATCGGCAAATATTCGGCAAGCCTGTCAATTGCTCGGGCGTTGGGCTGGGCGTTGCCCGCATCAGCGCCGCAAGCGCCATGATGAACCCGGGATCGCAGCGGCCGCACTGGCTGACCTGCTCCGCCGCCCAGGCCTGTTGCAGCGGATGGGCGCGATCGGCCGACAAGCCCTCGATGGTGGTGATGTCAGCGCCCTCGGCGGCCGCGATGGTCAATTGGCAAGACAAAGCCGCGCGCCCATCGACGATCACCGTGCAGCTGCCGCAATCGCCGCTGTAACAGCCGTGCTTGGTGCCAGTGAGGTTGGACGCGTCGCGTAGCGCGAACAGCAACGGCGTCTCGGGATCGAGCTTGTAATGAATCGCCTCGCCGTTGACGGTCATGCTGGTCATGGGGCGGACCCTAACTTGCAATGTGCGGCTGCGCGACCCCATGATGCAGCCGATGGCGAGCGTAGCGACCGCGCGGGGGCGCATCGGATATATTGAGGCTGGGAGCGGCGATGCGACGCCGATCGTCTTCCTGCACGGTGTTGGGTCCGACAAGGGCGTCTGGCGGCCCCAGCTCGAGCATTTCGGCAAGACACGACGCGCGGTCGCTTTCGACTATCCGGGATACGGCGGAAGCGACCTGGTGGAGGACGCGACGCGCGACGATTTCGCGGCGTCGATGGTTGGGGCAATGACTGCCCTTGGAATTGGCCGGGCCCATGTCTGCGGCCTGTCGCTGGGCGGCGTGATCGCCATCGCCATGCATGCCGCCGCGCCGCAGCGCTGCGCCTCGCTGATCATCGCCGACAGCTTCGCCGTCCATCCGGATGGCCAATCCATTTACGACCGGTCGGTCGCTGCAAGCCACATGATGACGATGCGCGCGCTGGCCGAGGCGCGATCCGGCCTGTTGTTGGGAAGCGCGGCGACCGATGAGCTGCGCGCCGAGGTAATCGAGACGATGGCCGCGATCGACCCGGCCGCCTATCGCATCGGTGCGGAGGCGGTGTGGCTGGCCGACCAGCGCGACCGGGTGGCGGCGGTCGGTGTGCCGACCCTGATCCTGGTCGGCGATGAGGATGCCATTACCCCGCCGGCGCTGTCCGCGGAATTGCAGCGACTGATCCCCGGCTCGGTCCTCGAGCGCATCGCCGGGGCCGGCCACCTTGCCAACGCGGAAGCACCGCAAGCATTTAATTCCGCGATTGAATCCTTTCTCGCCGAACTAGGATAATCACTCGTTAACCTTGTGATTTAAGCCAGTTTTTTCCTTGTCCTGCGACAAGCAGGGCATGAACAGCGCCGCCCGCTTCTCCCGTCGCCTTCTTCCCGGCCTGGCCCTTGTCGCGCTTGCCGTTCCGGCCCAGGCACAAGTGGTCAACGGCGCGTACCGGTCGATGACCAAGACCGATGCGATCCTGGGTGGAGCGCCGAGCGCGCTCGCAGCGATAACCTCGCAGCAAGGCGGCCGCCCGCTCTATAGCTCTTATGTCGTCCCGGCCGGCCGCAGCCTTCCGATCCAACCGGCGGTCGTCACTTACGACCGCTCGCCGGTTTCGGCAGATCGGCCGGACGTGTTCAACAGCGTCGCCTTGCCGATTGGCCATAGCCCGCTCGACGCGCGCTGGAACAAGGTCGCGGGGGCGGGCGTCGGCGGCAACGCCGGCGCCTTCGCCGCCTCGCTTCGCGGCCAGGGCATCAATGCCAAGCTCGAGGCGGTCAACGGCTATGTGAACGCCCGCGTGCGGTTCGTTGACGACCGCATCCAGTTCGGGGTCGCCGACCGCTGGCTGCCGGCATCGGAAACCCTGGCGCGCGGCCGCGGCGACTGCGAGGATTTTGCACTCGCCAAGCGCGCCATGCTTCGCGCCGCCGGCGTCGCCGAAAAGGACCTCTATCTGGTCGTGCTGAAAGACTTGTCGCGCCGCGCGGACCATGCCGTGCTAGTGGTGCGCGCCGCCGGGCGCTTCCTGGTCCTCGACAATGGGACCGACCGGATTGTCGATTCCAGCGACGTGCAGGACTACAAGCCGGTGCTGACCTTCACCGCCGGCCATGCCTATACGCATGGCTACCGCCGCGATATTGCGCCGGTGCAATATGCCAGCACCAATGTCGCGACCCCGATGGTCCTGGCCGAAGCGAAGTTCGAGCCTTCTTCGGGCGTGAGCGAATTGCCGGATGTCGTGCGCGAGTCCGTCAGCCTGGTTCCGGCGACGACTAGCCTCTGATTTCTAGATTGGGATCAGCGTTCGCGCAGTGCGTCGCTGCGTGCCTTCAGCACCGGCTTCAGCAGGTAACTTAATACGCTCTTGCGGCCGGTGATGATCTGCGTGTCGGTCATCATGCCTGGCGTGATCGGCAGGCGACGTCCGGCGGCCATCAGATAGCTCTTCTGGGTTTCGACGATGACGATGAAATAGGCCTGGCGTTCGGCCTCGTCATAGATGCTGTCCGCGGATACTCGGACAACCTTTCCTTCAAGTCCGCCGTAGGTCGAGAAGTCGTAGGCGGTCACCTTGACCAGCGCCTTGTCGCCGACCTTGATGAAGGCGATGTCGCTTGGCTTGACCCGGGTCTCGACGAGCAACTTGTCGCCCATCGGCACTACTTCCATGACCTTCTCGCCGGCCTGGACGAAGCCGCCGATCGTTGTCACCTGGACGTCGTTGACGACGCCGTCGACCGGCGAGCGTATTTCCAACCGGCCCGATTGGCCGCTTGCGCCGCGCAGCGACTGTTCATTGACGGCGATCTTCTGGTTGACCTGGCTGGCCTCGTTGAGTGCCTCCTGGCGGAAAGTGAAGGAAGCTTCGCTCGCCTGGCTATTCGCTTCGCTTACCGCGGCCATGGCCCGGCCTTGCTGCTCACGCGCTGCGGCAATTCGTCCCTGCAGGTCGACCACTTCGCGCTGGGCAGTGGCCAATTCGGTCTGCGGCACGATGTTCTTAGCCGCTAGCGGCGCGAGCCGGTCGACATTTTCCTGCGCCAGGACCAGGCTGCGCGACAGCGAGTTGATTGTCGCGGCGGCCTCGGCCCCTTCGCGTCGCCGCTGTTCGGCTGACGAGCGTAGCGCCGCAACCCGGCTCGACAGGGCCTGGCGGCGAACCGCGCTCAATTCCGCTTCCTCGCCCTGAAGCGAGGAGGCGGACAAGCCGCTGCCTTCTGCCTGCAATCGCACCGAGCGGGCCTGCAGCGCCTCGGTTTCGGCCTCGATCGACCGGCTTTCCGGATTGTCCAGGCGGGCGAGCAATTGCCCCCTTTTGACCGATTGGCCGGACCGGACGAGCAATTCGGCGATGGTGGCCGGGGTCGTCGATTGGATGATCTGGATTTTGCTCGACGGAATGACCTTGCCCTGGCCCTTGGTGACCTCGTCCACCTGGGCAAGGCTCGCCCACAACAGGAACAGGGCGAAACCGACGGCCACCGACACGATGATCAGCCGCGCCCCGGTCAGGGGCTCGCGCCGCCGTCTGGTCCCGGGTGCCTGGAATGGAAGCGTCGCCATTGTCCGAACCTATCCGCTGCTATCGCGCCGCCAGCACGACCGGCTTTGCCGGCTCTGGCGTCTTTGTCTGATGGTCGGCGACCGACTTGGAAGCCGTGCTGCTGTCCGAGGGCATCGGAATGTTGAGGGTCCAGCCCTTCGACGTGTCTAGCAATCCGCCGACATCGTTGTCGGAGCGGGGAACCGGCGGCCCGGCAAGCGCCGGATCCTCGACGGGAACGATGCTGCCATCGGTCAGGACCGCCTGCCGTAGTGGCGGACGAAGCGACAGCGGATCTGCCGGCTCACCGATGTATCGCCCGGTGAATGCGGCGGTGGAGCCCCATGTTCCCGGCCAGCGATAAAAGATGTGTGCCCCGATCTGGGCAATCTTGGCCAGGCGGGGCGCCCAGTATGGCGCGACATAATCGGCATGATAGAAAGTCGCGGCACCGACCGATTTCTCGACATAACCGTCGAGTGCGGCCGCCGCGATCCGTTCCGCTTCCTTCCAGGCGCCAAGCACCGGGCGCCGATAGAGCGAACCGTCACAGACAAAGCTGAACTGGCATACCGGGTCGCGCGCGCCCTGGTAGACGACCCCGCAGACCGATTTCGGGAATGCCGGGTGACGCATGCGGTTGATTACGACCTGCGCAACCGCGCGGCGGCCCTCCAGCGGCTCGAACCCGGCCTCGTAGTAGATGGCCTGGGTCATGCACAGCAGGGCGCGGCGCCGATCCAGCGGATCGGAGTTGGAAAGGTCGAACGGACGGGCTGCAAGCACCGGGCTGCTGCTGAACGGCATCGCAGCGTTGATCATCCGCGCGCTTGCGCCGGTTGCCCTGTTTTCGATGAGGTGCTGGCCCGATGTGGCTGCGATCAGCGAAGCTGCCACTGAGGGAGCGATGGTGACCGTGGCCGAAGCCTGGTTCGGTTGGATCGGCAGCGTGGTGCCGCCAACCACCGCGCCAAGGAGCACGGCAGCGCCGAATGAAAGGTGCCGCCGGCTGGGCAAGGGAGGGCGAAGAGCCTTCATTGCCCCTGCTCCGCCTTCGCGGCCGAAGTAAGCTTGCCCAGCACCTGGTCGCGCGGGCCGTCTGCGACGATCTTGCCGGCGTCGATTACAATCAGCCGGTCGCAGATCGACAGCATGTTGTGACGATGGGTCGACACGATCAATGCCTGGTCCTTGGCCAGTGCGCCTTTCAACTTTTCGATGAAATAGAGCTCGGTCTGGGTGTCCATGGCGCCGGTCGGCTCATCGAGGAACAACAACTTTGACGGTGTGACCAATGCCCGAGCGAGCACCAGCAATGATTTCTGCCCGCCCGAAAGAAGCGCGCCGCGCTCCCCGACCGGGCGGTCGAAGCCGGCGGCATCGCGCGAAAGGAAGATGTCCGCGCCCGAACGAACCACGGCATCGATCAGCTGCTGGTCGTCGGCCCCGGCAGCGCCAAGCATGAGATTGTCGCGCACGGTCCCGGAAAACAGCTCGGCGTCCTGGCCGACGTAGCGAAATGCCTCGCGAAGCTGGTGCGGATGATATTGGCGGCTGTCGAGCGCATCGACCAGCATTTCGCCGCCGGTCGGCGCGTAGAGCCCGCAAATGAGGCGGCCAAGTGTCGACTTGCCCGAAGCAACCCGGCCGATGATTGCGATCCGCTCGCCCGGCTCGACCTTCAGGTTGATTCCGGTGAGGCTGTCGACGCTCGCCGCAGGGTAGCGGAAGCTGGCGTTCTTGAGCTCAAGATGGCCCGCCCGGATCTCTGGAACGATGCTGCGCGCGGCGACTTGCCGTTCGTCGGTCGCCTCCATCATCCGCTGCAGCGAATCCAGCGTCGTCATCGATTGGCGCGCGCGGGTAATGAGGAAGGCGAACTGGCCGATCGGCGACATCGCCCGGCCAGCCAGCATGACGATGGCGATGATCGCGCCCATCGTGATCTTGCCGTCGTTGAACAGGTAGAAGCCGCCGACCACCAAGCCCACACTGATCGCTTGCTGGCTGATCGAGGCGAGGTTGACCGCGATCGCAGTCAGCCGGCGCATTTTCTCCTGGGTGGCGGCGGACATGGCCGCATAGCGGCGCCACCGTCCGAGCATCTGGCCTTCGGCGCGCGCAGACTTGAGTGTTTCGATCCCCGAGATGGATTCGACCAGAACTGAATGCTGCAGCGAGCTGTCGGCCTGGGCGTCCTGGGCGGCACCGGCCATCCGCCGCTGCAGCAAGACGCCGGCCGTCAACATGATCGCAATGCCGACGATCGGCACCAGCACCAGCGGTCCGGCGAGGACGGCGATCAGCACCAGGAAAACCAGCAGGAAGCCGATGTCGACCACCAGCACCACCGAGGTCGAGGCAAAAAAGTCGCGAACGCCTTCATATTCGCTGACCCGCTTGGCGAAGGCGCCGGTGCTGCCTTGGCGCTCTGCCATTGGCAGGTTCATCACTTTTTCGAACAATTTCTGGCTATATTTGGCGTCGAGCCGGCGGCCGATTTCATCGACCAGCTGCGACCGGGCGATGCGCAGGATGAAGTCCCATCCGAGTGCGATGAACACGCCGAGGGCCAGCACCCACAATGTCGGCACCGCCTTGTTGGGGATGACCCGGTCGTAAACGTTCATCGTGAACAGCGGCACCGCCAGCGCCAGCAGGTTGACGATCAGCGCGGCCAGCAGAACCGGCCAGAATTCCCTACGGACCTTCCAGACTTCCGACCAGAACCAATGGGTTCTGCGGGCCTTGTCCCAAGGCCGCTCACCGGCTCGCTCGGCCGTCGGGTCCGGTTCGACCGCCACGGCATGGCCGGTAAAAGCTTCCTCGAAATCGCTGACCGGAACCCACATCGGCTCGGCGGCCCCCGGCGCATAGACCAGCGCTTCGCCGGCTTTCATTTCCAGGAGGACGATGGCTCGATCGTCGGTCAGTTCAACGATGGCCGGAAGTTGCTGGAGTCGCCAGCCGGCAAGGCGGCGGCGAACCACGGACTCGCCGCGCATTCCTACCTGGTCGAGTGCAGACTCGATCTGATGGAACGGCAGCGTGCCCGTGGCCGAAAGAGCCAACCCCGCACGCAGCAAGACCGGGGAAGACGGCCTGTCTGCTCGGCGTGCGAGGAAGGTCAGGCAGTCGAGGACAGGGTCGATCTCACGCGACGGCGCGGAATCCAGCCATTGCATGATACTCAACACCCGTCCCCTTCATACCTGCTTACTGGCCGCCCGTGGGAGCCGGTTCCGGAGCCGGTTCGACCGGTGCCGGAGCCGTCTCGACCGGCGGAGAGTTCGCCTCGATCGAGGGCGGGCCCATCACCGGATACGGGAAGCTATTCTCCTGCCGGTCTTCCGGCGGGATCGGATTGACGTTGAACTTCGCGCGCTGGTTTGCGACCGCTTCGGCCGGCATCTGCACGCCGAGCGCTTCGATCAGCCGGTTGGAGGCCGCCAGCACCCGATATTGCGCATAAAGCTTGGCCATCCGCGCCGTTTCCAGCGAAGCCTGGACATTGAAGCGCGTGTTCTGCGCGTCCAGCACGTCGAGCAGCGAGCGCCGGCCGACGTTGAACTGCTCACGATAAGAAAGCAGCAAATCGTCGGTAACGCGGCTTTGTGTCGTGAGCTCGTTGACCAGCCGGTCCTGGTTGGTCAGCCTGCTCCACGCCGAGCGCACATCCTCTTCGGCGGCGCGGGTCCGCTCGAACAGGCGGGCATGAACTTCATTCTCGCGCTGCTTCTGCTCGCGGACGTTTGCCGTGTTGGCAAAGCCGTCGAAGATCTTCCAGCGCATTACGACACGCGCAGACAGGTCGCTGGTGCGGCCCTGGAAGCCGTCGATGTCATCGCCATAACGGGCGCTGGCTTCGGCGTTGAAACGCGGTCCCAATTCAGCCTGGGCGGTCCTGATTTCCTCCCGCGCCGTATTGAGGTCGGCGAGGGTTTCCTGGACCCGCGGATTGTTCTGCCGCGCAAGTTCCTCGGCTTCCGGCAGCGAAGCCGGCATCGACGCCGAAAGATCGGGCGGCATGTTGACCGCATCGATCGGAACGCCGGTCAGCGTCTGGAACTGGATCGCCGCAGTATCGAGGTCCTCGCGAGCCTCGGTGATGCGGGTCCGAGCTGCCTGCAGCCGCTCTTCGGCCTGCTGCTGATCGGCAACCGAGATGGAACCGCGGGCGACGCCTTCGCGAAGGTCGCCGGCGAGCCGCTCGTGGAACGTCGCATTGTCCTGCGCGATCGCGACCAGCCGCTGTTGCAGCAGATAGTCGATGTATGCGCGGCTGGTGTTCAAAGCGATGAACTCGCTGCGCTCCTCGATACGAGACGCAGCAGCATCGGTCCGCGACGCCTGCCGTTTGATCTCATGGACTCGACCGTTCGAGTTCCACAGTAGCTGATCGGCCACGATGAAACCTTCGACCGGATGCAGCGTATCGCCGGCAATGCCGAGGTCGCGGCGAGTCGGATTGCGCAGGTTCCGCACGCCAGCCGATCCCTCGACCGAAATACGCGGATACCACAGGCCCTCGGCCTGCTTGCGCTCTTCCTTGGTGGCCAGCTTGTTGTGCACAGCCTGCCGGATTTCCGGGTTGGTATTGAGGGCGGCTTGGACGGCCTCCCTCAGATCGACCGCGAACGCCGGAGATGTGCACATCAGCACCGCCCCGGGAACGATCAACGTCCAGTGCTTCCTTTTCATGTCTTCCCCCTTCTGGTCAGAGGCAAAAACCCTCCCCGTCCACCGGGGAGGGCAATTACCTTGGTCAGCCGTTGTGAGTTGGCTGAACCGCGTCATGGTGGAGCATTTCGGCACCCACCTTCATCAGCATCTCGTTGGCTCCGCTGGAACCCCCGTTTGATGCCATGTCCCAAGCCGAGACGGCGCCGGACGGTGCGCTTGCCATATTGGCAATCGCCGCCCCTCCGCCATTTCCGCCGTGGAATGCGTCGAGCAGAGCATCGACCGCACCGTTCCCGTTTCCTTGGCCCAGTGCCTCGACGATGATCTTCTCAACCGAGCCGCCATGCTGGACGTTGCCGTCCAGGCCAGCGGCCTGCAGTGCTTCGGCCGAGACCATCGCCACCGCCGGCGCTACCGGGTTGGCATCGGCCGAAACCGAAGCCGGACCCTGGTCATTGTCGGCCGCCGGCCCGCTCGAGCTGGCCGGAGCCGAAGCCTGGCCGTCATCGAGCGAATGATGCGACTGGCTATCGTCGGCCAGGTTGCTGCTCGCCGAAGACGACGCATCGTCATTGGCCGCTTCCTTTGACTCGTTGGACAGGGCCGAACGGCTAGCGTCCGCGCTGTCGTCCGAAGCAGCAGGAGCAACCGAGGCGCTTGCCTGAGCTGCCGGAGCATCCTCGGCCTGATCGGCATGATCGTCGGCCGGAGCCGCCGTAGCCTGGCTTGCCGCCAAACCTGCGGCCGCAACCGCCGCGGCAATGGCAATGGTGCTGCCCGATCCATTCAGATCGCGCTGCTCTGACGCCGCGCGATCGCCGGTCAGGAAGCTCGCATCGGCGATCACGCCGGTCGAACCGTCAGCCCGGGTGTAGGTCGAGCTGCCGGCCACTTCGACCTCACCGCCGGCGGCGCTGTAGCCAACGCCGTCGCTGCTGAGATTGATGCTGGCGATGCCGCGAGCCGTCAGACTGGCGAATTCGCCGGCATCGACGACGCCGTTCGAATTGGCATCCTGCCACACGCCGAACTGGCCGAAATCGGCATCATTGGCATCGAGCGTCGAGCCATACTGGGCGGCGAGGCCCTGCAGATCGGTACCGCCGTTCGAGAAGACGATCTCGCTCGCCCCATCGACGGTGCCGTTGCCATTGGCGTCATGGACCAGGATGCCGTCGTTGGCTCCGACCCAGGCCGTCGCTACCTTGCCGCCACCATAGTCAAAGGTGACGCCGGCAGAGGCCGACACGAAGTCGATATGACCGTCGCCGTTGAGGTCGACGGCAACCGGCGGAGCGACCGGGGTCACCAGGACCGTATTGGTCGTGCCATCGGACAGATCGTACTTCACCGAGACGTTTACGCCGGTGTTGATGTTCGAGACGGTCTGCCAATTGTTGCCGCCGCCATCGAGATCGACTTGGACCAGGCCGGTGGTGGTCACCCGGAGGAAACCACCGGTCAGGACGTTGGTCGCCGTCGTCACACTCAGGATCTTGGTGATGTCGACGGTATCCCCCGCGGCATAGTCGACGATCGTGTCGACATTGCCTGCCCCGTTGGTGATCGCGGCATTGCTGAGCACGAACGTGTCGTTGCCCGCACCGCCGGTCATCGTGTCGGCCCCGGTATCGCCGACCAACGTGTCATTGCCATTGCCACCGTTCAGCGTGTCGTTGCCGGCACCCCCGTAGAGGAAGTCGGCTCCATCGCCGCCGTTCAGCGTGTCGTTTCCGGCGTTGCCGGCGACAACGTTGTCACCGCCGTCGCCACTGATCGTGGTTCCGGTGGCATCGCCGACGCCATTGCCCGCCACATTGTTGACGATCGTGGTGGTCAGCGGTGAGTTGACGAAGTCGCCGTCCGCATCGGTCGCCCTTACATTGAACGTCTGATCGATAGGCGTGCCATTGTTCGCCGAGCCAACCGAGAAGATGCCAAGATCAAAGTCGATGTCATTATCGACGCTGTTGTTGTTGGCCGTGCTGTAGAGGCCAGTTTCAAAGTCAGGCGACTCAACCACAATTGCGCTGAACGGCGTCGTCGTATCGATCTTGTAGGTGTCGCCATGCTCGATACCGCTGATCCATACCGAACCGTCGGGCCGGAAGTCGACCGTGATCGCCCCACTCGTCCCATCGCTAGTGAAAGTACGGGTAATCGGGGTGCCCCCGGGTCCGCCATCGATGTCGATGACTTCGACCTTGGTGATTATGACCTGGGATTCGCCGGCCTCAAGACCGTTCGACGGCGTATTGTCGAGCACTTGGTCATTGTCGGCAACGAGCGCCGTCACAGCCAGGGTGACCGTGTTGTCCGGGTTGCCCTGGACCTGCGGAACCAGCTGCTCCCAATGCGTCGACGTGACGTGGGCGCCGTAGGCGAAGCCGGTCGGCTGTCCGCCGTTGCTGACGATGTTCGTGACCAAGTCGAACCTGACACCGGCGCCCGGATTGACGGCCTGACTGTCAACACCGATCGAGTCGCTGTCAGTATTCACCGTACCCTGAGCTAGGCCAGGGCTGTGACCCGACATCAGAATGTCGGTTTCACCAGTGCCTCCAACATCGGCGCCGAGTGCGCGGAAGTCGACGTTGCCCGCCTTCGCTTCCGAGAAGTCGTCAAATGTCGTGACCGTACCGTTGTCAACGACCGCATTGACATCGAACGTGTAGGTGCCGTCGGCATTCAGGGTCACGTCGTAAGCGTGCGTGCCGTTGGCATCGGTTGTCGTCGCATAGATGTGATTGGTGCCGAAGCCGAACAGCTTCAGCTGCGCGCCGCCGACCGTCAAAAGGTGGCCAGCATCATCAACCGCATTG
>Ga0207706_10000584_pt1 | contig 38858 bp, 43 predicted proteins | sample KBSC53metaG_FD_184318 | JGI IMG/M metagenome (GOLD analysis project Ga0207706, IMG submission 184318) | Corn rhizosphere microbial communities from Kellogg Biological Station, Michigan, USA - KBS C5-3 metaG (SPAdes) (version 2) | ecosystem: Host-associated > Plants > Roots > Rhizosphere > Soil ... | reverse complement strand
CGCCCGTCGGCAATTCGGTTCCGGACGCGTGGGACAACGTTCTTTCCGGCAAGTCCGGCATCACGCGGATTTCCCGTTTCGATTCCTCGGCATTTGCTTCGCAGATAGCAGGGGAAGTTAAAGATTTTGACGTTACATCCTATCTTTCCCCCAAGGACGCTCGCCGCATGGATATTTTTATCCATTACGGAATGGCTGCCGGAATCCAGGCTGTCAAAGATGCGAGCATCGATGACATAGGCAATTCCGAACTGGAAGGCGAGCGCATCGGAGTCAATATCGGCTCTGGCATCGGCGGCTTGTCGATGATTGAAAACACGCATATTGCTTACCAGGAGCACGGTCCTCGCAAGATATCCCCGTTTTTCATTCCAAGCACGATCATTAACATGATTGCCGGAAATCTGTCCATCATGTTTGGTTTCAAGGGACCGAACCTGGCGATTGTCACCGCCTGCAGCACCGCAACCCACTGCATCGGCGATTCGGCTCGTCTCATCGAATATGGTGATGTCGATATAATGGTGGCGGGTGGTGCGGAATCCTGTGTGACGCCGCTCGCTATCGGGGGATTTTCTTCGGCGCGTGCACTTTCAGCGCGTAACACCGACCCTGTTACAGCGAGCCGGCCATGGGACCGGGGACGTGACGGCTTTGTTCTGGGTGAAGGGGCCGGAGTGCTGGTTCTGGAAGAAATGGAGCATGCGAAACGTCGCGGAGCCCGGATTTATGCGGAATTTCAGTAGAGCAGGAGGCCGGCGGTTTCCTCGCGCCAGCGCTGCTCGTCCCGAGCCGCGGCGGCCTCGAGATCGGCGGGCCGCGCCACGGGATCATCGACCCATTCCCTCAAAGCGGGCCCGCCATTGATCACGTCGATCGCGAGGCGGTCGAACTCGTATTCATAAGCGAAGTCGCGCCATATCGCGTATTCGGGATGCAGGCGCCGGATGGCCTTGAAGGCGAGCGCCTGGAGGCGCCAGGGGCGGAAGGCTGCGGGATCGTAGAAGCGCCCTTCCGCGTGAATCATCAACGCGTTGCAGAGCATTCCTGCGTGCTTATGGAAAGTCGGCGTAAACCAGCATTCGCGGATGGCGCAGCCCGCCAGCCACTCCGGCGCCAGGCGTTCCATCTCGGCGAACACGTCGTGCGCATCGAGGTCGGGCGCTCCGAAGAGCACTTCGAGGGGGCGAGTGGTCCCCCTGCCCTCGCTCAGGGTCGTGCCTTCGAGCATCACCGTGCCCGCGTAGGCGCGCGCCATGTTGAGATTGGCGGCGTTGGGGCTCGGATTGATCCAGATGCGGCTTTCCGGCCAGCCATAGCCCGGCCCCGCCTCCGGCAGCCAGTCGTGCATCTCGATCACGCGGTAATCGACGTCGAGATTGAACCTCTCGACGAACCACGCGCCCATCTCGCCCATCGTCAGCCCATGCCGCATCGGCATCGGCGCCGCCCCCACGAAGCTTTCCTGCCCGGGTTGCAGCAGCGTGCCCTCGACCGGTCGCCCGGCCGGGTTGGGCCGGTCGAGCACCCACACGCCTTTCCCGTGCCTCGCCGCTTCCTCGAGCAGGTAGAGCAGCGTGGTGCAGAAGGTGTAAATGCGGCAGCCGAGATCCTGCAGGTCGAACAGGAACACGTCGGCGGTGCTCATCATCTGCCCCGTGGGGCGGCGCACCTCTCCGTACAGGCTGAAGATCGGGATACCGTAGCGCGGATCGGTCTCGTCCGCGGTCTCGACCATGTTGTCCTGCTTGTCGCCCTTGAGGCCATGCTGCGGGCCGAAGGCGCTGGTGACCTTGATCCCGGCGCCGATCAGCGCGTCGAGCGAGTGGTCGAGGTCGGCCGTCACCGAAGCCGGGTGCGCGAGCAGCGCCACGCGTTTCCCGCCGAGCTCGCGCTTCAGCTCCGGCTCGGTGAGCAGACGGTCGATCCCGAACTTCATGCAAGGCGCGTTAGCCGAGCGGGATGCGGAAGCAAGCCGGATCGTGGAAGTCGGGTTTCAGGCTGTTGTGCGCCATCGCCCAGTAGGACGGCCGCCCCCCCTGCTCCTCGATGACCGCGGCGAGCGAGGCCCGTTCCGCGCCCGCGAGATCGCGCCGGTCGATGAACACCGTTTGCATGAACACTTTCTCGCCGATCTCGTGCTTGATCTCGGGGATCTGCCGCGGCTTGGCGTCGCCCGCGAGGTTGCGATAGCCGGAGAACTCGTAAACGGCCCATTGCCCGCTGGGCGAGAAGTTGAACTCGCGGTAGCGCCCGCTCCCGTCATAGAGGAACAGCTCGAAGCACGTCGTCTTCCACAGCTCGTCATGGCGTCCCTTGCCGCGGAACGGCGGGACGACGAGGTCGCTGCAACCGTCCACGCGATAGCGCAGCATCAGGCGCCCGTCGCGCAATTCGCTCCACCTCACGCTGACGCCTCGCACGCGGCCCGGCATGAAGGTGGGGTGCGCGACAAGTTCGTACGTTTGCAAGAATCGGCCCCCGTGCTAGGCGCGCCGCCGCCATGGCTTACCAGTCCGACCTTCTGCGACTGCTCGACGAGCGCGGCTACATCCATCAGGTGACGGATGCGGCCGCGCTGGATCAACTCGCTGCGCGCGAGGTCGTGCCCGGCTATATCGGCTTCGACGCGACCGCGCCAAGCCTCCATGTCGGCAACCTGGTTTCGATCATGCTTCTGCGCCGGCTGCAGCAGGCCGGCCACAAGCCGGTCGTGGTCATGGGCGGCGGCACGACGCGGATCGGCGATCCCACGGGCAAGGACGAGGTCCGCAAGATGCTGACCGACGAGGCCATCGAAGCCAATATCGCCTCGATCATGCAGGCGTTCGGGCGGCTGCTGAGCTTTGACGACGGCCCGACCGGCGCGGTGATGGTCAACAATCACGATTGGCTGGGCAAGCTTGGCTACATCGAGCTGCTGCAGGAAGTCGGCACCCATTTCACCGTGAACCGGATGCTGACGTTCGATTCGGTGCGGCTGCGGCTCGAGCGCGAGCAGCCGATGACCTTTCTCGAGTTCAACTACATGATCCTGCAGGGGTACGATTTCCGCCACCTCTCGAAAGAGATGGGCGTACGGCTGCAGATGGGCGGCTCCGACCAGTGGGGCAACATCGTCAACGGCGTCGAGCTCACCCGTCGCATGGACGCACTCGAGGTGTTCGGCCTCACCACGCCGCTGATCACGCGGGCGGACGGCACCAAGATGGGCAAATCGGTCTCGGGCGCGGTGTGGCTCAACGAGGCGCAACTGCCGAGCTACGATTTCTGGCAGTACTGGCGCAACGTCGACGACCGCGACGTCGGCAAGTTCCTGCGCCTGTTCACCGACCTGCCGCTCGAGGAAATCGCCCGGCTCGAACAGCTCGGGGGCAGCGAGATAAACGCCGCCAAGGTCGTCCTTGCCGACGAGGTCACCAGGCTGGTCCGCGGCGAGGAATCGGCGCGCGCGGCCGCGGCGACCGCGGCAGAAACGTTTGCCGGCGGCGGCCTGGGCGAGGAATTGCCGGTCCTGGTGGTGCCGTCGGAAGGCATGCGCCTCGGCGCCGCGTGCACCGAAATCGGCTTCACCGCGTCCAACGGCGAGGCGAAACGCAAGATCGGCGAAGGCGCGGTGCGGATCGATGACGAGCCGGTAACCGATCCCGCTTACCTTGTGCGGCTTGCGCCCGGCGAGGAACGCAAGCTCAGCCTCGGGCGCAAACGCCACGGCATTCTGCGTTCTGCCTGAGAGCGCCTTTACCCTTTTTCCAGCATTTGTTGCGATAGATCGGGCTCCACGAAGCACAACGGGAGGAACGTGGCAGATGAGCGGTGCCCAGCTTTCGATGCCCGACCAACGCCGGGCGACCCGGCATCCGGTGGACCATCCGGTCATCGGCGAGCATCGCGTGCGCGGCGACATCCCGCTGCACATCTCCAACATTTCCGCCCACGGCTTCATGGTCGACGGGGCTCCGGACCTTGGCCGCGGCGACCGGGTGATCGTCCGCCTCCCGGTGATCGGCCGGATCGAGGCCTATTGCATCTGGATGGCGGACCGGCGGGCCGGTTTCCAGTTCGAGCGCATCATCCGCCTCGACGACTTCATGAGCATGATCGAGGCGCTGCAGCCCAACCCGCGGCTGCGCCGGCGAGGTTGATCGCCCCCCATTGAAATTCAAGAACTGACGGCTTGGCACCGCCACGCGCGCCTGTCATGGCGCGGAGCGTGACCGAACCGACTTCGCCCCTCCGGATCGCTGACTTCCGGAGCTTCTGGCTGGCGCGCTTCCTCGCGGTGTTCTCGACCCTCTCGATGGTCGTGCTGATCGGTTACCAGACGTACGACGTCGCCCGCTCCGCCTATCACATGGACCGTTCCGAGGCGGCGTTCATGCTCGGCCTGCTCGGCGCGGCGCAATTCGTGCCGCTCATGCTGTTGACGCCGGTCGCCGGCGTGGCCGCCGACCGCTTCGACCGTCGCATCGTCGTCCTGTGCGCAAACGTTGTCGACACGACGATTGCCCTTGCTCTCGCATTTGCCACCTGGAGCGAGGTGTTGAGCCTGCCGTTGTTGTTCACGCTCGCGGCCATGCACGGCGCCTCGCGCGTGTTCAACGGACCCGCCTTGTCAGCCATCGCCCCGAACATCGTCGGGCCGGCGTTGCTGCCCAAGGCGATCGCGCTCAGCTCGATTGCCTGGCAGGTCGGCACGGTCATCGGGCCTGCCATTGGCGGGCTGCTGTTCGCCTGGAATCCGGCCGTGCCGTACTTCCTCTCGGCCGCGTTGCTGCTCGTATCGGCGTTGCTCGTCATCTCGATCCGCCCTGTGCGCGCCCGTCACCACGGGCCGCCGGTGCATCCACTGCGCCAGATGATCGAAGGTTTCCGGTTCGTGCGGCGCGAGCGCTTCCTGCTGGGCTGCGTCACGCTGGACTTGTTCGCGGTGTTGCTGGGCGGGGCGACGGCGATGCTGCCGGTCTATGCACGCGACATCCTTGCGGTCGGCCCCGAGGGACTTGGCATCATGCGCGGAGCGCCCGCCGTCGGCGCCTCGCTCGTGGCGGCCCTGCTTTCCTGGCGGCCACTCGAATCGAACGTCGGCGTAAAGATGCTGTGGGCGGTCGCCGCGTTCGGTCTGGCGACGGTGGTGTTCGCCCTTTCGCGCAATTTCCCGCTGTCCCTCATCGCCCTCGGCTGCCTCGGCGCGGCGGACATGATCTCGGTCTTCGTCCGCAACTCGCTGGTCCAACTCAATACGCCCGACAACATGCGGGGGCGGGTCTCGTCGATTTCAGGCCTCGCGGTCTCTGCCTCGAACGAACTGGGCGAATTCGAATCCGGCCTCGTCGCCGGCCTGATCGGCGCAACCGGGGCGGTTGTGTTCGGTGGGGCGGGTGCGATAGTGATCACCGGCCTTTGGGCATGGATCTTTCCCGAGCTGCGCCTGGCGAAGACCTTTGCCCCGACATTTCTGCACGAGGATCATCAGCCGCAAGAAACTGGGAAGGAGCCCGCGACATGAAGGCCGACAGCGTTATCGCCACCATCGGCAACACCCCGCACATCCGACTCTCGCGGATGTTCCCCGATCACGAGGTGTGGGTGAAGAGCGAGCGGAGCAACCCCGGCGGCTCGATCAAGGACCGCATCGCGATGGCGATGGTCGAGGACGCCGAGCGTCGGGGCGAACTCAAGCCCGGCGGAACGATCATCGAGCCGACCAGCGGCAACACCGGTATCGGCCTGGCGATGGTCGCCGCCGTCAAGGGCTACAAGCTGGTTCTCGTCATGCCCGAGAGCATGAGCCTCGAGCGGCGCCGGCTGATGCTGGCCTACGGAGCGACCTTCGACCTGACGCCGAAGGAAGGCGGCATGAAAGCCGCGATCGCCCGGGCGCAGGAACTGGTCGACAAGACCGAGGGCGGCTGGATGCCGCAGCAGTTCGACAACCCGGCCAATGTCGCCATTCATGCGCACACAACCGCGCGGGAAATCCTCAACGACTTTGCGGACGCGCCGTTCGACTACCTGATCACCGGTGTCGGCACCGGCGGCCATCTCACCGGCTGCGCCGAGGTGCTCAAGAAGGCGTGGCCGAACCTCAAGGCATACGCAGTCGAGCCGACGCTGTCGCCCGTCATATCCGGTGGGCAGCCCGGACCGCACCCGATCCAGGGCATCGGCGGCGGATTCATCCCGACGAACCTGCACACCCAGTCGATCGACGGCGCCATTACCGTCGAGGCCGATGATGCCAAGGAAATGGCGCTGCGCTGTGCCCGCGAGGAAGGCCTGCTGGTCGGCATATCGAGCGGCGCGACCCTGGCGGCGATCCGGCAGAAGCTGGCCGACGTGGATGGCTCCGCCCGCATAATCGGCTTCAATTACGATACCGGCGAGCGGTATCTCTCGGTGCCGGACTTTTTGCCCACGGAGTGACGATTCGTTCCTCTTGCGCAGTTCGCCCTTGCCGGTGCATCTTGTTGACAATGTCAATCGCGGGAGGGGTCAATGAGTCGTCGTCTGGTTCTGGGGAGCCTTGGATTGGCCGCCATTTGCACGGCGGCGGTTCCTGCGGCCGCCCATCACTCGTTCGCGATGTTCGACAACACCCGGTCGGTCACTCTGCACGGTAAGGTCAACTACTATCAGTGGACCAATCCGCACGCCTACCTGCAGATCCAGGCCGACGACGGCAAAGGCGGCAGCAAGGCCTACACGCTGGAGATGACCAGCCCGAACATGCTGCATCGCGGTGGCTGGAGCTCGCGAACCGTGAAGCCGGGCGACGAAGTGACCGCCGTCATGTCGCCCTTGCGCGACGGCCAGCCCGGCGGTCTGCTGCTGGTGCTGACGCTGCCGAACGGCAAGGAAATGCTGCCCGGCGTGCCGAATGCACAGCGCTACAAGATCACCTCTTGAAGGAGCGGGCACGATGAGGTTCCTGTCCAAGGCCCTGCTGCTCGGCCCGTGCGTCGCAGCGTTCGCGGCTCCCGCTTCAGCGCATCCCGATTTCAGCGGCACGTGGGAACGCTATCCGCCGCCGGGCGAGAAGGCCGACCCCCGCTTTGCCCCGTCGGTCATTCCCGATCCCGACCTCAAGCCGCAATACCGCGCGGAGTGGGAAGAAGGCCAGAAAACGCTCAAGAAGCGGCTCGAGGAAGGCCAGCCCGCCGGCGACAACTATGTCCACTGCATCCCCGACGGCATGCCGGCGATGATGATGGGCATGTTCCCGATGGAGATCTTCCAGCGGCCAGAGCAGATCAACATCACGCAGGAAGCGTTCAACCAGACGCGGCGAATCTACATGAACCAGAAGCTGCCGAAGTGGGACGAGGTCGATCCGAGCTTCTACGGCGCCTCCGTCGGGCACTGGGAAGGTGACACGCTCGTGCTCGAGACCACCGGGATCAAGGACGACGTGCGTTTTCGATGGACCCCGCACTCGGACGCGATGAAGATCACCGAGCGCCTGCGCCTGCTCGCGCCGGACATCCTGCAGGACCAGATCACCGTTACCGACGACTATCTCGAGAAGCCGTGGACCTACTCGTACTCGTTCCGCAAAATGAAGGATTACAAGCTGCAGGAATACGTCTGCACGGACAATCGCGAATACGTCGATGCCCAGGGCAACCAGCGCATTCACCTTGAAGGGAATGGAGGCGATCACTAGGCGCACGGCTTCGCAACCAAAGCGGAGCGCCCATGACCCCCGAAACGATTCCTTACAAGGACGGTGAGACCGCCCTTACCGGCCTGCTCTTCCGGCCTCCCGGCAAGCCTCGCGCCGCGATCCTCGTCTACCCGACGATCATGAACCAGGAAGGCGTGGTCTTCGAGAAGGCCGCGTCGCTCGCCGAGCACGGCTATCTCGCCTTCATGGCTGACTTCTACGGCAAGAACCCCGCCGACTTCGGTCAATCACGCGAGTTTGCTGCCGAAATCCGACCGCAGCCGCAGGATTTTCGCCGGCGCATCCGCCAGGCGATCGCTTCGCTGGTGTCGTTGCCCGAGGCGCGGGGCATGCCGCTCGGCGCGATCGGCTTCTGCATGGGCGGCGGCGCAGTGCTCGAGCTTGCGCGCGAGGGGGCTCCGCTCGATGTCGTCGCCAGCTTCCACGGCTTGCTGCAGACCGATTTGCCCGCCGAACCCGGCAAGGTCACGGCGCGCATTCTCGTGTGTCATGGCGACGCCGACCCGGCGGTGCCGCGCAGCCAGGTGACGGCCTTCTGGGAGGAGATGGATGCGGCGGGCGCCAACTGGCACTTCCACTCCTACAGCGCGGTCAAGCACGGCTTCACCAATCCGGCGCCGCCGCTCAATCCGGCCGTCGCCTACGATGCCAGCGCCGACCGGCAAAGCTGGGCGGCGATGTTCGCCCTGTTCGACGAGGTGTTCGAGCGCCCGAGCTAGCGACGCTCAGGCGAACATCGCCATGCCGCCGTTGACATGCAGCGTCTGCCCGGTGACGTAACCGGCTTCCTTGCTGGCGAGGTAAACCACCGCCGCGCCGATGTCCCCTCCCTCGCCCATCCGGCCCATCGGAATGCGGCCGTTGATCGCTTCCTTCTGCGCCTCGTTCAGGGCCTCGGTCATCGCGGTGCGGATGAAACCAGGCGCAATGCAGTTGGCGGTGATGCCGCGGCTGGCGACCTCCTGCGCGAAGCTCTTGGTCATGCCGACCAGCCCCGCCTTGGCGGCGGCATAGTTGACCTGCCCGGGATTGCCGGTCGCCCCGACGACGCTCGTGACGGTCACGATGCGCCCGAAACGCGCCTTCATCATCGGCTTCGAAGCGGCGCGCAGCAGGCGGAACGCGGCTTCGAGGTTGATGCGGATCACCGCGTCCCACTCCTCGTCCTTCATCCTCATCGCGAGGTTGTCGCGGGTGATGCCGGCGTTGTTCACGAGGATGTCGAGCTGTCCGAACGTGTCGAGCGCGGCGGGCACAAGCTCTTCGACCTGCGTCGTGTTCGACAAGTCGCACGTAATCTCGATGTGGTCCTGCTCCGACTGGGCGTTAAGTTCGTCACGGAAAGCCCTGAGCTTGCTCGAATTCGAACCCGACAAGGCCAGCCGGGCGCCCTGCTTCGCCAGGCACCGCGCGATCGATGAGCCGAGCCCGCCGCTGGCGCCGGTGACGAGGGCGGTCATTCCCGAAAGGTCGAACATGCTTACTGCCCTTTCTCACGAGCCGAAAATTCACGAATTCCGAGCCGCTGCGATGCCATGAATCCGAGCAGCACGCCCGTGTTCGCGGCTGTCATTTCATCGGTACCAACGCCTGCGCCGAGCAGGAATGCGCCGATCGCAAAGGTGTCTTGCAGAGAGGCGCCTTCCTTGCTCTTCGCGATTCCTCCATCACGGCTCGCTCGATCGCGGCCCACGAGTTGTCGCGGTCGTCCCCCTCATGCGATCTCCCTTGCCAAGGCTTCGATGTCGCCCATCGACGCCACGCTGGTCACGGTTACATCCTCGAGCGTACGCGAGACCATCGGGCCGAGAACCTTTCCCCCGAGCTCGACAAAATGATCGACGCCGGCGGCGTTCATCGCCAGCACGCTTTCGCGCCAGCGCACGCGGCCGGTGATCTGCTCGACGAGGAGGAGCCGCTCCGCCCTGGGATCGGTACACTCCTTGGCGGTAACATTGGGATAGAGCGGCAGGCGCAAGGGCGCTGGAGGGCAACGCTCGAGCGCCGCGTCCATTGCCTCAGCCGCCGGCGCCATCAGCGAGCAGTGGAACGGCGCCGAAACGGGCAGCATGACGCCGCGCCTGATGCCGAAATCCTTCGCCCGCGCCACGGCCCGCTCGATTGCGCCCGTGTGACCGGACAGCACGACCTGGCCTGGATCGTTGTCGTTGGCGACCTCGCACACCTCGCCCTCGGCGGCCGCCTCGGCAAGAGCGGTCGCCTTTTCGATGTCGGCTCCAAGCAGCGCGCACATCGCGCCCTCGCCGACCGGCACGGCCGCCTGCATCGCGAGGCCTCTCAGCCGCAACAGCCGGGAGGCGTCGGCGAGGCTGAAGGCGCCGACCGCGCACAGCGCGGTGTACTCGCCAAGGCTGTGGCCGGCGACGCAATCGCCCTTGTCGGCCAGCGAAATGCCGCCTTCCTTCTCGAGCACGCGGAGCGTGGCGATGGCGTTGGCCATGATCGCGGGCTGGGCGTTCTCGGTCAGGGTAAGCGCGTCCTCCGGCCCTTCGCGCATGATGGCCGAAAGCCCTTGCCCCAGCGCCTCGTCCACTTCCTCGAATACCTCGCGCGCCGCGGCGCTGGCCCCGGCCAGTTCGACACCCATGCCGACCTTCTGGCTGCCCTGCCCGGGGAAAATGAATGCTCGCATCACGCAACTCCCTTTGCCGCGGCGGTTAGGAGCGCGCGAAGTCCGCCGCAAGGCCGAACGGAACGATCTTGTTGTCCGCATCATGGCCGACATCGGCGCGGCCAAGAAAGGGGATTCCGGATCTTTCGCACCAATCCCGCGCCATCTCCTCCGGTTCCGTGCCGAAAGGCCGGTCATTCTCGGGAATCGCGCTCAAACGCCCGAGCCGCAGACCGGCAATGCCGCGCAGGTGCTCGGTCACGTGAAACAACAGCCGGTCGATGGCGTAAAGATGCTCGGCCACCTCCTCGATGAGCACGACGTGGCCGGCGAGGTCGGGCAGGAAGCGGGTGCCGCACAGCATCGCGAGCGTGATCAGGTTGAACGCCACCGTCGGGCGGTGTGTCAGCGCGGGCTCGAGGCCGTCCGGCTCGCCGGCAAACCAACGCAGCGCCCGCCGAACCGCCTCTGCGCCGCCTTCGCGACGGATATCGACCGGCATCGGGCCGTGAACCGCGCGGGCAAAGCCGTGCTTGTGCGCGGCCGCGAGCAGGTAGCCGCAATCGGAATAACCGAACCATTGCTGATCCGATTTTCGCCGGCCCAGCGCCTCGACCGTCTGCGCCGCTATGCGGTTTGAGCCATATCCGCCCTTGGCGAACCACACGGCGTCGGCCGCCGAATTGGCGCAGGCCAGCAGGGCGCCGAGCCGCATGTCGTCTGGCCCTGCGAAGTGCCCGCTGTCGGCAAAGCATTGCGGATGAAAATCAAGCTGCAGCGCCGGAAACTCGCGCTTTGCCAATTGCTCGACCCGCGCCGCGTCCGCGCTGGTGATCGGCGTTCCCGGGGCGCAGACGGCGATGCGTTTCATCGCTGCGTTCTAGCTGTCTTGTGTTGCCCCCGACAACCGCATACCTGCCGGCCATGCCCGACACGGCCGACCTCGCCCGCCACCCCTGGTTCTTCTGCGGCATCGGCGGATCCGGCATGCTGCCGCTGGCGACGATCCTGAAGGGCCTCGGCGCGGACGTGGCCGGGTCCGATCGCAGCCGCGACCAGGGCCGCACGCCCGAGAAGTTCGCCTGGCTGGAGCGGCACGGCTTCTCGCTCTATCCGCAGGATGGCAGCGGCATCGTCTCGAACGACCAGACGCTGGTCGCCTCCGCGGCGATCGAGGAAACCGTTCCCGAAGTCGTCCGCGCAACCGAACTCGGCTGCCCGCGCATGACTCGCGCCGAACTGCTCGCGACGCTGTTCAACGCCGCCGGGTGCGGGATCGCCGTCGGCGGCACGAGCGGCAAGTCGACCGTCACCGGGATGCTCGGCTGGATCATGGAGCAGGCGGGCCGCGACCCGACGATCATGAACGGCGCGGTGATGAAGAACTTCGTCTCGAGGGATGCGCCGTTCGCCAGCGCAAAGGTCGGAGAGGGCGGCGTGTTCGTCTCGGAAGTCGATGAAAGCGACGGATCGATCGCGCTTTACCGACCGCGGGTGGCGGTGCTGCTCAACGTCAGCCTCGACCACAAGAGCATGGAAGAGCTGCGCGCGCTGTTCTCGCAGTTCGTCATGGTCGCCGGACGCGTGGCCGCCAATGCCGATGACGACGAAGCACGCCTGATCGCGGCGCACGCAAGCGATGTGATCACGTTCGGAATTCACGCGGCCGACGCGACCCTTGGCATCGTCGAGGGCACTGTCGACGAGACCGGAAACGGGATCGGGGCCCAACTGATCGACCGCCGCGACGCAACCACGCACGCGCTCGCCCTACAGATGCCGGGAAGGCACAACTTGTCGAACGCCCTTGCAGCCGTCGCCGGCGCGGCGGCGGCCGGTGTCGCGGTCGCCGACGCGGTGGGCGCGCTGAAAAGCTTCAAGGGTCTCGCTCGCCGCTTCGACGTCATCGGGTCGAGCCCGTCGGGCATCACCGTCATCGACGACTTCGGACACAACCCCGAGAAGTGCCGTGCGACGCTGCGGACATTGCGGTCGCATCCAGGGCGCGTCATCGCCTTCTTCCAGCCGCACGGCTATGGGCCCTTGCGCCAGATGGGCCACGAGCTGGCCCGCACGTTCGCCGACGAGCTCGGACCGGGCGACCTCACGCTGATGTGCGACCCGGTCTACTTCGGCGGCACGGTCGACCGCAGCGAAGGCAGCGAGCGCATCGTCGCCATGATCGAGGAGCACGGTGGGCACGCCGAGTATGTCGCCACCCGCGACGCTTGCGGCGAGCGCATCATCGCCCTTGCCCGACCCGGCGACAGGATCGTCGTGATGGGGGCGCGCGACGATACCTTGACGGCCTTTGCACGACAGGTTCTCGCGCGACTCTCGTAAGCCGAGCCCGCGACCTCACGCGGCGAGCGGCTGCAATTCCTCATCCGCGCCGTCAAGGCCCGCGAGCAAGCCGATCCGCACGGCATCGGTGCCCGAACGCGCGCGCAGCTTGCGCATCATGTTGCCGCGGTGGATCTCGACGGTACGAGGGCTGATGCGGAGGCGCTGGGCGATTTCCTTGTTGGAGTCGCCCACCATGAGCAGGGCAAGGACGTCGAGCTCGCGCGCGCTCAACCGGGCGACCCTTGCCTTGGCCGACAAGCGAGTGCGAGACTTCGCGGCCCTCAGTTCGCCCTCGCACCGCAGGCGCTCCAAGGCCGTCTCGAGCATGTCTCGGGCGAACGGCCAGGCGAGATAGTCGACCGCACCGTCACGCATCACGCCAACGATGCGCGCCGGCGCAGGCGCTTTGCAATAGAGCGCCACCGGCAGATTCGCCGAGGCGGGATCAAGGATGCTTGCGAGGTTGCGGAACTCTTCGGCCCCGGCCTCGTCGCACAGCAACACGCAGCCGGTCGCCGGAGCGCTGGCGAGGAACTCCTCGAGGCCCTCGTAGATTTCGCCATGGACCTGCAACTCGCGAAGCTCGAACGCGATCTTGGCTCGGCGGTGAACATCGGGATCGACGACGTGGACGTGCAAGGGGCTGGTCATGGCGCGACTTCTCCGGGGGCGTTCTCGTCGTCGGCTCAATCCCCGCCGAAGACACTTCGTTCGAACAGGTGTTTAGCGGTCTCGTTGCCCCCCGCGCATCGGTAATTGTCCCGATGCAGCCTTACTTCACCTCGTAGAACCTGATGAGCACGGCCGGCCCGTCCTTCGCCTGCGCCATGCCCAGCGTGCCGACGAAGGTCCTTTTCCCCAGCCAGTCGTATTTGCCGAGCGGCGGCTCGAACACAGGGTGGGTCCGTACCGGCGCGGGCGCACCCTTGTCGCCGGGGCAGATTTCGCCGGTATTGACGACGTTGATGACGACCCCGTCATCGGTCTTCAGGAAGTAGTCGGCCTTGACATCCGTGCAGCCGTCGGCGCGGGTGAGCTGCCAGTCCCAGCCGCCCGGCATGACTTCGCCCCTGATCCTGGGTCCCTCGAAATGGCCCCCGGTGATCGGAATGATCCGCCTGTCGCCCCGGACGGTCTTGCCGACCTCCACGACTTTGCCGAGCGTAACCGTCTCCTCGAAAGCGAATTCCACGGCGGGTGCCGGCGTCTCCTGGGCGGCGGCCGCGGACCACAGCGCCGTCACGCCTATCGCCATCAATGCCTTGCCAATATGCATGTCGTCCCCCCAAAAACATCGGCCGGGAAGGCGGTATGCGGGGTAGTTGTCAGGCGGTCAACGAGGCACGCCGCGGACCTGGTCGGGTTCCTCGGAAATTCCCGTGTGGTGGCGATAGACCAGCTCCCATCCGCGCCAGCCCGTATACAGCAGGATTACCACGACCGCCGCGCTGATCAGCAAGCCGACCGGCAGGATGTCGGTGTTGTGCGGCCCCGAGCGGACGAACAGGCTGGCAATTTCCAGCACGACCGCGGTGACGTTGCCGATCATGTGATGCCACGCGGCCTTGTATTGGCGCACGAGGCGATCGCCGAGGAAATCCGTCAACCCGGCGAGCGCCGCCAGCGCCGCCATCGCCAGGCCGGCGCACAGCAGGTAGAACGACATGCGCGACCAGAACGGATCGCCCTTGATCGCGAACAAAATGTCGGTCAGCAGCGTCCCGACGAAAAACGCGATCGGGAACGGTATCAGCATCGGATGTATCGGGTGGCCGGCGATCTGCGCCGTCGAGTGCGGATGCTGGTGCATCTGAGTGGCCATGGCGTTTCTCCCAACGCCTCCCCGCACGAGCAACGGGCGGCGCATGGGCTTGGTTCCGCCCAGGGCGGGGCTTCCCTTGCAATAGCGCGGGAAAGCTGTATGTGCGCCCCTTCCTCGCGCGCCGCCGTGCCCCCGGGGAAATCGAAGAAAGCCGGAGGGGCCCCTGCACCCGCGGGATCAGCCAGCGATCGGCACGGAAATGAAAGGAACGCGCGCATGCCGCTGTACGAGCATGTCTTTCTCGCGCGCCAGGACCTGAGCCAGGCTCAGGTGGACGCCCTGGCCGCAACAGCCACCGAAATCGTCGAGGCCGGCAAGGGCAAAGTCACCAAGACCGAGACCTGGGGTCTCAAGAACCTCGCCTACAAGATCGACCGCAACCGCAAGGCGCACTTCGTGCTCCTCAACATCGAAGCGCCGGGCACGGTGGTCGCCGAGCTCGAGCGGCAGAACCGCATCAACGAAGACATCATCCGCTGGCTGACCGTCAGCGTCGACGAGCACGAGGGCGGTCCCTCGGTGATGATGCGCAAGAACGAGCGCGAGCGCCGGCGCCGCAACGAGCGGGGTGAAGACTGATGGCCCGCCCGTTCTTCCGCCGCCGCAAGTCCTGTCCGTTCTCGGCCAAGGACGCCCCCGCGATCGATTACAAGGACGTGCGCCTGCTGCAGGGCTTCATGTCCGAGCGCGGCAAGATCGTCCCGAGCCGCATCACCGCGGTTTCGGCCAAGAAGCAGCGCGAGCTGGCCAAGGCGATCAAGCGCGCCCGCCATCTCGGCCTGTTGCCCTACATCGTGAAGTAAGGAGGGCCGCACCATGCAAATCATCCTCCTCGAACGCATCGAAAACCTCGGCACGATTGGCGACGTGGTCTCCGTCAAGGACGGCTATGCCCGCAACTACCTGCTGCCGCAGAAGAAGGCGCTGCGCGCCAACGATGCGAACCGCCAGGTTTTCGAAGCCAATCGCGAGCGCCTGGAAAAGGAAAACGCCGAGCGCCGCACCGACGCCGAGAAGGAAGGCCAGAAGGTCGACGGCGCCGAGGTCGTGCTGATCCGCGCTTCGTCGAACTCGGGCCAGCTCTACGGTTCCGTGAACGTGCGCGACATCGCCCAGGCGCTGCAGGATCAGGGCCACAAGGTCGACAAGCGACAGGTGATCATGGGCAGCCCGATCAAGACGATCGGCCTGCACGAGGTCACCCTTGCGCTGCACCCGGAAGTGCGTGTCACGGTCAAGGCCAACGTCGCTCGTTCCGACGACGAGGCCGAGCTGCAGCGGCAGGGCGTCGACGTCCTCGGCCAGGCCGCCGAGGAAGACCGCGCTGAGAGCGAGGGCTTTACCGAGCCCGTCGACACGACCCTCGAGCCGGGCGAAATTCCCCCTGACATGCTCGAGAACCCGGTCGAGCCCGAGGCGACATCCGAAGGCTGATCTTTCCAGGTCACGAGACAAGGAAGGGCGCGGTCCATACCTGGATCGCGCCCTTTTTTCGTGGCTGACGTGGACGGCCGACAGTCCACCTGACATGATGGTGCTCGGCCGGTTGGGGAGGACTGCCGAATGCCCATGACGTTCAGCGCGGCGATCGCCCGCGCGCCGCTGAAGCCGTTCCAGCTGGCGGTGATCGGTTTCGGCCTGATGATGCTGGTCGTCGACGGGATCGATCTGCAGTCGCTCCCTCTCGTCACTCCGCTGATCCTCGAGGAATGGGGCATCGACCGCGCCGCGTTCGGCCCCGCCCTCGCCGCTTCCCTGTTCGGCATGGGGTTCGGCTCGATCCTCGGCGGCATGCTGGGGGATCGGGCGGGCCGCCTGCGAATCCTCGTTCTCGCTTGCCTGATATTCGGCGGATCGACGTTTGCGGCGGCGTTTACCGACGGCGTCTGGCCGATGTCGGCCGTTCGCGCGATCGGCGGGCTCGGCTTCGGCGCGGCCTATCCGAACGCGCTGGCGTTGGTGAGCGACTGGGTACCGGAGCGATCGCGGCCCAACACCATCTCGTTCGTCTCGGTCGGGATACCGGTCGGCATTTCGGTGAGCGCGGCGTTGATGCCGTACCTGCTGCCGGAATATGGCTGGCGCGGCGCGTTCATCGCCTTTGGAGCCGGCTCGATCCTGCTCGGCATCCTCGTGGCCGTGTTCCTTCGCGAGCCGCCTTCGTTCCTGCTCGCGAAGGGTAAGGTAGAAGCCGCGCGCAGGAACGCTGCAAAGGTGGTCGATCCGTCGATCGAGCTGTTGCCGGAGGCGATCGGGTCCACTGGCAACGCAGAGGGTGAAGCCATCGGCGTGTTCGACCGCAGCAATCGCCGGCTCAATCTCGGCATGGTGATCAGCTTTTCGGCGACCACGACGCTGGTTTACGGACTGCTCAACTGGACGACGGTGCTGCTGACGGCAGCCGGCTTCACGCTCGACCAGGCGCAGCAGGCCGGGTTCTGGCAGGGCATCATGTCGATAGTCGGCGGCTTGTCCGCCGGTCTGACCACCCGCGCCTTCGGCTCGCGCGCCGTCACGATCGCCGGCGCGGCGCTGATCTTGGCCAACATCGTCGCGCTCGGCTGGATCGTCGACAACATCGGCCTCGCGCCGAGTGCTGGCGAGCGGTCAATCATCATTCTGCTTGAGGCCCTCGCGGTGGGCCTCGTCAGCATGATGATCACGGTGTTCTACGTCGTCATGGCCCATGGATATCCGCCTTCCTGCCGCTCAGGCGGGATCGGTTTCGTGATCACCTCGGGCCGTCTTTTCTCGATCGCGATGGTCTATTACGGCGGCACGCTGCTCAATCTCGGCGGTGGCAGCTTCGTTTGGTATTTCGCCGTGCTGGCGGGTATTTCGATGTTGGTCTTTGCCGCGGCGTTCGTCGTCGATTGCCAGGTCGAGCCGCAGCGGCACAAGCAGCCGCTTGCGTGATTGCCGCGCGCCCAGCCGTATCGAATCTACCCCTCGTCTTCGCCCGGCAGCCGCAAGGTGAATTCGGTTCCGATCGACTCCGATGTGAAGGCGATGTCCGCCCCGACCTGCCTCGCCAGCAGGCGAATCGTCTTGGCGCCGATGCCCCCGTCGGTGGCCATGTCGAATCCATCGGGAAGACCGATCCCGTCATCGGTCACCTCGACCAGAAGCGAGCCATCGGCGTCCCTGTGGCACCCGACCATGAGCTTGCCGTCAACCCCGGTCGGATGGGCGTACTTGAGCGAGTTCGTCACGACCTCGGTGACGATGAGGCAGATTGGCAGGACATGATCCGAGCGCACCGAGCATTCGCCGGATGCGGCCCAGATCAGCTCCATGCGCTCCCGTGACGACAACGCGGATACCAGCGTCTCGCAAAGCTCGCGCAGGGTCTCCTTGAGATCCAGGCTATGGCTTTCCGGCCTTCTGGCGAGGAGCCGGTGCAGCTGTCCGACCGTGGCGATACGGGCACTGACCTCATAGAGGATCGCCGCGACCTCCTGGGCCGCTATGGCGCCTTCTGCCCGCGAAAAATGCGCCGCGCGAATGCTGACCGAGCTCGCGAGCAGCGAGAGGTTGTTGCAGATCCGGTGATTGGCTTCGGAAAGCGCCGGATGAAGATCGACGAAGGCCGATCGCCTCCCCGCCTCAGGCCAGGCCCTGTCGCTCAGGCAAACGGCATTTCGATCCGCCATAAACCGGATCTACTCTTATTCTTATACCTGGCAAGACATAATTCTACATTTTCTTTATCGTCAAAGTTGTATTTCGAATACATCTCATCAATTTTAATATTATATTCTATTTTAGTCGATAACTCATTGATAGCCAATCGGGTTCCTTAGGCCAAATGAGTAACTGCCTGCATTTGGAACTTCTCAGTCATTGAAGCATTTGGTGCTACTGACTACATCCGGGGCGATACCCGGCGATCATGAGGAGGCTCGTGTCGTGAGCGACCTGATGCGTGAACAGCGCCTGCAGATAATGCTCACCCAACAGGAACTTGCGGCGATCGACGACTGGCGCTTCGCCACGCGAATGCCCACTCGCGCGGCCGCGGTGCGCGAACTGCTCAAGCGGGGCCTGACCGCCGAGGGGTTCGCCAATGCCCTGGCGGGTGAAAAATCGCAGGACTTCGGCGTTCTTTCCGAGGACAACGGTAACGCAACCGGAGCATCCAAGTCGCGCTAGGTCGGCAACGCTTCTGCCGAAAGGAAGCGTGAGATCGCTTCACCCAGCTGCGGCTCGGCGACCGAGCTCATGTGGGTGCCGGGCACCTGCTCGAAGCGAGCATCAGGCAGCGCCCTCGCCAGCGCCTGGGGCGACCCGTTGTCGTGGTCCTTGTCGCCACAGAGGACGAGCGTCGGCATGGTCACACGGACAAGCTCTTCTTGTTCGGTGTCGCCGATCGACCCCAAGAGCAGACGAGCGGCGGCACGATCGACCCGCTGGGTCTTCATGAAGGCGACCGCGAAGAACGCCGGATCGCCGGCCTTCACTTCGTCGAACCGGTCGATGGCGTCGATGAAGAAATGCGCTCGACGATCCCACCCCGCGAGGCCCTCAAGTCCCATGCCGGCCAGGACCAGGCGCCGCGGCTCGAGCCCGTCGATGACGCTTCGCACCGCCGTGCGCGCGCCGAGGGAGAAGCCACCCAGGTCGTACTGGTCGAGGCCCAGGTAATCGACCAGCGCCCGCGCATCCCGGACCAGCACGTCACGCGGGTAGGCAACGGGATCGTGCGGCTTGGCGCTGTGGCCGTGCGCGCGCAGGTCCGGCATGATCGCCTCGAAACCGGCATCGGCGAGCCGCTGCGCGTGGCCGAACTTGATCCAATTGGTGTGGGCATCCGAGAACAGTCCGTGCAGCAGGACGACTGGCCTGCCCTCGCCCATGCGGTGAAGGGCGAGTTCGACGCCGTCGAAACTGGCAAATCGCAGTGTTGCGACCTCGCTCACAGCGGAACGTCCCGGCCCGCCGCGTGCCAGCGGCTGACCACGCTTTCCGTTTCGTCCGTGCGCTGGCGCGGCAGCCCGCTGGTGTTGATCCACGCCTCGTGCAGGCTTTCGGCGCCGGCGTGAGTCGTCGGCACGAAGGCCGAGGGATCATCGAAGCTGCCGAACGTCAGGTCGATGCCGGTGCCGTCGTTGAACCTGAAGCCGAGCGGCGTCCCGCAACTGGAGCAGAACGATCGCCTGGCGATCGGCGAACTGGCGTACCAGTCGGGCTCGCTCTCCCAGGTGACAGCCGCGGCCGGCAGGTGGACGAACGCCGCGGCAAAGCCGCCGGTGGCCCTCTGGCACATGCGGCAATGGCACAAATAGGCCTCGGCCCCCGTCACGTCCGCCCGATAGCGCACGCGACCGCACTGGCAGCCGCCGCCAAGCGCTTGTTCCGCCATTCGCCGTCTCCTTCCGCACGGCCCAATCGCTCGCCGCGAGCGCCCCCGCAACTCTTATTGCATTATTAAGGGCGCTTATTATATGCGCGCACGATGAATCACATCGGCTACCTCCTCGCCGACAACTCGCGGCTCGCCCGCTGGGCGTTCGACCAGCAAGTGCGCGAGATCGGGGTGACGGGACCGCAGGCGCGCCTGCTGCTGACGCTCCACCGCGTGCCCGGCGAAAACCAGGGTTATTATGCCGAGCGGCTGGAAGTTGAGCCGATCACGCTTTGTCGCATGGTCGACCGGCTCGAGGAAGCGAGCATGGTCGAGCGCCGGCCGGATCCCGCCGATCGCCGCGCCTGGCAGCTCCACCTGACAGACAAGAGCCGCAAGATCGTCGAGAAGTTGCAACAAAGGGTCGATTCGCTGGTTGAAGACATGCTCGACGGCTTGACTTCGGCCGAGCGTTCGGAATTTGCCCGCCTGCTCAACGTTGTCGGGGCGAATCTTTCCGAACGGCGTGAAACGGCAAGGATTTCCCATGGCTGACGCCGATCCGCAAATCGAAGCGCCGGCCACCGTGCGAGAACCGGGCGAGCCTGGCACCGAAAGCGAGGCCGCGCCCCCCCGCCGCTGGGGGCGCCTTGCTCTCATGCTGGTGGTGCCGCTCGCGATCCTGATCGGCGGCGCCATCTACTGGCTGGGGCTGCAAGGGAAAGTCTCGACCGACGATGCCTACGTGAAGCAGGACAAGGTCTCGATCAGCGCGGAGATTGGCGGCAAGATTTCGCAGGTGTTCGTCAAGAACGGCGATCATGTGAAGGCCGGCGACCTGCTTTACCGCATCGATCCCGAGCCGTTCCAGATCCAGCTCGACCAGGCCAACGCCGCGATCGCGGGGGCCCAGGCCAATGTCACCGCGCTCGCCCACGCCGCCCCCCTCTCCGGCGCGGACATCGCCAAGGCCCGCGAGGACATCGCTTTCGCGCAAAGCAACTTCCAGCGTCAGCAGGAGCTTTGGAAGCAGGGCTTTACGACCAAGGCCGCTTATGACGCCGCCAGGCATGCCGTCGAACAGGGTCAAGCCGAGCTCAAGGCGGCGCAGGCCAGCGCGGCCGAAGCCCAGGCAAAGCTCGCCTATGGCTCTGCCGTCCCCGGCGAGAACCCGCAGATCGCCGCCGCCAAGGCGCAGGCCGAGGCGGCCCGGCTCAATCTCAGCCGCACCGAAGTTCGCGCGCCGATGGCCGGCGAAGTGGCCGGGGCCGAGCGTCTCCTGCCCGGCCAGCTGGTCGTGCAGAACGTACCGATGCTGACCCTCGTCGGCGTCCACGGTGCCTATGTGGAAGCGAACTACAAGGAAACGCAGCTCGCCGACATGCGGGTCGGGCAACCGGCGAAAATCGAGTTCGATGCCTACCCCGGAATGGAACTCAAGGGCCACGTCGCCGCGATCGGTGCCGGGACCGGGTCGGAGTTCTCGGTGTTGCCGGCGCAGAACGCCACCGGCAACTGGGTCAAGGTAACCCAGCGCGTGCCGGTGCGGATCGCCATCGATTCCAACTCCGACCGCAAGCTGATTGCCGGCCTGACGACCCGGGTCACCGTCTACACCGACGGCAAGAAACACTAGTCGTGGCCACCCGCGCCGCCTCCCCAGCGGAGCGGCGGGAATCCCGCCGGTCCGCGCCCGCGGAACTCGAGGACGTCGCCCAGCTTCACGTCCCCAACCGCTGGCTGTTCATGATCGGGGTCATGGCGGCTTCGCTGCTGCAGGTGCTCGATACGACGATCGCCAACGTCGCGGTCCCGCACATGCAAGCCTCGCTCGGCGCGACTCCCGATACGATCAGCTGGGTGTTGACGAGCTATATCGTCGCCTCCGCGGTGGCGATGCCGATCACCGGCTGGCTGGCCGACCGCATCGGCATGCGAAAACTGTTCCTCGGCGCCGTTACCGGCTTCATCATCGCCTCGGCCTTGTGCGGAATCGCCCAGAACCTGGGCGAAATGGTCGTCTTCCGTGCACTCCAGGGCGTGTCCGGCGCGTTCATCGCGCCGCTCAGCCAGACGGCGATGCTCGACACCACAAGGCCGAGCCGCCAGCCGCAGATCATCGCGGTGTGGGGCCTCGGCATCATGATCGGCCCGATCCTCGGCCCGCTGATCGGCGGCTGGCTGACGGAAAACTGGAACTGGCGGTGGGTGTTCTACGTCAATCTGCCGGTCGGCATCGCCGCCCTGACCATCCTGCTCGCGCAGATGCCCTCTCGTGAAATCCGCAAACGCCGGTTCGACCTGTTCGGCTTCGCCATGATCGCGCTGGCGCTCAGTTCGCTGCAGCTGTTCCTCGACCGCGGCAACGAAGCCGACTGGTTCAGCTCGGTCGAGATCTGGATCGAGCTTGCCGTGGCGATCTCGTCCGTATGGATCGCCGCCATCCACCTCGCGACGTCCCGCAATCCGCTGTTCCACGGCGCGCTGTTCGCCGACATGAACTTCGTCATCGCGCTGCTGTTCATGATCGTGATCGGCGTCGTGATGTTCGGTACGATGGCCCTGCTGCCGCTCATGCTCCAGCAGCTCCTGGGCTACGACGTGATCGGCACCGGCATGATCCTGATGCCGCGCGGCGTCGGAATCCTCATCAGCATGCAGCTGTCGAGCTTCCTCATGCGCAAGGGCTTCGACGCGCGGTGGATCGTCGCCGTGGGCTTCCTGATTGGCGCCTGGTCGATGAGCTGGATGGCCCACTGGTCACTCCAGGTGGACCAGTACAGCATCACCATGTCGGGCATGGTTCAGGGCCTCGGTATCGGCCTCGTGTTCATCCCGCTGAACGCGACCGCCTTCGCCACGCTGCCACCGAACCTGCGCACGGACGGATCCAGCCTCCTCAACCTCACCCGCAACATCGGCTCGTCCGTCGGCATCTCGGTGGCGATGACCTTGCTCGCACGCAACACGCAGAAGGTCCACAGCGCGCTGGCCGAGCACGTCACGCCCAGCGTCAGCTCGATGTTCGATTTGTCGTCGCTCGGCCAGTTCGCCGGCTACGGCGACGCGGTGACGGCCATGGCCAACATGGAAGTCACCCGGCAGGCGGCGATGGTCGCCTACATCGACGACTTCTACCTGATGATGTGGCTCAGCCTGCTGTCGGTGCCGCTCGTCTTCTTCATGCGCAAGAACACCATCCACTCGCGCCGCTGATTGACTCGTCCCGGCGGACCTGTCAGCCCGTGAGCCGGGGGACGAGGGCATCGACGCGGCGCACGATCAGGCGTTCGAGCAGGCGACGTTCGCCAGGATCACCTGGCGGCTGATTCCCTTGCTTTTCGCCGGATACGTCGCGGCGTTTCTCGACCGCGTCAACGTCGGCTTCGCCAAGCTGCAGATGGCCGGCGACCTTCACTTCAGCGACGCGGTCTACGGCTTCGGCGCGGGGATCTTCTTTCTCGGCTACTTCGTGCTCGAAGTGCCAAGCAACCTCGCGCTCAACAAGGTCGGCGCGCGGATCTGGATGGCCCGGATCATGTTCACCTGGGGCCTGATTTCGGCCGCGTTCGTGTTCGTCGGCGCGATGCGCTGGGGGCCGGTTGCGGCGGCCTTCGGGTCAAGCGACGCACAATTCAGCTTCTATGTCCTGCGTTTCCTTCTCGGCGCTGCCGAGGCGGGGTTCTATCCAGGCGTGATCCTCTACCTTACGTTCTGGTTTCCGGCCGATCACCGCGCCCGCATGGTGGCGTTGTTCATGAGCGGTGTCGCCGTTTCCAACCTGATCGGATCGCCGGTTTCCGGGGCGATCCTGCAATTCGCCGACGGCGAACTGGGCATGCACGGATGGCAGTGGCTATTCCTACTCGAAGCCCTCCCGGCACTGGTGCTGGCGATACTCTTCCTGGCGCTGTTGCCGGACGGGCCGCACAAGGCGCGCTGGCTCAGCGAGAGCGAACGCGCCCTGGTGATCGCCCGGCTTGCGCGTGACGAGGCGGCGAAGCAGGGCTCCGCCGCCTTGCGCGCCGGCGCCGTCTTTGTGCACCCGCGCATTTGGGGCTTTGCCACCGTCTATTTCTGCGGCCTGGTCTGCTTTTACGGGGTGAATTTCTGGATGCCGACGATCATCCAGGAGCTTGGCATCGCCAAGGCCGATTACTTGCGGGTTGGCCTCGTCAGCATGATCCCGTGGGGCACCATGATCGTCGCTCAGGTGGCGTGGGCGCACCATTCGGACCGCAGCGGAGAGCGGCGCTGGCATTCCGCGTCCGGATTGTTCATCTCCCTCGCCGGCCTGGTGCTGCTCGCCGCGGCCGGCCATTCACCCGTTCTCTCGCTCGTCGGACTGACGCTCATCACCGTCGGCAATGGCTGCTGGGTGGTGACCTTCTGGTCGTTGCCGACGGCGATGCTCGGGGGGACTGCGGCTGCGGCCGGAATCGCCTGGATCAACTCGGTGGGCAATCTCGGCGGGCAATTCGGGCCCGACATCATCGGCCGGGTGCGCGATGCCAGTTCGGGCAGCGACAGCGCAGCGTTCCTGGTGCTCGGAGCGTTCACGCTCGCGGGCGCGCTCGTGCTGCTGGTGCTGCCGGCCGAACGGCGCGAGAGGACGGGCGCGGCAGCCGAGCCTGCCTGACGGTGCCACGAATGAAGGCGCCGGCGCGCGCGCATCGAACCGGCCCTGCGAAAGAATCTTCCTCGCCGGGGAGGCCCGTGCCGAATTGCGCAAGCCGCTCCCGGCGCCTCAAGCTGCGATCAGCCCCTTCTTGAGATGACGCCGCCCGAGGAGCTCGGCGATCTGCACCGCGTTGAGGGCAGCGCCCTTGCGCAGGTTGTCGGAGACACACCAGATGGTAAGGCCGTTCTCGACCGTCGGATCCTCGCGCACGCGGGAAACATAGGTCGCGCCATCCCCGACACATTCGATCGGGGTGACGTATCCGCCGTCCTCGCGCTTGTCGACGAGCATCACGCCGGGCGCCTCGCGCAGGATCTCCTGGGCCTGTTTCGCGGAAATCTCGTTTTCGAACTCGAGGTTGATCGCCTCGGAGTGGCCGACGAAGACCGGCACGCGCACACAGGTCGCCTGCACCTTGACCTTGGGGTCGAGGATCTTCTTGGTCTCGACCACCATCTTCCACTCTTCCTTGGTCGAGCCGTCGTCCATGAACACGTCGATGTGCGGGATCACGTTGAAGGCGATCTGCTTGGTGAACTTCCTGGGCTCGACCGGATCGCCGACGAAGATCGCGCGGCTTTCCTCGAACAACTCGTCCATGCCCGCCTTGCCGGCGCCGGAAACCGACTGATAAGTACTGACCACCACGCGCCTGATCGTCGCCGCGTCGTGCAGCGGCTTCAATGCGACGACCATCTGCGCGGTCGAGCAGTTCGGATTGGCGATGATGTTCTTGCGCTTGTAACCGTCGATCGCGTCGGCGTTGACCTCCGGCACGATCAACGGCACGTCGGGGTCCATGCGCCAGAACGAGGAATTGTCGATCACCACGCAGCCCGCCGCGGCGGCCTTCGGCGCATATTCCTTGGCCGGGCCGGAGCCTGCCGAGAACAGCGCGATGTCATAGCCGGCGAAGTCGAAGTGCTCGATGTTCTTGCACTTGAGCAGCTTGCCGGTCTCGCCGAATTCCACCTCGGTGCCGGTCGAACGCGGCGAGGCCACCGCCGCCACCTCTGCCAGCGGGAATTCGCGCTCGGCAAGCGTCGCGAGCATCTCGCGCCCGACGTTCCCCGTCGCCCCGACAACTGCCACACGGTAACCCATCGCTTACTCCGCCAGGAAATACTCCCGCGCCGTACCCGCGCACGGGGGCGCTGCAATGCACAAATGTCTGTGTCCTAGCAAGCGGACCTTTAATTATCCGGGCGGCGTGACGCCGTGGCGCGCGAGGAAGTCGAAGATCGTGTCATAGAGATGCGTGCGCAAGTTGGGCCCCGAGATCGAATGGGTCGCGCCGGGATACAGCATCATCTCGAACGGTATCTTGTCCTGCTGCAGCTCGGCGATGATCTCGGTGCTGTTGGTGAACACCACGTTGTCGTCGGACATGCCGTGGATCAGCAGCAACGGGTCGGCGATCTTGCCGACGTCCGGCACCGTCGAGGACTTGGCATAGGCCGCCGCATCGGCTTGCGGCGTACCCATGTACCGTTCGGTATAGAACGTGTCGTACAGCTGCCAGCGGCTGACCGGCGCAACGGCGATGCCAGCGGCATACTCGCCCGGATCGGCCTCGAGTTGTTTCAGGGTCATGTACCCGCCGTAGGACCAGCCGAAGATGGCGATCTTGCCCGGATCGACGAATGGCAGCGTCTTGAGATAGTTGGCCCCCGCTTTCTGGTCGGCCACTTCGGGTCCGCCCATGTCACGGTAGATCGCCTTCTCGAAGTCGACCCCGCGGTTGGAGCTGCCGCGGTTGTCGATCTCGAAATAGATGTAGCCCTTGGCCACGATCGCCTGCTCGAGCGCCCCGCCCCAGCCCCTGGTCACGGTCTGCGAGTGCGGCCCGCCGTAGTGCGAGAAGAACACCGGGTAACGCTTGCCCGGCTCAAGCGGCGGCGTGGTCATCCTCCAGTAAAGCGTGCTGCCGTCGGGCGCCCTGATCGTGCCGAACCGAGGCAGGCGGTGACTGGCGAGGAACGGTGCATAGGGATGCCCCGGGCCGAGCTTGTTCTCCTCGACCCAAGCGAACTTCTTGCCGGCGTTGTCGGCGAGATAGACCTGCGACGGCTGGCTCGGTGAGGAACGGGTGACGAGCAATGTCTTGCCACGCTTGTCCATCGAGGCGGAGTTGACGAATCCGAGGTCCGTCAGCCGCTCGGGTGCGCCGGGCTTGAGGTAATCCAGCGAATAGACCTGCCCTGCCAGGACATCGTCCTTGGTGCCCGTGAAGTAGAGCCGGTGCGCTTCCTCGTCGACACCGTCCAGCCTGGTGACCACCCATGACCCCTTGGTGAGCTGCTGCCACGTGCCGGCCGCGTAGCGGTAGAGGTGCCCGTAGCCGTCGCGCTCGGACCACCAGATCAGGCTGCCGTCCTTGAGGAGACGATAGTTGTCGGTGAGGTTGATCCAATGCCCCGGCGCGGCCTTTTCGCTGAACAACAACGCGCTCTTGCCGGTCCACGGATCGACCTTGAGCATGTCGAGCGTGGTCTGGCCGCGGTTCTCGCGCTGGACATAAAGTGTCTTGCCATCGGGCGCCCAATCGACCCGGGTCAGGTAGATATCGCGTTCCGGCCCGAGATCGACCTCGACCCTGTTACCGCCATCGGGATCGATCACCCAAAGCGAGACGTCCACGTTCGGCTCCCCGGCGGCCGGATAGCGCTGCTCGAACGTGCTGGTGCCGCTCGCGCCTATGGCGGCGCGCGTGACCACGCTGACCGGCGATTCGTCGAAGCGCTCAACGGCGATCCGTGCGTCGGTCGGTGACCACCAGTAGCCGGTGTAGCGGGACATTTCCTCCTGCGCGACGAACTCGGCCTCTCCCCAGTGCACCGTGTCCGCGGCTTCAGCTGGTGTGATCGGCGTCACCGCGCCGCCAACCGGACCTGCCCACAGGCGGCGGTCACGGACGAAAGAAAAATACTTTCCGGTTTCGCTCAGCTCCGGGTTGAGCTGGCCAGCCGGATTGTCGGTCAGCTGCGTCAAGGAGCCGTCGAGCCGGGCGAGGTAGAGATCGCCGTCAACCGGTACGAGGATCGCCTTGGCGTCAGCCGACCAATCGTAGGCGACGATGCCCTTGAGGCCTCCGATGCGCTTGCGCTCACGCTGCATCTTCTCGGCTTCGCTGAGCTTCTTGCCGGTGCCGAGCTTTGCGGAATCGACCAGCATTCGCCACTTGCTTTCCTGCCGGTCGTAGGCCCACAGGTCATAGCGCTCGCGGTCGCTTTCGCGATTGCGCAGGATGGCGAGGTAGCGCCCATCGGGCGAAAGTTTCGGCAGGCGCGGCGATGGCCCATCGAGCGAGGGGCTGGCGAATACCCGCTCGATGGTCAGCGCGTGAGAGGCGTGGTCCGGCACGTGGGTGGCGTCCTCCTTGGCATGGGCGATAACCGGGAGCGCCAGCAAGGCAAGCGCGCTCGCCACGGCGCGAAAGGAAACGAAACGGAGCAACGCGCGACCCTTGAAACGAAAAGGGCGCCCCGAACGGGACGCCCCAACTCGTTACGCACGTAACCGGTCAAAGAAAAGGCTTAGCTTTCCTTCGTTTGCAGCTCGCGCCGCTCGGCGATGCGCGCGCGCTTGCCGGTGCGGCCGCGCAGATAATAGAGCTTCGCCCGCCGGACCACGCCCCTGCGCACGACGGTGATGCTCTCGACGTTCGGCGAATAAAGCGGGAAGACGCGCTCGACGCCTTCGCCGAAGCTCATCTTGCGGACCGTGAAATTGCTGTTGATGCCGCGGTTCGAGCGGGCGATGCACACGCCCTCGAAGTTCTGGACACGGGTGCGCTCACCCTCGACCACGCGGACGCCGACGCGCAGCGTGTCGCCGGCGCGGAATTCGGGAATTTCCTTCCCCTGCGAAAGCGCTCCGATGGCCTCGGCCTCGAGCTCCTGGATCAGACCCATTGCGGGCTCCTATTCGTCGTGCCGCGCGCCAGAGGCAGGCTTGACCCGAGCGCCCCTGTGGCGCTCCCAAAGGTCCGGCCTGCGTGACCGTGTGTCATCCTCGGCCCGCTGCTTTCGCCAAGCCGAGATTTTCGCATGATCCCCCGATCGCAGCACTTCAGGGATCGTGCGCCCTTCCCATTCCTGAGGTCGGGTATAATGCGGATACTCGAGCAAGCCCTCCTCGAAGGATTCCTCGGCCCCGCTTGAAGGCGCGCCCATTACGCCGGGAAGCAGGCGAATGCAAGCGTCGAGGATCGCGATCGCGGCGGGCTCCCCGCCGGAGAGGACGATATCGCCAAGGCTGACTTCCTCGACCGGCCTGCCCTCGAAAATCCGTTCGTCAAATCCTTCGAACCGGCCGCACAGAAGCGTCACTCCAGGCCCGGCCGCCAGCTCGCGAATCCGCGTCTGCGTGATCGGCTTTCCGCGTGGCGTCATCGCCAGCACGGGGCAGCGTGGCTGTGTCGCCAGCGCATGGTCGACCGCGGCCGCGAGGACATCGACCCTGAGCACCATCCCCGCCCCGCCGCCCGCCGGCGTGTCGTCGACCGTGTGGTGCTTGTCGGACGCAAAATCGCGAATCTGGATCGTCTTGAGCGACCACGCCCCCGCTGCAAGCGCTCGCCCGGCGAGCGACGCTCCCAGCGGGCCGGGGAACATTTCCGGGTAAAGCGTGAGGACAGTAGCGGCGAAGGTCATTGCGGCTCCTCCCAAACCTCCGCCGGCAGGAAAGCATGATCGGCGGCAAGCTCCGCGTGGAGCCATTCGCGAAAGCGCTCGATCTTTCGCACGCCGACGCGGCCCGCCGGATGGACCAGCCATTGCGCGTTGCCGGGCAGGTAGAGCGTTTCGAACGGCTGCACCAGCCGGCCGCTTTCGAGGTCCGCCCTCCAGTACAGCGGGGTCATCATCGCAATGCCGAAACCGCTCTGCAGGGTCGTCGCCTCCTGCAACTGGCTGTCGAGCACGATGCCCCGCCGCGGAGGCAGCGGCGTACCGACACCAGCCGCGCCGAACCACCCCGTCCACAGGGAATCGTTGGGGCCGAGGCGCTCGACCTTGAGCAGGTCTTCCGGTCGGGAAATCTCGTTCGCCTCAAGGAAAGCCGGCGCGCAAATCGGCGCATAGTGCTGGCGGAACAGGAAATCGGCGCGCAGGGTGTCCCACTTGCCGTACCCGGCGCGGATCGTTGCATCGACTCCGCCGAGGCCGAAATCGACCAGCTCGTTGTCGAGCGAAATCTTCACCGCCAGGTCCGGGTGGCGCAGCTGGAAGCGCCCGATGCGCGAGCTCAGCCAGGTGCCGCCGACCGAGACCGAGGTGTTGACCGACAGCACGTCCTCGTCTTCCTCCCGCAAGGCGTCGAAGGCATCGGCAATTGCGGCAAAACCGCTCGACACCGCGGGCAGAAGGCGCCGCCCGTTGTCCGACAGGCGCACCCGTCCCTTCTCGCGCACGAACAGCGGCTTGCCGACCCGGTCCTCCAGCTGGCGAATCTGGTAGCTGATCGCCGCCTGGGTCATCCCCAGCTCCTCAGCCGCGCGCGAGAAATTCTCGTGCCGACCGGCCGCTTCGAACGCGCGAATGGCGGAAAGGGGAGGCAGGCGCGACATCGCCCTTCTATAAGCCTACCTTATCATACTCCCCAAGCCTTTTGTTGGCGTCTGGCCCCGATCGCGAGCATTTGGGCGCCACCACTCGAAAGGACATTCCAATGACCGACGAACACCTGATGCGCCAATGGGCCGATGCCCACCTGGAGTTTTCCAGCGATGTCGACCGCGGTTTGCTTCGCCTCGGGCATTTCCTCAGCCGCCGCCTCCAGCGCCGCAAGCCGATTGACAGGGCTTATGCTCCTAACGCCCATTCGATGGCCCACCTGGCGCTGAACGCGACTACCCACGCGGCGCTTGCCGGAGTGCTGGCATGTATCGCCACGGCCGTCCTGTTGACGGCGGTGGTGGCACTCGCCTCATCGGGCGCCGTCCAACCCGCGCAGCTTCATTCCGCAATGGCGGCCAGCTCACCGATCGTCACTCATCTGATCCTCGCCTGAGCCGGCCGCGCGAGGGGCCGAAGCGACCTCCGGGTTCCTCCCCCCAGTCCCGCCGGGGATAGCTTCGGCCCCTCCATCGTTTCTGGTCGATGGACGATTGCATCATCATCGGCGCGGGGCCGGCGGGCCTGACGGCCGCCATCTACCTCGCCCGCTATCATCTCTCGATTCGCCTGTTCGACTCTGGCGACAGCCGCGCGGCGCTGATTCCATGCACGCACAACCTGGCCGGCTTTCCGGACGGGATCGCCGGCAGGGACCTGCTCGATCGGATGCGGCGGCAGGCGCGCGAGTTCGGCGCCGTTCGCGAAGAGAAGCTGGTCGAGCACCTCGCCCCTGTGAGAGGCGGATTCACCGTCGGCACCGACAGCGGCACATTCCGCTCCAAGACCGTGCTTATCGCAACGGGCGTGATAAACCTTCCGCCGCCCGGAATGGATCAGGCCCTGCACGACGAGGCGCTCGCCCGCGGCCTCGTGCGCTATTGTCCGGTGTGCGACGGCTACGAGGTGACCGACAAGCGCGTGGCAGTGATCGGAAGCGGCGAGCACGGCACTCGCGAAGCCGAATTCCTGCGCGGCTTCACCGCCGACATCACGCTCGTCGCGCCGCTCGAAACGCACGATCTCGATCCCGGATGCCGGAACCGGCTCGACGAGGCCGGAGTGGCGGTCGTCGAAGGCCCTTGCGGTGGATACGCGATCGAGGGCGACCAGCTCACGTTGACGAGTTGCGAGGGCCGTCTGGCCTTCGACAGCGCGTATCCGGCCCTGGGGGTTCACGTGCGCTCGGAAGTGGCAGTGGCCGCGGGAGCGAAGGCCAACAAGCAAGGCTGCCTGGAGGTCGACGACCATCTCGAAACGACCCTGACCGGCCTCTTTGCCGCCGGCGACATCGTCGTCGGCCTTGACCAGATCAGCAATGCCATGGGCCACGCCGGCGTTGCGGCGACGGCGATCAGGAACCGTCTGGCGGAGGAGCAGCCCCTGCGGCGCTAGGGGACGAAATCGGCGGCCACGATCACGCGTTGATCGTTCCATTCGGGCACCGCGGCCTCGTTTATCGGCACCATGAAGCGCTTGCCGTCTGGGCGCTCGATGTCGAGGATGTCACCCGCACCGAAGTTTTCGACTGCCACGACGCTACCCAGGGCTTCGCCGGCATCGGACACGGCGGAAAGGCCGATCAGGTCGGCGTGGTAGTACTCGCCCTCCTCGAGCGCAGGCAGCGCGGATCGCGAAACCGTCAGCAGCGTTCCACGCAGCCTCTCTGCCGCCGTGCGGTCGGCAATCTCGGCAAAGCGGACGATGGCGCCGCCCTTGTTGTCGTCGCGCGCCGACTTCAGCGTCAGCGCGCCGTCATTGAAGCTCTTATAGCGCTTGAGGGCGGTGGCGCCCTCGCCGAACAGTTTCAGGCGCACTTCGCCCGTCACGCCGTGCGCGCCGGCAATGGCGGCAAGCGTGACGGGCTTGTCCTGGGCCAACGCGGGTCAGCCCTCAGCCGCATCCTCGGCGGGCGCTTCCTCGGCGGGCGCTTCCTCGGCAGGCGCTTCCTCGCCGGCAGCCTCTTCGGCAGTGGCTTCCTCGGCCGGAGCGGCCTCGGCCTGCTCCTCGACGGCCTGCTCGACCACGTCCTCGCCGCCTTCGGCCGGCTGATCGGCGCTCGCAGTCTCGACGGTATCGGCCTCACCCGGTGCCGCTGCGCCTTCGGCCGGCTCGTCGCTGCTGGCGGTCTCGACCACTTCTTCCTCGGTCGGAGCCTCGGCGGCGACCTTGGCCGCTTCCTCGGCTTCGGCGAGCTTCGCGGCACGCTCCTCAGCGCGCTCCCTGGCCTTTTCGCCCGGCTCGGCCTTCTTCGGATTGTTGCGCGCGGCGCGCTCCTTGATGCCGGCTGCATCGAGGAAGCGGGCGACACGGTCCGAAGCCTGGGCGCCGACGCCGAGCCAGTAGCGGGCACGGTCCTCGTTCAGCTTCACGCGAGCGGGGTCATCCTTCGCGAGCAGCGGGTTGTATGTGCCGATCTGCTCGAGATACTTGCCGTCGCGCGCGGAGCGGCTGTCGGCGGCCACGATGCGGTAATAAGGACGCTTCTTGGCGCCACCGCGAGAGAGCCTGAGTGCAATTGCCATTTTACTTCACCTTTCCGATTCAAATACCTGTAAAATCATTTCTTCCTGAGAAGGTCACCCATGTTGGCAGGCCCGCCGCCGAGGCCGGGCAGCGAAGGCGGCGCGCCGCCGCTCGCTCCGCCCAGGCCGCCAAGACCGCCCATGCCTCCGCCGCCGAGCAGGGCGCCGAGCCCCTTGAGTCCGCCCATCTTGCGGATCTGCTTCATCGCGCGGCCCATTTCCTGGTGCATCTTGAGGAGCTTGTTGACGTCCTGGACCTCGGTGCCCGAGCCTGCCGCCACCCGCTTCTTGCGCTTGGCGTTCATCAGTTCGGGCCGCTGGCGCTCCTTGGGCGTCATCGAGCCGATGATCGCGTCCATGTGGACCAGGACCTTGTCATCGACCCCAGACTGGGCCATCGCCTGCTTGGCCTTCTTCATGCCCGGCATCATGCTGGCGAGCATCCCCAGTCCGCCCATGTTCTGCATCTGCTTCAGTTGGCTGCGCAGGTCGTTGAGGTCGAACTGCCCCTTGAGCATGCGCGAGGCGAGGCGGTCGGCCTCTTCCTTCTCGATCGTCGCCGCAGCCTTCTCGACCAGGCTGACGACGTCGCCCATTCCCAGGATGCGGCCGGCCACGCGCTCGGGGCTGAACGGCTCGATCGCGTCGAGCTTCTCGCCGGTGCCGGCGAACTTGATCGGCTTGCCGGTGACCGCGCGCATGCTGAGCGCCGCGCCGCCTCGGGCGTCGCCGTCCATGCGAGTGAGGATCACGCCCGTCAGCGGCACTTCGCCGGAGAAGCTCTGTGCGACGTTGACGGCATCCTGGCCGGTCAGGCTGTCAACCACCAGGAGCACTTCGGTCGGCGCGGAAGCACCGGCGACGGCCTTCATCTCGGCCATCAGCGCTTCGTCGACATGGAGGCGGCCCGCGGTGTCGAGCATCAGCACGTCGACCGCCTGCAGCCTCGCGCTTTCCAGCGCGCGGCGGGCGATATCGACCGGCTGCTGGCCGGGCACGATCGGCAGCGTCGCCACCTGCACTTGCTCGCCGAGCACCGCCAACTGCTCCTGCGCCGCCGGCCGGGCGACGTCGAGCGAGGCCATGAGGACCTTCTTGCCGTTCTTCTCGCGGATCAGCTTGCCGAGCTTGGCGGTCGTGGTGGTCTTGCCCGAACCCTGCAGGCCGACCATCAGGATCACCGCCGGCGGGCGCACGTCTAGTGTCAGTGGCGTGCCGGCGAAGCCGTCGCTGCCTCCGAGCATCTCGACCAGCTCGTCATGGACGATCTTGACCACCTGCTGGCCGGGCGTGACCGACTTCAGCACCGCCTGGCCGACGGCCTTTTCGGTCACCGCGTCGATGAACTTGCGCGCCACCGGCAGCGCGACGTCGGCTTCGAGCAGCGCGACGCGCACCTCGCGCATCGCTTCGCGCACGTCGCCTTCGTTCAGCGCCCCGCGCCCGCGCAGGCGGTCGAACACCCCGGTCAGGCGATCTGACAGCGTATCGAACATCGCGCTCGCATTCTCCAAAAGCCAAGAACGCCGGCGGACGAAACCTCGTCAGCCAGCGGGCGGTTCAGCACTCGTGCCGCACGAAGCGCGGCGGTAATCGATTTCGGTCCATTCTACCGCATCGCGGTCTTGAGCGAGACGAAAATGGGGAGGTGCGAGAACCACCAGCGCAGCAGCCACGCATGGCCGTGAGCACCGGAAGCGCACGTCTCGCCATTTGCAGCCCGCTCAGGGCCGAAAGACGGCGGAATGGTGGAGCCGAGGGGGATCGAACCCCTGACCTCTACAATGCCATTGTAGCGCTCTCCCAGCTGAGCTACGGCCCCTTGCCATTCATATCCGGCCTACCCTGGGAGATAGGCCGGTCCCAAAAACCTCGCGGCTTCGGAAGGGCCGCCCTTTATGGGCGCGGTCCCGAATCCGCAAGTCCAGAAATCAGCTCTCGTCCTCGTCGTCGTCCCCCTGGGGAACCCCCAGGTCGTCGTCACCGCCGAGGTCGACGTCGTTGTCCGGCGAATCCTCGTCCTCGTCGATGTTCTCGATGTCCTCGAGATCGTCGCCGCCGCCGAGATCGGAATCGGCTTCCTCGAGCTCCTTCTTCTTTTCTTCTTCCTCGAAAGGGATCGGCTGCTTCGACTTCAGCACCGGCTCGGGATACCACTTGTTCCCGCACTCGATGCAGGTCACCGGCTCGTCGGTGCCGAGATCGTAGAAGCGCTCACCGCATTTGGGGCAGCTGCGCTTGGTGCCCCATTCTGGCTTGACCATGATAGTTCCTCTTCGCTCGCCCTTCCCCTGCGGGGCGGACGGAAATTCGTTCACTTGATTGGGTGCGGCCCACACGCGATTCAAGGGCCGGAGTCAACAGCGGCGCGCGCCTTGCCATAAGGGGGTGGCGCTGTCAAAAGCCCGCCGCCTCATGAGCCACGACCCTTCATCCATGCGCCCGCGCCGCTTCACGCCTACCGGGCCGCTCAGGGGCCACATCCGCGTGCCGGGCGACAAGTCGATCAGCCACCGCTCGCTGATGTTCGGCGCGCTGGCGGTGGGCGAGACGCGCGTTGCCGGTCTGCTCGAGGGCGAGGACGTGATGGCCACCGCCGCCGCGCTCGAGGCGATGGGCGCGGCGATCGAGCGCGAGGGCGACGAATGGCGCATCCACGGCGTCGGCGTCGGCGCGCTGTTGCAGCCCAAGGCAGCCCTCGAGATGGGCAATTCCGGGACCTCGACGCGGCTCCTCATGGGCCTCGTTGCCAGCCACCCGATCAGCGCGACGTTCGTTGGCGACGCCAGCCTGTCGAAGCGCCCGATGGGTCGCGTGACCGAGCCGCTTGGCCGCATGGGCGCCGAGTTCGACGGCACCACGCTGCCACTGACCGAACGTGGCCTCAGCCCCGCGATTCCGATCGAATACCGCCTCCCCGTCGCCAGCGCGCAAGTGAAGAGCGCGGTGTTGCTGGCCGGGCTCAACACGGCCGGCGTGACCAGCGTGATCGAACCGGTGCCGACGCGCGACCACACGGAGCGCATGCTCAAGGGCTTCGGTGCGCAGCTGTGGGTCGAGGAACAACGCGGCGAGCGCGTGATCCGCCTGCGCGGCGAGGCGGACCTCAAGCCGCAGCGGATCGACGTGCCGGGTGATCCTTCGTCCGCCGCGTTCTTCGCCGTCGCCGCGCTGATCGTGCCCGGTAGCGAGCTGGTCATCGAAAACGTCGGCCTCAATCCGACGCGCGCCGGGCTGTTCGCGGTCCTTCGCGAGATGGGCGGGCACATCGAGGAGCTGAACCGCCGTGAAGTCGGCGGCGAGCCTGTAGCCGACCTTCTCGTACGCCACTCCGCGCTCGAGGGCATCGAGGTCGACCCCGTCTTCGCCCCGAGCATGATCGACGAATTCCCGATCCTGTTCGTCGCCGCCTCGCTGGCCGAAGGAACGACCACCACCAGCGGCCTCGACGAGCTGCGCGTCAAGGAAAGCGACCGCCTCGCGGCAATGGCTGCCGCGCTCACCGGCGCCGGCGCGCGGATCGAGGAGCGCGAGGACGGCCTCGTCATCGAGGGCACAGGCGGCATGCCGCTGCGCGGGAGCGCCAACAGCCGGACAAGGACTCACCTCGACCACCGTGTCGCGATGAGCATGGCCGTTGCCGGCCTCGCCAGCCGCGACGGCGTCGAAGTCGACGACACCCGTCCGATCGCGACGAGCTTCCCCGCCTTCGAGGCGCTGCTTGACGGGCTGGCGGGATGAGACCGATGTCCTCCCCACGCCCCGCACTTCGTCACCGTGTTTCAACCGTTGCTCCGTACGCCCGGAGGGTCCCCAGGGCCCGATGGATGATGAAGCGGGTTCAGCGTGACGGAATCGGGTTGGGCGGGGCGGCCAAGATGACCCCCGAGACCGCCAATGGCATTGGCTTTCTCGGCATGGTGCTTATCGTCTCGGCCTCTGCCCTTGTCACGGCAAGCAAGACCGCGAACCCGTACCTCGTCGGCGGCCTCGACCTCGTCAGCGCGGCCGCGCTGATCCGCTCGCTCACGGTCAACCGCAACCGGCCGTCGATGGTCCTTGCAAGCGTGTGGGCCGTTGTCGCGCTGTTCGGTCTCGGCAAAGCGCGCCAGCGCGGGAAGCGCGTGTGATCATCGCCGTCGACGGGCCGACCGCCTCGGGCAAGGGCACCATCGCCAAGGCCCTCGCCGCGCATTTCGGCTTGCCCCACCTCGACACCGGCCTGCTCTACCGCGCGGTCGGGCGGCAGGTCTTCCTCGACGGGGGCAATCCGGACGACGCCGGCGACGCCCTCGCCGCCTGCACGTTCCCCGAAGGCCTGCTGCTCGATCCCGAGCTGCGCAGCGAGGCGGTCGGCGGCTTCGCCAGCCGCGTCTCGGTCCATCACTCGGTCCGCGAGGCGCTGTTCGAGCGCCAGCGTGCCTTCGCCACCCAACCCGGTGGCGCGGTGCTCGACGGGCGCGACATCGGCACCGTCATCGCGCCCGACGCCGACGTGAAGCTCTACATCACGGCCAGCCTCCAAGCTCGCGCCGAGCGTCGCTGGAGGGAAATGCACGCCCGCGGCGACCAGCGCTCGCTCGAGGAGATCACCGCGGACCTTCGCCGTCGCGACGAGCGAGACCGCACCCGCGCCGAAGCGCCGCTGCGCCAGGCCGAGGACGCGATCGTGCTGGATACATCGGGCATGACCATCGAAGAGGCGACGGCCGCCGCCTTGGCAGCGGTTAAAGCAGCGTCTCACGCAAACCGCCCATAGCGACCGCTTCCGACCACCCTCACGCACCCGCAGGCCAGCCCCGGTAGGGCTGAACCTTCACGGCCAGCCAAAGCACCTATCCCTCGAAGGGGAGCGCGATGGTTCGCGGCGGCAAGCCCGCCTGGTGATGTCCACAGTCGACCTGCTGCGCGCCAAGGTGCGCGTCCAGGCGCTTGCGGCGCCGCGGCACGTCATCCTCGGGGTCAACAATTTCTGCAATTTGCGCTGCCTCATGTGCGACGTCGGCACCGGCAATTCCGAGACCAACTTCGGCGCCAACCTGATGGGTGCACGTACGCGCTCGATGCCGTGGGACATATTCCGGCAGGTTGCCGACGAGATGGCCGACTTCTGCCCCAGCGCGCGCCTCGGCTTCGCGTTCACCGAGCCGCTCGCCTGGTGCTGCGGCGGCTTCGGCGCCTAGGCAAGCCATCCAGCCTCGGCCGGCCGCTCGCGGCAACGCCGGCTTTTGGACCATCGCTTTCGCTTGCCTTTTGCACCCTTTGCGCCTACCTGCGCCCCGTTCGATCGGGCCGCGGCTCGGGTCGAGTGCGCGCTTCAAGGCACGATCGGGTTTGTCAGGCGGCTTCTCCGCCCTCCCCCGCCTTTTTCGCCCTCGCCTCGGCAGCAGGTTCGAAAGGGCGCTCGCGGCGGCATCCGGCCTCGCGGGCAGTTCGGCCGAAAAGACCGGCGGAGCCAACCGCCTGGCCGGAAAAACTGAACTAGGAACCTCGACTATATGGCTTCAACCGCCAATCCCACTCGCGCCGATTTCGAGGCGCTTCTCAACGAACAACTCGGCGGCGCAGGCGAAGAAGGCTTCGAAGGCCGCGTCGTCCACGGCACCGTCACCGCCATCGAAAACGGCATGGCCCTGATCGACGTCGGCCTGAAGAGCGAAGGCCGCATCCCGCTGCGCGAGTTTGCCCGCGGCGAAGGCGAAGAACAGCTCAAGGTGGGCGACGAAGTCGAAGTGTTCGTCGACCGCGTCGAGAATTCCGAAGGCGAGGCGATGCTCAGCCGCGACCGCGCCCGCCGCGAAGCCGCGTGGGACAAGCTGGAAAGCGAATTCGGCGAAGGCAAGCGCGTCGAAGGCCGTATCTTCGGCCGCGTCAAGGGCGGCTTCACGGTCGATCTCGACGGTGCCGTTGCCTTCCTCCCCGGCAGCCAGGTCGATATCCGCCCGGTCCGCGATGTCGGCCCGCTGATGGATGTCCCGCAGCCGTTCCAGATCCTCAAGATGGACCGCCGCCGCGGCAACATCGTCGTGTCGCGCCGCGCCGTCCTCGAGGAGACCCGCGCCGAGCAGCGCAGCGAGCTGATCGACAAGCTCTCCGAAGGCCAGATCCTCGACGGCGTGGTCAAGAACATCACCGATTACGGCGCGTTCGTCGACCTCGGTGGGATCGACGGCCTGCTCCACGTCACCGACATGAGCTACAAGCGG
>Ga0207706_10000583_pt1 | contig 38862 bp, 28 predicted proteins | sample KBSC53metaG_FD_184318 | JGI IMG/M metagenome (GOLD analysis project Ga0207706, IMG submission 184318) | Corn rhizosphere microbial communities from Kellogg Biological Station, Michigan, USA - KBS C5-3 metaG (SPAdes) (version 2) | ecosystem: Host-associated > Plants > Roots > Rhizosphere > Soil ... | reverse complement strand
GACGATGACCTTGTCGTGAAATCGCTGGATGTAAGAGAGCGCCTCGACCAGTCCGGCCGCTTTGCTGATCGCCTCGTGCATGACGGGTGCCAAAGTGTGAATCTCCGCGCAAGTGGAAAACGGGCAAGTTTAGAAGTGGCTGTCGTAGCTGTCAAAAAGCGTATCGCCGATGGAAGCGCGCAGTGTCGCGATCACACGCCGAAGGGATACGTCTCCTCCTCGATCCGCGGCGCAGCTTCGCCTTGACGGTCGAGCGGGGCCAGCGCGCTGGTTTCGTCCAGGTGAATGATCGCGTCGAACTGTTGGGCCAGGCAGGCGTGGAAATAGTGGCTGAGGCGTTCGGTGCGCGGGCGGTAGATGACGCCGATCGCGCGCTGCAGGCGCGGGTCGCGTAGTTGCGGGCGCAGGTCGCCGGCGTCGCGCATGCGCAGCAGGAAGTTCGGCACTCCGACATCGTGGAAGAGCACTTCGTAGCTGCCGGTCATGCCTGGGTTGACGCGCTTGGTCTCGGCCGGCTCGTCCCAGTTGTCGGCGGCGGTGACGGTGCCGGTGTAGGTGCTGAAGCCGATCAGCCGCGCGGCGCCGCCGTGCCGCTCGCGGACGAGCTGGCCCACGTTCCACTCGCCCTGGCTTCCCATCTCCGTGGCACTCGCGTCACCCAGGTGGGAGTTGTGCTCCCACACCACGATCTTCGCCGGCGTGCCCCTGGCGTCGAAGTGGCGCGCCAGCGCGTCGAGGGTGTCGGCCATGTGGCAGTCGCGCAGGTTCCAGCTGCTCACGCTGCCGCGGAACATCTCGCGGTAGTACTCCTCGGCGTTCAGCACCAGTCGCGCGTTCTGCTCGGCGTAGAAGTGCTCGTCCTCGGGGAGCGCTCCATCCCTCGCGGCCAGCTCGGCGGCGCGGTTGCGCAGCTCGGTGAGCTGGCGCACCGCCTCGTCCTGGCAGCTCTGGGTGATGCCCAGATCCACCATGTGCCCGTAGACCTGCGGCTCGTCGGTGTGCTCGAAGCAGGCGTAGCGCTGGCGGGCGCGGGCGGCGGCCTGCGGATCGACGGTCTCCAGGTAGCCGACGACGGCCTCGATCGACGCGTACAAACTGTACAAGTCCACCCCGTAGAAGCCGACCGCGTGCTCCCCTTCCGCCGGTGACGCGTTGTAGGCGCGCAACCAGTCGATCAGCCGCACGATCTCGGTGTTGCGCCACATCCAGGTGGGGAAGCGCTCGAAGCTGCCGAGCGCCTCGTCCGCCGATCGATCCGACCCCTCCCCGCGGACGTAGCGGTTCACGCGGTAGGCGTCGGGCCAGTCGGCCTCGACGGCGACCGCGGTGAAGCCCTTCTCGCGGATCAATCGCTTGGTGATCTCGGCGCGGGCGCGGTAGAACTCCTGGGTGCCGTGCGTGGCCTCGCCCAGCAGCACGAAGCCCGCGTCGCCCACCAGCTCCAGCAGCCCGTCCCAGCTCCCCTGCGGCCCGTCGAGCGGGACGGCGGCGGCGCGTACCAGCTCGGCCGCGGCGTGGTCGGGGGTGCTCATCACGCCTCGGGTGCGGCGGAGGCGGGATGGCGCAGGCGGGCGCGGGCCAGCAGACCGCGCACCTCGTCGTCGGTGGTCTGCGCGAAATCGAGGTACCACATCCCCACGGCGTAGAAGGGGTCGGGGGTGACGGGGCAGACCACGTCGTCCACCTGCCCGCGGAACATGGCGCACGTCTCGCGCGCGGCGACGGGGACGGCCACGACCAGCTGGGCGGGGTGCTGGCTGTGGATGGCGGCCACGGCGGCGCGCATGGTGCTGCCGGTGGCCAGCCCGTCGTCCACCAGGATGATGGTGCGGCCCTGGATCACGGGCTCGGGGCGGTCGTCGCGGTAGGCGCGCTCGCGGCGCTCCAGCTCGCGCAGCTCGCGCTCGGCGGCGGCGTCGATCACGGCGGGGGGAACGTGCACGTGGCGCAGCACCTCGTGGTTCAGCACGCGGATGCCGCCGCTGGCGATGGCGCCCATGGCCAGCTCCTCGTGCCCCGGAACGCCCAGCTTGCGCACCAGGAAGATGTCGAGCGGCGCGTTCAGCGCCTGGGCCACCTCGTACGCCACCGGCACTCCGCCGCGCGGCAGCGCCAGCACCAGCAGGTTGGGCCGCCCGGCGTACGGCGCCAGCTCCCCCGCCAGCCGCCGCCCCGCCGCCACCCGGTCCTGATAGCGGATATCGTTCACCCGCGCCTCCCTTCGTCGTCGATCCCCGCAGGCCGAGCGCGCACGGCACATGCCATCTCCCGAGGCAACCGTTGCGGATCAAGGGGAATCGAAATCAATCGACGTGGGGTGGTGACGGCGGGCGCATAGCATTCGGCCGTACATGCGCGTCCGTGGCGACGGCAGGTTGAACAAACGCGGCCGTCCGCCCCAACGGCAGGTTGAAACCTGCCGCTGGAACTGCGGGAAGTCCGCCTTCGCGGACTGCGGGGGCGGCATCGGGCCGCCACGACGAAGATCCATGTCGGCGTGACGTGCGATTGACGTAGCCCGCGCGGCGCATCTACAGTTGTAGAGCAACACGATCGGCGGCGTGCAGTCCGCGAAGGCGGACTTCCCGATTTTTCAGCGGCAGGTTTCAACCTGCCGCGGTGCAACCTGCCGCGGTGCAACCTGCCGCGGTTTCAACCTGCCGCGGTTCAACCCGCCCTGGATCGACCTGCCTTCCATCCCTGATTCTTTCGATTGTCGATGACCGACGCGTCGCGCCTGACCGAGCTGCAGCTGGCCATTCTCCGCGTGTTCTGGGCGCGGGGGAAGGCCACGGTGCCGGAAGTGTTCCGCGCGCTGTGGGACGGGCGCGGGCTGGCTCAATCGACCATCGCGACGATGATCACGCGGCTGGAGAAGCGCGGGCTGCTGGCGCGCGAGGGCGACGCGCGGCAGTACGTCTACCACGCCACCGTCAGCGAGGACGAGGTGCGGCGGTCGATGGTGGCCGAGATGACGTCGCTGCTGTTCGGCGGCGACGCGGCGGCGCTGGTGTCGCACCTGGTGGAGTCGCGCGAGCTGGGGCCCGGCGAGATGGAGCAGGTGCGCGTGCTGCTCGATGCGATGGAGGACGACGCGTGAGCCTGCCCGTGATCGCCGGCGTGGTTGCCTTCGTGCTGGGCGGCGTCGCGTGGCTGCTGACGTACGCGCTGCACAGCACCGTGCTGCTGGCCGCCGCGTGCGCGCTGGTGCGCTTCCGGCTGGTGCGCGGCGAGGCGGCGGCGGACCTGCTGTGGAAAGCCGCGACCGTCGGCGGCGTGGTGACGGCGACCGCGCAGACGGCACTCCGGCTCGACCCGCTCGCCGGCCGGATCCCGCTCCCCTTGGGCGGGCCGATGAGGGTGCAGCACCTTCGGACGCTCGAGGTCCGAGCCGGCGGACCGCCACGCGTCAGCGAGTGGTTCGACGCGGGCCCGGTCCTGCCGCTGGCGGTGCGCACGGTGGCGCTGATGGTGCTTGCCGCGTGGATCACGATCTCGGCGGTGCGGATCATCGGGCTGGCGCGGGCGCACCTGCGGCTGAGGCGGTGTCTGGCGGGGCGGCGGGCGGTGGATGGTGAGCCGGCGCGCATCCTGGCCGGGCTGCTGGGAGAGGATGGACCGCGCGGCGTGCGGCTCACCTGCTCGGAGCTGCTCCCGGGGCCGGTGGCGCTGAGCCGCGCGGAGATCTGCCTGCCGGCGCGCGTGCTGACCGAGCTTCCGCCGGCCGAGCTGCACGGCGTTCTGGCGCACGAGGCCGCGCACCTGCTGCGGCGCGACCCGCTCTGGCTGAACCTGATGACGGCGTTCACCTGCGTCTTCGCCTTCCAGCCGCTGAACGCGCTGGCGCTGCGCCGCTTTCGCGAGGGCGCCGAGCTGCTTTGCGATGCGTGGGCCGTGCGCGCCACCGGCCGCCCGGCGGCGCTCGCGCGCTCCATCGTGCGCGTGGCGGGATGGCTTTCGTCCGTCCACCCGCGCGCGCCGCTCCCGGCGATGGTGGAAGGCGGCTCGCCCTTCGTCGACCGCGTCCGGCGCCTCTCCTCGCCATCGAACGCCGCGGCGGCCGAGGTCTCCCGGCGCGGCGCGGCGATGGTGCTGCTGATGCTGGTGGCCGTGCTGGCGGCGGCGCCGTCCATCGCCGCGCCCAGCCAGCCCTCGCCGACGCTGATCCGCGTGGAGCGCACGTCCGGCGGACCGGCGGTGATCACCCGGCGCAGGATCGATCCGGCGCGCACGCGGCTTCCGCTCGGCGGGTTGGAACCCGCCGCTGGAACTTCGGGAAGTCCGCCTTCGCGGACTGCGGCCGCGGAGGCCGTGCGGCCAGGTCGGATGATCGGCGACCGCGCCCCCAGCAGTTGAAGCCTCGCGCGGTTTGCGAGGCTTTCCGTAGTTGTTGCTGCGGCTTCAGCCGCCGGTGAGCGGAGCCTTCCCCTCTGCACCTCAGCCGGCCGCGCGACACCGGGCAACCCTTTTCGCGGAGGGGTAATCTACAGATGTAAATCTATTCGTGTCGCTCACCCTCTCTCCCCGATCCAGCCGATGATCCGAACGCATGTCACACGCGCCGCGCTGATGGTGGCGGGCACTGCGCTGCTGGCGCCTTCGATCTGCCGCGCGCAGGCACAGCTCCCCGACACGCCGGCGGGCCGGCGCGTGGCCGCGCTGATCCAGACCGCCACCGCCGGCGACACCAGTGCGGTGCGCAGGTTCGTGATGGAGCAGATGACGCCCGACTTCCAGCAGATGCCGATGGAGCGGCACCAGCAGCAGTTCGCGCGGCTGAAGGGCGACTTCACGGGCGCGCAGATCGTGGCCGTACGCGAGACCAGCCCCACCGCGATCGAGGTGACCATCGGCAGCGCTGGCGGCCCGCTGCGGCTCGCGCTGGAGGTGGAGCCCACCCCGCCCAACCGCATCTCCGGCATCCGCCTGGGGCCGGCGGACGGGCCCGGCGGGGGGGCCGCTCAGCCCCAGGGCGAGGCGCCGCCGGCCACGCTCACCGACGCGCAGCGCAGCGCCGTGGTGGACAGCGTGGCGAAGCTGTTCGAGCGCAACTACCTGCTCCGCGACAGCGCGCGGGTGATCGCCGACAAGCTGCGCCAGCGCCGCGCCGCCGGCGCCTACGCGAGCCTGGCCGAGCCGCGCGCCTTCGCCGACGCGCTGACCGCCGACATCCGCGGCGTGAACGACGACAAGCACCTGCGCGTGGTGCCCGGCCCCCTGCGCACGCCCGGGCCGCAGCAGCCCTCGTCCTCGGCGGGCGGCGCCGGCGCGTACCGCTTCCTCGACCGCGTGGAGATGCTGCCGGGCGACGTGGGGTACGTGAAGATCAGCGGGATGGCGGGCGACCCCGCGGCGGCGGAAGAGTTCGGCCGGGCGATGCGCGAGCTGGAGCGCAGCAGGGCGATGGTGCTGGACCTGCGCGGCAACCGCGGCGGCAGCGGGCAGATGTCCAACGCCGTGATCAGCCACTTCACCGCGCCGGGGCTGCTGACGCTCACCCGCTTCAACGTGCGCGAGGGCGACACCATCCCCCGCCGCACCCTGGATCGGGTGCCGGGGCCGCGCCGGGTGGACGTGCCGCTCTTCGTGCTGGTGGACAGCCTGACCGTGTCGGCGGGCGAGGACGCGGCGTTCGTGCTCCACAACCTGGGCCGCGCCACGCTGATCGGCGAGACCACGCGCGGCGGCGGGCGCAACAACCAGTTCTTTCCCGCCGGCAACGGCTTCCTGGTCTCCATCTCCATCGCCAGGGTGTGGGACCCGTGCACCGGCAAGGAGTGGGAGCGCACCGGCATCGCCCCCGACATCCGCGTCCCCAGCGCGCAGGCGCTGGACGCGGCGCTGCAGGCCGCGCGCACCCCCGAGCGCTACCGCCCGCCCGCCACCCTCCCCCAGCGCGAGTGCCGGATCGCCACGGCGGCGCGGTAGCAAGCAGTTGAAGCCTCGCGCGGTTTGCGAGGCCTTTCGTGGTGGTTGCCGCGGCTTCAGCCGCCGGTGCGCGGGACTTGGCGAAATGAACGAACCCCGGGGGCGGCAGACGTGATCTGCCGCCCCCGGGTTCGTCCGGCCGGAGCCGCGAAGGATCAGGCGCGCGCCAGGGTCCGCAGCACGGCCGGCGCGTTCTTCTCCAGGAAGGAGGCCATCGCCATCTCCTCCTTCAGGTTCTCCCTGAGGATCCCGGCGCACTCCCGCTCGCCGGCGGCGGTGGCCACGGCGATGGCGGTGCGGTACGCGGCGATCTCGTAGTGCTCCACGCGCAGCCCGCTCCCCAGGTCGAAGGCCGACAGGAGCGTCTTGGAGGGCTTCTCCTCGCTCTTGAACGAGTCGTGCTCCTCCTGCAGCCCCAGCGCCGCCGCACACTTCTCGGCCTTGGGCTTTTCGCCGATGGAGCGGAAAGCCTGGTTCAGGCGCTCGATGTGCCCCTCGGTCTCGCGCACGTGCTCTTCCACGCGGCCCTTGATCGTCGGGTCCTGCGCCTCCCTGGCCAGCGCCCTGGTCGCCTTCAGGAACACCTTCTCGGCGAAGAGCAGGTCGCCCAGCTCGTGCTTCAGCAGCTCGCGCATCTCGCCGGCGCCGCCGCTGCCGTTGCCGCCCCCCGGAAGCATCTCGCGCACGGCCGCCACCACCCGCCGCGCGGTGCTCTTCGCGCCGCCGCCGCCCGACGCGTTGCGCGACGACGACTTGCTGGAGGACGAACGGCTCGACCCGCTGCTCGACTTGCTCGACGACGACCGGCTGCTGGCGCCACCCGACTTGCTCCCGCCGCTCCGCGACGACGAAGCGCCACCCGACTTGCTGCCGCCGCCGCGCGACGACGAGGCGCCGCCCGACTTGCTGCCGCCGCCGCGCGAGGACGAGGTGCCGCCCGACTTGCTGCCGCCGCCGCGCGACGACGAGGCGCCGCCCGACTTGCTGCCGCCGCCGCGCGACGACGAGGTGCCGCCGGACTTGCTCCCGCCACGGCTGGACGAAGACGACGAGTCGCTCGAACGGCTGGCGGTGGCGCGCTTGCTGCCGCCGCTGCGGGTGGTGGAGGTGCCACTGGACGACCGGCTGGAGCCGCCGCGCGACGAGCGCGCGCGCGACGCGTTGCCGCTGTCGCCGCCGCCGCGCTTGACCAGCTTGTTGAAGCGGTCCAGGTCGCCGCCGCCGTGGCTCATGTCGCGGTGCAGGAAGGCCAGGTCGCTCTCGTCGAACTTCTGGAACCACTCCTCCCACTCGATACGCTCCAGGCTCCCCTCGCCCGAGTAGCCCGGAAAGTCTACGCGGATCAGCCCGGCGTCGTCGCCGCCGCTCTCGGTGCCCGCCACGCGGGCCGGCCAGCCGCCCCGCTCCTCCACCCAGCGGCGGATGAAGTCGTGGTCCGTGGTGGTGTGCCCGCTGCGCTCAGTCCTTGCCATCCCCGTTTCTCCCTTGCCTCGCGGTCAATCGGCGCTGCCCCATCAGGCCCGTTCGCGGCAGAAGCCGTGCCGAAAACGTGCCACGGTGAACAGCACCGCATCTCCATCTGCCCCGATTCGTGGTTTTTCCTGGCATCGGCTCTCCTCACCGGCGGCTGAAGCCGCAGCAACGACTACGAGAAGCCTCGCAAACCGCGCGAGGCTCCAACGGCGGATGACTTCTCGCGGATCGGGGGATTGCGGGTCGAATGACGGCGGGATGACGCGCGTGCGATTCAATTCATCCCCGCACCGGCAAGGCTGCTCGATGCACAGACGATGAACGCACGACACGCGAGAGATATCCGTGAGACGATTGATCCAATCCGCCGTGATCCTCTGCGCCTCGCTGGCGTCGACCGCGGCGTTCGCGCAGGAGGCGCTCGGCGGGATCGAGGCATCCAATCAACCGCTGCGACCGGCCGCCTCCATCACGGAGAGCCGGTCCGGGCGCGGCGTGGATGCGCGCAACCAGGTGACGCTGGAGGCGGGCGTGCTCTCCGCCGGCGTGTCGTACGCGCGGCGGGTGGGGGAATCGCCGTTCAGCGTGGGCGCGGGGGTGTGGAGCGCGTGGGAGCCGCCCAGCACCTTCGAGGGGAACGTCTTCGAGCCGGCCGGGCTGCAGCTGTTCACGCGCTATCGCCCGGCGGAGTGGTTCCACGCCGACGTGGGCCTGACCGCCGCGAGCTACCACTGGGCCGACGATTGCCCGGAGTGCACCGGCACCCTGGCCGGCGTGCGCGCCGCGGCGCTGGTCGGGCACCGCATGGTGTTCGTCGGGCCGGAGGTGGCGGCCGGGCGGGCCAGCGACGACCACAACGGATCCCGGTTCGGCGTGCTGTACGGCGCGCAGGTGCGGGTGGTGATCGGCTGGGGAAACTGACCTCATCCCCGGCGGAGCCAGCCTCGTGCACCCGCACCGCAGCCGCGCCGGCGCTGGTAGGTCCGCGAAGGCGGACTTCGTGTAGTCGTTGCAGCGAATTCATTCGCCCGAACAGTGCTGGGCTACATAAAGCAGAGCAGCGGAGAACCACGCCGGTCCCCCGCTGCTCTGCTACTCGTCGAGACCTGGCCGGCACTATCCCGCCGGATCCCAGCCGTCCAGCACGCGCTCGGGGGTGTAGGCCTGCGCGTCGCCGTCGCTCAGCACGCGGCGGTTGGAGGAGGGCACGGCGCCGGGGCCGGTGGTGCCGTGCTCGTAGAAGCGCGCGCTGGTGGGGCGGTACCAGAAGCGCTGGCCGGCGCCGTTGGTGCTCGACATCGAGTCCCAGGCGGCGGCGCCGACGTGGTCGTCCATCCAGCAGTCCACGAAGGCCACGCTCCCCACCGCCAGCGCGTCGGCGAACGGGTGCCACGGGCGGCCGAGGGCGACGGTGCCGGGAGCGAGCGACGGCGTCTCCTTCTTCAGCCGGCTGCGGATCACCAGAAAGCCGTAGGGCTGGCCGATCGGCGTGCTGGCGGCGGTGACGTAGCCGTTGCGGCTGCGGCTGCCGCGGTCGCGCGAGACGATGTCGCAGTCGTCGAACACCGCGCGGCCGGCGCCGAAGATGAAGTCCACGTGGCCCACGATCACGCAGCGGTGGAACCAGTGCCGCCCCGCGTTGGCGAACAGCGTGTCCTGGTAGCCGGTGATGCGGCAGTTCTCGAACACCGCCCGATCGCTGCCGCCGTCGGTCATCAGCGCCACGCCCTGCGGGTTGCGGAGCTTGGTGGGATCGCCGTCGGGCTTGGCGTAGTTGGCGGGATAGTCGAAGGAGTTCTCGATCGTGAGATTTTCGGCCCTGAAGTCGGGGGCGGTGACGCGCAGGGTCCAGCTCCCGCGCATCCCGTACGTCCCCCCGCCCGGCGCCGGCGTGTCGCTGGCCGCATCGAAGGTGAGGATGGTGCGGTCGCGGTCCTCGCCCAAGAGGGTCACGTGCGGCCGGTCGACGCTCAGCTTCTCGTGGTAGCGCCCCGCGCGGATGAAGACGACGTAGGTGAGCGCCGGATCGCGCGGCGCGTCGGCCAGCGCGGCGCCGACGGTGCGGTAACGCTTCGATCCGTCGACGCGCGCCCCCTCCACGCCGCGGTAGGATGCATCCACCACCGCGTCATGATTCGGCGGAAGGATCGTCCGCACCGCCGCGGAAAGCGTCTGCGCGGCCGCGGCGAGAAAGAACAGCGTGGGAACAGCGAATCGCATCGCCTGGAAGTGCCGGAAGGAAGATCGACTCGCGCGCGAGACCGTCGCCCGCACGTGAGCCTGTAGTCCGCGCAGGCGGACTTCGTGTGATCGTTGCCGCGGATTCATCCGCCCGGACAACGCTCGATCAGCGGCCACCGGGAAGGATCGTCACGCGGACGGGGTTGGCCAGCCGCAGCGACATGCGGTCGAGATACCGCCACCAGTCCTCCACCGAGTGGAAGTCCCCGCTGTCGGTCCATCCCCCGCCCACGTAGTGCACCACGGGAACGCCCGAGCGCGCAGTGGACTGCAGCACGAAGTGGTCGCCCGTCTCGCGGATCTCGGCGATGCGGTCGCGCGGCATCAGCACGGCGGTGCCCAGGTCGCCGTGGCCGCCGTTCTTGCGCTCCACCGGGCCCCAGGTGGCCAGCCATCCCCACGCGCCGGCACGGCTGGTGGAGCCCACCAGCCCCTCGCGCTTCACCGTGCCGATCACGTACGCGACGTCGCTGCCGTCGGCCGTGGTGAAGACCGATTCCTCGCGGTTGAGGTTCTGCCCGGCATCCAGGGTGAAGCGGCGGGTCTCGGTCACCTGCACGCCGCCCGCGTCCCACGGATCGTAGCGCAGCTCGAACACGGTGCGGATCGGGCCGTCGGCTAAAATGCGGTACGATTTGAAGTTCTTCGCCGGATACATCTTCCCGTCGCGCCACACCGCGTCGCCGCCGGCGCCGAGCGTCGGCCCCACGGTGTAGAAGTCGGCGCCCTCGCCGGTGTCCACGTGGTAGGCGTCGTGGCCCTTGCCGTACCACTTGTCCACCACCAGGTCGCGCACGGACTTGACCCAGAGGTCCAGGCCGGAGCTGACCAGCGGCTCGTACTCGTGCGCGTTCCACAGCCCCTGCCCGTAGATGCGAAAGGCGATGCGGTCGCTCTCCCACGCCACGTCGTCGCGGTGCTCGTCGTGACGGGCGTGCACGCGCGGTTTCGGCGTCGTGGCCGGCGCGGCGGCTTCCACCCGCAGCTCCTTCACCTCGCCCGGCCAGAACGAGGCGAGGACCAGGAGCTGGTCCACCGTCCCGTCGCCGTCCGCGTCGAAGGACTGGGTGACGGCCTCGGCGCCGGTGGCCGCGTCCACCACGCGCACGCGGTCGCGTCCGAGGCCGGGAAGCGCGCGGCCGAGCTCGGCCCACGGCAGTTCCAGCACCTCGTCGGCCCGCTCCACCTGCAGCGGGTTCTGGGCGCGCACGCGAACAACGGGCACGCGCGCCTGTGCAGCGAGCGCGGCGGGGATGGCGAGCGCGAGGATCGGGATCGAGAGTCGTCGCACGAGCATCTGCGGGTTGGATTTCGTCGTGAGTATGCGAGTAAACTCGCGGCTACAACTGCGCGCACGCCGCCTTCGCGGAGTTCGTGGGACGCCGCATCGGCGCCATCCCCGGCCCCGCGGGGCCCCTGCCCCTGGCGCCCGAGGGCGCCTGTCCCCTCCCCCAAAAACAGCCTGGGGGAGGGGACCCGGGCTCGCTTCGCTCGCGGCTACTTCGCGCGTGGGCTCGTGGATCGCGGCGACGTCGGGGTTTCCTCACGCGCCGGGCTTCGCGTGCAGCCTCGCGCGGTTTGCGAGGCTTCCCGTGGTGGTTGCTGCGGCTTCAGCCGCCGGTGCGAAAGCCGGCTTGCTCACCGCAGGTCGCCCATCGCCACGCCCTGCATGTCGGCGAAGGCCTGGTTCTCGCCGCCCATCGCCCAGCAGAACGAGTAGGCGCGCGTGCCGCAGCCGGAGTGGACCGACCAGCCGGGGCTGAGCGCCACCTGCCCGTCGCGCATCACCAGGTGCCGCGTTTCGCCGGGCTGGCCCAGCATGTGGAAGACGACGGCGTCGTCCGGCACGGCGAAGTAGAGGTAGACCTCGGTGCGGCGGGCGTGGGTGTGCGCGGGCATGGTGTTCCACACGCTGCCGGGCATCAGCTCGGTCACGCCCATCACCAGTTGCGCGGTCTGGATTCCATCGGGGTGGAAGTACTTGCGCAGGACGCGGCGGTTGGCCTGTTCCGCCGTCCCCAGCTCCGTCGCGTCCGCGTCCGCGTGCGCCAGGTACGTGGTGGGATACGACGCGTGCGCCGGGTAGCTGACCAGGTAGAAGCGCGCGGGGTCGGCGGGGTCCACGCTCTCGAAGCCGGGATCGCCGCTCCCCCGGCCGATGTACAGCCCGTCGCGCGTGCCCAGCGCGTACCGCTCGCCGCCCACGCTCACCGCCCCCGGCCCGCCGACGTTCAGCACCCCGATCTCGCGGCGCTCGGCGAACGAATCCGCCGCCATCTCGGGGGGCGCGGTCAGCCGCAGCGGCGCGCCGAGCGGCACCACGCCGCCCACCACCACGCGGTCCAGGTCGATGAACCGCATCACCACCCTGCCGGGCACGAACAGGCCATCGACCAGGAAGGCGCCGCGCAGCGCCTCGGTGCTCAGTCCGCGCGTCTCGGCGGGGCCGGGAAGGTAGTGCATCATCTCGTCCGATCCATCCGATATGGAAACCTGGGGCGAGCCGCGGCCCCGCGGGGCCCTCTCCCTGGCTCGTTCCTCGCCTGTCCCTCCCCCCAAACAAACCTGGGGGGAGGGACCCGGGCACCTCATCGCGCCATCCAGCCGCCGTCCACCACCAGCACGTGCCCGTTCACGTAGTCCGCCGCCGGCGACGCCAGGAAGACGACGGCGCCGGCCAGGTCCTGCGGTTCGCCCCAGCGCCCGGCGGGGATGCGCGCGGAGATCTCGGCGGAGCGCGCGGGATCGTCTTGCAGGCGCTGGGTGTTGTCGGTGCGGAAGTAGCCGGGCGCGACGGCGTTCACCTGCACGCCGTGGCGCGCCCATTCGTTCGCCAGCGCCTTCGTCACCCCCGTGACGGCGTGCTTGCTGGCCGTGTACGCCGGCACCGTGATCCCGCCGCTGAAGGAGAGGAGCGAGGCGACGTTGACGATCTTCCCCGCCCCGCGCTCGACCATCCCCCGCCCCAGCCGCTGCGAGAGGATGAAGACCGCGTTCAGGTTGGTGCGGATCACCGCGTCCCAGTCCTCCAGCGAGTAGTCCACGGCCGGCGCGCGGCGGATGGTGCCGCCGTTGTTGACCAGGATGTCCACGCGCCCGGCCTGCCGCTCCGCGTCGTCCGCCATCGCCAGCACGGCGGCGCGGTCGGAGAGGTCGGCCTCCACCTGCCACGCCCGGCGCCCCAGCGCGCGGACCTGGGCCGCGGTCTCGTCGGTCCCCGCGCGCCGGGTGCTGGCGCAGACCACGTCCGCGCCCGCTTGCGCGAGGCCGGCGGCGATGGCGCGGCCCAGGCCGCGGCTGGCGCCGGTGACCAGCGCGATCTTCCCCTCCAGCGAGAACGGCCCGCTCATCGCCCGCCCGTCCGCAGAAAGTCCTCGCGGGCGGGCGCGAACACGTCCACCAGCACGCCCGCCTCCACCGCCGTCACGCCGTGCTCCACGTCCGGCGGGATGAAGAAGCCGTCGCCGGCCTTCAGCTCGCGCGCTTCGTGGGCGATCTCCACCTGGAAGCGGCCGCTCTCCACCAGCGTCACCTGCCGGTGGGGATGATGGTGGAGCGCGCCGGCGGCGCCGGCTTCGAAGCGCACGCGCACCATCATCAGCTCGCCGTCGTAGCCCAGGATCTGCCGGCTGACGCCGCCGCCCAGGTCCGTCCATCCCAGCTCGTCCGCGTGGACGAAGCGTGGCGAATCCGTGGTCATCTCCCCAGCTCCAGCGCGGCGAGAATGAAGGGGCCCACGCCCTTGTAGTCGTCGGTCACCACGGGCTCGCTCACGTAGTAGGCGTAGCTCCCGTCGCGGACCGACCCGTCGCCGCGGCGGCTGCCGCCCAGCCCGCTGACCTGCACCACGTTGATCAGCGACACCGTCCCGTCCGCGTTCTCGCGCACCAGGTTGCCGAGCAGCCCGCCGAAGCCGCGCTCGGCCACCTGCCGGTAGCGCGCGTCGACGTACCCCAGCCGCGCGGCCTTCGCGAGCGCGTAGGCGAACATGCCCGACGCGCTGGCCTCGAGGTAATTCCCCTCGCGGCCGGGCTGGTCGAGCACGTCCCACCAGAGCCCCGTCCGCGGGTCCTGCACCCGCGCGACCGCCTCGGCCGCGTCGCGCAGCGTCTGGATCATCGCCGCGCGTTGGGGGTGGTCGGCCGGGAAGTAGTCGAGCGTCTCGACCAGGCCGACGACGTACCACCCCATCGCGCGGCCCCAGAAGCCGGGCGAGCGGCCGGTGGCGGTGTCGGCCCAGGGCTGGGCGCGCGCGGCGTCCCAGGCGTGGGCCATCAGCCCGGTGCGCGGGTCGCGGGTGTGGCGGGCCACGAGGAGGAACTGGCGCGCGATGTCGTCGAAGGCGGCGGGCTCGTGGAAGGTCCCGGCGTACTGGGCATAGAAGGGCTCGGCCATGTACAGCCCGTCCAGCCACATCTGGTCGGGATAGATCTTCTTGTGCCAGAAGCCCCCGTCGGCGTTGCGCGGCTGCGTGCGCAGCTGCTCGCGCAGCATGTCGAGGGCGTACCTGTAGCGCTCGTCGCGCGTGCGCTGGAGCATGCCGAACAGCAGGCGGCCCTGCGACACCTCGTCGAGGTTGTACTCGTCCAGCTGGTATCCCAGGATGTCGCCCTCGGGGGTGATCCAGCGCGCCATGTTGGCGTTCACGTAGGCGAGCATCGCGCGGTCGTGCCGGGCCAGGGCCACGCGCTCGATGGCGCCCAGCACCACGCCCTGCGTGTAGTCCCAGCGCCGGTGCGCCTGGGGATTGCGCCGCATCACGCTACGGGCGAAGCGCACCGACCACGGCTGCCCGTTCCCCGACGCACGCAGCCGCGGCGCCGCGTTGGGGATCGGCAGCGGCGCGTCGTTCGGCTGGCGCGTCCCCTCGCCCAAACCCTGGCCGGCGGGGAGGTGGGCGATCTGGGCGTCGATCGTCTGGGCCCCGGCGGACGCGGCGACGGCGACGGCGACCAACGTGCAGCGCGAAACCGCGGTCAACCTCCCCCAGGCAGTTTTTGGGGGAGGTCGGAAGGTCGTGGCCAGCCGCACCGTCCACGATTTTACGGGAGGAGGCCCCGGCCGCGGCGCGCTCACGGCCTCACCGCCGCGGGCGCGGCCGGAGCCGGCGTGGCGCGCATGTCGCTGGGGAGGCGCTCGGAATCGGGCCTGGGCGGCACGAGGTGCGAGGTCGCGGTGGCGTGGCGGCCGTTGATGGTCACGCCGTCGAACTTCAGGCCGCGCACGCCCTCGGCCACGTTGCCGCGCTCCACGCCGTCGAAGCGGCAGTCCACGATGCGGATGCCGCTGATCTCGCTGTTGGGGTAGGCGCGCATGTACAGGCCGTACTGGCTCTTGCGCGTGGTCACGCTGCGCATCTCCACGTCGCGGATCACGGGCCTGTACGGGCCCTCGCGGCCTTCCTCGTAGTAGAGATCGACCGAGAGCACCGAGTCCGACACCTGGCCCACGGTCACGTCGCGCATGTAGACGTGCTCCAGGACGCCGCCGCGCATCGCGTTGTTCTTGAAGCGCAGCGCCCGCTCCAGCTGGGGGCTGTCCATCTCGCACTTCTCGACGAAGACGTTGCGCACGCCGCCGCTGATCTCGCTGCCGATGGTGACGCCGCCGTGGCCGTCCTTCATCCGGCAGTTGCGGATGACCACGTTCTCGGTGGGGACGTGGATGCGCCGCCCGTCGGCGTTGCGGCCGCTCTTGATGGCGATGCAGTCGTCGCCGGTGTCGAAGGTGCACCCCTCGATCAGCACGTCGCGGCAGCTTTCGGGGTCGCAGCCGTCGTTGTTGGGGCCGTGCGAGTCGATGGTCACGTTGCGCACGGTCACGTTCTGGCACAGCACGGGGTGGATCTCCCACATCGGGGAGTTGAGGATGGTCACCCCCTCGATCAGCACGTTGCGGCAGCGGTACGGCTGGATGAATTGCGGGCGGAGCTGGCTTCCCGAGGTGAAGACGCGCTGTTCGACAGGCACCCCCTGCTCGGCCATCTGCATCAGCCGGGCGCGCGGCTCGCGCTGGCTGGGCGTGCCCTCGCGCCATCCGTACTGCGGGCGCCCGTTCCACGGCCACCAGAACCCATGGTTCGCCTGCCCGTCCAGCGTCCCCTCGCCCGTGATCGCCACGTCCTGCTGGCCGTAGGCGTAGATGAACGGCGAATAGCCCATCATCTCCACCCCCTCCCAGCGCGTGAGCACGGCCGGCAGGTAGGCGCCCGGAGCGCGGACGAACGCGAGCGTGGCGCCGCGCTCCAGGTGCAGGTTCACCTTGCTCTGCAGATGGACGGGCCCGGTGAGAAAGCGCCCCGCCGGAACCACGACGCGCCCCCCGCCCGCCGCCACGCACGCGTCGATCGCGGCGCGGATGGCGCGGGTGCACTCGAACGCGCCGCCCTCGATGGCGCCGAACCGGGTGACCGGAAAGTCGCGCTCGGGGAAGACGGGCGGCCGGATGCGCGCCAGGATCGCCGGCACCTGGTCCCACGCGTCACCCGATGAGCGCCGGCCCAGTGACGCGCACCCCGCCGCCAGCCCAGCGGGAAGGATCAGCCCCGCGCCGGCGAAGGCGGCGGCGCGCAGGAAGTCGCGGCGGTTGATGTGGTTCGGGCTCGTCATTCGTGCGTGGTCGATGGGTTCCTCGTTCGAGCGTTCACTGCAGCGCTTCTAAACGATTGCCGGTGCGCTTCGGACGTCCCGCGCCAGGGACAGGCGCCCTGATGGCGCCCAGGGAGAGGGCCGCGGCGCCGCGGGCCCGCGCGTCCGCTGGCCAACGCTCGTCAATGCCCCGCCCGCGCCGCCGTCGATGGTGCGTTCAGCGGATGCCGCCGCGCCCAGCGGTCGTAGGCCTTGAGCGCGGCGGCGGGCTCTTCGCTGTACCAGCCGTAGCCCAGGCGCCGGTCGGTGAGCCGGGTGTAGTCGTAGAGCCTGATGCCGTCGCGGTTGCTGAAGATCGGGCGGTCGGTGCCGATCTCCACCATCCGCGCCCAGAGCGGGCCGGCGCCGGGCGTGTCGTGCCGGCCGGTGTCGAAATCGTAGGTGTAGCCGTGGATCTGGTTCGCGCGGAACCACGCGGCGGCCGCGTGCACCGCCGTCACCACCCGCTCGTCCGGCGATGGGAGCGACATCAGCAGCCGCATGATCGCCGCGCTCTCCCTGGTCGCCAGCGAGGTCAGCTCGTAGCTGCGGGCGCTGGTGGGGGCCAGCGTGAGCGGGTCGTGCTGCTGCCCCCAGATCGTCCGCCGCCCGCTGGTGACCACCTGCGAGCGGAGGATGCACTCTACCGCGCGGCCGGACGCCTGCCCCGCGCGCGTCCGCGTGGCGGCGGGGACGAAGGCGAACTTGCCGGCGGCCACGTCGCGCAGCAGAACGGCGGCGAGCACGGTGGCGTCGTCGTTGTAGGTGGCGGCGTCGTGATAGCCCCCCTGGAGGGGGTAGACCTGCGGCCAGCAGCCGTTGGGGAACTGCGCGGCGAGCAGGTAACCGACGCCGCGCAGGAAGGCCTCGCGGTAGCGCGGGTCCGGGCGCACGCTGTCGGCGCGCGCCAGGAAGCGCATCTCCGAAGTGGTGGAGTTGTTGTCGATGGTGGCGATGTACTGCCACTCGTCGGTCTCGGAGAAGAAGGACTGTCCCGGCGCGCGCGGCCCGGCGCGCAGGTCCACGTGCTTGCTCCACCCCCCGGACGGCGTCTGGAAGGAGAGGATGTTCTGCCCGATGGCCCGCGCGCTGTCGGAGAGGAAGAAGTCCCCCGCCATCCACCGCTTCAACTCGAACGACTCGCGGACGAACGGCGCGCGGGTCATCTTCGCCTCCCCGATCCGCTGGAGTTCGCCCGCGATCAGCGCCTGGTCGCGCTCCTTCCACCGCCGCGAGGTGGCCACGTACGCCGTCCACGCCTCCCGCTCCCCCGCCGGCAGCGCGGCCAGGCGAGACGCGGCCAGCAGCGGCGTGGTGTCGCGTTCCACGGCGGCGCCGGGGAGCTTCGCCAGCGAGTCGTGCGGCGACTGGTCCTGCGCGGCGAGCGTCGTGGCCCCGACGCAAACGGCCAATGCGGCGCCCACGACCGGCCGCACCGGCGGCCGAAGCCGCGGCCACCGCCACGGGAAGCCTCGCAAACCGCGCGAGGCTGCCGCACCGGCTTTCCCGGGACGGGCGGACCATTCGCGCGGATGGCCGTGCGGGAGTCCGCGAAGGCGGACTTGGGGCCGTCGTTGCCGCGAATTCATTCGCCCGGCCAAGCCCGCCACCACCGAGTTGATGTCGGCCATCCCCATCACCCCACGTTCGGCGCGGCGAAGAGGGGCGCGGCCACCAGCGCGCAGGCGCCGCGGAGCCGCGGGTAGCCCACGGACTGCTCGGGGATCACCGGCGTGGCGGCGGCGGCGGCGGTCAGCGCGCGCGTCTCGATCTCGGCGCGCACGGCGGGGCCGATCAGGTCCCACGCGGCGGTCACCTCGCCGCCCACGAAGATGCGCGCGGGGTTCAGCGAGTTGACGATCATCGCCAGACCAAGGCCCAGGAAACGCCCGGTCTCCAGCAGCGCGTCGCGGGCCTTCGTGTCCCCGGTCCGGGCGCGGGTGATCAGGTCGGTGACGGTGAGCGGGGTTTCGGCCAGCAGCTGCCGCGTCTCGGTCGGCGACAGCTCGCGGCCCAGGTAGCGGCTGAGGGTGGCCAGGTTGGAGGTGTGCGCCTCCCAGCACCCCCGCGCCCCGCACAGGCAGCGCGGCCCGTCGGGGTGGATCGGCACGTGCCCGAACTCGCCCGCGCTGTGGCCGAAGCCGCGCACCACCTGGCCGTTGACCACCACGCCGGCGCCGACGCCTTCGCTCACGGTGACGTAGACGAAATCGGCGGTGTCGCCCTCGCGCTGGCCCAGCCACATCTTGCTGAGCGCGCAGGCGATCGGCGCGTTCTCGATGTAGACGGGGAGCCCGGTCGCCTCGGCCAGCGCGGCGCGGATCTCCACGTCCTTCCACCCCAGCTGCGGCGCGTTGAGGATGCGCCCCGTGCGGTGGTCCACCATGCCGGGGACGGCGATGCCCACGCCCTCGCACGTCCCGCCCTCGCCGTAGGTGCGCAGGATGCGCTCGATGCGGGTGGCCAGCTCGGCGGTGAGCTCGGCGGGGTCCAGCGGCGTCTCGAAGGTCTCCAGCGCGATCTGCGTCCCCGCGAAGTCGCTGAGCATCAGGTAGGTGCGGTTGAAGCGCACGTCGGCGGCGACCACCAGGCGGTCATGGGTGCGCACGTGCAGCATGCGGGGGCGGCGGCCGCGGGCGCTCTCCACCACCTCGCCCTCCTGCAGCACCCCCTCGGCCAGCAGCTCGTTCACCAGCGCGGTCACCCGCGGGCGGCCCACCTCCATCCGCCGCGCCAGGTCGGCGCGCGAGATCGGCTGGTGCTCGCGCACCAGGTTGAGCAGGATCTGCCGGTTGATCTCGCGCCCCGTGCTGCGGGTGGCGAGCTTGAAGTTGCGGACGTTGATCTTCCTCACGGAGCGGTCCTGGCGGCGGCGGCGGACGGAAGCCTTGCGCGATCCGAAACGGTTCGGTAACCTTGGACGCGTTAGTTCCGACTCGAAACAAAATGTCGGAGCCCCGCTGCGCACGCAAGCCCGGCGTCGGCAGCCGCCGCCGGCACGCCCCCTGACGCGAGCCGAATGCCCTCCCGCTTTTCGACGGATGGAGCCGAGCCGCTCCACCTGCACCCCGACCGCTTCTTCGACCCCGAGCCCTCGGTGCGGCGGGTGGCGCGGGAGCTGTACGAGTCGGTCCGCGAGCTGCCGCTGGTGTGCCCGCACGGCCACGTGGAGCCGCGCATATTGGCCGAGGACGCGCACTTTCCCGAGCCGGCCGCGCTGATCATCGTGCCGGACCACTACATCTTCCGGATGCTGTACTCGCGCGGCGTGCCGATGGAGTCGCTCGGCATCCCCACCGTGGACGGCGCGCCGGTGGAAGCCGACCCGCGCCGCATCTGGCAGACCTTCGCAGGGCACTGGCACCTGTTCCGCGGCACGCCCACCGGCGCGTGGCTCGACCAGGAGCTGCACGAGGTGTTCGGCGTGCGCGTCCGCCTCTCGGCATCGACGGCGCAGTACGTCTACGACCAGGTGGCCGAGCGGCTGGAATCTCCCGAATTCCGCCCGCGCGCGCTCTTCGACCGCTTCCACATCGAGGTCCTGACCACCACCGACGGCGCGGCCGACTCGCTGGAGCACCACGCCGCCATCCGCGACAGCGGCTGGGGCGGCCGCGTGGTCCCCTGCTTCCGCCCCGACGCCGTCTTCCGCATCGCCGCGCCCGGCTGGGCCGAGGCGGTGGACGCGCTCTCGTCCGCCGCGGGAACGTCCGTGGACGGCTACGCGCCGTTCATCTCCGCCCTGGAGAGCCGCCGCGCCTTCTTCCGCTCGCTGGGCGCCACCTCCACCGACCACGCCGTGCTGGAGCCGTACACCGCGCGGCTGCCGGACGAAGAGGCCGAGCGCCTCTTCCAGCTGGCCCGCGCCGGCCATGCGACGGCGGAAGACCAGCGGCGCTTCGAGGGGCACATGCTGATGGAGATGGCGCGGATGAGCGTGGACGACGGGATGGTGATGCAGCTGCACCCCGGCGCGCTGCGCGACCACAACGCCGCCGTTGCCCGGCGCTTCGGGACGGACAAGGGCGGCGACATCCCCGTCAGCACCGAATACACGCGCAACCTGCGGCCGCTGCTGAACGCGTACGCCAACGATGCGAACTTCACGCTGGTCCTCTTCACCCTGGACGAGAGCGCCTACGCCCGCGAGCTGGCGCCGATCGCGGGGCACTACCCGGCCGTCCGGCTCGGCCCGCCCTGGTGGTTCCACGACTCGATCGAGGGGATGACGCGCTTCCGGCATTCCACCACCGAGACGGCGGGGATCTACAACACCGCGGGCTTCAACGACGACACGCGCGCCTTCTGCTCCATCCCCGCGCGGCACGACCTGGCCCGGCGGGTGGACGCGAACTACCTGGCCGGCCTGGTCGCCCGCCACGTGGTGACGCTGGGCGACGCGAGAGAGATGGCGCGGGCGCTGGCGTACGACCTGGCGCGCGAGACCTATCGCCTGGACGAGCCGTCCGCCGACCCGGCGCTGGCCGCCGCAGGCGCGAGCTGACGATGGACACCGACGGCCGCCCGCTGCTGGTGCGCGTGCACCCCTCCGACGACGTCGCCGTCGCCGTCACCGCGCTGGCGGCGGGGACGGAGGCGGACGTGGAGGGCGAGACGGTCGTCCTCCGCGAGGACGTGGGCGCGGGGCACAAGGTGGCGCTGCGCGACGTGGAGCCGGGCGGGCCGGTGCGCAAGTACGGCTTCCCGATCGGCGTCGCGACGGAGCCGATCGGCCGCGGCGCGTGGGTGCACTCGCACAACCTGCGGACCGCGCTGTCGGGGACGCTGGACTACCGGTGGGAGCCGAACGGCCGCCCGTCGGTCGAGACTCCGTCCTCGATCCCGACGTGGGAGGGCTACCGCCGCGCGACGGGACGCGTGGGCACGCGCAACGAGGTGTGGATCGTCAACACCGTCGGCTGCGTGAACACCGCGGCGGACCGCATCGCCCGCGCGGCCGGCGAGCGCTGCGCGGGGAAGACGGACGGCGTCTTCTCCTTCAGCCACCCCTACGGCTGCAGCCAGCTGGGCGACGACCTGGGGAACACGCAGAAGGTGCTGGCCGGCCTCCTCCGCCACCCCAACGCGGGCGGCGTCCTCGTCCTGGGCCTGGGGTGCGAGAACAACCAGCTGCACGAGCTGCTCTCCATCGCCGGCGAGGTGGACCAGAGCCGGATCCGCTTCTTCAACACGCAGGAGGTGGTGGACGAGGTGGAGGAAGGGATCGACGCGGTGGCCGAGCTGGTCGCGGCGATGGAGGGCGACCGCCGCGTCCGCGTCCCCGCGTCGGAATTGATCCTGGGCCACAAGTGCGGCGGCTCGGACGGCTTCAGCGGGATCACGGCGAACCCGCTGCTGGGGAGGATCGCGGACCGGCTGGCGGCGATGGGCGGCGGGGTGATCCTGACCGAGGTGCCCGAGATGTTCGGCGCCGAGCAGGTGCTGATGGACCGCGCGACGGACGAGCAGGTCTTCGGCGGGATCGTGGAGATGGTGAACGACTTCAAGGACTACTTCCTCCGCCACGGCCAGCCCGTGTACGAGAACCCCAGCCCCGGCAACAAGGCGGGCGGGCTCACCACGCTCGAGGAGAAGTCGCTGGGCGCCATCCAGAAGGGCGGCCGCGCCCCGGTGACCCGCGTCCTCCGCTACGGCCAGGCCGCGCGGACCGGCGGCCTGCAGCTGCTGGAGTCGCCCGGGAACGACGGCGTCAGCTCCACCGCGATGGTGGCGAGCGGCGCCACGCTCCTCCTCTTCACCACCGGCCGCGGCACGCCGCTGGGCTTCCCGGTGCCCACGCTGAAGGTGTCGTCCAACACGCCGATCGCCGAGAAGAAGCCGCACTGGATCGACTTCAACGCCGGCGCGCTGCTGGACGGCGGCGCGACCCTCGACTCGCTGGCCGACGAGCTCTTCCAGCGCATCCTCGACGTCGCGAGTGGCCGCATCAAGACGAACAACGAGATCCACAACTACCGCGAGATCGCCATCTGGAAGGAAGGGGTGACGCTGTGATTCAACCGCTGCGCACCCCCGACGATGTCATCCTGAAGGCGCCGCCGACCCGAACCATCGTGCGCACCGACGTTTGGCGGCGCCTGAAGGATCTATACCCGGCCTCCGATCGACAGCCACATTCCGGAGCGGACCCCACCCCCGCACCGGCGGCTGAAGCCGCAGCAACAACTACGAGAAGCCTCGCAAACCGCGCGAGGCTATTCGGCTCGATGGCGCCTTTCGGCTCACGACGGGAGGAGGCCGCATGACGCTCCCCAGGCTCTCCCGCGACCTCGTCCTCTCCGCCGCGTCCGCCGGCCGTACGGACGTCCGATTCCCCGCGCCGGCGCTCCTCGATCTTCCCGAGCGGGTGGTGCAGTTCGGCACCGGCGCGCTGCTGCGCGGGCTCATCGAGCCGCTGATCGACGACGCCAACGCGCGCGGCGAATTCGGGGGACGGATCCTGGCGTTCGGCTCCACGGGGAGCGGCCGCGAACAGTCCCTCACTCACCAGGACGGGCTGTTCACGCTCGCCGCCCGGGGCGTGGTGGACGGCGCCCAGCACGGCGAGCGGCGCGTGGTGGCCTCGCTCAGCCGCGCGCTCACGGGTGACGACGGCTGGCGCGAGATGATCCACCTCGCGCGGAACGGCCTTCAACTCGTGTTCAGCAACACCACCGAGGCGGGCTTCGTCCTGACCGACGACGACACCGGGGAAGGGCCGATTCCCCGCTCGTTCCCGGGGAAGCTCACCAGCCTGCTCTGGGAGTTCGCGCTGAGCCACGGCTTCTCGTGGAAGTCGCGCCTGGTGGTGCTCCCCTGCGAGCTGGTGGAGAACAACGGCTCGCGTCTGCGCGAGATGGTGCTCGAGCTCTCGCGCCGGCAGCGGCTGCCGGCCCGGTTCGACGACTGGATCCGGCGCGGCGCCGTGTTCTGCGACACGCTGGTGGACCGCATCGTCCCCGGCACGCCGGCCAGGCCCGAGCGCATGGAGGAAGAGGCGGAGCTCGGGTACCGCGACACCCTGCTGACGGTCGCCGAGCCGTACGCGCTGTTCGCGATCCAGGCCAGCGAGGAAGAGCGGGGGCTGCTCCCCTTCGCCGACGACCCGCGCGTGGTGATCACCAGCGACATCACGCCCTACCGCGAGCGCAAGCTGCGGCTGCTGAACGGCACGCACACGGCCATGGTCCCCGTCGCGCTCCTCTGCGGGTGCGAGACGGTGCGCCAGGCGGTGGAGGATGCGGAGGTGGGCGCCTTCATCCGCCGGGTGATGCTGGACGAGATCGCGCCGTTCGTCGCCGCACCCGATGCGGAAGGATTCGCGCACGCGGTGCTGGACCGCTTCGCCAACCCGCACCTCCGCCACGCCGTGGCCGACATCGCCCTGCAGCAGACCATGAAGCTGCGCGTCCGCGTGGTCCCCTCGATCCTCGCGCACGCGGCCGCGACGGGCGAGGCGCCGGCATCGCTGGCGTTCGCGTTCGCCGCGTACCTGCGCCTGGCGCGCGGCGACGTGCAGGCCCAGCGCGAGGCCGCCGGCCGCCCGCTCCCGCGCGACGGCCAGGGCGCGCGCATCCACGCCCTCTGGCGCGAGGCGGGGGACGAGAGCCCCTGCACCATCGCCCGCCGCGCCTGCGCCGACGCGGAGACCTGGGGCGCGGACCTCACCGCCGTCCCCGGTTTCGTGGACAAAGTGGCCGCATGCCTGTCGCGCATCCTGGCGATCGGCGCCCCCGCCGCGCTGGCGCAGCACCTGGCCCGCGCCTCGGCCGCACCCCTCACCGCCGGCAGCCGATGAGCACCCGGACCGCCGCCGACCCACGGCACGACACCATGGCGCGCCTCACCGCGCTCGGCGCCGTGGCCGTGGTGCGGCTGAACGACGCCGACTCCGCCGTCCGCGCCGCCCAGGCGGTGCACGCGGGCGGGGTGCACGCCATCGAGGTGACGCTGACCACGCCCGGCGCGCTGGACGTGATCCGCGAGCTGTCCACGCGCGACGGGATGGTCGTGGGGGCCGGCTCGGTGCTGGACGGCGACCAGGCGCGCGCTTCGATCGAGGCGGGGGCGCGGTATCTCGTCTCTCCCGTCCTTCTCCCGCAGCTGATCCACCCCGCGCACGAGGCCCAGGTGGCGGTGATGCTGGGCGCCTTCACCCCCACCGAGATCCTGGCCGCGCACCGCGCGGGCGCCGACGCGGTGAAGGTGTTCCCGTCCGACGCGCTGGGCCCGGCGTTCATCCGCGGCGTGCTGGGGCCGATGCCCTTCCTCAAGCTCGTGCCGACCGGCGGCGTCACGCCCGAGAACGTGGGCGAGTGGATCCGCGCGGGTTCCGTCGCCGTCGGCCTGGGCGGCGCGCTGGTCGATCCCAGGCGCGCGGCGGCGGGGGATTGGGATGCGCTGACGGAGCGCGCGCGGCTGGTGGTGCGCTCGATCGCCGCGGCGCGCGGAGGTGCGGCGTGAAGCGCGTGGTCTGCTTCGGCGAGCTGATGCTGCGGCTGAGCCCGCCGGGTGACGAGCGGCTCTTCCAGTCCCCGCATCTCCGCACCTGGTTCGGCGGGAGCGAGGCGAACGTGGCGGCCGGGATCGCGAACCTGGGCGGAGCGGCGAGCTGTGTCACCCGTCTCCCGGACAACGCGGTGGGAGATGCCGCGCTGGCGGCGCTTCGCGCGGAGGGGATCGACGTCTCCGGCATCCTGCGCGGCGGCGAGCGGATGGGGATCTACTTCGTGGAGCCCGGCGCGGAGCTGCGCCCGATGCGCGTGGTCTACGACCGCGCCGGGAGCGCCTTCAGCCAGATCGATCCGGCGGAGCTGGACTGGCCGCGTCTGCTGGAAGATGCGGAGTGGCTGCACCTCTCCGGCATCACCCCCGCGCTGGGCGGCGGCCCCGCCCGCGCCGCCCTCGACGCCGCGGGGGCCGCGCGGCCGGCCGGCGTGAAGGTGAGCGTCGATCTCAACTACCGCCCCGCGCTGTGGGGCGGGCGCGATCCGAAGACCGTCGTCCCCTCCCTCGTCCGCGGCTGCGACCTGCTCGTCGGCAACCCCGGCGCGGCGGCGGCGATGCTCGGCGTCGATTCCGGCGACGGCGACCCGCACGACCCCGCGTTCGTCCGCCACGCCGCGGAACGGATCGCGGCGGAGCAGGGGTGCCGCGCCGTCGCCATCACCCTGCGCGACGTGGTCAGCGCGAGCGAGCACCGCTGGAGCGCGGCGCTGTGGGATGGCGCGGAGCTGCACACCGCGCGGCGCTGGACCGTGCGCGTGGTCGATCGCGTGGGCGGGGGAGACAGTTTCGCGGCGGCGCTGATCTTCGCCTTCCAATCCGGACGGCGGGGCGCGGACGCGCTGGAGTTCGCGACCGCGGCGAGCGCCCTGAAGCTCACCATCCCCGGCGACTTCAACCGCGTGAGCGCGGCCGAGGTGGACCGGCTCCTCGAATCAACCCCCGCCTGAAGCGCCCGATGGCGAGCAACCCCACGCGTCTCGAAGAGATCCCGGCCACCACCTCGGTCGCGGCGGACCCCACCTTCGCCTCGAGCGCCGGCGCATCCGCGACCGCCGAGGCCGTGGCCGCCATCGAGGACGTGCCGCCGCGCTTCGGCTACCGCTGGACGATCTGCGCGCTCCTCTTCGCGGCGACCACCATCAACTACATCGACCGGCAGGTGCTGGGGATCCTGGCGCCCACGCTGCAGCGCGACCTGGGTTGGACCGAGACGCAGTACGGCGACATCGTCTCCTGGTTCAGCTTCGCCTACGCCTTCGGGTTCCTGGGGATGGGGCGGCTGCTGGACCGGGTGGGCGTGCGCAAGGGCTTCGCGGCCGCGATCGTGGCGTGGAGCCTGGCCGCCATGAGCCACGCGCTGGCGGCGACGGCGGCGGGGTTCAGCTACGCCCGCGCCGCGCTGGGGCTGGGCGAGAGCGGCAACTTTCCCGGCGCCATCAAGGCCACCGCCGAGTGGTTCCCCAGGAAGGAGCGCGCGCTGGCGACGGGGATCTTCAACGCCGGCAGCAACGTGGGCGCCATCGCCGCGCCGATGCTGGTGCCGTGGATCACGCTGGCGTGGGGGTGGCGCGCGGCGTTCGTGGCCACCGGCGCGCTCGGCTTCCTCTGGCTGGCGTTCTGGCTGGCGCTCTACCGCCGCCCCGAGCAGCGCGCCTCGGCCGCCGAGCTGGCGCACATCCGCAGCGACCCGGCGGAACGGACGGAGCACGTGCCCTGGCTGAGCCTGCTGCGCCACCGGCAGACCTGGGCGTTCTTCCTGGCCAAGGGGCTGACCGACCCGATCTGGTGGTTCTACCTGTACTGGCTCCCGAAATTCCTGGACGCGCGCTGGGGGATCAAGCTCGCCGCCGTCGCCCTTCCGCTGGTCGCGATCTACCTGGTGGCGGACGTGGGCTCCGTCTTTGGCGGATGGTTGAGCAGCGCGCTGATCAAGCGCGGCTGGACGGTGAACCGCGCGCGCAAGACGGCCCTTCTCGCCGCCGCGCTGCTGATCGTGCCGACGATGCTGGCGCCGCGGGCCACCAACCTGTGGGTGGCGGTGGCGATCGTGAGCGTGGCGGCGGCGGCGCACCAGTGGTGGAGCGCCAACCTGTTCACCACCGCCAGCGACATGTTCCCGCGCCGCGCGGTGGGCTCCGTCGTCGGGATCGGCGGGTTCGCGGGGGCGATGGGGGGCGTGCTCTTCCAGCGGGCAACGGGGCGCATCCTCGAGGCCACGGGCCACAACTACGGGATCATCTTCATGATCTGCGGCCTGGCCTACGTGACCGCGTGGGTGATCATGCACGCCATCGTCCCTCGCCTGCAGCCCGCGCGGCTGGACGGCGAGACGGCGGCGGGGTGAGACCGACGCTCCGTGCCGTTGCGAGGGCGGACGACGCCCTGTACGTTCTCCAACCCTTTTGTGCGGATTTGGAACAAACTCCACTCGCACGCCGCCTGATCGCCCGGCCCGACGGCCGCCGCGTACCCGCCCGCGTCCGCCGCAGCGCCGCGGGTGACCCGGCGGATCCGCGGGCGGTCGCTGGATTTCCAGGTCTCTGGAGGAGGCGCCGCACCCCGGCTCGCCCGGGCGCGGCACGGCCCCGCCTCGCATCGGAACGGGGGCCGCCCGCACGATGGAATTCGCCGGCGGCGGGACCCGACGCGCCGCCTTTGTTCCGGATCGCAACAAACTCGTCGCCACCGCCCCGGCGGGACGGCGCCACCCGCTCCCCGCGAGCCATCCTTCCCTTCCAGGAGAGTCCACGATGAGATGGACACGAGTCCTCGCCCTCTGCGCCGCGCTGCTCTGCCCGCTGGCGGGTGCGCACGCGCAGGGCGGCACCGGCACGGTGGCGGGCACCGTGCTGGACGAGCAGACCGGGCGCCCGCTCAGCGACGTGGTGGTCACCGTCACCGGCACCGCCCGCCGCGCCCTGACCGACGCCGCCGGCCGCTTCACGCTCACGCAGGTGCCTGCCGGGCCGCGGACGGTGAACGCCAGCCGCCCCGGCTACAGCGGCACCGCCGCCGTCACCGTGGCCGCCGGGCAGGAGGCCACGGTCACGCTCCGCCTGCGCCCCGCCGGCGTGCAGCTGCAGGGCGTGGTGGCGGTGGGCTACGGCACGCTGCGCCGGCGCGACGTGACCGGCGCGGTGAGCTCCGTGAACACCGAGGCGCTGCGCAACACCCCGGTGGCCTCGCTCGACCAGGTGCTGCAGGGCGCCGCGGCGGGGGTGCAGGTGACCAGCGCGTCGAGCACTCCGGGGGGCGGCATCTCCATCCGGGTGCGCGGCACCAGCTCCATCACCGGGAACAGCGAACCGCTGTACGTGATCGACGGCTTCCCGATCGAGAACGACCCCGAGGCCGCCAGCCCGGGGAACGGGGGGCGCGCCACGGCCTCGGTCCCCAGCAACCCGATGGCGTCGCTCAACCCGAACGACATCGAATCGATCGAGGTGCTGAAGGACGCCAGCGCCACGGCGATCTACGGCTCGCGCGGCGCCAACGGCGTGGTGATCATCACCACCCGCCGCGGGCGCGCGGGGCGGCCGCAGGTGTCCATCGACAGCTACACGGGGATGCAGAGCGTGATCCGGCGCTACGACCTGCTCACCGCGCGCGAGCTGGCCATGGCGATGAACGAGGTGAGCACCAACGGCGGCGGCACCCCCATCTTCTCGCAGGCCCAGCTCGACACGCTGGGGACGGGGACCGACTGGCAGGACGCCATCTTCCGCAGCGCCCCCCTGCGCAGCGTGCAGGGGACGGTGAGCGGCGGGAGCACGGGGACCAGCTTCACCCGCTACGCCGTGTCGGGCGGGTTCTTCGACCAGCAGGGGGTGGTGACGGGGACGGCGTTCAAGCGCTACTCGCTGCGCGCCAACCTGGAGCAGGGGATCGGGCCGCGCTTCCGTTTCGGCACCAACCTGGCCGCCAGCCGCGTCAACACCTCCTTCGTCCCCACCGACGGCGAGAGCAACCGGCGCGCGGGCGCGGTGGGCGCGGCGCTGCAGGCGTATCCCTTCCTTCCCGTGCAGTTCGCCAACGGCGTCTACCCCTTCCAGGGGCGCGACCTGGCGGCCGTCGGCGTCCCCACCGCCAACGCGGCCGAGCTGGTGAACCCGGTTTCGCTGGCCACGCAGGTGCAGGACGACGAAGGCGACACCCGGCTGCTGGGCAACGCCTACACCAGCTACGAGGTCCTTCCCGGCCTGACGGCGCGGGTGAGCGTGGGCGGCGACTTCGCCGACCGCTACCGCAACACCTACTACCCGCGCACCACCCGGCCGGGGCTCGAGGCGCCCAACGGGCAGGCGATCCGCGGCACGGCCAACGTCCTCTCGGTGCTCAACGAGAACACCCTCACCTACGACCACGACCTCGGGAGCCACAGCCACCTCAACGTCGTCGGCGGCTTCACCTGGCAGACCAACGTCACCGAGCGCACCAGCGTGAGCGGAGTCGACTTCGTGACCGACGTCAACGGCTTCAACGCCATCTCGTCCGCGCGCGTGCCGGGCACGCCGTCGTCCACCCGGGAGCGCTGGGCGCTGGAGAGCTTCCTGGGGCGCGTGAACTACTCGCTGTTCGACCGCTACCTGCTCACCTTCACCGGCCGCACCGACGGCTCGTCGCGCTTCGGCAAGGGGAGCAAGTGGGGCTTCTTCCCGTCCGTGGCCGCGGGGTGGCACCTCTCCGAGGAGCCGTTCCTGCGCGGCGTGGGCGCCGTCAGCGACCTGAAGGTGCGCGCCAGCTACGGCGCCGCCGGCAACCCGTCCATCCGCCCCTACCAGTCGCTGGCCCGGCTCACCAGCGCGGGGTACTCGTTCGGCGGCAACCCGGTCACCGGCTACTTCCCGATCGGCGTCGCCAACGACGAGCTGACCTGGGAGAGCACCCGCCAGCTGGACGTGGGCTTCGACCTGGGGCTCTTCTCGCGCGCCTCGGTGACCTTCGACTGGTACCACAAGACCACCGACCACCTGCTGCTGACCGTCGATCTCCCCAGCGAGAGCGGCTTCGCGCGGGCGCTGGTGAACGCGGGGTCGATCGAGAACCGGGGGATCGAGCTGTCGCTGAACCTGGACGTGCTGCAGCGCGGCGACAGCCCGCGGCGGCTGGGGTGGCGCAGCGGAGTGAACTTCGCCCGCAACCGCAACCGGGTCACCGACCTGGGCGGCGACAACGAGATCACCGCCAGCTCCATCAGCGACGACTTCAAGCTCCCCGGCACCGTGGTCCGCGTCGGCCAGCCGGTGGGCGTCTTCATCGGCTACAGGACGGGCGGGGTCGTGCGCGACTCGGCGCAGGCGCTGGCGCTCGGCGGCATCGTCAACCGCGTCACCAGCGCCGCGTACCGGCCGGGCGACGTGATCCTGGTGGACGTGGACGGCAACGACACCATCGACACCCGCGACCGCACCGTGATCGGCGACCCCAACCCGAGCTTCACCCTGGGGTGGCAGAACACCTTCTCCTTCCACGGCTTCGAGCTGGCCGGGCTGCTGCAGGGGTCGTTCGGCAACGAGATCCTGAACCTGAACCGCTGGCGGCTGACCGGCGGCGACGCGGCCACCAACCTGCTGCGCGACCGCTACGAGCAGCGCTGGACGCCGCAGCACCCCGACGCGAAGTACCCGCGGCTGGGCGTGAACACCGTCGGCGCCGGGACCACGGACTACAACGACCTGATCCTGGAAGACGGGAGCTACCTGCGGCTGAAGACGCTCACGCTCAGCTACGCCTTCCCCGCGCGCTGGCTGCAGGCGCGCGGCGTGAGCATGGCCCGCCTGTACGTGACCGGGAGCAACGTCGCCACTTGGACCGACTACACGGGCTTCGACCCCGAGGTGAGCTCCTTCGGCGTGGGGAACCTGAACCGGGGGATCGACATCGGCGCCTACCCGGCGGCGCGCTCCTTCACCTTCGGCCTCAACTTCACCTACTGACGCGCCGCGGCGCGGGGACCCGGCGTCCCCGCGCCCGTGCTGGAGGACTGACGATGAAACACCGGATCAAGGCGCTGGCGCTGCTGGCGGCGGCGGGCGTGGCCACCGCGGGGTGCGGCGACGACTTTTTGACCGAGGTGCCGTATTCGTTCGTGGCGCCCGAGAACCTGTACACCTCGGGAGACGGGGCGCTGGCGGCGCTAAGCGGCGCGTACGCGGCGTTCCAGGCGCGGGTGAGCGACCTGGGGATCAGCGACGTGGACTACTACGGGCGCCAGTACTGGATGCTGACCGAGTATCCCACCGAGACCGTCACGCTGCGCCTGGGCGCCACCAACGAGCGGACGATGCCCGACATCTTCCGGGTCACGCCCAGCCACAACTACATCAACGGGGTGTGGCGCGCCGCCTTCCACGCGGTGAACCGCGCCAACTCGGTGATCGACAACGTCCCCGGGATCGCCGGCATGGACCCCGCGCTGCGCGACCGGGTGGTGGCGGAAGCCAGGTTCCTGCGCGCCTACCACTACTTCAACCTGGTGCGCTTCTTCGGCGGGGTGCCGCTGTACCTGCACGAGACCCGCTCGCTGGAAGAGATCCAGAAGCCGCGCGCCACGCAGGCCGAGGTCTACAACGCCATCATCCAGGACCTGAAGGACGCGGCCGCGGTGCTCCCGGCGAAGTACACGGGGAAGGACGTGGGGCGGGCGACCAGCGGGGCGGCCAACGCGCTGCTGGCCAAGGTGTACCTGCAGTTCGGCGCGGTGGGCGGCGGCGGCGCGGCGGCGTTCACCCAGGCCGAGGCGTACGCGCGGGCGGTGATCGCCAGCGGGCAGTACTCGCTGCTGGCCGACTACGCCAGCGTCTTCGACCAGAACAACGAGAACAACGCCGAGGTCATCTTCGACATCCAGAACACGCGCACGCCGGGGGCCGGCGGGTACATGTGCGACCAGTTCGCGCCGCGCCCGCTCCCCAGCCAGACCGACTTCCCCTACTGCGACAGCCAGAACCCGAGCTTCGGGCCGGAGTGGCCGTTCTTCTACAGCTACGCGCCCACCGACACGCGCAAGGCGGGCACCTGGCTGATGACCTACACCAAGAAGAGCGGCGCCACCGTCACCTGGGACAGCACGCAGACGGCGGTGAACGCGTACGGCAACTTCGCGCCGGTGCCCAACAAGTACATGGACAAGGTCCCCGGCGCGCAGGACGGCGCCGAGGAGCCCAACTTCATCCTGATCCGCTACGCCGACGTGCTGCTGTCGCTGGCCGAGGCGATCAACGAGAACGCGGGCCCCACGGCCGAGGCGTACAACCTGGTGAACACGGTGCGGGCGCGGGCGAAGGTGGGTCCGCTCACGCCGGGCCTGAGCAAGCAGGCGTTCAAGGACGCGCTGTTCACGGAGCGGCGCTGGGAGTTCGCCATGGAGGGCCACGGGATGTTCGACTCGCAGCGCAACTGGAGCTGGGCCAAGGCGCGCATCGAGCAGTACAGCACCAACGCGGCGCGCACCTTCTGGAACCGCCCGCGCCCCAGCGGCTGCAGCAGCTGCATCCCGCGCGACAGCAGCGTCCCCAAGGTCACGCTGGTGCTGGACGACCACTACCTGTTCTACCCGATCCCCCAGCCCGCGATGGACGTGAACCCCCAGCTGGTGCAGAACCCGGGGTACTGACGGGGGCTGGAGGTTGCTCACCTGATCAAGATCGACGAGGCCCTGCCGCGAATGGTCGCGGCAGGGCCTCTTCTCTTCGCGCATTTCGACGCCTTCACGCTGATTATGAGGTCATCCAGAAGAAAGAAGATCCAAATTCTCGAACAGCCCGAGATAGGGTGTACCCCCGGCGATGTATTTCTGGACACGCGACCGCAACCATCGAACAGCGGTTTCAAAATCGTCCGTCCAGTCGTCATTTGGCGCCATCGCCACAGGCTGGTATTTGTACATCCAGTCTGGATTATCGGGGCGCGGCAGGAGCCATCTCTCCACGGTGTACCGAAACCGTGACCAATCTCCCGTCGATGGAAAAAGTGACACGGCAAGGATATCAAAGCTGCCGAATCGGTATCCGCGCGTCGCCTCCCCTGCCTTCGTACCCCTACGGCTCTTGTCCGTCTCTGCGATGTACATTCCGCCACGAAGCAACTTCCCTGATCTCGTCACGAGCGGTTTGCCACCTTCGCTGCGTTGCAACTTCACCTGGACACGGACGTCGGGGCCTTGGTTGTCCCGCAGGAGCAAATCGTACGCATGTTCGCCAGCGGGCGTTACATCAGCCCACCCTTCAAGCTTGGCGACAACCTCGAGTGCAAACGCCGCTTCCGCGATAACGCCGCGAATCATCCTGCGCGTCAACGGTCCAGCGCGCGAAAATGACTCAAGAATCACCTCGGCAGGTGCACCCAGATCTGCCTCAAGGGGATGGAGTTGAAACTCCCCTCGGAGTTGATCGAAAATCATCCGGCGCTGCTCCGGCGGCAGGGCTCTAACAAGCCTGAGCACCTTATCCAGTTCTTCCATCTTCTGCCTTCTTTGGTCTACCGGACGGACGAGGAACGAAGCTGATGACGTCGTCGCGATTAACGACTCGATGGCCGCCTATCACAACAGAGCGAAGCCTCCCCTTGCGAACGAGGTTTGAAATCGCTTGCCGAGTGACTCCACGTAGCGTCGCAGCCTCCGCTTGCGAGATCCAGTCACCGGGATCGATATCAGCGGACGATGGGTAATCGGTTGACAACGTAAACCTATTTTACGAGCTTCTACGGTGGTATCGTTCAGCCCCGGTACGAATCAGGTTCGCTGCACTTCAACTGATTGGTAAGCACTTGTCGGCCCACGGCAACTACATCACGTCTCAGGTGTCGCTCGCACTCGGTTCTATTGAACCGCCAGCCGTCCCTGGCTTCCAGCCGTTTTACCGTACCGGCCTTGGCGCGGCGTACGTTGGTGACTCACTTGCGCTTCTCCGGGCGATTCCGGATTCATCGGTCAATCTCGTCCTGACATCGCCACCGTACGCGCTTCACTTTAAAAAAGAGTACGGCAACGTCGCGAAGCGCGAATACGTGGATTGGTTTATGCCTTTCGCGCACGAGATCCGCCGTGTTCTAACAGACGACGGCAGCTTTGTACTTAACATCGGCGGCAGCTACAACAAGGGAGTACCGACCCGGTCTCTATACCATTTCCGCCTGCTGATTGAACTGGTAGATGCTGGTGGATTCCACCTCGCTCAGGAGGGGTTCTGGTTCAATCCGGCAAAGATGCCGGTACCAGCCGAGTGGGTTACTGTCCGTCGCATCCGAATCCGCGATTCGGTCGAGTACGTCTGGTGGCTCTCAAAAACGCCGTGGCCCAAAGCCGACAACCGTGCGGTTCTTAAGCCTTACAGCGAAGACATGCAGCGTCTCAACGCAAGAGGTCTCCGCGCGACGACGCGCCCATCGGGCCATGCAATTCGCTCATCGTTCAGCAACGTCGACGCAGGAGGGTCGATCCCCGCGAACGTTGTGGAAGCTAGGGACACTTCCGATCAGCCAGGATTGAGCGTTCCCTGCGACATGCTCAAATTCGGCAACAACTCAGCTACGGACCCTTACACGAGACGCTGCAAGAACGCAGGGATCAAGATCCACCCGGCACGGTTTCCAGCCGCTTTGCCAGAGTTTTACATCAAGCTTCTGACTACCCCAGGCGATACGGTACTTGATCCCTTCGCCGGATCAAACACGACGGGCGCAGTGGCAGAATCCCTCGAGCGCTGCTGGATCGCGGCCGATAACGTAGAGGAGTATCTAGAGGCCAGCAAGTTCCGCTTTGGATGAATATCAGCCCGAATGAGGAGAGCCGGTAACGGCTTGCGTAATTCCCGAGCATAACTACGCGAGGGGCGAACTCCACCTGGAGCCGCCCCTTCGTGCGTTCGTGGGGAGTACGCCGCGCGCTCACCCCGTGGCGTCCGCCTTCGTGACGAAGTCGTAGCTGATGGCGACGTGGTAGTCGAAGCGGGTGTTGGGGAGGGGCTGGCAGCGGCAGTCCCAGGTGCGCACGTACAGCGTCACGTAGCCGCCCGACGCGAGGTGGCCGGCTTGCGCGTAGCTGGGGATCGGGATGCTGTCGATGCGCGGGTCGAAGGTGGTGGTGGCCACCATCGACACCCCGCGCACCAGCCCCACCTGCTCGCACACCACGTCGGCCACGTTCAGCACCCACTGCCCGGCCGCGTCCGTGATCCCCGACCCCGCCAGGAAGCGCACGCTGGTCTGCTGGCAGTCGCCGTCCTTCTTGGTGCCGTCGTCCGACATCTGCCGGATCTGGGCGTCTTCGTTCCACTGCATCAGCCAGTTCATTGTGGCCTCCCCGGGTAGGATGATGGGCGCCGTGCCTTGCGATGATCGGGTGATGCGGCGGTGGCACGGACGCGTTGAATGACGTGAAACGAAGATGCTGGTTCCCGCGGAGACAGGGCAAGCAAACTTCTGATCATCCCCGGGCCGCTTGGCCGGGCGGCGGATCAGGGGGCGCGGTTGAAGACGACTTCCTCCACGCCTTCCACCATCTGAAGGCCGAAGGTAGCGGGGGAGAGGACCGTGGGGATGCCGGCGCCGCCCAGGGCGCTCTCCATCCCCGCGACCAGCCCGGTGACGTCGATCACGCGGTGCGCGCCGCCGTCGCGGAAGGGGATCGGCGACACGAGCACCGCCTCCTGCTCCACGCCGGCGGCGTCGCGCACCGCCTTCTCGAACTCGGCGGTCACGGGCACGCCGGGGCCGGCCTGAGCGCCGCGGTCCACGCCGAAGTGCAGCGTCTCGGGGCGCAGGTGCAGCGCCACGCCGGCCAGGTCGCCCGCGAACAGGCAGATCAGCACGCTGGCCGCCAGGCGCTCCATCCGCACCGTCTCGAGCGCGGCACCGTTCGCGTCGAAGCCGTCCACCAGCAGCCCCGGCCACCCGCTCACCACGTCGCTGCGCAGCAGGAAGCCGGTGACCGTCTCCGGCGGCGCGTCCGACGGGTCTTCGGCGAAGCTGGCCTCGCGGTCGGCCTCGCTCTGCGCCACGCGGCCGATGCTGAACGCACCGTCCAGGAGGCAGTCGATCCAGAAGTGGTCCAGGTGGAAGAAGCGGATGCTCTCGCGCGGCAGCATCCGCTCGTCGGGGACCAGGTAGTTGAACGGCACGCCGCGCAGCAGCCGCAGCCCGTCGAACCACGCGGTCACGCTCGCCGGCGCGGGGGGCGGCGCGTCGTCGCCCGGCGGCAGCGGGAGCTCGGGGTGCATGAGCTGCTGCTCGGCGCCGCGCAACTGCTGGCTGCTGGCGCGCTTCCACCCGTACAGCGCCACCGACACGTCGCGGCTCTGCAGCGCCAGCAGCCGCCCCACCTCCCACGCGGCCGCGTAGCCCACGTCGAACACGCCGGCCGCGGGGTCGTAGCGCACCAGCGCGTCGGCGGCGCGCACCGGCTCGGGGAGCTCCACCGGGTTGGGGGCCGGCACCAGCGGGCCGCGGTACCACGCCACCGAGCGGCCGCCGTCGCGGAAGCCGTGCGGCAGCAGCACGTAGCCGCGCGCCACCCACGCGTCGTTCACGGCCTGGTCGCCCACGTCGGGGAGGCGCGGGGTAGGTTGCGCGCGGTCCAGGTGCTTCAGCAGCCCCTTGAAGCTCTGCGTCTCGTCGGCGCAGGTGAAGCTCCAGCTGGCCAGGCTCACCAGCCCGATCAGCCCCTCGCCCTCCGCGTCGCCAAAGCCGAAGCGGCCGCCGGCGTAGCGACCCTCCACCGACACCAGGTGCGCCACGCTGCGCTCGCCCGGCGCGGGAAGCCGGTTCCCCATCAGCACCGCCACCCCCTCGCCCGTCGGCGTGGTGCCCTGGATGCCGACGCGGACGTGCGCCTGCATCTCCAGCTCGGCGGCGGTGGGGACGATCGGCTCCAGCACCGCGCGCTTCACCTGGATCACCGTCACCGCGTCGCCCGCCTGCTGCCCCGGCTCCAGCTCGAACGGGGGATAGTGGAAGCCGGTGGGGCTCATCAGCTGCTGCAGCGTGCACGTCTCCGGCTTGGGCGCCTCGGCGTCGGCGAACAGGAGCACGGCCAGCCAGCTCAGCCGTTCGAGCGACGGATCGGCGGTGCGCTCCCAGGGGAGGGTGCCGCGCTCCAGCACCACGTGGGGGAGGGTGTTGGAGTGGTCGCCCAGGCTGCCGTCGGGCGGGAAGACGGCGTGCACCTCGGCGGGGGCGAGGGAGAAGCGTTCGCTCCCCACGTGGAAGGTGCGCTCGGCCGAGTAGGTCGCGAGCGTGCCCGCGGGCGAGGTGGTGGCCACCGTCTGCGTCACCATCACGCGGTAGCCTCCCGCCACCAGCCCCGGGGAGTGGAAGTCGGCGAACTGCAGCCGCGCCGTGGCGTCGTCGCCCGCCGGGTCTTCCGTCCCCGCCGCGGCGGTCGATTCGGTGTCGCTCATCTCATCCTTCGATTGGAATCATCTCGGCTGTCGATGTCACTGCTAAGGCACGCACCGGCGACTGAAGTCGCAGCAACAACCACGGGAAGCCTCGCAAACTGCGCGAGGCTGAACAGCGCGGGGGACGGCATCGCCGCACGGGCCCGGGGGTTCCGTCGTGCCTCGTTCCGGGGATCATCCCAGCGCCGTCGATAATCCTGAGCCGTCCACCAACTCGTCCTCCACGTGGCGTGAAAAGGGTGCTGCGTGGCATTCGCACCGCCGCCGCCGAGGGGTTTAGCCTCGCGCAGTTTGCGAGGCTTTCCGTGGTCGTTGCTGCGGCTTCAGCCGCCGGTGAGCGAGCCTGGGCCCCCAGCGGCGAATCCACGTCCATCTCACTTGCCCGACGGATACAGTTCCGGCGCGACGAGGAAAGCATCCACGGCGGCGTGCGCGGCGGTGGCGTCCAGGGTCACCGTGGCGGTGTCGATGCCCAGCAGCGTGCAGAGGTCCAGCCGCGCGCTGGCCACTTTGTCCTCCACGAGCGTGGATTCGATCGTGGCGCGGCGAGACTCGTCGCTCGCGCCGCTGGGGGTGAAGGCCGCGTCCGGCGCTCCCCAGGCGTACGCGCCGTCGATGTCTTCGCGGTCGTAGCTCAGGTTGGCGCGGTCCACGACGGTGGTGGCCCCGGGCGTGGGCGGCGCCGCGGGGGTGAGCGAGAAGCCGCTGAGCACGTCCTTCACCAGCAGCGCGCTGTTCTTCCCCGGCGTGACCTCGTTCCCCCAGAGCGCGTACGGCACGTCCTTCAGCACCGGGGTGAAGGCGAACTCCGGCGTCACGTCGGCCCAGTTCCCACCGGCCTCCCGCTCTACCCGCACGGCGTGCGTGGAGACCACGGTCCCCGACACCTGCCCCACCGGCCCGATCCCCGGCGCGGGGAAGGCGGAGGCCTTCGCGTCGGTCGCCTGCGCGTAGGCGCCGGCCTTTGCATCCCACACCCACGCGAGCGGCTGGCCGGCGCCGTCCCGCGCGGTCCCCGCGACGATCGCCGGCGCGGGATCTTCCTTCGCGTCCGCGGCCTTCGGCACCGGGAGCGAGGCGCGGGTGGAGGGGACCACCGCGTCGGTCACCAGCCGCAGCCGGCGGGGATCCACCACGCCCAGGTCGCCGCCGCCGCTCCCGCCGGCCAGCAGCCCGCCCGCCACCGCCATGGTGCACACCGCCGCCGCCGCCGGCAGGAACGACTGGGTGAAGGTGCCCCACGAGATCGGCGCGGCGCTCTTCTTCTTGTGGTCGCCGAACTTGACGGTGAACGACACTACGTCCAGGTCGATGTGCACCTTCCCCGAGAAGTCGGGGCCCCAGCAGTGCAGGTCGGCGTTGACGTCCACGCTGATGTGGTGCTTGCCGAAGAAGTGGTAGGTGTACTTCACCCCCACGTCGATGTGCGCCGTGAAGTCGTAGCGGTACGGCTTCCAGGCGATCATCATGTCCATCCCCATCGTGAACCACGCCTTCAGGCTCCCGTCCTTGAAGGTGGCCTTGATCTCGCCCCCCGCCATCATCATCGACGGCACCAGCGCGCAGTACAGGCTCCCCTGCACCGACAGCTCGCTGCTCACCCGCCAGTTCAGCCCCAACCGGGGGACGGTGGGATAGTGCGACGGCGCCTTGAAGGAGGGGTGATAGCCGCCCAGCGTGAGCGCGAA
>Ga0207706_10000582_pt1 | contig 38878 bp, 43 predicted proteins | sample KBSC53metaG_FD_184318 | JGI IMG/M metagenome (GOLD analysis project Ga0207706, IMG submission 184318) | Corn rhizosphere microbial communities from Kellogg Biological Station, Michigan, USA - KBS C5-3 metaG (SPAdes) (version 2) | ecosystem: Host-associated > Plants > Roots > Rhizosphere > Soil ... | reverse complement strand
CAGCCGTTCCTTGTGGGCGACGCCGAAATGTTGCTCCTCGTCGACGATGACGAGGCCGAGCTTCCTGAACGTCAGGCCTTTGGCGAGAAGTGCGTGGGTCCCGATGACGATGTCGACGGTGCCTTTTTCGAGGCCTTCCTTCGTCCGCTTCGCCTCGGCGGCGGGGACCAGGCGCGACAGCCGGCCGACCTCGATGGGGAACCCCTGAAGGCGCTCCATGAAATTTGCATAATGCTGGCGGGCGAGGAGCGTGGTCGGGCAGATGAGGGCGACCTGCATCCCCGACATTGCGACGACGAAGGCGGCCCGAAGCGCGACCTCCGTCTTGCCGAAACCGACGTCGCCGCAGACCAGCCGGTCCATGGGCTTGCCGGCTTCCAGGTCCTCGAGGACCTCGGCGATCGCGCGCTCCTGGTCGTCGGTTTCCTCGTAGGGAAAGCGATCGACGAACTGCGGGAAGGCCGAATCAGCCTGCACAACCGGGGCAGGGCGTGTCGCCCGCATCGCCGCAAGCTTAATGAGCTCGCCCGCGATCTCGCGGATCCGCTCCTTCATGCGTGACTTGCGCCGCTGCCACGCCTCTCCGCCCAGGCGGTCCAGGTTCACGCCGTCGCTCTCGCTTCCGTAGCGGGAGAGAAGCTCGATATTCTCGACGGGAAGATAGAGCCGGTCGCCCCCCGCATATTCGATCGCGACGCAATCGTGCGGCGACTTGGCGACCGGTATGGAGGTCAGGCCCTCATATTTGCCGATCCCGTGCTCTGCGTGGACGACCAGGTCGCCGGGCGACAGCGAGGCGATCTCGGCGAGGAAGGCGTCCGCGCTCTTGCGCCGCTTGCGGCGGCGCACGAGACGGTCGCCGAGCATGTCCTGCTCGGTAAGCACGGCGACGTCGGCGGTCGAAAAGCCGTGGTCGAGGGGAAGGACGAGGAGCGCCGGCTGGGTCTTGCTCCCGAGCGCCTCCTGCCAGCTGTCCGCGGACTTCTGGCTCTTGAGTCCATGGTCGTGAAGAAGGCCTGACAGGCGTTCGCGTGAGCCCTTTGTGTAGCTTGCAAGGACGACCTTCTTCCCAGCGCGCCGGAGCTTGAGGACATGGCCGGCCACCGCTTCATAGACATTGTCGTTCCGCGCGCGCTCGGGCGCGAAGTCCCGCGCCGCTTCGACGCCGAAGCCGATCGTGGTTTCGCCCTCGGGCTCGGGGAAGGGCGAGCTTCGGTGGATCGGCTGGGCCGCCACTGCCTCGTCCCATTCTGCCCTGGACAGGTAAAGCGCATCGGGAGGAAGCGGGCGATAGGCGCCTGGCTCCGCCTGCATCGCCCTGGTGCGGTTCTGGAAATAATCCTCGATGCTCTCCCAGCGCGAGTCGAGCGCCCCGTCCGCTCCGGAATCGCGAACGACGATGTCGCCGTCGCCGAGATAGTCGAAGGGGGTCGCGAGGCGCTCTTCGAAGAGCGGGAGCCAATGTTCCATCCCGGCCATCCGCCGACCGTCGGAGATCGCCTGGTAGAGCGGGTCACCCGTCGCAGTCGCCCCGAACGTCTCGCGATACCGTTCGCGGAAGCGCTTGATATTGCCCTCGTCGAGAAGCGCCTCCGACGCCGGCATGAGAGTGAACCCATCGGCTTTGCCGGTGGAGCGCTGGTCGGCCGGGTCGAAGTGGCGGAGGCTTTCGATCTCGTCACCGAAGAAATCGAGCCGAAGCGCATTCTGCTCGCCCGACGGGAACAGGTCGATCAGCGAGCCCCGGACGGCGAACTCGCCGTGCTCAGCGACCGTGTCCGTGCGCTGGTAACCGAGCGCGACCAGTTGCTCGACAAGGGTTTCGCGGTCGATCCGTTCGCCTTCCGCGATCCGCCGGGTCAACTGCCGCGACCGGAACGGTGTCAGCACCCGCTGGACTGCGCCGTTCGCCGTCATGACGAGGAGCTGCGGTTTCTTGAGCTGTTGCTGGAGCGCGTTCAGCGCCGACAGCCGCTCCGCCATCACCCTCAGCGCCGGTGAGGCGCGGTCGTAGGGAAGACAGTCCCAGGCCGGCAGCGTCAGGACGTCGACCTCGGGAGCGAACAACGGGATCGTCTCCGCGAGCGCGCGCATCGCCGCTTCGTCGGCAGCAATCACCACCGCGCGCACAGGCTTGCTCCGTCCATGAGCGGCCCGTGCCAGGTCGGCGGCCAGCCACGGCAGGAATCCCGAAGGGACGCCGGCGAGCGTCAGCGGCTTCGACGCGTCGAGGATTCGCTGAAGCGGTTCGCTCATCGGGCGATCGGAATGTAATCGAGCTTTTGGAGAGCCTCGAGCATGGGCCCTTGGTAGCGCTCCGGCGCCTCGGCGGTTCCGTACGCCCAGGCCATGATATCCACGTCCTGCTCGTCGAGAAGCTCGCCGAACAGCGACCGGGCGGCGCTATCCCACGCGCTGTGATGAGCGTCGAAGAAGGCGCCGACGAGCAGGTCAGCCTCGAACGTGCCGCGATGGTGCGCTCGCCAGCTAAGGCGCTTCAGTTCGGCGTCGGCATGCATTGCCGCCATCTAGTGCCCCGCCAACCAGGAGGAAAGCCGCCGCCGTTGCCGCTGTAACTTCCATATCCTAGGAACCGCGGCGTGGAAGTCGTCGGCAATGTTCACAGCGACGGATATGCGCACATCCGGAACCTTGTTCCGGAAGAGGTCGCGCGCGCCTTCATGGCGAGGCTGAAGGAAGCGACGGGGGGACGGCCAATTCCACTCAGTAAGCCGCAGCCCTTCCCGGCAGTCCTGAAGCATCCCGCGTTCGACGTTTCGTCGGAGATTTTCAAGCCGATGGAGTTCTTCCTCTGGGGTCTGACTCCGATCATGAGCCGCCTGATCGGCCGCGACCTTCTGCCGAGCTACACCTATTTCAGGATTTATCTGAAGGGCGACATCTGCCGGGTCCATTCCGACCGCCCGTCAAGCCAATATGGGCTGTCGATGACGCTCGATTACAGCGACGGCGAGGTATGGGACCTTCAGATCGGCAAGGAGCGGATCGATTCGCTTTATCCGCTGTCCGACGATTTCGGATCGATGGACCACGCGTCGATCGGAATGCAGGTTGGCGATGCGGTGCTCTACCAGGGCAGCCATTACGCCCACGGACGCATGCAGCCGAACCCCAACGGCTGGTCGGCGCACCTCTTCCTGTTCTTCGTCGATCGCAATGGCCCTTATGCGAAGCACGCCTTCGACGAGAAACTGTTCGACAAGGTCGACTTCACCTTCGTTTGACGCGGCCGCCGGTCGCCATCAGTGAGTTGCAACTATGCGGCCGGACATCCTCAATCCGCTTTTCGCCGAAGTGGAGGCCTTGCCGGGGGTCGGGCCGCAGGTCGCGAAGCTTCTCAAGCGGCTGGACATCACTCGCGCGATCGACCTGCTGTATCACCTTCCAACCGGAGTCATCGACCGGGTGAGGGCGCTGGCCGCGGATGCGTCGCTGATCGGCCGCAACGTCATCCTCGAGCTGAAGCCGTTCCAGATACGGGAGCCTCGTTCAGGGCGCGGCCCAACGCGGATTTTCGCCGCGGACAGCGACGGCAACACGATCAGCCTAGTCTATTTCAACAATCCCGGGTGGGCGAAGCGTAGCCTGCCGATGGATTCGGTCCGGATCGTGTCGGGCAAGCTCGAGCAATATGGCGACGAGTGGCAGATCATCCACCCGGAAGTCTCGGAACCGGGCAAAGGTCCCGAGCCAGCGGTCCGCGAGCCCGTCTATCCACTGACCGAAGGCCTGACAAACAAGAGGATCGGCGAGCTTGTGCGGCAGGCGGTCGAGCGTGTTCCGGACCTTCCGGAATGGATCGAGCCCAGCCTTGCAGCCCGGGAGGCATGGAGAGCGTGGCGGGCCGCGATCGCCGACGCGCATCGCGATCCTTACGCGACGGACTCCCGGAAACGCCTTGCCTATGACGAGATTTTCGCAAACCAGCTCGCGCTCCTGCTGCTGCGGGAGTCCCAGCGGCGGCACCGGACGATCCCGCTCGCCGGGACTGGCGAACTGCCGCGCAAGCTCCAGCTTCCGTACGATCTCACGGACGCACAGCGGCGGGTGATTCGCGAAATCCGCGGCGACATGGCGCAGAGCGTGCCGATGCTTCGCCTGCTTCAGGGCGATGTCGGATCGGGGAAGACGCTCGTCGCGCTGCTGGCGATGCTCGCAGCGGTGGAGAGCGGCGCACAGGCGGCGATGCTGGCGCCGACCGAAATCCTCGCCCGCCAGCATTTCGACACTCTGGCGAAGCAGCTTCATTCGCTGGGAGTGCGGATCGGAATCCTCACCGGCCGCGAGAAGGGAAGGGCCCGCGAGAGCGTGCTCATGGGCCTGGCCGGCGGCTCCATCGACATCCTCGTCGGCACCCACGCGATCTTCCAGGAGAAGGTGGCCTACAAGAACCTTGGGCTGGCGGTGATCGACGAGCAGCACCGTTTCGGGGTGTCGCAGCGGCTGCTCCTGGCTCAGAAAGCCGAACGCCCGCCGCACTTGCTGGTGATGACGGCTACGCCCATCCCGCGGACCCTGACGCTTACCCAATATGGCGAGATGGACGTCAGCCGGATCGACGAAATGCCTCCCGGACGAACGCCGGTCGAGACGCGCGTGATCAGCGACGAAAAGCTGGCGGACGTTATCGACGGGCTGGGGCGGCATATCGCCGCGGGCGGCCAGGCTTATTGGGTCTGCCCTCTGGTCGAGGAAAGCGAGACCAGCGATGCCGCCGCTGCGGAAGAACGTGCGCGGGTGCTGAAGCTTCGCTTCGGCGACGACAAGGTCGGGCTGGTGCACGGACGGATGAAAGGTCCGGAAAAGGACGCCGTCATGGCGGCATTTGCGGGCGGCGGTCTGGCGGTGCTGGTGGCGACCACGGTGATCGAAGTGGGAGTCGACGTTCCGAACTCGACTTTGATGGTGATCGAAGGTGCCGAACGGTTCGGCCTAGCGCAGCTCCACCAGCTTCGTGGGCGCGTCGGGCGCGGCACCGGCAAGAGCACCTGCCTGCTGATCCGCGGCGGGAACCTCACCGACACCGCCCGCGCACGGCTGGCGCTGATGCGCGAGACTAACGACGGTTTCCGGATCGCGGAGGAGGATTTGCGCCTTCGCGGCCCCGGCGAAATCCTCGGCACGCGCCAGTCCGGCGAAGAAGGCTTCCGGGTCGCAAAGCCCGAGGATGTCGAACAACTGGCCCCGATCGCGCAGAGCGATGCCCAGCTGCTCCTCGACCGTGACGGGGGCTTGTCCGGCCCGCGCGGGCAAGCCGCTCGCGTGTGCCTCTATCTGTTCGAGCGCGACCAGGCGGTCGGGCTGATCCGATCCGGCTAAGGAGAACAAGGTGCCGTTTCTCATCCCGATCCTGCTTGTCTTCGTCGCCGGCGGCATGGTTGCGGCCCAGGCGCCGACTAACGCCATCCTTGCCAAGGCCGGCGGCTCGCCAATCCTCGCGGCGCTCATTTCGTTCACGGTCGGCACGGCCGCCCTATTCCTCGTCTGGCTAGCGACCCCGAACCGGCCGTCATCGGCCGCGTTCGCAGGACTGCCTTGGTACGCGTGGATCGGCGGCCTCTATGGCGCGATGTTCGTTGCCGTTGCAGCTTATGCCGCGCCGAAGATCGGGATCGCCTCGCTGATCACGGTCGGAATCGCCGGCCAAATCGCGGTGGCGCTGTTCCTCGACCATTTCGGAGCGCTCGGCCTCCCGCGCGACCCGATCAGCCTGGGGCGGGTCGCCGGCGCCGCGCTCGTAATTGCGGGAGTCGTCCTCGTCCGGAAGGGCTAGCGGACCAGAAGTCCGTGCCTCTTCTTGCCGAGACTGATTTTTACCGGGCCGCCTGACACTTCGACGATCAGCGCCGGATCGGTAACCGGCTCGTCGTCCAGCCGGACTGCGCCCTCCGCTATCTTCCGTTTCGCCTCCTTGTTCGAAGGTGTGAAGCCGAGCGCGGTCAGCGCGTGCGCAATGTTCATTCCGTCGCCGACGGACAAGGTGGGCAGGTCTTCGCCCGCTCCTCCGGTAACGAAGGTTGCTCGAGCCGTTTCCGCCGCAGCGCGCGCGGCGGCGTCGCCATGAAGCATCGCCGTCGCGGCATTGGCGAGGGCGATCTTCGCCTGGTTGATCTCGGCGCCGGGCAAAGTCTCGAGCCGCGCGATCTCGGCGATGGGAATATCGGTAAACAGCCGCAGGAACTTGCCGACGTCCGAATCGTCGGCGTTCCGCCAGAACTGCCAGTAGTCGTAGGGGCTCAAAAGGTCCGCGCTAAGCCACACGGCGCCCTTCGCGGTCTTGCCCATCTTCGCGCCGTCGGCCGTCGTAATGAGCGGCGTCGTTACTCCGAACAACTCGGTGCCGTCGATTCGCCGCCCGAGCTCGATGCCGTTGACAATGTTTCCCCATTGGTCCGAGCCACCGAGCTGCAACCTGCACTCGGCGCGCCTCGACAACTCCAGGAAATCATAGGCCTGGAGGATCATGTAATTGAATTCGAGGAAGGTCAGCGGCTGCTCGCGGTCGAGCCGAAGCCGGACGCTGTCGAAGGTCAGCATTCGGTTGATCGTGAAGTGCGTTCCGACGTCGCGCAGGAACGCCAGGTATTCGAGCCCGTCCAGCCACTCGCTGTTGTCGAGCATGATTGCGTCGGTCGGACCGTCGCCGAACGTCAGGAACGGCTCGAAATTCTTGCGGATCGACGCGATGTTGGCCGCGATGTCATCGTGTGTGAGAAGCTTTCGGCTCTCGTCCTTGCCCGACGGATCGCCGACCTTGGTAGTGCCGCCGCCCATCAGCACGATCGGGCGGTGGCCAGCCTGCTGCAAGCGGCGCAGCAGCATGATCGACACGAGGTTGCCGACGTGAAGGCTCGAAGCGGTCGCGTCGAACCCGATGTATCCGGTAACGACGCCCTTCTGAGCAAGCGAGTCCAGCGCGGCTGCGTCGGTGACCTGGTGGATGTACCCGCGCTCGTCGAGCAGCTTGAGGAGGTCGGATTTGTAGGCGGTCATTGGTGCGGCTGCTTAATGACCCGCGCCCAACTCGTCACCCCCGCGAAAGCTGGGGTCCCGCTAGCTGCCGGAAAAAGCGAGATTCCCGCTTTCGCGGGAATGACGATAATGGGGAAATGCAGCTAACCCTCGTCCCGCATCCGTCCACGCCGCCCGCTGGGCGGCCCTTTGAGGTCTGGGCGACCGTCGATCACGCCTCGGCGCTGGGGGCGGTCGCGACGACCAACATCTGGTTCGGAGTCAGGGCGCCCGCTGACCGCTTCGTCATCCCGGGGCTGTCGGAGCCGTGGCGGGCGGATGAGTTGTGGAAGACGACCTGCTTCGAGGCTTTCCTGCAAGCCGCCGGCGAAGACAGCTACCGCGAATGGAATTTTGCGCCGACCGGCAATTGGGCCGCCTATGATTTCTCCGGCTACCGCGAGGATATGCAAAAAGCGCAGGTCGACCATCCGCCCTACATCAGGATGGAGGACAATTTCACCTGGTGGGCGGTCGGGGCGACGATCGCGGTCGAAGCGGGGAACGAATGGCACCTCGGGCTGAGCGCGGTCCTCGAAGAAAAGGACGGCACCAAATCCTATTGGGCGCTCGCACACAGCGATCCCGACAAGCCCGATTTCCACGCCGCCGATTGCTTCGCCGCCAAGCTCGCCTAGACAGCGCTCATGACTTCATTCGGAATCGACCGGCTGCTTGCCGAGCCGGAGCTTCGCAAGCCGCTCGACGGAAAGCGCGTTGCCCTGGTCGCACATCCCGCTTCGGTGACCGCCGACCTCACCCACAGCCTCGACGCGCTCGCCGCCGCTGGCGTGAACCTGACCGCAGCCTTCGGGCCGCAGCACGGGCTTCGCGGGGACAAGCAGGACAATATGGTGGAGTCGGAAGACTTCACCGACAGGGTCCACCAGATCCCGGTGTTCAGCCTCTACGGAGAAGTCCGCCGGCCGACTGGTCAGATGCTGTCGACCTTCGACACCGTCCTCATCGACCTGCAGGACCTGGGCTGCCGAATATACACCTTCATCACCACGCTCCTCTATGTGCTTGAAGCCGCAGCCGAGACGGGCAAGAGCGTCTGGGTCCTGGACCGGCCCAACCCAGCCGGTCGCCCGGTCGAGGGGCTGGCGCTCCGCGAAGGCTGGGAAAGCTTCGTCGGCGCGGGTCCGATCCCGATGAGACACGGTTTGACGCTCGGCGAGCTCGGCAACTGGTTCGTCGACCATTTCAAGCTCGACGTCGATTATCGGGTGATCGAGATGGACGGCTGGGCCCCGAACGACGGACCCGGCTACGGCTGGCCGGAGGACCGCATCTGGATCAATCCCAGCCCGAACGCGGCGAACCTCAACATGGCGCGGTGCTACGCCGGCACGGTGATGCTGGAAGGCACGACGCTGAGCGAGGGCAGGGGCACGACGCGCCCTCTAGAGCTGTTCGGTGCCCCGGACATCGAGCCCCGCAGAGTGATCCAGGAGATGGAGCGGCTCGCGCCCGACTGGCTGGCCGGCTGCAAATTGCGCGAAACCCACTTCGAGCCGACCTTCCACAAGCATGTCGGCAAGCTCTGCAACGGCGTCATGATCCACGCCGAGGGCCGCTTCTACGACCACGAGGCGTTCAAGCCGTGGCGGTTGCAGTCTGCGGCGTTCAAGGCGATCCGCCGGCTCTATCCCGATTACGACCTGTGGCGCGATTTTCCCTATGAATATGCGTTCGGGAAGCTGCCGATCGACGTGATCAACGGCTCGCCGCTGCTTCGCGAGTGGGTCGACGGCGATGCGCCGGCTTCCGATCTCGACGCGTTGACAGCCCCGGACGAGCGCGCTTGGGACGAGCAGCGCAAGCCTTTCCTCCTCTATTAAGGGAAGTAAAAGGCCCCTCTGGGGAACCCGACTCGGCGGCGGAGCATTGATTCCGCGAAAGTCAATATAAAAGTTCAGGTGATGGAAAATGAAACAGCTAGCTTTTGCGCTGGCGGTAACGGGCGCGTTCGCGCTCGCTGTTCCGGCGTTCCCTGCCCATGCAACCCAAAGCTACGAAGCCCGAGTTACGGCTTCGGCAGCCTCCCGTGCAGCACTGGCCGACATGATGATGGTTTTCGGAAGAGATTACCTCGAACCCGGCGACTATGTGTGGCGCGACGATGCCGATGAGGTCGCCGGCGACCAGCGCGTGGTCATCAGCCTCGATAACCAGCTCGCCTTCCTTTATCGCGGCGACCAGATGATCGCGGCGGCGTCGATCTCGACGGGCATGGACGGCAAGGAAAGCCCTGCCGGTGTGTTCCAGGTGCTCGGGAAGACGCCGATGTACCATTCGAAAAAATACGACAACGCGCCCATGCCTTTCGCGCAGTTCATTACCGACTACGGCGTGGCGCTGCACGCCGGGCCCAACCCCGGGCATCCCGCATCGCACGGCTGCATCCGGCTACCGACGGCTTTCGCCAAGAAGCTCTACACCACCACGGACGTGGGAACGACGGTTCTGATCGGGGCGTAAGCGCGTAAGCTCCCAACGACTTACCGCGCCGGCAGCACGGCCTGTCGGCGCGGTGAGTCTTTCATGTCACTGTTTCAAGGATTTGCCGAAACTCCGGGTTGCTCATCCGTTGTTCAGCGCCACCCCTTCATTTATCCAAACATTATGAAAACGGGGATCCTTTCCGCCGCGCTTGCAGCGCTAGTCTTTCAACCCGGCATTGCCGAAGCCAGCAGCGGGGCGGACCCGGCTCCGATGGCGCTGCTCCAGGGGCAGTACCAGTCGGCGGGCTTGCCGACTTCGGCCGAGGTCCAGGCATTTTACCGCGGCTGGCGATACGCTCCCATCTGGTTCAACGGGAACGCTGCCAAGCCCGAGGCCGCCGAGCTCATCCAGATCATCCAGCGGTCGTCGCTCGACGGCATCTCCGGAGGCCCGCAATATGCCACGCAGCTGCAGGCAGCTCTGCAGCAGGCAGCGAGCGGCAATCCGCAAGCCATTTCCTATGCCGAGCATTCCCTGTCGGAAGCCCTGGTCCTCTACGCGCAGGCGATGGAGCGGCCCGTTCCGAACATGATCTACGGCTACGAATATATGCGGCCGAAGCCGCCATCGGCCGCGGAAGTGCTTCGGCTCGCATCGGCCGTTCCGTCGCTGCAGGCCTATCTCCTGCAGGTCGCCAACCCGAATTCCATCTATGTCGGGATCCGCGACGCCGCATGGCAGCAGATGCAGTCGACCGGCTCGACGATTGCCGACCCGCGGGTCGTCGCCAACCTGGAGCGAGCGCGCGGAATGCCCGCCAAGGGCAAGTTCGTGATGGTCAATTCGGCGACCCAGATGCTCTACATGTACGATAACAACGTGCCCGTGGGGTCGATGAAGGTCGTCGTCGGCGACTATAACAAGTACATCCCGCGCTGGATGCCGACTCCGCTGGTCACGAGCGTCATGTTCTACGTGATCCACAACCCTTACTGGAACGCGCCGGACTTCCTAGTCCGCAAGAACATCGCGCCGAGATATCTCGCCGAGGGCGACAAATATTTCAAATATCGCGGCTACAACGTCATGTCGGACTGGACGAAGAACGCCACGATCCTGCCGGCGAGCTCGATCGACTGGAAGGCGGTCAAAGCCGGCAAGCTCAATCCTCGTATCCGGCAGGATCCCGGTCCCGACAATTTCATGGGCGCGCTCAAGCTGCCGTTCGAGAACCCGGAGGGCATCTACCTCCACGATACCGACAACGAGGATCGGAAGCTGTTCAGCTACTCCGAGCGCACCCGTAGCAACGGCTGCATCAGGCTCGAGGACGCGCCGCGCCTCGCGACATGGCTGCTTGGCCATCCGCCGGTGGCGGCAAGCTCCGAGGCGGAGTTTCCCGAGCAGATGCCGCGCGGCGTGCCGATCTATGTGACGTACCTGACGGCCCAGCCCGAGAATGGGCAGCTGACCTTCGTCAAGGATATCTACAATCTGGATCCGGGCGGCGACTCCCGCGTCGCTTCGGGAAAGTAGCGCCGCCCTTTTAGGCCTGTCTCTTTAAGCGCTGGCCTCGTCCATCGTCGTCAGCTCCGGCTTGGGCAAGTTGCCGCCTTCCGCCTGCGCCAGGAGTTCGGTCTTGCGCTGCGCCAGTTGCTCGCCAAGCGCGTCCATGTCGAGCCCGGCCTTCTTCGCCTGCGCGAACAGGCCTTCCATCCTTTTCTCTTCTTCCTCGATGTGGTGTTCGATTTCTTCGCAGAGGACCTTCATCTTGGCGTCGTAGAATTCATCGCTCGGCTCTCCGGCCTCGATCTCCGCTATCATCAGCTTGGCGGCGTCATGCTCGACATAGCCTTCCTTCAGGAGGTCCTCGTCGACCTTCCCGTCGCAGGCCGGGTAGAAAATTTCTTCCTCGATCATGGCGTGGATGGTCAGCTCGCGACAGATCTGCCGGGCAAGCTTTTCCTTGCGGCCATCGCCGCTCGCCTTGGTGAACTGCTCGAAGAGATCCTCGACCTCGTCATGGTCTTTTTTCAGAAGCGCGATCGCGTCCGGTTTCGTTTCGGCCATCGAAAATTCCTCCTCGACGGCAGAAACCGATTGGTGCTGACGGATGTTCCTGAAGCCTATGAAGAAGGATGACGTCAAAGATTTCGCGGGGATGGACTGGAAGGCGGCAGGCTATCTCACCTCCATGGTGAGCGTGCTCCTGCTGGGCGCGATAGCGTGGCCGAAACCCGGCGATCCTGCCTGGGTGCCGCCGGCGCTGATCGCCGGAATGGCGACTTCAATATTGGGCATGGGCTTCCGGTATCTCGCCCACATCCGGCAAAAGAAGGAAATGTCGCAAAAGGCGGATCGGCGCTAAGCAGCGTCACCGCAGAACGAAAGGCTTCCAAATGGCGAAGACGGTGACGAAAAGGTCCGCGAAGGCAAAGAGGCCAAAGACTTCGAGACGGACGACTGCTGCCGCCAGTGCGAAAAGCCCTGCGCGCAAGTCCTCAAAGCCTGCAAAGCGAGCGTCTTCGCGTACCCCGCAACGGGCCAACAAGGAGTCGATGAACGCTGCCGATGCACTGACGGGTTTTCTGGAAAGCCCGCTTGTTGCCGACATCCTCGCGGCCGGGGCCGCGGCCGCACTCGCATCCTTCACTCACCACAGGCTTTCGAAGAGTTCCGCGGGCGGGTCGAAACAGGCGCTGAAGACTGCGGCCAAGGCTGCCGGCACCGCCATGACCGCGCGCCTTTCGGCCGAATGGGACGAAATCCGCGAGGCGACGAAACAGGCTAAGAGGCGCGGAGGAGCGTAATTCGAGCGCGGCCGACGTCGCGTTCCGCTTCGGCCGTGCAGCCCTTCGAACGGACCATTTCTCCACGTTCGGTTTCGATCGCGATCCAAGTCCCGGTCGAAGCCCAGCCGGCTTTCACCATGTGCTCCAGCGCCGCGGTTCCTGAACCCGCCCCATAAGGAGGGTCGGCAAAGACAAGATCGAAGGGCTCCCCGGCTGGGAGCGCGTCTGCTGACCGGGCGAGGATTCGGCTTCGCTCGGAACCTCCGACGGATTCGAGATTCGCTCGGATGGCAGCCAGCGCTCGTGCGTCCTGCTCGACGAAGCAGGCGAAGGCTGCGCCCCGCGAAAGCGCTTCAAGGCCGAACGCACCGCTTCCCGCGTAGAGGTCGGCAACGCGAAGCTGCTCGAACGACCCCAGCCTGCTCGCAAGCATCGAAAAGAGAGTCTCGCGGACGCGGTCGCCGGTCGGCCGCGTTGCGTTGCCCTCGGGAGCCACGAGCTTCCGGCCGCGCCATTCGCCGGCGATGATCCTCATTTGAGGGTCGGCAGGAAGGCGCCGAGCGGTCCGCGCGGGACCTCGTCGACGTCGCCGGGCTGCAGTCCGGCGACGTCGAACGGGCCATAGGCGATCCGGATCAGCCTCGACACCTGCAGTCCAAGATGGGCCAGGACTCGCCGGACTTCGCGGTTCTTGCCTTCCGTGAGGCTGAGTTCGATCCAGCAGTTGCGACCCGTTCGCCGCTCGAGATTCGCGTTGATCGACCCGTAATGCATGCCCTCAATGGTCACCCCTTCGGCGAGCTTCTCGAGGTCTGCCTGACTGACGTCGCCGAAAGCCCGCGCCCGATAGCGGCGGACGACGGCGGAGCTCGGAAGCTCCAGCTTGCGCTTCAGCTCGCCGTCGTTGGTGAGCAGCAGCAATCCTTCGGTCATGAAGTCGAGACGGCCAACCGGCATTAGCCTCGGTAGCCCCTGGGGCAGATTGTCGTAGATCGTCGGCCGACCCTTCGGATCGCGCTCGGCCGTGATCGCGCGCTGCGGCTTGTAGAAGCGGAACAGGCGCGCGGACTGCGGCGCCTTGACGGGCTTTCCGTCCACCGTGACGCCGCCGAGGTTCTCCAGCAAGGTCGCCGGCGTGATCAACGTCTCGCCATCGACCGCAATCCGGCCTTCGGCAATCATGCGTTCCACTTCGCGGCGGGAGGCGACACCCGCTCGGGCGAGGAGCTTCGCGATCCTCTGCGGCCCGCCGTCTTTGGAGTCTGTCGAGCGCCCGCCTTTGTGCGGCACTGGATGGCGCTTCGTTCGTTGCGGTGGCAAGTTGTGTTCCTCGTGGGGGCAAGATGCTGTTCGGCAAGCGTAAGCGTATCGTCAAGCGCATCCTCATCGTGGAGGATGAGCCGCTGACGGCTTTCGACAATGAAGTGATGCTGGCCGACCTCGGCTATGAGGTCGTCGCCACGCTCGACAGGTACGCCGACGCGATCGAGCGCCTCGACAGCGAGGACGTCGATCTTATCCTCAGCGACCTGAGACTCAGCGGCAAGAGGAACGGAATCGATCTCGCTCGAGCCGCCAAGCACCGCGGGATTCCCGTTCTCTTTGCGACAGGCCATCAGCTTCCGGACGAATCGAAGGAAGTGGCGGTCGGCTGTCTGAAAAAGCCCTACACCGAGCGGCAGCTGAAGAACGCTCTCGAGGCAGTCGACAAGGTGCTTGCCGGCGAACAGGTGAAATCGCCGAAGGGGCTGGACCTCTATCCTCGCGTCGAAAGCTGAAGCGCCGCTTCGACGCGCTGGTGGAATCCGGCAATGCCGGTTTCCAGAGTGCCCAGGGTGACTTTTTGCAAGAGTCCGGAATTGAGGCCCCGCTGGCATAGTGCAGCCGCACGGAAATCCTCGCCGCCGAACGTGCCTTCGTCGAGCAACTCCCAGCTCTTGCGCCAATGACCCTCGGCTTCCGGAGTCGATGGCGGTTCGGGGATGAGCATGAAGTCTTCGACCAGCGAGGAGCGGACGCCTTGCGGCATGACGACGAGCAGGTTCACATAATCCGGGCTGACGATGAGGATCGCCGAAGGAAACAGGAAATAAGTGTAGGTGACGGCTCGACGGAGCTGCGCCCAATCGTCGCGGTCGATGGCGGCGAGATAATCCGCGCGACCGACCGCCGCCCGCTGGTGCGGCCCCACATGATCGGCGGCTGTGATTCCGTCGGCGAAGAAGTCGGCGATCGTCCCGGCGTGAAGCCGCTGGACATGATAGCTTTCGAGGAAAGCGTCGACGACGAGCTTCCAGTTCGCAGCCACCTCGTGCGTGTGGCGCCTGTAGAGATGCTGCCGGCCGAGCGCGAAGGCGTCGAAGTCCGGCGCCAGGTCGCGGCACGTTGAGAAATCGGCCGCCTCTTCGCCAGCGAACCAGATCAACCCCCCCGATTCGGCCGAGGCGAAATGGACAAGGCCGTGCTCCGATTTGCTGAGACCCGGGAAGCACTCCGCGCGGGGAAGGCCTTTCAGCGCGCCGTCGGGCCCGTAGGTCCAGGCGTGGTAGGGGCAGGCTATCCCCTTGGCGGGGACAACGTCATCGCTGTCGACGAGCCGAGTTCCGCGATGGCGGCAGACGTTCGCCATGACGTGAACCTCGCCGTCTCCGTCGCGGGTTACGAGGAGCGGGACTCCGCACCCGTCATGAGTGAATGCGTGCTTGCGCCCGGGGAGCAGGGCAGACGGCGCGACCACCAGCGGCAACCTGGCAAATATTTCGCGACGTTCGGCTTCGAAGCGATCTGGATCGGTATAGACGCTCGCGTCGAGTTCCAGGACTTCGGTTCCGAGAGCCGCTTCGCCGCGAGCCAGCGTGTCGGCGAGGGCGCGCTGTCCGGCGCTCGGCCGAAGGGTGGATGCTGGTGCGTCCATGGGTGAGTGGTGCGCTCAACTCGGCGGACCCGCAAGAGGGTCGCGCTCACCCCCTGTTCACCCGCGTCCGGGCTGTTAAGCAGTGACGGCGAACAAGCGAGGGGCGGCACATGGCAGCACAATCGGAAGCGGATCGGAGCTGGCGGAATGCGCTGCCGGCTGGTGTCCGACCTTATACCGAGGTCGCGCCGATCGCGGCGCTCTTCCTCGGCATTTCTTCCGGCTTCCCCTACGCGATGATCGGCGCGACGCTGACGACCCGGCTGAAGCAGGACGGCATCGACAAGTCGACCATCACCGCCTTCACGCTCGCCTTCCTCATCTACAATTTGAAGCCGCTCTGGTCGTGGGTCGTCGACGGGGTCCGGATTCCGGTCCTCGGCCGTCTCGGCCAACGCGTCTCGTGGATGCTGCTGGCCGGGGTCCTGGTCATGGCCGCGGTCGTCAATCTCGCCCTCGTAGATCCTTCTGCGAGCCTCGGAGCGACGGTTACGGCGGCGATCCTCGTCGGTATCGCCGGAGCGACTTTCGACATCGTGATCGACGCTTTCCGGATCGAAATCCTCGAGCCTCGGCAGCTCGGCGTCGGCTCGGGCATGTCGCAATATGGCTGGCGCATCGGCTCGGCGGGAGCCGGAGCGCTGGCTTTGGTCGTAGCAGCGCGCGCGGATTGGCACGCCGCCTATCTGGCCTGCGCCGCGCTTGCGCTTCCGGCGATGCTTACCGCGCTTGCGGTCGGCGAACCGAAGCGGCACCGCGAGCCCGCCGAGAAGAAGGGTATTTCGCGGACCATCGCCGCGATCTGGAAACCGTTCGTCGAGTTCTTCGCGCGCAAGGGCGCTTTCCTCGTCCTGCTGTTCATCCTCCTTCACAAAATCGGCGACACGCTCGCCAATTTGACGTTCCGGCTGCTGTTCGACGACCTGCATTTCAGCAATGACGAAATCGCGCTCTACGATGTCGGGCTGGGATTCTGGGCCTATCTGATCGGGATCTTCATAGGCGGGATCCTGTACGCTCAGCTCGGCATGAAGCGGTCGGTACTGATCAGCCTCATCCTGATGGCCGTTTCGAACTTCAGCTTCGCCTTGCTCGCCGCGAGCGGTCACAGCAATATCGGGATGGCCGGTGCGATCGGCTTCGAGAATGTCGCGAGCGGCATCGGCGGAGTCACCGTTGTCGCCTATTTCTCTGCGCTCTGCGACCTGCGCTTCACGGCAGCCCAATATGCGCTGATTTCAGCGGCAGCGAGCGTTGTCGGCCGGTTCCTCACCGGCACGACCGCCGGCGCGCTCATCGAGGCCATGGGCTATGTGAATTTCTACCTGCTGACGACCGTGGCCGCGGTCCCGGGAATCGTTCTGTTCTGGATCATGATGCGCATGGGAATGATCGACAGCTCGATAGGAAGCGCCGGGAAGGCGGGCAGTGGCGACGTCCGCGCCGAGCATCCGGACGAGGAGGTCCCGGCCAGGGCCTAATCGGGGATTTCTTCGTTGGCTTTCAGTACCTCGCCGGCGAGGTAGAGCGAACCGAAGATCAGCACGCGTGAGGGTTGTTTTACCCGCTCCAGCGCATTGGTCAGGGTCGAGTTGGCTGTGGCCTCAAATCCGAGATCGCGCGCGAGGCCGGCCAGCTGCTCCGGAGGAAAATGGTCGTGATCGGGGACCGGGAGGGTGTGAACTTCCGCCGCGAGGCCTCGGAACGGCTTCAGCATCGCGCGCGGATGCTTGGCCGACAGGCTTGCGAACAGCAGGACGAGGGGCAGGTCGGGCGCGAAGTGCTCGCGGACGTGATCCGCGATCAGCCGCGCCGCCGACGCGTTATGCCCGCCGTCGACCCATGTTTCGCTGGCCCTCGGCAGGCGTTTGGCGAGGGGGCCCGGTCCGAGCTTCTGCAGCCTCGCGGGCCAGTCGGCATTGCCAATCCCTTCCGCGAACGCTTCGTCGGGGATCGCCAGCTTGTCCTGGTGCCGGAGCATCGCCACCGCGAGCGCGGCGTTTTCCGCCTGATGCCGTCCCGCAAGCCGTGGCATCGGCAGGTCCAGCGCGCCGCCACGGTCGCGGTATCGGATACGCCCGCGAATGACCCGCATTTCCCACAAGGCTCCGCGACCGATCCAGGGGGTACCCGCTTCCTCCGCCTTGCGCTGCACCTGATGCGCTGCGGCGGACACATAGCGTTGCGTCACCAAGGGCGCGCCACGCTTTGCGATCGAAGCTTTTTCCATGGCGATGTCGCTCACCGTGCGGCCGAGCCACTGACTGTGATCGATGCCAAGCCCGGCGATGCCGCAGACGAGGGGACTTTCGATGATGTTCGTCGCGTCCAGGCGCCCTCCCAGGCCGACCTCGACGATACAGGCATCGGCGGCGGTCTGAGCAAAGGCGAGGAAGGCGACCGCGGTGGTCGCCTCGAAGAAGCTCGGGTCGATGCCTTGGCTGGCGTCGAGCACTTCCTTCAGGAGTGCCGCCAAAAGTGCGTCGTCGATCAGCTTGCCGGCGATCCTGATTCGCTCGTTGAAGCGGACGAGGTGAGGGCTCGTGAACGCGTGGACGCTGTGCCCCGCTGCTTCGAGGATCGAGCGAAGAAAGGCGCAGGTCGAACCCTTGCCGTTGGTCCCCGCGACGTGGAGCACCGGCGGCAGTCGGTCCTGCGGGCGCCCCAGCCGTTCGAGAAGGCGCGAAATCCGGTCGAGCCCGAGCCGGTCGCCGCCGGGCGACAGCGTGGCGAGCCGGTCGAGCTGGGCCTGGACCGCGACGCTGTCCGACCGCGCGAAGTCCACTATCCCCGCTCCCGGTCGCGAGAGGGGGAGAGCCGCGAGGCGGCGACGGGGCGGGCATGATGGGCGCTCCACAGGCCCACTCCCCAACCCCCTCCCGCCTGCGGAAGGGGGAGCTTTCTCACGCCGCCTTCTTTTTCGGCATCAGATAGCCAATGACCTTCGCCAGCGTCTCCTTCAGCTGCTGGCGCGGCACGACCATGTCGATCATCCCGTGCTGGAGGAGATATTCGGCGCGTTGGAATCCTTCGGGCAGCTTCTCACGGATCGTTTGCTCGATCACGCGCTGGCCAGCGAAACCGATAAGGGCGCCAGGCTCGGCGATCTGGATGTCGCCGAGCATCGCATAGGATGCGGTCACTCCGCCGGTCGTCGGGTCGGTGAGGATGACGATGTAGGGCAGGCCGGCTTCCCTGAGTTGGGTAATCGCGACCGTGGTTCGCGGAAGCTGCATCAGCGACAAAACCGCTTCCTGCATCCGCGCCCCGCCCGACGCGGTAAATATGACGTACGGGACCTTGGCCTCGATTGCCGCGCGGATCCCGTTGATGAAAGCCGTGCCGACGGCGATGCCCATCGACCCTCCCATGAAGGCGAAGTCCTGGACCCCGACCACCACGTCGTGCCCCTCGATCTTCCCCTTTGCGTTCAAAAGCGCGTCGCGCTCGCCGGTCTTTGACCGCGCTTCCTTCAGGCGGTCGGTGTAGCGCTTGCTGTCCCGGAACTTCAGCGGATCCTCGCGCACCTCCGGCGCGGGCAGCAACTCATATTCGTCGCCGTCGAAGATGTACTCGAAGCGATGCTTCGGTCCGATGCGGTCGTGGAAGTCGCACCGCGGGCAAACCCGAAGATTGTCTTCCCATTCCTTGAGGAAGACCATCGTCCCGCATTTGGCGCACTTGTGCCACAAGGTGTCGGGCGACTGGCGCTTGGGAAGGAACGGAATTCCGCTTCGAACTCGGCTCAGCCAGCTCATCGTATCTCGGGCCTTTCGTGACGGCGCGCGGTAGGCCGAAGCGGCGCGCGTTGTCCACCTGTTAGAGCGTCGCGGCGATGGCCTTCAGAGCGGCCTTCGGATCGTCGGCGGCGGTGATCGGACGTCCGATCACGAGGATGGAAGCGCCGTCGTCGAGCGCGGCGCGCGGAGTCACGACGCGCTTTTGATCGCCCGCGCCGCTTCCTTCGGGCCTCACTCCGGGAACGACGAAAAAACCACCCGGCCAGGCGCGCTTTGCCGCTTTGACCTCAGCGCCCGAGCAGACGATTCCGTCGAGCCCGGATTCGCGGGCGAGCGATGCCAGCCGCGCAACCTGCTCGGCCGGTTTGGAGGAGACGCCGGCCGATTTGAGGTCGTTCTCATCGAGGCTCGTCAGCACCGTGACCGCGACCACCTTCGTCTTTTCCGGAGCGGCCGCCTTTGCCTCCTCCAGCATCGCCCTGCCACCTGCGGCGTGAACGGTGAGGACCGCAGGCGCCAGCGGGCGGAGCGCCTGCACCGCCTTTGCAACCGTGTTCGGAATGTCGTGGAGCTTCAAGTCGAGGAAGATCGGAAGCCCCGACGAAGCGATCTCGTGAACCCCGCCCGGACCGTTCGCGCAAAAGAATTCCAGGCCCAGCTTCACTCCGCCCGCCGAGGATCTGACGGCATTGGCGAGGGTTCGCGCGTGGTCCAGGTCGGGTGTGTCGATGGCGACGAAGATGGACTTCATTCGGTCGTTTCCAGCTCCTCTTCATAGGGGCGGCCAAGGTCACGCTGGGCCATGCTGACTCTGTTGGTCACGCGCCACAGCCTGGCCCGGAAAGTCAGCCATGTGGGGATGAAGCCGATCAGGAAGACCAGCAGCAGGAGCACAGGCAATTTTATGTCGGCCTGGAGCTTGCCCCAGAGATCGACGGTCACGTCCCGCCAGTTGCGCGCTGCGAACAGCGTCACCAGAGCAGCGACGACGATCCAGAAAAGGGTCTTCAAGAACCGCATCGGCCGCCCTCCCGCGACCAGCGCCTTAAGCGAGCGTCGCGCCATTGGCCAGAGCGATGCCTCGGCAGCGTTCGTCGTGCTTAGTCGTCGGTTCGTCGCACAGCGCAGCTTGTCGTGTTGAGCAACGTTTCACTCGGGGCAACACCGCGCAGGGGCGCGTGGGGAGTGGTTGTTTGAAATTATCGCACAAAATCGCAATTGGAACCGTCGCGCTGGTCGCCGGATCTGCGCTCGTCGCCACACGGCCGGGTTCGACTGACGAGCAGGAAAAAAGGGCCCAGATCGCGCATGCGCGGCTTGCGCAGGTTACGCCGGCGGCCCGCCACGATGTCAATTACAAGCTGCTCGACGCTCGGCTGACCCGCCTGATGGACCGGCCGACAATGGTCGGCATGGCCATCGGGGTCGTCGAGAACGGGCGGATCACCTTCCTCAAGGGCTATGGGGAAACGCTCGCCCGCTCCGGCGATCCGGTGACTGCCGAGACGGTTTTCCGCTGGGCCTCGTGCTCGAAGGGTGTGGCGGCGACGATGGTCGCCAAGCTCGCGGAGCAAGGCAAGGTCGATCTCGACGCGCCCATCTCAGTCTACAACACGACGCTGAGGCTTCCGGGCAGCGCCGAGCAGCGCGCGACCGTGAGCGACCTGCTCAGCCACCGGCTCGGTATCTATCACAACGCCTATGATGAGCGCCTCGAGGACGGGATCGACCCGCAAACGATCCGAAACGACATCGGCGCTCTCAGTCTCGTCTGTCAGCCTGGGACCTGCTGGAATTACGAGAATGTCGCGTTCGACGCGGCTTCCGAGATCGTCGAGCATGAGACCGGCAAGTCCTACGAGAAGGCGCTGAAGCGGAGGCTCTTCGACCCGATCGGAATGACCAGCGCCAGCGTGTCGCGCGACGGCCTCATGAATTCGAAGAGCTGGGCACGTCCGCATAATGCCGGGCGGCGCGAAATCGATCTCTCCGACGCTTACTACAAGGTCCCGGCGGCCGGCGGCGTGAACAGCGATATCAAGGACATGGCGCTGTGGATGGTCGCCCAGATGGGCGAGATGCCGGACGTGATCTCACCGCGCGTGCTCAAAGCGCTGCACTCCAGGCTCGCGAGGACTCCGAACGAGCGCGGTCGGCTGCACATGCCGAGCGAACCGCTGGAGAGCGCCTGGTACGGCTATGGCTGGCGAAGCTACGATTATGGAGGACACGTCGTCGTCGGCCACCGTGGCGGAGTCGACGGTTACCGCTCCCTGATCCTGTTCGACCCCATCAAGAAGAGCGGAGTCGTTGCCCTCTGGAACAGCAATACGAACCAGCCCGGCGGCCTTGAGTTCGAAGTGATGGACATGATCTATCACCGGCCGTTCAAGGACTGGCTCAAGATCGATTCGCTGGGAGCGCCGACGCCGGTCGCGAGTGATGACGATGAAACGAGCGACAGCGGCAGCGGCTCTAACTGACGCTTAGGCGATCTCTCGCCCGATCAGCATCTCACCGACGCGTTTGGATCCACCGTCAAAGAATCCGCACTGGCCGTCGAAGCTCTGCGGATTGTGGAATGTCCCGAATATCATGTCGAACAGCGGCAGGTCGCCGTAGTTGCGGGCGTGCACTCCGCGCTCGTGGTGCGCCGAATGGCTTTCCGGCCGCTGGATGAAATAGCCGACCCAGAGCGGAGTCTTGATGTTGGCGTGCTGGAACATGCCCATGAACGTCGCCGCGAAGTTGATGATGATTGCCGCGTCGGCGCTGACACCGAAGACAAGCACCAGGGCAAAGCTTCCGAGCAATGACCAGCCAATGCTGTCGAAGGGGTGGAAGTATAAAGCTCCCCAGATATCCACGCGTTCGGCGCTGTGGTGCATCTGGTGGAACCAACGCCACAGGAACGGAGTGTTGTGCATCGTCCGGTGCCACGCATAGATCCCTGCCTCGAGAGCGAAGAAACCGCCGACGATCTGCGCCCAGAGCGGAAGCGTGTCCGCAGCGAAGAGACGATGGCTTCCGAGCCATTCGTCCCAGAGCAAAGGGGCGTAGGTGCCGATCGCAAAATAGAGCAGGGTAAAGGCACTGCCCTTCAGGCGCCATCGAGTCACTTCCGGGAAATTGCGCCCGCGCGACAGAAGCTCGAGCAAGGCGAAGCCGGTGAACATCGACAGTGCGACGTAGTGATAAAGGCCGATCATCCTGGTCCCCGTGTCTTTCCGATGGGGGACGCAACTAGTGCATTGGACGATAGCAGCTCTAGCGGGCGCGCGGTGCAGTTTCCTCCGCCCGCTTAGGAAGCGCGGTTTTCCATGCTATTTTGCACTCCTGAACATCGGGGCTGAGCGACATGATCCAGAAGCTCGTCGAGAAAACTGGACCTTCGGTACAGTTGGAATCCTCCGCCCAGTCGAAGGGCGAGCGAACTCGGGAGCGGATCCTCGATTTCGCCTATGAGGCGATCGTGCAGAAGGGGTTCGCAGCGACCTCGATCGAGGAGCTGGTCGAAGCCGCTGGAATTACGAAGAGCGGATTCTTCTATCATTTCAAGGACAAGAACGATCTCGCGCGGCAGCTGTTCGACCGCTTCCTCACCGAGGATGAGACCATCATCGAAACGCTGGAGAAAAGGGCGAGGGCGCTCAGCGACGATCCGCTCCAAAGCTTCCTGATCTTCCTCAACCTTTACGCGCAGATGATGGACGACATGGAGACGCTCCATCCCGGCTGCATGGTCGCGAGCGTCACATACCAGGACCGGCTGTTCGATTCCGAGGTTCGGCGAATGAACGTCGATTACCTGCTTCGGATGCGCAGCCGCTTTTCGAGGTGGCTGCAAGAGATTGCGTCGCTTTACCCACCGCGGCTGGAAACGGACATGGATGCCCTCGCCGACAACCTCACGGCCATCGTCGAGGGCGCCATCATCCTTTCGAAAGCTCTCGAAGACGCTGGCCTCATGGGTAGGCAGACCAGGTTGTTCCGCCAGCACATTCGGCTCGCCTTCGGCGGCTAACCGACGCCTCAGTCGTTCGCGTCCATCTGATGCTTGATCCGGCTGATCTGGTCATGGCCTGAGCGGACCGACTGATAGGCCCGTTCGACCGCCTGGCGCACTTCGCCGGTAAGCTCGTCGCTGTCGAGCGCGGTCTCGAACTTCTCCTTGAGGTAATCCTCTCCGGCCTCGACCGAGTTGATGACCCTTTCATCGTCCTGGCCGGTCACCGCTGCCTTGAGGTCGAGCCAGGCCTGGTGGGTCTTGCCCATGAACGATCCGTCGTCGGGAGCGTCGCCGCCGAGCCTGCGGATTTCCGAGCTCAGGTCATCGGCGACCTGACGGCGATCCTGCGCATGCTCGCGGAAGAGCTGCTTGAAGCGCTGGTTTTCGGTATTCTCGGCTGCCTCGTCATAGCCGTTGATGCTGTCGATAAGGGTGGTCGTCAGCGTCTTCAGCGCTGATACCTGTGAGTCATTGTCCATCGAAATTCTCCTTGGTGGGAAGGGCTCCGTGCAAGAACGCCCCAGCGCGCAGGGCGATGCGCCTTTCCAAGAAAAATTGCGGTACAACGGGATTCGATGCAGTCTGGCCGAAGGGGGACAGCGGCCATGACTCTCACTCGTCGGAACCTGCTTCACCGGATCGGCGCGGTTGGCGGCGCGGGAGCTGCCTATTTCGCGATGGAGGCCCTCGGGCTCGCAATCCCGACGCCGGCGAATGCGGAGAATTTCGAGCTTCCGCCCGCCAGCGGAAACGGCAAATCGGTGGTCATCCTCGGCGCCGGAATCGCGGGGCTCGTCTCCGCCTACGAATTGCAGCGGGCGGGCTACGACGTGACCGTTTTGGAGGCGCGGAACCGCGTCGGCGGGCGAGTCTGGACGATCCGCGGCGGCGACGCGATCGAACAGTTCGGAATGCCGATGCAGCGGGCCGAGTTCGACCAGGGGCTCTACTTCAATGCGGGCGCCGCCCGGATACCCTCATCGCACCGCGCGATCCTCGGCTATGCGCGCCGCTTCGGAGTCCCCCTCGAAACCTTCGTCAATACCAACCGGAACGCGCGCTGGGATTTTGCCGGCAAGGTCCAGCCCGGCCGCCGGATGGCGCTCGATCTGCACGGCCATATTGCAGAGCTGCTGGCGAAGGCGATCGACCAGCACGCGCTCGACAAGGCGATGCCGAAAGCTGAGCTCGCGCAATTCCGGCAATTCCTTCAATTCTACGGCGGACTTGGGCCCGACGGAACTTATCGGAATGTCGGCGCAGCATCCGGCTATGCCGTCGAGCCCGGAGCTTATGGACAACAGCCGAAGGATCTTGCGCCGCTGAGCCTCCGCGAAACCCTGCCTAATCAGGCCGTCGGCCTTCCGCAGGTTTTCGAGTTCATTCCCGACATGCAGGCGACGATGCTGCAGCCGGTGGGCGGAATGGATCGCATCGCCCATGCAATCTACGATCAGGTGAAGCCGCTCGTCCGGCTGGGCACCACGGTGGCCGCCATACGCAGGGCAGGCGACCGAGTCAGGATCGAGCACGGTTCAGGGGCACAAGAGGCGGATTATTGCGTCTGCACGCTTCCGCTCACGCTCCTGTCGAGGATTCCGAACGACTTTTCCGCGGCGAAGAAGGCCGCGATCACCAGTGCGCCGCCTTATTTCAAGAGCGTGAAAGTCGGGTTCGAGAGCCCTCGCTTCTGGGAAACGGACGACCAGATTTTCGGGGGTCTTGGCTGGACCGATCGGAAGAACGAGAACGTCATCTATCCGTCCGACGGTTTCAATCGCGACAAGGGCGTTCTTGTCGGCGCCTATGTCGCCGGCTGGACGAACCCGGACAATCCCGACGCCTTCGCTGCCCTGAGCAATGAAGAGCAATTCCGGATCGTTCGCGAGTCGATCGAGGCGCTCCATCCGGGCAAGTCTAAGCTTCTTTCGAAGCCGATTACCGTGCGGTGGGGCCGAACGCCTTACTCCGAAGGCGTCAGCCCCGGCTGGCCCGGCATCGGCGGCCAGGGCGCGCGCCCGGCCTATTATGCCGAGCTTTTCAAGCCGGAGGGTCCGATCGTGTTCGCGGGCGAGCACATCAGCTTCCAGCCCGCGTGGCAGGAAGGTGCGGCCCTTTCGGCGCATGAGGCGCTGAAGCTCATCGCCTCGATGGCATCCGAGAAGGCGGGAGCGGCGACGGCATGAGCGCGATGGAAGGCGGCTGCGCATGCGGGGCGGTCCGCTACCGGCTGAACCGCGATCCGATGTTCGTCCATTGCTGCCACTGCACCTGCTGCCAGACGGAAACCGGAAGCGCATTCGTGATCAACGCGCTGATCGAAAGCGACCAGGTCGAGACCTTCGAAGGCGAACCGATCCCTGTGATGACGCCGACGGAAAGCGGCCGGGGCCAGCAGGTCTGGCGCTGTCCCAAATGCGAAGTTGCACTTTGGAGCAATTACGGGGGCGCGACGGATATCCTGCGCTTCGTTCGCGTCGGAACCCTCGATAATCCGGGAGCGGTCGAACCCGACATCCACATCTACACGCGATCGAAGCTGCCATGGGTGCGATTGCCGGAAGGCGCGCTCGCGGTTGAGGCCTACTACGACAGCAGCCAGGTCTGGCCGCCGGACAGCCTCGAGCGGCGAAAGGCGCTGTTCGGCTAGGACGCAACTCCCGGGAGATTGCGGGCAAATGCGGCCCAGTCGATGCCGACCCAATAGACGGCGAGCGGGACGACGGCCCACAAGGCCGCCATGGATATCCCGAACTTCGTTGCCGGGTGGACATGGCCCAGGCTCCGCCGGTCCCAGAGGATCAGCGGCACGAACAGGACGAAGCTTGCCAGGACCTGCACCGTGAAGCCGACGAGCGTCGGCGGGGCGATCGGCAATCGTCCGAATGCAGGCCCCATCACGACGAGGGTCGCTGCACAAAGCATCAGCCTCTTGTGCCAGGGCGCGTCGCGGCGCTTTTGCCAACCGCTCCAGACGAGGATCGCGAAGGGAAAGATCACTGCGAGCGGAACGATGGTCCAGGTCAGCGGATCGGTGAACGGCGGCTGGTTCGCACGGGCGACCTGCCAGACAGCGGTCACGTACATGACGGGGATCATCAAGATCGCGAAGAGCATCCCGAGCTTGCCGAGCATCATGTGGACGGCATGTTTCCTGGCGGCGATCAGCTGCGTCTGCACGATTAGGAGGCCCATCCAGGCCGTGAAAACGAGCCCGTGGAATATGACCGCCGGTGGAAGCGTCGGGTTGGGTCGCGGATAGGCCGGCACGATCCCGCGCAGGTAGAAGCTGGGCGCGAAGCCGGCGAATGCGACGAACACCAGGAATAGCGCCATTCGCGTATAGAATTTACGCTCGGCTGACTTGCGGTCGACAGGCGGTGCTGCAACGGTGGCCATGGCGAATCCCCCGAAATGCCCGGCTAAGAATGAAGACCTAGCGTCATTCGCGAAGTCGGGAAAGCGACATTGTGACGCGCCTGCTGGCGCTCGTTACGTTGGCGCGATAAGCCATCGTTTCCAGCGAGGAGCGACCGCATGTTGAAGCCGGCTTTATCTCTTTGTGCAGTTCTTACGCTTGTGCCGGGCGCGGCGACGGCCCAGCCGCAGGGCGCCGACCTTCCGCCGGGCGCGACGGCCAATGTCACGGTTCCGGACAATGCGATCTCTGCCGCGGTGGCGAACGCTTCGCGGACAGCGGACAATGTGAAACTGGACGAGTCCCGGAAGCCGGCTGAAGTCCTCGAATTCTTCGGTCTCAAGCCGGGCATGAACGCGATCGATATGTTCGGTGCCAACCGCTACTGGTCGGAGATCATGGCGCCGGTCGTCGGGCCGCAGGGATCGGTCGTCGTCTGGCAACCGACGCAGTTCATGAACGACAAGCGGAAGATCGAGTTTTCCCAGTTCGCCGCGAATCAACCGAATGTCGCCTTGATCTCGAGCCCATTCGAGAACCCGCTGCTCGGGACCAACCGCTACGACTTCCTGATCATGAACATGGATTATCACGACGTCTATTGGCAGAACCCGGAGCGGCACATCCCGCAGATGGATCCGGACATGTGGCTGAAGGCTCTGTACGCCGCGATGAAGCCGGGCGCGGTGGTCGGGATCATCGACCATGTCGCAAGCCCTAATGACGATACTCGGGCGACCGTCGAGAAATATCATCGGATCGATCCCGCGGTGGTGAAGGCGGACTTCCAGCGTGCCGGGTTCGTGTTCGAATCGGAAAGCGACATGCTCCGCAATCCGGCCGACGATCACACGCTCAACGTCTTCGACGCCGCAATTCGCGGCAAGACCGACCGCTTCGTCTTCAGGTTCAGGAAGCCGGCTTGAGCGAAGCGACCGAGGCGAAGCTCGCTCGACGCCCTTTCGGCGTCAGCGCCTGGATCATTGTAGCGGCGCTGGTTGTCGGCTTGCTCGCTGGAGCGGGGGCAGCGGCGCTGGACCCCGCCTATCGGGAAACGGCCGTCTCATTCGTCGGAGCGATCGGCGGGCTGTGGCTCGACGCGCTCAAGATGGTCGTCGTGCCGCTTGTCGTCGCGCTGCTGGTCAAGGGCATCGTCGGAAGCGCGGAAATCGCCAGCGAGGGCCGGGTTGCGACCCTGGCCGTTGCCTGGTTCCTCGGCCTGTACGCGATTTCCGCCCTCATCGGAGCGATCGCGACTCCGCTTCTCCTCGACCTGTTCCCGATGCCGCCTTCCGCAGCCCAGGCGATGAGAGCAGGCTTCGCTGCGGTGGACCCGCGGGAGGTGCAGACCTCCGTCGCGACTTTTGGCGATTTCATCCGCTCCTTCGTGCCGTCGAACCCGTTCGCAGCAGCTTCGAACGGCGCGATGCTGCAGATCGTCGTCTTCACCCTGTTTTTCGCGGTCGCGCTAACCTTCCTCGATGCGGGCCGGCGCAAGCCGGTTGTCGACCTGTTCCGCTCCGTCGGCGACGCGATGCTGATCATTATCGGCTGGGTGTTGTGGCTCGCTCCGGTCGGCGTGTTTGCGCTGGCGTTCGTTGCCGCGGCTGCCTCGGGCACCGGCCTGTTCGCCGGGGTCCTCCACTTCGTCATCCTCTATATCGTCGTCGGGTTGATCATCCTCGCTTTGGCCTATGTGGTGGCGATCGCCGCCGCCCGGTTCCAGATCGCGGCTTTTTCGCGAGCGCTCGCTCCGACGCAGGCCATCGCCTTTTCGACCCAGTCGTCGACGGGCTCGCTGCCGGTCATGCTGGTCTCTGCGCGTAGGCTCGGGGTCAGGATCGAAACGGCCGACACGGTGCTTCCGCTGGCGGCAGCATTGTTCCGAGTGACTGGCCCGGCAATGAACATCGCCGTCGTCATCTTCATCGCCGACGTGCTTGGCCTCCATCTCGGGTTCGGCGCATTCGCAGCTGGCGTTGCGATCGCGACCTTCGCCTCGGTCTCGGCGCCGGGCCTTCCCGGCCAGGTCAGCTATTTCACCTCGATTGCGCCGATTTGCATGGCGATGGGCGTGCCCATAGCGCCGCTCGGAATGCTCATCGCGGTCGAGCCGGTCCCGGACATGTTCCGGACCCTCGCCAACGTGACGATGGATGTCGCGGTCGCAGGCACTATCGACAGGCGCGCCGGCTAGCCAGCTGACCGCCGTTCGTCGATTCATGTCCCTACGAACGGTCTTTGTCGGAATGCCGACGATTGCCCGTATGGCGGTCGACGAGCGCAAGACTTTGCGGGGCAACAAGCGCACTTCAACCGTGCGGCGCGACCCCGTCCCCACTCCCCAGCCGAGGACGCGCCGCCCAGACGAGGAGACTCGACATGATGAAGGCTATTCCCGCGTTTGCGGCACTGGTCATTGCATCGGCGCTCATCGTGCCGACCGTCAGCCAGGCCGCGCAAACCAATAGTGTCCGAGTGTCGTATGCCGATCTCAACCTCGCTTCGGCAGGCGGAGCGAACATCCTCGAAAGGAGGATCGCCAAGGCCGCCAAGGTCGTGTGCGAGATCGAGGACTCGCGTGAAATTCAGCTCGCACAGGCGACCATGATTTGCCGGAACCTGGCGGTTTCGGATGCTCAGCCCGCCTTCAACGCGGCGCTGCTTGCAGCCCGGAACCCGTCGGTGACCGTCGTTCCCGTGTCGATTGCCGTTACCGCGAGATGAGAATTTCCGACAGCCGCCGCGCGTCTCGGCACGGACGCGCGGCCGGCTTGTCTCAACGTCCAGCGATCGCCCGGACGCGATCCGAATAAAGCCGGCCGACAGGCTGCTCCGAACCGTCCGACAGGCGCGCGATCCATCGGCCCGAGGGATTGCGCGTGAACCCGCTGATGAAGTCCCTGCGCACGATCGCTGAGCGGTGAAGGCGCACGAAAAGCGCGGGGTCCAGCCCCTCCTCAAGAGCCGTCATCGAATGATGGATCAGCCAGCTCCGACGCCCGACGTGGAGCCGCATGTAATCGCGCTCGGCTGAAACGCGGTCGATATCGCGGGCTGCGATCCGGACGAGGCCGCTGAGATCGGAAGCCCAGAATTCCTCGATCCATTCGGAAGGCGCCGAGACACGTGCAATCTCCGTCCGGTGATGGTCGATATATTCCCTGGCCCGGTCGAGCGCCCGCTGTAGCCGCTCCGGATCGACCGGCTTCATCAGGTAATCAACGGCGGCGACCTCGAATGCCGCGACCGCGAACTGGTCGAAGGCGGTCACGAAGACGACGGCGGGCGTAGGGTGCTGGCTGGCAAGCGAGCGAGCGACCTCGATGCCGTCGAGACCAGGCATGGCAATGTCCAGAAGGAGGAGGTCCGGAGATAAGGCTTCGGCCATGCTGACAGCGGAATCCCCGTCGCTGGCGGTGCCAACGAGCGCCGCGCCGGTCGCCTTCGCAAGAAGCACCTGGAGCCGCTCTGCCGCCAGAGGCTCGTCATCGGCAATGAGGACTCGGAGCGACTCCGGTTCAGTCATCGCCTTGCACCGGCATCGTCAGCGTGACCTTGTATCCGCCGCCCGGCATCGGTCCGAAGCGGCAGCTCGCCTTGCTTCCGAAGCGGGTCTCCAGTCTCTCGCTTACGTTGGCGAGGCCGAGACCCGTCCCCTCGTGGGTCGCGGCGGGAAGCTCGTTCTTGCGCCCGTGAAGCAGCTGGTTGCTGACGGTGATCGCCATCCGCCCGCCGTCCAATACTTCGCCGGTAATCTTGATCAGGACCTTGTGCCGAGTTTTTGAGACACCGTACTTAATCGCATTTTCGACGATCGGCTGGAGGATGAGAGCCGGAAGGCGCGCGGACTCCAGCTTCTCCAGAACCTCGATGTCGACCTGGAGCCGATCCGGGAAACGGGTCTTCTCGATCTCGAGATAGAGGCGCTGGAGGTCGATTTCCTGGGCGAGGCTGATGTCCGCCGCGGGGTCCAGCGAGAGGCTGCTTCTAAAGAAGGTCGAAAGCGCGAGCAGCATCGCTTCCGCGCGATCGGCTCGACCCGTCATTACGAGCGAGGAGAGCGAATTCAACGTGTTGAACAGGAAGTGCGGATTGACCTGATAGCGAAGCGCCCGGAGCTGGGCGCTCTGGGCCGCGCTTTCAGCTTCCGCCGCCCGTCTTTGCGCGGTCAGCGCCTGCCCCTGCGCATGGATCGCGAGATAATAAGCGCTCCACGCCATGAAGAAGAACATCCAGCTGACCGTCGAATCGATTGCGATCCGGAACTGCGTGTAGGGATCGAGCGCGGCAACGCTCGGCCAGGTCACCGTCAACGGCTCCGCATCGGGGCGCTCGATCCGCATCGCGTTGCCGAGCTCGGTGATCTGATAGCCCTCGGTCGAGACGTAATGGACTTCGTCCTGCGGCTTGTCCTGGTAGCGTTCCGCATAGATCAGAGTGCCGGCCATCAGCGCCGCGGCTCCAAGTGATGCGGCTATCGCGACAGCAACACGGCGGCGAAGGCTCGCCGCCCTGGCGAATCTCGCCAGCACGACGTAGATGCCGAAGGTGAGCACGATGCCCGCGGCGATCGTCACCGTCTTGTTCTGAAGCAGCGTTATCGGATCGCCGCCAAGGAATGCCCGGATGACGACTGTGAGGGCATAAAAAAGCCAGAAGCCGAGGATCGACCTCGCCGCCAACGGCCAGTCGGCGAAGGTTCGTTCGGGAAGCGCAAGTTGCACTGGTTTCATCGCCCCATTCCTACGCCTGACCTGAGCCTGCGGCCATTGGGCTGACGCTTGTTTGCAGAATACCCCCCGCCCCCTGTCGAAAGTGCGACAGGCAGGAACGTGTTTTCACCTCCGCTCGTTCAGGCCGCGAGCAGTATCCGGAGCAGCTTGCGATGAACGAGACACAGGAAAAGAAGCCGAAACCGCCGCCAGCGGTGCAGTCCAGGGGACCCGAAGCTGAACTCGAGGAGAAGCTGAGAAAGCACCCCGGCGATTGCGACGCCAAGGTGGATGTCGGAAGCGATGAGTCCATGGACGCCTCCGATCCGTCGTCCGCAGTCCAGCCGGAGCATAACGAACCGGTGCCCTCGTCGGGATTCGAAGACGACGACGAGTCGTAAATGTGACGCACCCGTTTCGATTGCGTTGCCGATAATCAACACTTCCGGCCGTTGCGACGAGCCGTGAAATATTAACATTGCGAAGACGCTCCCCCTCTGATTCAATGTGAATGGGGGTGGGACAAGTGGTTAAGCAATACGCAACCATATCAACCGCATGATCCCGCTTGGATAAGGAGTCGGGATCATGATCACGAGAACCAGCCAGCCAGCAAACGGCGCGTTGCTGATCTCGGAAATGAAAGAGTTTGCGGGGTTCGCGAAGGCCACGCAGCGCTACATCCGCCGTTCGCTGGATGTCGCCTACGGCCGCCGCGACGCCATCGAATGCTGGGCTCGCGACGAGGGCGAGGCCGCTTCGATCCGCGCCCAATCCCGTCTCTACAAGCAGCTCGACCACCTTCGCATGCAGGTTCCCGACGACAGCGGACTCGACATGATCGAGCCGTTCATGGGCATGCTGATCACGCTGTCGGCGTTCGACCTCGGCCAGGACCGCCTGCCGAATTTCGCCGCCTATCGCTTCCTTTACGAGAGGCTGATCGGCGCCTCGTCGCGCCCCTGGCTTCCGGCGGCCTTCTGCTCGGCCGCGGCGCTTCCGCACCTTCACCCGGACCGGCGCCGGACCCTGCTTCAGTCGATCAGCGAGAGCGCCGCGACGGCGCCGGGCTGGTCGAGCCGCGAGCCGGCTTTCTGGCCGGAGTGGGTCGAGAAGGTCGACATCCGCGCCGCTGCTTAGGCGCTCACGCGTCGACCTCCACTGACGGATAGATCTTAGCCAGCTGGCGAAGCGTGTCGTCAGCGTTCCGGTGGTGGATGAAGATGCCGCCCGCGTCCTCCCACAGGTGACGGTGGTTCTCCCGATCGTCGACCAGAACGTCTCCCGGCTCCATGTGCAGATGCTTCTGCTTGGCCATGGTCGTGATGATCGGGACCCCAGGAAAATGCTCGGCGGCCCAGCGTTCCTTCTGAGGAGCGGCCCATTTCCCCAGCGGGAGTCCGGTCAGGATAGTCGGTTTTAGATGCTTGACAGCTTCGAAGAGCTTCTGAGCCTCGGGCATCTGGGCAAGATCGCCGTAGAAGTTCCGAGCATTGGCCAGCCGCTTCCAGAACTCGCCTCTTCCGTGCCGCTTCTGGAATGCCTCCGGACTCATTCCGAGAAGACCCTTGGCCCCGGCGTCGAAGTCCGCGAGCACTCCGTCGCAGTCAAGGAAGAGATGCGGTTCCTTCGTCACCATTTGAACTTCGCGGGCTCGATCCGGATCGGGATGGGGCGGTCGAGATACTGCCAGCCGCGGTCGCGAAGAAGGTCGTTGCTCTCTTTCGCTTTCCGGCCGGAGCCCAGCGACCAGGTGATATGATAGGTGGAGCCGTCAGGCCTGTCGGTGCTCCTGTCGACCGCGACGACGAGGCACTCCAGGCTGTCTCCGTCGTCCGCATAGCCAACGATCTCGGCATCGACCTCGCGGGGCAGGGGTGTGTCCTCCGATGCCCCGGACTGCAGCGTCACATGATCGGCGATGGCCCGGTCGTATTTGGGCGGAAAGCGTTCGAGCAGCCGTTCGCGCTCGCCGTCGCTCGGAACCTTCCAGCCCGTGACATATCCGTTCATGCCGGGATTAACCGCCGCGGACGCCGCGGGTTTCAGCGTCCGAGCTGCTCTACGAGCTCGCGGGCGAATTCGGCGAGCGTGTCGTCGCGGGCGCCCATGATCAGGATGCGGTCACCCGGACGGGCCTCCTGGAGCAGCTTTTCTCCGATTCCGGTGCGATCGGCGACGTGCTCCGCCTTGGCGCCCTTCGCTCGGATTTGCTCCGCCAGCCAGTCAGAGCCGCGGCTGCGATCGACGGTGCCGCCCTGATAGACCGGGTCCGACAGATAGAGGCGGTCGTCGCCGCTCAATCCCCTGGCGAAGCTTTCCGCCAGCTCTTCGCCCATCTTGGCGATCGGCCCGTAGCCATGCGGCTGGAAGAGGATCAGGACCCGGCCCGGCTGCGCTCGAAGGGTCGCCAGAGTCGCATCGATCTTGTCGGGATTGTGCGCGAAGTCGTCGATCACCGTCACGCCGCCTGCCTCGCCGACGATCTCCAGCCGCCGACGCAAGCCTTCGAAGCGTTGCAGTGCCGCCGCGGAATCGCTCACGCTCACGCCGAGCTGGCGGGCCACTGCAATCGCGGCCAATCCGTTGGAGGCGTTATGGCGGCCCGGCACCTTCAGCCGGACTTCCTGCCTCTGGTTCGAGTGATCGACGTCGAAGCGGACTCCGGAGGGAAGAAGCTCGAGATTTCGCCCTGCGAAATCCGCACCTGGGCTGTCGAAGCCGTATCCGACGCACGACTCCGGGGTGACCACGTCGCCGAGCGCGCGCGTTTCGGGGTCGTCGAGGTTGAGCACGGCCTTGCGCGCCCGCAGCAGGAAGGCGGCGAACAGGCTGCGAAGCTCGGCCATCTCCTTGTGATCGAGGCTGATGTTGGTGAGGACCGCAATCTCTGGCTTGTAGAGCGCGATCGAGCCGTCGCTCTCGTCGACCTCGCTGACGAACATTTCCGGGTCGCCGACCAGCGCGCTCGCGAAGGGAGCGGACGGGGTGACGAAATTCTTCATCACCGCGCCGTTCATCACGGTCGGCTGGCGCTCGTTCGCCTGCAGGATCCAGCCGATCATCCCCGTCACCGTCGATTTCCCGCTGGTCCCGCCGACCGCGACGCTGTGGTCGGCAGCATTGAGGAGCCTGGCGAGAAGCTCCGGGCGCCGCAGGTGAGCGAGGCCGAGCTCGTTGGCGCGGACGACGTCAGGCACCGTGTCCTCGACGGCGGCGGATGTGACGAGGGTCATGCCCGGCTGCAGGCCGGAGCCGTCCTGCGAAAACAGTTCAATCCCGAGCGAGCGCAGATAATCGAACTTGGGCGCCGTCCGGCCGGCATCGAGCGAGCGGTCCGACCCGGACACCTTCGCTCCGGACGAGCGAAGGATCGAGGCGAGCGGGAGCATCCCGCTGCCCCCGATCCCGCAGAAGAAATAGCAGGTTGAGTCCATTCGCCGGGCCCTATTGGGCGGTTGCAACGAAAGCTAGGCCCCTAACGGCACGCCCCGCCGTCGGGCCAGCCGGTCCAGCCGGGACCGTGCACGACCCGCCCCGGCTTCGCGCCCGTATGCTCACCGTTCTTCAACACCTGGACGCCGTTGACGAACACGTCGTTCACCCCCGTCGCGAGTTGATGCGGCTTTGCATAGGTTGAATGGTCCTGCACTTTGGCCGGGTCAAAGATGACGACATCGGCATAATAGCCTTCGCGAAGCGCGCCGCGGCCGCGGATGCCGAGGTTCGAAGCCGGGAGCCAGCTCAGCCGATGCACGGCATCCTGCAACGTCACGACCTTGTCGTCGCGCGCATATTGGCCGAGCACCCGGACGAAGTTGCCATAGGCGCGCGGGTGGGCGTTGGACTTGAGGAAGACGCCCTCCGGGGCTTCCGAACCCTCGTCCGATCCGAAGCTCATCCAGGGAAGGGCGACCTCGCGCTTCACATTGTCCTCGCTCATCAGGAAATAGACGGTTCCAACGCGGCTGTTGTCCTCGCTCACAAGGTCGATCGCGGTTTCCTCTGGGCTCTTGCCGCGCATCTTGGCGACTTCGGCGAGCGACTTGCCGGTCAGTGGCTTGAGCTTCGGATTCTTGAAGGCGCCGAGCTGGACGTTATCGGGACCGCCAGCCAGGATCATCAGATTTTCCCACTCATTCGTGGGCGTGCGCATCTCCTCGATGACTTTGGCGCGCACCTTCGGATCCTTCATACGCTCGATCCAGGCTTCGAGACCGCCGCTCTGCACCCAGGGCGGCATCGCCGCGTCGAGCCCGGTCGCGCCCGCCGTGTACGTGTACATGTCGGCGGTGATCCGCAGGCCCGCGGCGCGCGCCGCGTTCACCTTCGCGATCGCATCGTCGAGCTTCGCCCAGTTGCTCTTGCCGGCCTGCTTGAAATGATAAATCTCCGCAGGAGCGCCGGATTCACGGCTGATTTGGATAAGCTCGTCAATCGCTTCGATGAGCTTGTTCCCCTCCGAGCGCATGTGGCTGATGTACATTCCGCCGCACTTGGCGGCTTCCGTCGTCAGCGCGACGAGTTCGGGAGTCTCGGCATAAGTGGCCGGGGCATAGATGAGCGACGAGCCGACGCCGAGCGCGCCGTCCTTCATCGCGGACCGAACCAGCGCGCGCATGCGCTCCAGCTGCTCAGGCGTCGGATCGACGTCCTTCTCGCCCAGCTCGTGCACCCGGACGGTTGTCGCTCCGACGAAGGAGGCGACGTTGGGCGTGATGCCCTTGTGCTGCATGTAGTTGAGATACTGGCCCAGCGTGGTCCACTTGATCGGGTACTTGATGTCGCCCTGGCGCTTGCGGTCCTTGGCTTTCATCTCCGGGGTCAGCGGCCCCATCGAGTCGCCTTCGCCGAACACCTCGAGCGTGACGCCCTGGCGAGTGTCGCTGAGGCCGCGCCCGTCCTCGATCAGGGTCTCGACGGCCCAGCTGAGCATGTTGATGAAGCCCGGCGAAACTGCTTGCCCGGAAGCATCGACAACCTTCTCCGCGTCACCTGTAGCGTGAGGTCCGACATAGGCGATCTTGTCGTCGCGGATTGCGACGTCGCCGACGAACGGCGCGCTCCCGGAGCCGTCGTAAATCGTCCCTCCCCGGATCAGGACGTCATAGTCGGCCGCCGGAGCGGCGGAGCTCAGCAGGAGCCCGACGAACGAGATTGCGAATGCTGTTTTCTTCACTTGTGCCCTCTCCCCTTGCGCGGCCAAGCTGCACTATCCGGCGGTCCGGTGCAAAGCTAATGGGGAAGCCATGCGGATCGCGGTCGTTGCTCCAAGCAATCCACTCAGCCGCGACGCCGCCTCGCGCGTCGAGGCGATGGTGCGCGACCGCGGCGACTGCGAAATCGCCTTCCACCCGCAATGCTTCCTGGCACACGGCCATTTTGCCGGAACGGACGAGCAGAGACTTTCCGCCCTGCGCGAGGTGATGGCCGACGGCGAAGTCGGCGCGGTCTGGTTCGGCCGCGGCGGCTACGGCTCCAACCGGATCGCGGAAGCTGCCGTGCAGGGCCTTCCGGATGCCGCGCGGTCGAAGGTCTTCATGGGCTATAGCGACACGGGCTTCCTTCTGGCCGCCTTCCACAAGGCCGGGCTAGAGGTCGCTCATGGACCAATGGCCCAGGATGTCCTCCGCAATGGCGGGGAAGCGGCCGTGCACCGGGCGCTCGACTGGTTGATCCGCCGCGACCCGTCAGCCGTCGAGCCAGATCTCCGGCAGCCGGCGATGGCCTTCAACCTGACGGTGCTTTCGAAGCTTCTCGGGACCGTTCTGGAGCCGGATTTCGCCGGTGTGGAGCTGCTGATCGAGGAGGTGAGCGAACAGCATTACCGGATCGATCGGCTGATGTTCCACATCACGTCCAATCCGAATGTTCGCAAGGCGGCGAGAATCCGCCTCGGAAGGGCATCGGACATCCCTGAAAACGATCCGCAATTCCACCACGACGAGGAGTCCATCGTCGCCCATTGGTGCGAGCAGGCAGGCATCGAATTTGGTCGGCCAGCCGACATTGGGCACGACAGCGCCAACAAGGTCGTGCCTTTCGGCCGCTTTCCAGAGTGATTCACAGTGGAATCGGCATTGCAAAGAGGGTCGCTTTGCGCTCTATCGACTCCAGAACAACAGGAGGGCCAAATGGCACAAGGGACTGGTCGTAAAGCAGGGGGCGGGTTGGCCCGTCCGGTTCAGCCTTCAGCGGATCTCGCGGCGATTACCGGCAACGCGCCGCTTCCGCGCAGCCAGGTCGTTTCGAAGGTGTGGGACCACATTCGTAAGAACAACCTGCAAAACCCGCAAAACAAACGGGAAATTATGGCCGACGACAAGCTGAAGAAGGTCTTCGGGGGCAAGGACCGGGTCAGCATGTTCGAGATGAACAAGCATCTCTCCAACCACCTGAAATAAGCTCCGGACCCACTGGGGCAGAGAGGGACTCGCGGGCTTCCGCGGGTCCCTTTTCTTTTTGTGCGCTGCAGCGACTCGGTCGCGGTTCAGCCTCGCCAGAGGCCGTCGAGCCTCTCGCGAGTGACCGGATAACCAATCCCCTCCGGAATCGTGATGAAATTCTCGCCGGCGATTTCCTCGACCCAGGGGCTGATCGGCTCGATCGGATAGGAGCGTGCGTCGGCGGCAATCGCATCGAAGCTTTGGTGAAGCGCAAGCCGCTCGAGATTGCGGCGGGTGGGGAAGATGAGGCGCGCTTCGCCCGTCCTGTCCCGCTCGAGCGCGTCGGCGGCCCTTATCCACAGCGCGGCGTTGCACTCACCTTCAACCACATTCGGTTCCCAGTCGGGGCCGGGAGCGCGGGCCACGAAGAACAAGGTGTCGAAACGGCGCGTCGCGTGGAATTTCGGGACCCAGCGAGCGAAGGGAACGAGCCCATCCCGGTCAAGCGACAGGCCGTGCTGCTCAAGAAGCGTCGCGAAGCTCAGCTCAGCCAGCAGCTCCCTTTGGAGCTCAAGCGCAAGCTTGGGCGAGGGCAGGGGGACGAGCGCTACCGGAATTGCGGTTTCCTCAACCGTCTCGCGGATCGCGGCCACCGCGCCAGCGGATTCTTCATCGGACGCTAGCGCCCTGTCGCCCGGATCGATCCGCCCCCCGGGAAAGACTAGAGCTCCGCCGGCGAAAGCCATGCCCTCGGAGCGTTCGACCATCAAAATCTCGGGCGGTCCCGTGTCGCGCTCGCGAACGAGCACAAGCGTCGCTGCCGGGATTGCCGGACTGCTCTCCATCGCCCGCGGTTAGGCGAAGGCGGCCTCAAGAAAAAGGCCGCCGAAGCTTACATCCCCTGGATATTCTCGTCCGCGGGGGTTTGCGGGCCCTGCGCGTTGTCCGTCTGCGCTTCCTGGTTGAGCTGCTCCGCCTTGTTCTGCAGCTCCTGCGATTCCGAGGCCAGGTTGGCGGCATCGTTCGACAGCTCGTCGAGACTCTGGGTCGCGTTGAGGTCGTTGCCGGTCAGCTGGTCCTGGTTGCCGCGATTACAGGCCGCAAGCGCAAGAGCTGCGAACGCGATTACGGCAAAACTGGCTTTCGTCATTTGCTTTCCTCGTCTCGGAAGGGCTTCCGGGCCAGATAACAAAATCCTCCCGGCAAATTCCAGTGGGACTGCATCGACCAGCGGAATCCTTGCGATTCCAGGCTCGAATCCCTACTTTGGAGACGCTGGGGCAACCCGGCTATGTCGGTAGACTGTCGTGTGGAATAGGCATTTCGGACCCGGGGGGCAGTACCCCGGCGCCTCCACCAGAAGCCGCGGATCTCCGCCGTTTCTGATGGGGGCGAACTAGGATCGACGAGTGCAATAAAGACGC
>Ga0207706_10000581_pt1 | contig 38892 bp, 23 predicted proteins | sample KBSC53metaG_FD_184318 | JGI IMG/M metagenome (GOLD analysis project Ga0207706, IMG submission 184318) | Corn rhizosphere microbial communities from Kellogg Biological Station, Michigan, USA - KBS C5-3 metaG (SPAdes) (version 2) | ecosystem: Host-associated > Plants > Roots > Rhizosphere > Soil ... | reverse complement strand
GGAGTTGCACGAGCTGCGCGTCGCCGCGCGTCGGATCGAAACGACACTGCGGGTATTTGAGCCCTATATGGCGAAGACGCTGATCCGCCAGCGTCCTGCATGGAAGAGCCTGATCCGCGCGCTGGGCGCCGTCCGCGACCTGGACGTCCAGCTCAGCGGGCTCACCGGCCTGGTGGGCGAGCTGCACGACAAGGACGCCGAACAGCTGGCGCCGCTGCGCGAGCGGCTCATGAGCGAGCGTCGCGTGGCGCACACACGCATGCTCGACATGCTCGATCGGCCCTCGACACGGCGCCTTATTCATCGTCTGCGCGTCGCGCTGGCCAGGCCGGGCCAGGTGCCCGTCCGTGCGGACAATCCGGTGGCCGCGGTCGTGGCGCCGAAGTTGATCCGTGGGAGCTTCAAGAGAGTGCGCCGCGCTGCACGGGCGTTGCGCACGGACGGCAGCGCATCCGCGCATCATGCGCTGCGGCGCCGCGCAAAGCGGTTGCGCTATACGATCGAGGCGTTCGACGGCTTGTACGGAAACGAAGCACACAGGCTGCTGCAGGCGATACGCCGCCTGCAGAAAAGCCTGGGTTCGAACCAGGATGCGCACGTCACGGCGGACCGGTTCCGCGCGATGGTCCACTCGCGGGCCAAACGTCTGCCTCCGCAGACGTCGTTCTGGATCGGCGTTTTCGTTGAACGGAATGCCGGTGTCGCAGCGGATGCCCGCCGACGTGTGCGGAAACGATACGCGAAGCTGCATGGCCGCCGCTGGAAGGCCTTGCGGCACGCGATGGACAAGCTTGCGACCGCGCACGGCGCGCCATCGATCCTGAATGGCCGCCAGCCAGCCGGTTCTGCGACGTCCTGACCCCGGACCTGCTGTTCGCAATCCGACGATGGATAAGCGATCAGCTTTCGCTCTTCGCGGCGGACCGGCCGCGATCGCCCACATCGAGCGGCACGGGCTGTCGCCGCAGGACATTGCCTGCATCCCGGCGGCGGCCGGCGGACCGAAGGGCCTGGCGCTGCTCCCACTCGATCGCCTGCTGCACATCGAATGGCTGAAACATGCGGACCGGATCGAGCTGGTCGGCGCCTCGATCGGCGCATGGCGCATGGCGGCGCTCGCACAACCCGAGCCGCTTGCCGCGCTGGAGCGTCTGCAGCACGTCTACGTCCACGAGCAGCGCTATCCCGCGAAGCCGACGCCGCTGGAAGTGAGCCGGGCCTGCGGGCGGCTCGCGGCGGCAGTACTCGATGACCGCGATCTTGCGGTCCGCAAGGGCGCCGCCCTCACCATCGTCACAGCCCGTGCCCGCGGCCCGCTCGCGCATGCGGAGTCCAGGCTCGCCTTCGGGCGCGCCATGTTGAGCAACTCGCTTTCCCGGCGCCGCCTCGCGGCGTTCCTGGAACGCGTGGTCTTCCAGGCGGGCGAGGCCTCGTTTCTCACCGAGCCCTTCGATGAGTTCGGGCTGGTGCGCGTGCCGATCGACGCGGGCAACCAGCACGAAGCGCTGCTCGCCTCCGGCACGATTCCGCTCGTCTGTGCACCGGTGCGCGACATTGGTGGTGCGCCGCATGGCCGATACTGGGACGGTGCGCTCGTCGACTATCACCTGCTGCTGCCCTACCCGCGGCTGGTTGCGGCGCGAACCGCCGCGGGACGCGGCTCGATCGTGCTCTACCCGCACTTCGACAGCCGCGTGACACCGGGGTGGCTCGACAAGCATCTCCCCTGGCGACGGACGTCGCGCAGACATCCCTGGCTCGATAACGTGCTGCTGATCGCGCCGTCAAGCTCGCTGATCGAGCGCCTGCCCAACCGCAAGCTGCCGGATCGGCGTGACTTCTACCGTTACGGCGCAGACCACGCTGGGCGCGAGCGCGCGTGGAACGGTGCGATCGGCGAATGCGGGCGCTTCGCCGACGCGGTGCTTGGCTGGATGGCGCGACCGGACCCGACGCTGATCCGGCCGATCTGAGCAAGCTGCACCGGCTTCGGTAACTGCTCGCCGTCGCTCGGCCCGGTCGGTGCTGCTCGCCGGCGCGCGGCCGCGGTGTATCCGCAGCCGCTGACCACGATTGAGGGTCGTTGCAGGGCTGAAGATGGGTGCCCCGCACGTCCAGTCGGAGTGCCCCGAACGGTCGGCGGCATCGCGGAATCGTTGGGGCAACCCTTCGCTTAGAGTGCCCGCGACGTCCAACTGCGGGGACGGAGGCGTGCTTCGCGGCTGGGATACCACCGCGTCCACCCGCCGGCTAATGATCCCACCGTGGTATCGCCGAGCCGGCGTTTGGACCGGGTGTCTCATGGGCCGCGAGCACGCTTGAGTAGCCCCAGGTAGACGTCGCGGCCCACTCGGTAGTCATGACTTCGCGACGATTCCGCGATACCACTGAGCATCGGGTGTGCGCCGCCAGAGTGTTCGGGGCACCCTTCTGAGTCACGCAATGTCCCTCGATCGTGGTGACCGGCCCAGCGAGACACCCGGGCCGAGCGTCGGCGAGGGCAGAAACTAACCGGGCGTCAGCGGGTCAGCGCAGCGTCACGAATTCCTCGGCTGCGGTCGGGTGTACGGCGACCGTCACGTCGAAGTCTCGCTTGGTGAGACCCGCCTTAACGGCGATCGCGATCGCCTGGATGATCTCCGGCGCATCGGGCCCCACCATATGCGCGCCCACCACGCGCTGGCTGTCCGCATCGACGACGAGCTTCATCAGCGTGCGCTCATTGCGTCCGGATAACGTGTACTTCAGCGGCCGAAAGGTCGTCTTGTAGATCTTGACGTTCGCGAACAAATCGCGCGCCTGCGCCTCGCCGAGGCCAACGACACCGACAGGCGGCAAGCTGAACACCGCGTGCGGCACGTTGACGTGATCGGCAGGCGTCGCAACGCCTCCGTACAGCGTAGTGGCCACGGCCGCGCCTTCGCGGATGGCGACTGGCGTGAGCGCGATCCTCTGCGTCACATCGCCCACGGCGAAGATGTTCTCCGTGGTGGAGCGTGAGTACTCGTCGACGATGACGGCGCCGTCCGGTCGCAGCTTGACGCCGGCCGATTCGAGGCCGAGTCCCGCGGTGTTTGCGTGCCGCCCCGTCGCATACATGACGGCGTCCACGACGACCGTGGCGGTCGCCCCGGCCGCGACCAGGCGAGCCTCGAGCGCCCCATCCGGGCGCCGCTCGATGCCGGCGACGTCGCAGCCGAGCTTGACATCGATGCCCTTGCGGAGCAGCTCCTGATGCAGGTGCTGACGGACGTCCAGGTCGAATCCGCGGAGTATCTGCTCGCCACGGTACGCGAGGATCACCTTCGAGCCGACGCCGTGGAAGATTCCGGTGAATTCCGCAGCTACGTAACCGCCCCCGACCACCAGCACCCGCCGCGGCAGGTCCGGCAGCTCCAGGGCCTCGTTCGAGGTGATGCAGTGCTCGATTCCCGGGATCGCGGGCAGCGTGGGCCAGCCGCCGGTGGCGACCAGGATGTGCGCCGCCGTGTAGGTCCGGCCCGCAACCTCGACCGTGTGCGCATCGAGGACGCGGGCGCGGCCTTCGAGCAGGCGGACACCGGAGGTCTTGAGCAGCGTGCGGTAGAAGTCCTCGAGCTGCGCGATCTCGCGATTCTTGTTCGCGATCAGCGTCGGCCACGAGAATTCGGGTTGCGCCGTCCAGCCATACGCACGGGCGTCCTCGAAGTCATCGCGATAGTGGGCGGCATAGACGAGTAGTTTTTTCGGGACGCAGCCCCGGATCACGCAGGTGCCGCCCGGCCGGTAGGCTTCGCCGATAGCGACACGGGCGCCGAACCCGGCGGACATTCGGGCCGCGCGCACGCCGGCCGATCCCGCACCGATGACGAACAGGTCGAAAGCGGTATCCGCCACGTGTCGCTCCGGGTGATGCGCGGCCCGCTGGCCGCCAGATCGCGATGCTACGCGAGCGACGCCAGACAGGCTCGCCTCTGCCCGGGACCCGGTGTCACCCGGTATCATTCGCGGGATCCAAGAACGCGATGCCCGCACAAGCACTTACATGTATCGAAACCGACCGGAAGCGGCTCTCGCGTCGCTCCTAGCCGCCCTCGTGATCCTAGCCTCGCCGGTGTCGGCCGCTGCGGCCGGCCAGGGAGATTCGAGCCTGTCACCGTCCGTGGACAGGATCACCAGCGAGCTCGTCGCGGCGCACGGCGAAGGGCGACGTCCCCGGATCGCGCGTGGTCTCGCGCAGGTCGCGAGCCTCTGGCGCCCGGAGGACGGCGATGCGGCGAGCTTCGAGGAATTCGCACGTCGCAACTTTGCCGCGGACGATCTCACGCGCAAGACGCTCCGCGATCGGATGGACAGATTGCACGAGCAGATCGACGGGTCGTTCAACGAGATGAACCGGGCGTTCCACTGGCAGGCGGACGTCGAGGCGGGCCCGATCCTGCCCTTCGACGAGTTGTTCGCCGCCTACGACCCGGCTGCGCACGTGAATGACGATCTGTTTGCCAACAAGATCGCGTTTGTCGTGCTGCTCAATTTCCCGCTCACGACACTCGATGAGAAGCTGCGGGACGGGCCCGGCTGGACGCCGGAGCAGTGGGCGGAGGCGCGCATGGCCGACCGGTACGCGCGCCGGGTTCCGGCCGACGTGAGCCAGCAGATCGCGACCGCACTCGCCGATGCCGACTCGTACATCTCCGGCTACAACGTCTGGATGCACCACCTGCTCGACGCCGACGGACGACGGTTGTTCCCGGCCGGCAAGCGGCTCATCACGCACTGGAACCTGCGTGACGAGCTCAAGGCACAGTACGCGGAAAAGGACGGACTGGCGCGTCAGCGCATGATCGCGCAGGTGATGGAACGGATTGTCGACCAGACGATCCCGGCCGTGGTCGTGGACAACCCGCATGTCGACTGGCAGCCCTACTCGAACCAGGTGACCGCGTCGGCCGTGCAGGATTCGGATCGTCCGGCCGCCGCCAGCCCGAAGATCACCGACGAGCGCGAACCCGACACGCGATACGCAAAGCTGCTCGGGACCTATCGTGCGGCTCGGCTCGAGGATCCGTATTCACCGGCCGCGCCAAGCCTGATCGCACGCCGCTTCGATTTCGACCGCGAGCTGCCGGAGGCACGCGTCGAGGCCATGCTCGAGCAGATCGTAGGCTCGCCGCTGGTGCCACGCGTGGCGAAGCTCATCGAGCGCCGTCTCGAGCGTCCGCTCGAGCCATTCGACATCTGGTACAGCGGCTTCCTGCCGCGCGGGAAGTACACCGAGGCAGAGCTCGACGCGATCACCAGGAAGAAGTATCCGACGGCCGGCGCGTACGCGGCGGACATTCCCGCCATCCTGGTAAAGCTCGGATTCAGCCAGGAGCGCGCGGGCTACCTGGCGTCGAACATCGAGGTAGACCCGTCGCGCGGTGCCGGTCACGCCTGGGGCGCGCAGCGCCGCGGGGACAAGGCGCATCTGCGCACCCGCGTTGGCGCCGACGGCATGGACTACAAGGGCTACAACATCGCCGTCCACGAGCTCGGGCATAACGTCGAGCAGACCTTCTCCCTCAACCAGGTCCCGTACAACGCGCTCGAGGGGGTGCCGAACACGGCGTTTACCGAGGCGCTCGCCTTCGTCTTCCAGGCGCGTGACCTCGAACTGCTCGGCCTCGCGAAGCCGGATGCGACCAGCGAGGCGCTGACCGTGCTCGACGACTTCTGGGGTGCCTATGAAATCGGCGGTGTGGCGCTCGTGGACATGCGCGTGTGGCGCTGGATGTACGCTCACACCGATGCGACGCCTGCAGAGCTGCGCGACGCGACGCTCGGGATCGCGCGCGAGGTCTGGAATCGCTTCTACGCGCCGGTCTTCGGGCGTCGCGACGTCGTGCTGCTCGGGATCTACTCGCACATGATCGATTCGATGCTGTACCTGCCGGACTATCCGGTGGGCGCGATGATCGCGCGGCAGGTCGAGCAGCAGATCGCGCGCTCCGGGAACCTGGGCGGCGAGTTCGAGCGAATGACGAGTCAGGGACGGCTGACTCCGGATCTCTGGATGAAGAAAGCAACCGGAGCGCCCGTGGGACCGGAACCGCTGCTCCAGGCTGCGGAGCGTGCGCTGGAGCAGCTCCAGTAGGGACCATGCCCGCGCAATGTCGCACCAGCCTCCAAGGACGGTCGAGATCGTGTGCCACCCGGCGACGCCGACGTCCGTCGTCCGGCGGATCGACGTCAGCGTCGGAATACAGCACGACGGTGCGCTCCGGTTACGCTACTTTCTCGATGGCGACATCGATCGCATCGCCTTGCCGGCGCGCGGCGCAGCAAGGCGCGCCGAGCGCCTCTGGCAGCACACCTGCTTCGAAGCCTTCGTTGCGCGGCGGGATGCCCGCGCTTATTGCGAGCTCAACTTCTCGCCGTCCGAGGAGTGGGCCGCGTACGGCTTCTCCGCCTATCGCGAGGGCATGTCGCCGATCTCGCTGCAGCGCGACCCGTCGATCGCCGTGAGCGTGTCCGAGGACCGGCTCGCGCTCGATGCGATCGTAGGCCCGGAAATCCTGCTCGCGCTGCCAGGGGCATCGTCCCCTCGGCTCGCGTTGTCGGCAGTGGTCGAGGAAACCGATGGCCGGCTGTCGTACTGGGCGCTGACACACCCCGCCGAACGTCCGGATTTTCATCATCGCGACGGCTTCGTGCTGCCGCTCGAGCACCCGCACGTGGCTGGCGCCTTCGAACCCGAGGCAGGGGGCGAATGATGCGCTTCGGTCTCGATCGGCTGCTCGCCGAGCCCGACCTGCGCAGGCCGCTCGCGGGCCGCCGGATCGCGCTGCTCGCCCACCCGGCTTCGGTCACCGCCGACCTGACGCACGCGCTCGATGCGATTTCCGCACTCGGCGACCTGGGGCTCACGGCAGCCTTCGGTCCTCAGCACGGGCTGCGCGGGGACAAGCAGGACAACATGGTCGAATCGCCGGAGTTCGTCGATCCCGCGCTCGGGATTCCGGTGCACAGTCTCTACGGCGAGGTGCGACGGCCGACACCGGCCATGATGGACGGGTTCGATGTGCTGCTCGTCGACCTGCAGGACCTGGGTTGCCGTATCTACACCTTCATCACGACGCTGCGTTACGTGCTCGAGGAAGCGGCACGACACGGGCGCGCGGTCTGGGTGCTCGACCGACCGAATCCCATCGGACGACCGGTCGAGGGTCTGCGGCTCCGTGATGGCTGGGAAAGCTTCGTCGGCGCGGGCCCGCTGCCGATGCGTCACGGCATGACCTTGGGCGAGCTGGGCGCATGGTTCATCGCGCGGCTCGGGCTCGATGTCGATTACCACGTGATCGAGATGGAGGGCTGGCGCCCAGACGCCGCGCCTGGGTTTGGCTGGCCACTCGGCGAGCGCACGTGGATCAACCCGAGTCCGAATGCGCCAGGGCTTGCGATGGCGCGCTGCTACCCCGGCACCGTGATGCTGGAGGGCACGACGCTCTCCGAGGGCCGCGGCACGACCCGGCCGCTCGAGGGCTTTGGCGCACCCGATCTGGAGCCCGGGGCGCTCGTGGCCGAGATGCGCAGCCTCGCTCCGGCCTGGACCGCCGGATGCGGACTGCGCACCTGTTGGTTCGAGCCGACGTTTCACAAGCACGCGGGCCGGCTCTGCGCGGGCCTGCACATTCACGCCGAGGATCCGCTCTACGACCACGCGGCGTTCCGGCCGTGGCGGCTGCAGGCGCTCGCGTTCAAGGCCCTGCGCCGGCTGCGGCCGGACTACGGCTTGTGGCGCGACTTCCACTACGAATACGAGCGCGACCGGCTGGCCATCGATCTGATCAACGGCAGCTCACTGCTGCGCGAATGGGTCGACGATTCCGCCGCCACGGTCGCCGACCTCGATGCACTGGCCGAGCCCGACGAACGCGCGTGGCTGGCCGAGCGCGATCAGTTCCTGCTGTACCGGTGAGCGACTGCGACCTCCTCGTCGTCGGTGGTGGCATCAACGGCGCGGGGATCGCGCGCGATGCGGCGGGTCGCGGACTGTCGGTCGTGTTGTGCGAGCAGCACGACCTCGCGTCGCACACGTCCTCCGCAAGCACCAAGCTCGTGCACGGCGGTCTCCGGTATCTCGAGCACTTCGACTTCGACCTGGTGCGCAAGGCGCTCAAGGAACGCGAAGTGCTGCTCGCGGCGGCACCGCACGTCATCCGGCCGCTCCTGTTTGTGCTGCCGCACGATTCACACCTGCGACCCGCGTGGCTGATCCGCGCCGGGCTTTTTCTCTATGACCACCTCGCGCGGCGCCGTCGGCTGCCCGCGTCGAAGAGCATCGACCTGCGTCATCATCCGGCGGGGGCGGCGCTCGAAGGCCGGTTCCGCCGCGGCTTCGTCTATGCGGACGCCTGGGTGGACGATTCGCGGCTGGTCGTTCTCAACGCGATCGCGGCGCGCGAGCGTGGCGCCCGCGTTCTCACCCGGACCCGCTGCACCACACTCAAGCGCGAGAGCACGCGCTGGCGTGCCACGCTTCTTGCCGAAAACGGCTCGAGCGAATCCCTGCTTGCACGCGCCGTCGTGAATGCCACGGGTCCCTGGGTCACGCGGTTCATCGACGAGATCGCCGATACACTGACCGCACGCGGCCTGCGGCTGGTCAAGGGCAGCCACATCGTGGTGCGGCGGCTGTACGACCATCCCTATGCCTACATTTTCCAGAACCCCGACCGCCGGATCGTCTTTGCGATCCCTTACGAGAATGAGTTCACGCTGATCGGGACGACCGACGTCGATTACCACGGCGACCCGGGCCAGCCGGCAATCGACGACAACGAGCGCGCCTATCTCGTGGCGATGGCGAACCGCTATTTCGCGCGCGACCTGAGCGACCGCGACGTGCTCTGGACCTACTCCGGCGTGCGTCCCTTGCTCGACGACGAGTCGGCCGACGCGGCAAGCGTGACGCGCGACTACTCGCTCGAGCTCGAATGCGATTCGCCGCCGCTGCTGTCGGTCTATGGTGGCAAGATCACGACTTACCGAAGGCTCGCCGAGGAGGCAGTCGATCGCTTAGGTGTGCTGCTCGGTCATCGCGCCCGCTCCTGGACACGCTCGGCCACTCTGCCCGGTGGCGACGTGCCGCGGGGCGATTTCCAGGCGTTCCGCACGGAGCTCGCGCGCCGGCGACCCTGGCTCGACAACGGACTGTTGCGCCGCTACTCGCGCGCGTACGGGACGTGCACAGAGCGGTTGCTGGGCACGGCGAGCTCGATGCCCGACCTCGGCGCGGAGGTGCTGCCCGGGCTGCACGTGAAGGAGGTCGAGTACCTGCGTCGCGAGGAGTGGGCCGTCACGGCAGAGGACATCCTGTTTCGTCGCAGCAAGCTCGGCCTGCATCTGCCCGCGGAGGCGCCCGACGAGCTGGCGTGTTGGCTCGCCGAACATCCCGCCGCCGCGGCGACCGCGCGGGCGTAGAGGAATGCACGGGGGACGGCGCCAGTGACGACGCACGTGCTCGCCCTGGACCAGGGCACGACCAGTTCGCGCTCGATGCTGTTCGACGCGCGGGGAGACGTCGTCGCCGTCGCGCAGCGCGAGTTCACCCAGATTTTCCCGCGCTCCGGCTGGGTCGAGCACGACGCGCAGGAGATCTGGGCGACACAGGCCGCGACGATTGCCGAGGTGCTCGCGCGTGCGCGGCTTACGGCCGCGGACGTTGCGGCAATCGGGATCACCAATCAGCGCGAGACCACCGTCCTTTGGGATAGAGCGACCGGCCGACCAGTCGCACCCGCCCTCGTCTGGCAGGATCGCCGCACCGCCGGCGCCTGTGCCGTGCTCAAGAGCGCCGGCTACGAGGCGGAGGTCACCCGTCGCACGGGCCTGGTGCTCGATCCCTATTTCTCGGCGACCAAGCTTGCGTGGCTGCTCGACAGCGACGCGAGCCTGCGCGGGCGCGCCGAGCGGGGCGAGCTCGCCTTCGGAACGATCGACAGCTGGCTCGTCTGGAATCTCACCGCTGGCGCCGCACACGTCAGCGACGTCACCAACGCGAGCCGCACGCTGCTGCTCAACATCGAGACCGGCAACTGGGATCCGTGGCTGCTCGAGCTGTTTCGCGTGCCGGCGGCGGTGCTGCCACGTGTGGTGGCGTCCTGCCTGCCGCGCGATGCATTGTCCGCGCGAATCGCCGGATGCGAGATCCCGATCGGTGGCATCGCCGGCGACCAGCAGGCGGCGCTCTTCGGCCAGGCGTGCTTCGAGCCGGGGATGGCCAAGAACACCTACGGCACCGGCTGCTTCCTGCTTATGAACACCGGGTCCAAACCCCAGTTCTCGTCGCACCGGCTGCTCACGACGGTCGCGTGGGACACGAGCGAACGCTGCTACGCGCTCGAGGGCTCGGTGTTCACCGGCGGCGCGGTCGTGCAGTGGCTCCGCGATGGGCTCGCGCTCATCAAGTCTTCCTCCGAGGTCGAATCGCTGGCCGCAAGCGTGCCCGACTCCGGCGGTGTGTGCCTCGTGCCCGCCTTTACCGGCCTCGGCAGCCCGCACTGGGACCCGTACGCCCGCGGCGCCATCCTGGGATTGTCGCGCGGCACCACCCGCGCCCACATCGCCCGCGCTGCGCTCGAGTCGATCGCGTTCCAGAGCGCGGAGCTGCTGTCCGCGATGCAGGCGGACGCACGATCACCGGTCCGCGAGCTTCGTGTCGACGGCGGCGCGGCGCGCAACGATCTCCTGCTCCAGTTCCAGGCTGACCTGCTCGGGATACCGGTGGTACGTCCGTCGAACATCGAGACCACCGCGCAGGGCGCGGCGAATCTCGCCGGTCTCTCAGCTGGCCTGTGGCGATCGACGGCCGAGCTTGCCGCGAGCTGGCGCGCCGACCGGCAGTTCGAACCCGCGATCACCCGCGATGCCGCATCCGCGCACATGGCGCGCTGGTCGCGGGCCGTGCAACGCGCGCGCGGCTGGGAACGCGAGCAGCCGTAGATACCATGGGCCGTGCCATCGCCATCGCGACCCCGTTCTTCTTCGCCCTGATTGGGCTCGAGTACGCCTGGGGCCGCCTTCGTGGCCGCAACACCTACCGCCTGAATGACGCAGTGAACAGCCTGAGTCTCGGTGTCCTGAGCCAGCTCTCGAACCTCTTCACACAGCTCCTGCGAGTCGGTCTCTATGCGTTCGTATGGGCGAAGCTCGCGATCTGGAAACTGCCGGCCGATGCCTGGTGGGCATGGGTGACGGGCATCGTCGTGTACGACTTCTGCTACTACTGGCATCACCGGGTCGGTCACGAGAGCGCGGTCTTCTGGGCGTCACACGTCGTCCATCACCAGAGCCAGGAGTTCAATCTCTCGACGGCGCTGCGGCAGACCAGCAGCGGCGCATTGCTCGGTTGGCTCTTCTACCTGCCGATGGCGGTGATCGGCTTCCCGCCGCAGGTCTTCGCGGTTGCGGCCCTGATCGACCTGCTCTATCAGTACTGGATCCACACCGAGCACGTCGGCCGGCTGGGCTGGCTCGACCGCATCCTTGCGACTCCTTCGAATCATCGCGTGCATCACGCGATCAACGACCGGTGCGTCGATCGCAACTACGGCGGAATCCTGATCGTCTGGGACCGGTTGTTCGGCAGCTTTGCGCCCGAGGGTGAGCGCTGCGTGTACGGGACACGCGCGCCACTCGATTCCTGGGATCCGATCTGGGCCAACGTCGAAATCTACGTGGACCTCGCGCGCAAGGCCTGGCGAACGCCGCGCTGGCGGGACAAGCTCAAGGTTTGGCTCAAGCCGCCGGGCTGGTGCCCGCCCGATGCGGATCCAGCGATCTGGGCTGCAGCGCGATTCGATCTGGATATCGTGCGGTGCTATGACCCGCCGACGGATCCGGCGATGCGCTGGTTCGCGACCATCGCGCTCGCGCTCTCGATCGTGGCGACGCTGCCCCTTCTGTGGTTCGCGGATCGACTCCCGATGCGGGTGGTCGTCGCGTGGGCGCTCGCGGTAACGAGCGTGTTGTGGCTCGCGGGCGCAGTGATGCAGCGCAGGCTCGGCATCTCAGCCGCAGTGGGGCTGCAGCTTGTCGCAATTGCGGCGGCGGTGCTCACCGCGCTGGTGTGAGCGGCTCGCCGAGCGGATCAGCCCTCGTCGCGGCGGCGCGGACCGGATCGCGGACGGCGGTTGCGGCCGCCGTCACCGCCATAGCCGAACACCGGGCCGCTCGACGGGAACAGGCTGCTCTCGTGGGACGCCGGTTGCCGGTCGCGGTCTGGGGCCCGGCGTTCGTATTCGTCGTTCCGCGTATTGCCGGGTTGGGTATTGCCGTTGCGGCCCTGACCCTGGTTCGGTGCGAATCCGGCGTTCCGCGGTCGCGGCGGCGCGTCGCTGCGAGTCTGCCGTGGCGCCGGCGCCGTGCCGACGGTGGCGAGCTCCACGATCACGGGATCCTGCAGGAGCTCCGCGGCAAAGGCGCGGATCTCGTCCGACACCGTCGTGGCGAAGAGCAGCGTCTGCCGCTCGGCAGGCAATGCCTCGATGAGACGGCGGATGTCGCGCTGGAAGCGGATGTCGGTCAGGCGATCAGAGGCATCGATCGCGAAAAGCTGGACGCGGCTGAGATCGATCGTGCCCTTCGCGACATGATCGAGCAGCCGTCCGGTGGTCGCGACGACGACATCGACGCCGTGCTGGAGGATCTCGACCTGGGCCGCGTAGTCGACGCCGCCCTGGATCAGCACACCGCTCAGCTGGAGTTGCTGGGCGTAGCCGCGCAAAGTGTCTTCGGCGCGCGCAGCGAGCTCCCGGGTTGGCATCAGGAAGAGCGCGCGTGGCGCGGTCCCCGCGTCCGGGACCGCGTTGTCGCGCAGGCGCTGCAGCACGGGCAACCCGTACGCGAGCGTCCGCCCCGCGCCATCCCCTGCGAGCGCCAGGAGATTTCGCCCGGCCAGGACGGTCTGAATCGTCTCCCCCTGTAGTGCCGTGGGTTCGGTGAATCCCTGTTCGGCAAGGCTGTGCACGAGCTCCGCCCCGAGACCGAGGCTCTCGAATGTCGTCTGCAAGCTTTTCTCCTGCGCGGTACGCGTATGGTCCGCGTCTCTAATCCGGGGTCCAGGACCGATTTTTGGCGGTTCGGCCGCCTAATGACAGACCGAACGGTCGCGAGCGTCCGGCCTGGTGCGGACCCCGCGTGGGCCACCGCGGGGCCGGGCGTCCCAGCCTGGCGGTCGGCAGGATCATACAGGTTTGGACGGTTTTCTGCTGTTCGGACGAGTCGCAACCCGACGAGGGCGCCGGGACCCGTCAACCCGCCGGCAGCTCGGCCACCGCCCGCCTGGCTTCGTCGATCGCTACGTGCGCATACGCCGACCACCCCGAGTCCGAGTTGGCGATGGTCACTCGCCCCACCGGCCGGCGCGCGGTCTCGATGACCGCCTCGTGCTCGTCCCAGTCGTCGACCAGCGTATTGGGACCCCAGGAGTAGCCGTGCGACCAGCGATTGACCGTGATGGCGAGCATGTCGCGCGCGGCGTCGAATCCGCCGGGCCCGAGCATCCGTGACAGGTCCGTGCGGATGGCCGTCTCGTAGTCCTCGAAACGCCGCGTGAGCAGCAGTCTGCGCGCCGCGCGCAACGCCGCCCGCGGGTCGTCGATGCCGGGGACGACGGGCACGTGCACGAGGTGCAGCACGATCGGCTCCCCCGGGTCCCGGCTACATCGATAGGCTCCCATGCTGACCGGGTAGTCGAGCTTGACCCGTGAATGGAAGCTCGAGACCCCATAGATCTCGTGCACGCCCAGGCGCTGCCATGCCCGCCAGTCGCGCACCAGCACGTTCGAGTAGACGAGCGGCATCTTGACGTTCTGCCGGAGTGCGGCCGCCTGCGCGGCCGGCAATCCGCCCAGCGCGTATGGGACCAGCATATTGAAGCAGGCGAGCACGACATGGCGTGCCCGCAGGCGGTGCAGCGACCGATCGGCGTTTGCGATGACGCCCACCTCGACCACTCCATCGCCGTTTACGACGCGGACCGCCGTGCTCATGAGGCGGATCCGCACGGGATTGCCCGGCCGGTCGAGCTCCTCGTAGCGGGCCTCAGCGAGCGCGATGTCGTCCACGCTCCGCCCCGGCATCGCCGCGGGCACGAGTTTCCGCACCAGCAGCCGCGCGATCGAAGCGTTCCCGTCGGGAAAATGATAGATGTAGGGCTCGCCCAGCTCGGCGGCGGCCTCCTCGGATGCCGGCATCGCGATGCCCGCAAATCCCGGATAGGCATACAGCCCGCAGTCCAGCGCCGGAAGCAGGTGGGCCGGCAGCCCGAAGAAGTCGCAAGTCCGGCCATCGAAATACGCGATCGCCTCGTCGGACAGGCCCCAGTCGCGACGCAGGAACTCCGCATAGGAGATCTTCGAGAGATAGCCCTCGCGTGCCGCGTCGTCGGGAAGCCTCGCCAGGTCGACGCGTTTGCTCGTGTACAGCTCGACGAGCTGGCTACGCGAGGCGGGAGAGATTGGAAAATCGCTGATGAAGGCCTCGATCGGCCGCCCATTGCGCCGATCCCGCGGAATGTCGTCGGACACCCAGTCGGTGGGGTCGCCGGTGACGAGCCGGTCGGTGCCGAATCGCTCGCGGTCAAAAAAACTGGCACGCGACAGACCGAGCCCGGGATACAGCTGCTGATCGAAGAATGTGCGGAAGCGCTCGATCTCGACGCCGAGCTCGCGCATGAGGGCATTCACCGTCGGCGAAAAATTCGTCTCCGGCGATTGCAGCGCCTCACTGCCGCCGTAGCCGATCAGCAGCCGGTCGCCGACACGGAACTCGTTGCGGCGCGCATGACCGCCAAATTCGTCGTGGTTGTCGAGGACGAGGATGCGCGTATCGGTCCCGAATCGCGCGCGGTAGTAATGTGCGGCGGCCAGGCCGCTGATCCCGGCGCCGACCACGATGCAGTCGTACTCCTCCTCTACCGGCAGTCCGCCGACTCGATAGCGTTCACCCTCGAACGGCATCGTGTGCGCGGCTTCAAACGAGCCATCGTGCTGGCCGCGTAGCCCGGTCAGTCCAGGCGGATATCCCCCACGCGGCGCATCGGAGCCGATGAGGGTCCGCGGGGCAAGACCGGCGCCGACTGTGAGCGCGATGCCGTCGAGAAAGTCGCGCCGCGTGATCCTGACCACGTCCGCTGCCCCCGGTCCCGACTCGAAGCACCGCCCCTGGTCTCGAAGCTACTTTGCCGATTGGGATCCGGAATTGCATCTGCGACGTAGTCACGACACCCGCGTCGATCAGCTGGTCAACGTCGAAGCTGGCCTTTATCTCACAGCCAATCTCGACGTTCGGTGTCCGTTTTCAACCTGTTCGACGACGATGGCAACGACATCGCGTATTTTTTACGAGTCTAGGCTGCGGGGCGAGGCCAGGCCGGTCGAGGACACTCACTTTCACCCCGTCGAGCCTCGAACCCTCCGGGCGACAGCCACCTGGCGCTTCTGAGCGCGCTGTCGATTCGATGCCCCTGCGCTGTGCGATCTGCTAACGTCCCGCCACACCTGCGCATCCACTCGGGGCGACCGGTGCGGTTGCATACAACAAGGGGAGAAACAGCATGGAATGGTTATGGGCATTGATAGTCGGCGGTATCGTGGGCTGGCTCGCAAGCATCCTCATGAAGGCGGATATGCAGATGGGCCTGATCGCCAACATCCTGGTCGGCATCGTCGGGTCGGCACTGGGATTCTGGCTGGCCGGCATGCTCGGTCTGGCCGGCGGAGGGTTGGTCGTCCGGCTGATCGTCGGTGTTGCAGGCGCGGCCCTGCTGATCTTCCTGCTGCGGGCACTGGGCCTCTTCAAGAAGGCCTGAGCAATCGGAGCCGGTGCGGATCCCTCCGTGGGCCCCGCACCGGCGTCCGCGGCTTCGCCTACTTCACCGCCACCTGCGGTTCCGGATCGAATATCCCGACCACCTGCACCGGCTCATTGCCGCGCAAGAGCTCCGCTCCCCGGACGATAACCTGGTCGCCAGCCTTCAGCTTGCCGTCGACGGCGATCCAGTCGCCATCCGCAATACCCGCCTTGACCGAGACGCGTTCAGCGCGGTCCTCGGCATTGATGCGATACACGTAGAGTCCATCGGCGCGGATGATCAGCGCATCGCGGTGCACCGCGAGCTTGCGCTGCGGCTCACCCAGCGGCAGCTCGACTTCCACGGTATTGCCGGGCGCGAGCAGCCCGTCCACGGGCGGCGCCTTTACCAGAACCTCGAAGGACTGCGAGCGCGGGTCACCGGCGGGCACGATCGTGCTCACCGCCGCCGTAAACCGCCGGCGGTCGGCGGTGACGTCGACGGCATCCCCGGGCTGGATGGCCCGCACGTGTCGCAGCGGCACGAAGAGGCGGATTTCGAGTTCGTCCGGGTTGACGAGCCGTGCGATGACGTCGCCGCGAGCCAGCTCCTCGCCGGCGCGTCGCATCCGGTCGGCCACCACGCCGTCAAACGGCGCCGTGATGCGCGATCGCGCGAGTTGATCGTCGGTCTGGGCGAGCAGCGCGCGCGCCACTTCCAGATCGGCGGCCGCGAGATCGCGATTCGCCTGGGCCTGATCGACAGTGAAACGCGACACCGCCGTGCCCGAGGCACGCAGCCGATCGAGCTCGCGGTCCAGGCTCGTCAGATTGACGCTGGCACGCTTGACCCGCGCCGCCTGCTCCGCGCGGGCCAGCGACAACTCGCGCACGTCCATGCGCGCCACGACGTCACCGGCGGACACCGCCGTGCCCGGCTCCGCGACCCATTGCAGGCGACCTGAGACCGCGGCGGCGAGATCGGCCGCAGCACGCGACTGCACCAGGCCCGTGGCATGCACCGAGGGCGCGAGCTGCCGGACCTGCGCGCGGGATACCTGCACCGATGCGGGCCGCTCCTGCTGCTGCGCGACGGCGCTCGCGGCGATCAGAACGCCCAAGCTTGCGGCAGCGTAGCGGCAGGTTCGTATCGAGTTGTTCATGGCTGGTCCGTTGATGAGGTCGCTGTGTAGGCCAGGTCGAGGTCTGACGCGGGGACGGTTTCCACCACTCGCTCTTCGCCGAGCCGCAGCAGGCTCGGCATCAATACCCAGGTGAACGCGGTTCCGACCACCATTCCGCCCGCGACCACGGCCGCGAGACCGCGATAGATCTCTGCGCCGAGCCCCGGCATGAAAATCAGCGGCAGCATGCCGAGAACCGCGGTCAGCGTGGACAGCACAATCGGCCGCGCGCGGGTCTCCAGCGCTTCGCGCACCGCGTCCCGCCGCGACATCCCGGCTCGCTCGCGCGCGCGGGTTTGATCGACCAGCAGAATCGCAGCGTTCACCACCAGTCCGAGCAGGATGATGAACCCGATCATCGTCAGCAGATCGAGGGCCTGGAAGCTGAACAGCCCGACCACCCGCAGGGCGAGTATGCCGCCGGCGATAGAGGCCGGCATGACCAGCATCACCAGCAGGCTGTCGCGCACCGAGCGAAAGAGCGCGGCCATCAGCGCGAACAGGATCACGAGAGCCAGCAGGAAATTCTGCGCCATCGCCGCGAGCGCCAGATGAAGGTCGTTGGCAGTGCCCGCGTAGGTGAGCTGCGTGCCGGGTTTCATTGCCTCGCGAATCTTTGGCTCGACGTCGTCGCGTACCCGCCCCAGCGCCTCGTCGAGCGTCATGTCGTCAGGCGGCGTGAAATTGACGCTCACCGTGCGGTGGCCGTTGATGCGCACCAGCTGCGAGGGACCGACGGTCTGGCGCGGCTCGACCAGCTCACCGACTGTCTGCACACCCGAGGTGGGGGTGACGATCGGCAATTCGGCCAGCTCCTCGGGGGAGCGCCACTCGCGCGCCTTGACGATGATGTCCATGCGCTCGTTGCCGTCGAAGTACTCGCCTGCCCAGAGTCCGCCGGTAAAGGCACGCACGCTCGAGGCGACTTCCGTGCGCGTCAGGCCGGATCGCGCGATGCGCCACTCATCGGGGATGAGCTGCAACTCGGGCTGGTTGAGCTCGAGCGACGGGAACGGCTGCGGGTACGTGTCGTGGATGGCTTTTGGAATCTCATCCACGGCAATGCGCGCTGCGTCCATCAGCGCCATCAGGTCCGCACCCTGGAAATCGAGGCGGATCTCGCGGTCGTTGCCGCCGTCCACGTTGAGCAGCGACCCGCGCTGCGAAAAGACGGGTGTATCGGGGAGTCCGGCTAACAGGTCGTCGCGCAGCAGGGAGACCATATCCTGGATATCTCGCGGATCCTTGGGATAGACGACGGCGGTGCCACCGAATCCCTCGAACGCCGAGAAGTTGTAGTACTTGATCGCCGGTTCCTTCGTACCTTCGAGATACGGCCGCAGCCGCTCGATCACAACGGGCGCGAACTCGTCGCGCGCGGTTTCCAGATTGCCGCCCGGCGGCAGACGGAAGTTGTTCCAGATCAGATCGGTCTGGGCGACCGGAAGGTAATCCACGCGCGGGGCGAGCAGTAATACGATTGTGACGCTCGCCGCCGTCAATCCGCCGATCCAGGCCCAGCGCGCCCGCGGCGCTTCGGTCAGCCGCATGGCGAACGCGGTCATAGCGGTCCACCAGTGCTGGTGCTGATCCGCAGGTATGCCGCGCGCAAGCGCCCAGCGGTTTGCCGCAGGGATCAGCGTCATCGCGACCAGCAGCGACGCCGCGTGCGACACCGACATGGTGATTGCCAGGTCTTTGAAGAGCTGCCCCTCGAGACCCTCCATGAACAAGATCGGCAGGAAAATGGCGACGCTGGTCAGCATCGAGGCGAGCAGCGCCGGCATGACCTCGGCGGTGCCCTCGAGTGTAGCCTTCATCGGCGGGTGCCCGAGCTGCACGTAGCGGAGCACGTTACCCTGCGCAATCAATGCGGCGTCGATCACGATGCCGGTCGAGAACGCGAGCCCGGCGAGCGACACGACGTTGAGCGTGCGGCCGAGAAGATGCAGCGTGATGACGGCGAAAAACAGCGACAGCGGGATCGACAGCCCGATCACCAGCAGCGCGCGCGGTCCCCGCAGGAAGTACCACAGGCCGCCGACGGCGAGCAGGATGCCGATCGCGAGACTTTCCTCGACGAACCCGATCGCGCGGCGCACGTAGACGCTTGCGTCCCAGGAGAGCTCGATCGAGAGGTTCTCCTTGGCTAGCGGGCCGGCGTTCAGTTCCTCGATGGCAATCTTCACGCCGTCGATCAACTCGACGGTGTTCGACTCCGAGGTGCGCTGCAGCGTGATGTAGTACGCGGGCACACCGCTGCGGAAGGAGAACCAGCGTGCCTTGACGTGCTCGGTGCGCACGTCGGCGACATCGCGCAGATAGAGGGGCCGGTCCTCGCTCCAGCCGACCACGAGATCGCCGAGATCGACGACCGGTTCGCGTCCGGTGACCCGTACGGTGAACTGGCGTCGGCCGACGTTGGCGAAGCCTGCCGACACGTCCCGAGCCGCGATGACCGTCTGCGCCAGCCGCTGTGGGGTGATACCCAGAGCCGCGAGGCGGTGAGGATCGAACGTGACCTGGACTTCGCGCGGCCGACCGCTTTCCAGGTTGACGCGGGATACGCCCTCGACGCGTGCGAGCCGTGGCTCGACGACCTCTTCCATCAGTTCCTGGTATTCGGCGCCAATGTCGGGAACGGTGTGCCCGGGAAGCGGCTTGACCAGCAGCGAGCCTGCATTCTCGGTCTGCCAGTTGTCGCCGCCGAACACCTGCGGCTCCTCGGCATCGGGCGGCAGCGGCGGAAGGGTATTCAGGCGCGAAACCACGTCCAGCATCACGCGGGTCATGTCGGTCCCGACCTCGAAGGTCAGCCCGACACCACCGCGGCCGCGGTTCGACTCGGAGCGCATCTCGACCATGCCCGGGAGCCCCCGCATGGACTCCTCGATCGGCTCGATGATTGCTTCCTCCAGCTCGGAGGGAGCGGCCTCACGCCATTCGGCGTTGATGAAGAGCTCGGGACGGCGCGTGTCCGGGAGCAGTTGGATCGGCAGGCGCAACAGCGCCAATACCCCGAACAGCAGCACGATCGCAGACGCGGCGGCAACCGCCGCGGGGTTCTGCGCGCAACGCTCGGAAATCTTCATGGACTCTCCCTGTCGCCCCCGCTACTGAGGTGTGCTGCCAGATGCTTTGATGCACCGGCCGGGCGATTCGATTAGTTTGGCAGGGGCCCGTTACAGGGGACCGCCCGTTGCGCCGGGATGTTGGGACGGCGCGATGAAATGCTCCAACATCCCTGTATCCACCCGGGAACCCGGCTCAGAGCCGACCTCGCCGCCGCAACTCCCACGCCGTCCAGGCACCGATCACGCCGGCGCCGGTGACGATGACGTCCTAGCCGCGCTTGGGGCCGGGCCGCTCGCGCGTGGGCTCTTGCTTCGCCTGGTCAAGCCGGCCGACCAGCAAGCCGGGCCTCGTCCAGCCAGTGGCGCTTGCCGTTGTTCGCACGCGCGTACTCCTCCCGGCTCAGGATGTTCTCCTCGAGCCGCATTTCGGTCCGGGCGTACTTCTCCAGGAACTCGTCGATCCGCGCCTGCGATGACTTCACCTCGTCGCGGATGTAATTGATGTCGATGTTGACGCACAGAGCGGCCACGAGGCCGAACTCACGACGGTAGATCGGGATCGTCGTGCACTTGAACCGCCGCGCGCCGATGTCGAGCTCGTAGTTAAGCTTGTCCTGGTTCAGGAGCTTGCGCTTCTTGAGATCGATCACGAGGCTGGTGGTCCCCAGCTCGAGCACCCGCCCCGTCACTTCACCGCCCTCGATCGCACAGATCGACTTCGCCGGATTGGCAAGGTTGTGCAGCAACACCTCGATCCCCATGTCAGGGAAGGTCCGGCCAATGAGGCGCACGATACGCTTGTAGTTTTCGAGAAACTCGTTGTGGTCCTCGACCATCCGCGCACCACCGTACGCGGCATACAGCCGCTCGTATTCGGCAAGCGCGTCGCGCTCGAGCCGATGCCGCACCTCGTTCTGCTCACCGATGAAGATGAGCTGTCGTGCGGCGATCGCGTCTGAATGCTGCAGAAAATGAGTTACGCCCCTTCGAAAGTCCGCGAGGTCAAACTGCGGAAAGTTGTCCTTGTCGATCTCGAAGGGGTAGAAATCGTAGTCCTCGAGATTGCGGCCGCGAGCGCGCTGGCGCTCACGATAGCGGCCGACGAGAAACCCTCCGGCAAAGACGATCGCCGAGCCGAGGAGCCCCGCTACTATGTTCTCGATGATCGGGCCGAGCAGGTCATTCATCGGCAGCAGCTCCCTTTAATAATGTGAAGACGCCCGCCGTGGCGCCTGACATGATCTGGCGCCGCGTGCGGGCAATGCGCAAACGGTCGGACTCAGCCAGGTGGCTCCGCGGGCAGAGATGCGGGCGCTTGCTCGCACGCATAGTCGAGCAGCTCGCCGAATACGGTGTCGGCCGGCGCATCCATCCACTGCAGGTTGTTCTCGTAGAACTTGGCCTTCTGCACGGCCTTGCCCTGCAGGTCGGCCTCCGGGAAGGCCTCGATCTCCTTGTAGGCCACCTTGCGGCCCGAGCAATCGACCCGATACGTGCTCTGCGAGGACAGATAGGTCTTGTTCTTCTTCGCAGCCGCTTGCGGTGCGGCGAAATTCTGCTTGGCCCGCAGCTCCACCATGGTTCCGCTGATGGTCAGCGAAGCCGGGTCGACCAAGGCTTCCTGCGTATCCGTCTTCGCGACAGAGACCCATTCCTGGGCAAGGCCGATTCCCGGCGCGAGTGCCAATGCCGCGAGCGCGGCAGCGTGCGAAAAGTCGATTCGATGCTTCATCGGTTCTCCTTGCGCATCCATTTTCGCTCAGCTCGTAAGTGTACGCTGCCGCGCCTCGGATCAGCATCGACGATGATGATGCGGTCGAGGGGTTTCCTGCTGCCCTTATCGGCATTGCGGGCTCCGCTGGGGAGGCGACATGATGCGTGGGCTCGTCAATGCGGTGCGCCGGCGAACAAGGGGCGTGGCGTGATCTTGAGAAAACATGAGAACCGTGTCCGCGCTCGCGTGGCACTGAGCGTTCTCGCCGTGGGCAGTGCATCCTGCATTGCAGCGACGGCGCTCGCTGCTGCCGTCGAAGTCTTCTCGCCTCAGGGCATGGTCAAGGACGTCCGCCAGGTCGCGGTGCGTTTCTCCGAGCCGATGGTTGCCTTTGGCGACCCACGCCTGCCAGAGCCCTTTGCCATCGACTGCGAGGCACGCGGTCGTGGCAGGTGGGCGGATACACGCAACTGGATCTATGACTTCGAGAGCGGCCTCCCCGCCGGTCTGGAATGCCGCTTCACGCTGCGCGAAGGATTGAGATCGGTCGCTGGCAACCTCCTAACCGGACGCCGGCAATACTCCTTCGATACCGGTGGCCCGTCGATCCGCATGTCGTTGCCGACGGATGGCGACACCTCGATTGACGCGGACCAGGTATTCGTGCTCGCACTCGACGCTTCCGCCACGCCAGCCTCGATCGCGAAACACGCGGCCTGCGCGATCGAGAACGTGGGCGAGCGCATTCCGGTCAAGGTGCTCGAAGGCGCAGCCCGTGACGAAGTGCTCGCGCAACGCCGCCGCCTGGGTTACCGGTACCTGCAGCTCCTTGGCGATGCCTCGGGCCGATCGGGCGGGGGAAATGCGCGTGAGCAGATGGAGCGCCTCGAGTCCGGGCTCTCCGTGCTGCGCTGCCGGCGCTCGCTGCCGTCGAACACGAAGGTCAACCTGATCTGGGGCCGTGGCATAGCAACAGCGAGCGGCCGGGCGACACGCGCGGACCAGGTGCTGGACTTCCGCACGCGGCCCGACTTCACCGTGCGGATGGAATGCGAGCGGGTAAACGCAAATGCGCCCTGCCTGCCAATGCGGCCCGTGCGAATCGCGTTCTCGGCGCCCGTCCCGCGCGAACTCGCACATCGCATCAAGGTCACCGACGCGTCCGGCCGGTCCTATGCGCCGGCGAAAGACGCGGAGAGCGCGCCGCTGGTGGAGGGGCTTCGCTTCGACGGGCCATTCCCCGAGCGTGGCCGCCTCACGATCGCGCTTGGCGAGGCGCTCAGGGACGACTCCGGCCGCGCAGCCGAAAATGCAGATCGCTTTCCGCTCGAAGTGCCCTTCGACGAGTACCCGCCGCTCGTCAAGTTCTCGGGAACCTTCGGCATCCTCGAGACCGCGACCGGAGGCGTGCTACCCGTCACCGTGCGGAATGTCGAGCCGCAGATCGTGGGACGCAGAGCGGCCCTGCTGCTCGAGAAGGGCGTACCTGGTCAGACGCTGCGAATCGGACAGGATCGCGACATCGTGAGCTGGCTCAAGCGTGTCGACGCGACGATAGCGCAGCGCGGCGACTGGCAGCCCGCGGTTGGGGATGAGCCTCCGAGCTGGCACGAGCTCACCGGATCGGAATCGGTCTTCACCGAATCCGATCAGACCAGCGACCTCAAGTTGCCCGTGTCCGCAAACGGCCAGACATTCGAGGTGATCGGCATACCTCTTCGCGAGCCCGGCTTCTATATCGTCGAGCTCGCGAGCCCACGGCTCGGACAGGCGCTCCTTGGCGAGAACCGACCGCGTTACGTGACGAGCTCCGCGCTCGTCACGAACATGGCGGTGCATTTCAAGTGGGGCCGTGAATCGTCCCGCGTCTGGGTGACCGCGCTCGATACCGGCCGGCCCGTGCGTGCGGCGCAGCTCCGCATCAGCGGTTATTGCACCGGTCGGACACTCTGGGAAGGCAACACGAACGAGGATGGGCTAGCGGAGGTGTCGAGCACCTTTGGCGCGCCGCACGGAAGCGGCGGCTGCAATCAATGGTCGCCGGAACCGCTCATGGTCAGCGCCCGGCTCGACGGCGACATGAGCTTTGCGCTTTCGAGCTGGCAGAACGGGATCAGCCCGTCCGAATTCAACGCCCGCTTCGGCTGGCAAGGCGAGCGCGGGACATATCTCGCGCACACCGTCTTCGACCGCACGCTGCTGCGCGCGGGCGAAACGGTGTCGATGAAGCATTTCTTCCGGCAGCATGTCCCGGCCGGACTGCAGATTCCGCCGACGCACCAGCGGGAGCCGGAGCATCCGCCGCAGGCGCTCATCCCGCATGAAGTCGTGCTGACACATTCCGGAAGCGGACAGACCTACCGCCTGGCCGTCACCTTCGACGCCGCGGGAATCGCGGAGACCCGCTGGGCCATCCCGCAGGATGCGCGATTGGGCGTGTACCAGGTCGCGCTGGTCCGCGACGAGAAGGACGGGACCTCCGCCCTTCAATCCGGTGACTTTCGGGTCGAGCAGTACCGCGTACCGACGATGCGTGCCGTGATTCAGCCGCCGAGCCGCCCACTGGTGCGGCCCGGCGACGTGACGCTCGACCTGTTCGTGAGCTATCTCTCCGGCGGCGGCGCTTCGCGCGCGCCCGTGCGACTGCGCACCATGCTGGAGCCGCGCACGCCGGGCTTCAGGGATTATCCGGACTTCACCTTCGCCGGCGAGGATGTCAGGGAAGGAATCTCGACTCCTGATCAACGCGATGACGATGAGTGGTGGTACGCGTCGCGGTTTGGGCACGACCGCCCGGACGGCAGCGACACGGCGACGCCTGCGCAGGTCCAGCCGCTCGTGCTCGATGAGCAGGGTGCGGTGCGCGCCACGGTCAAATTGCCCGCCGTCGACCAGCCTCGCACTCTCGTCGCCGAGCTCGAGTACGACGACGCAAACGGTGAGCGGCTGACGACAGCGACGCGCGTGCCGCTCTGGCCAGCCGCATTGAGCCTTGGGATCCGCACCGATGGCTGGGTCGCGACGCAGGACGACCTGCGATTCAAGGTGGTCGCGGTCGACAGCGCCGGCAAGCCGATCGCGAGCCGCAGGATCGCCGTCGACGTGTTCAAGCGCGATACCTATTCGTACCGTACCCGGCTGATCGGCGGTTTCTACGCTTACGAGAGCAAGGTCGAGGTGAAGCGACTGCCGGTCTCCTGCGAGGGCCGCAGCAACGCTCAAGGTCTCCTGAGCTGCCGGATCGAGCCCGCGGTGTCGGGGGAAATCGTGCTGCGCGCCCGTGCGAAGGACGACGCCGGCAACGTCGCCGCGACGAGCACCACCGCGTGGGTGGCCGGCGGCGATGACTGGTGGTTCGCACCTGGCAATGCCGACCGGATGGACCTGCTGCCCGAGCAGAAGGAATACGAGCCCGGCGAAAGAGCCCGCTTCCAGGTACGTAGCCCCTTCCGCAGCGCCACCGCACTGGTCACGATCGAGCGCGAGGGTGTGCTCGAGAGCTTCGTCACGCGCCTCTCGGGGCGCAAACCGGTCATCGAAGTCCCGATCGGCGACAGCTATGCGCCGAACGTGTACGTGTCGGTGCTCGCGGTGCGCGGCCGAGTGGCCGGTTGGCGCGCCTGGCTTGCGGATCTCGTGCGCAGGCTCGGGCTCCCGTGGCGCTTCGAGGGCGGCGCGGCCACGGCACTGGCCGATCTCAGCAAGCCCGCTTTCCGGCTCGGCGTCGCGCAGATCCGCGTCGGCTGGTCCGCGCAGCGACTTCAGGTCAGGGTCACGCCGACGAGCGAGACCTATCGTGTGCGGGACAAGGCGATCGTGGACGTGCAGGTGCGCGGTCCGAACGGCCGGCCTCTGCCGGCGGGTGCCGAGCTCGCGTTCGCCGCGGTGGACGAAGGCCTGCTCGAGTTGCGGCCGAACGATTCCTGGGCGCTGCTCGATGCGATGATGAACGAGCGGCCGATCGAGGTGTGGACCTCGACCGCGCAGATGCAGGTCGTGGGAAAGCGTCACTACGGCCGCAAGGCAGTCCCGACCGGCGGCGGCGGCGGGCACGCCGGCGCACGCGAGCTGTTCGACACACTGCTGCTGTGGCGCGGCCGCGTGAAGGTCGATTCCGCCGGGCGCGCGCGCATCGAGGTGCCGCTCAACGATTCGCTCACCAGTTTTCGGCTCGTCGCGGTGGCGAGCGCCGGCGATGAGTACTTCGGGACCGGCCACGCAACCATCCGCACGACGCAGGAGCTCATCCTCCACTCGGGCCTGACCCCGCTCGTCCGTGAGGGTGACCGCTACACGGCGGCGTTTACGGTGCGCAACGCATCGAAGCGCCGCATGACCGTGCGCGCTACTGCAAAGCTCGCCTCGAAACCTGCCTCGGAGCCGACTTCCACAACAACTGCCGCGAAGCCGCAGAAAAAAAATGGCTCCGTGCCAATCTTTAAGGCATTGACGGTCGAGATCCCCGCGGGTGGCGCACGCGATGTGGCCTGGCCGGTGACGGCGCCGGCCGGTGTCGACTCGCTTGCGTGGACCGTGGAAGCCGTCGAGATCGACGGCGCCGCACGTGACGCGCTGCGCACATCGCAGCGCGTCAGCGCGCCGCACCCGGTGCGCATCTATCAGGCGACCCTGACTCAGCTCGATGGCCCGTACTCACAACCCATTGAGCGGCCGGCCGCAGCGGTACCGGGACGCGGCGGCATCAACGTCGCGCTTCGGCCGAGCCTGCTCGGGTCGCTGCAGGGCGTGCGGGAGTACATGTCCTTCTATCCGTACGGCTGTCTCGAGCAGCGTATCTCGCGAGCGGTCGCATTGCGCAACGAGCCGACCTGGAACGCGGAGATGGCACGCCTGCCTCTGTATCTCGACACCGACGGACTACTGCGCTACTTCCCCGTGGAGACGCACGCCGGCAGCGACGTGCTGACTGCCTATGTGCTCGCTATCGCAGACGAGGCGGGCTACTCGATTCCCGATGACGCACGGGCACAAATGGTCGAAGGACTCAGGGGCTTCGTCGCGGGGCGACTGCATCGCGACTCGGTGTGGCCGGCGGCCGACTTCTCGATCCGCAAGCTTGCCGCGATCGATGCCTTGTCTCGCTATGGCGGCGCCGAGCCCTCGATGCTGACCAGCATCGCGCTCGAGCCCGCTCTCTGGCCCACCTCGGCGATCCTCGACTGGCTCGCCCTGCTGGAGCGGGAGTCCGATGTGCCCCGCCGCGCGGCGCGCATGGACGAAGCGCGGCAGATCCTGCGCTCGAGACTCAATTTCCAGGGCACGCAGATGGGCTTTTCGACCGAGCGCAACGATGCGCTCTGGTGGCTCATGTTGTCCGGCGATGTCAACGCCGCGCGTGCCGTGCTGGTGCTGCTGGACGCACCTGGTTGGCAGGACGACCTCCCGCGCATGATGCGCGGCCTGCTCGGTCGTCAACGGCGCGGACACTGGGACACGACGACCGCCAACGCCTGGGGCGTGGTCGCGACGGGCAAGTTCAGCGCCGCGTTCGAGAAAACCGCGGTCTCCGGTCGCACGGTCGCCGTCATCGGCGAATTAACGCGCGAGGTCGCGTGGCCCGCGGATGATGCCGCGGCCTCGATCAGTTTCCCGTGGCCCGCGGTCGCCGCGAGTCTCACGCTCGCGCACGAGGGCGAAGGTCGTCCATGGGCCTTCGTCGAAAGCCGCGCCGCCCTGCCGCTCATGGCGCCCTTGTTCACCGGTTACGCCATCCGACGAACGATCACGCCGATCGAGCAAGCCTCCAGGGACGGCTGGACGCGCGGCGACGTCGTGCGCGTGCGGCTCGAGATCGATGCGCAGTCCGACATGGGATGGGTGGTGGTCGAGGACCCCGTGCCGGCCGGTGCGAGCATCCTCGGCGGCGGTCTCGGCCGCGACTCGGCGCTCCTTACCGGCGGTGAGCGCCGCGAAGGCTGGGTCGAGCCCGCCTACGAGGAACGCCGCTTCGATGCATTCCGTGCCTACTACAGCTACGTGCCGAAGGGATCGTTTCTCGTCGAATACACGCTGCGGCTCAACAACGCCGGCAGCTTCGTGCTGCCGACAACTCGGGTCGAGGCGATGTATGCGCCCGAGATGTTCGGCGAGCTGCCAAACGAGGCGTTAAAGGTTCGCGTCGCGCGATGACTGCGATGGCCAGACTGCTCGCAATCGCTTCGCTCGCGCTCGCGGCGAGCGCCGTCGCGTCGCCATCCACGCCGGCGTTCGACGACGTACGCGAGGAGTGGCGCTCTTCCTACGGCGTGCTCCTCGACCGCGACGGTGTCGTGCTCGAAGCCAACCGGCTCGACTTCGACGGCCTCCGCGACCACTGGGTCACACTCGAAGACGTCTCGCCAGCGTTGCAATCCGCGATCGTCAGCATCGAGGACCAGCGCTTCTACCAGCACGGCGGCGTCGACTGGCGCGCGCTCGCGGCCGCCGCATGGCAGATGCTGCGCGGCGGCGGGCGCCGCGGCGCGAGCACGATCACAATGCAGCTCGCGGGGCTGGTCGAAACCGCAAGCACATACCCCGCCGGTCGTCGCGGGCTCGGCGCCAAGTGGGCGCAGATGAGAGCCGCCTGGCGGATCGAGCATCGCTGGTCCAAGCCGCAGATTCTCGAGGCGTATCTAAACCGCGTCAGCGTACGCGGCGAGCTGCAGGGCATCGCCGCAGCGTCGTGGTCGATCTATGGCAAGGCGCCGTCCGGGCTCACCGCCGCCGAGTCCTGGCTGCTCGCCAGCCTGATCGCCGCACCAAATGCCGTGCCCGGGCGCGCCGCGACCCGCGCCTGCGCCTTGGCTTCCCGGCGGGCCGCGGAAGTCGGCTGCGACGAACTCGAGGCGCTGGCGCGCAACACGCTCACCCGGCCGCAGTCGCTATTGCCCTCGCCGTCGCTCGCGCCGCAGCTCGCGCGACGGCTGCTGCGGGAGCCGGGCCAGCGCGTAGTGACCACCTTGTCCGCGCCTATCCAGCGCCGCGCGCGCGACGTGCTTGCGCGTCAGCTCGGCGGTCTCGACGGGCGCAACGTGCGCGACGGGGCGGCGCTCGTGGTCGACAACGCGAGCGGTGAGGTGCTCGCGTACGTCGGCTCGGCCGGGCAGCACTCCTCCGCATCCGCCGTCGACGGCGTGCGCGCATTGCGTCAGGCGGGCTCGACTCTGAAACCGTTCCTTTACGGGCTCGCCTTCGAGCGACGCTACCTGACGCCGGCGTCGCTGCTCGAGGACTCGCCCGTCAACCTGGAAACCACCACCGGTCTCTACATCCCGCAGAACTACGACCGCCGCTACCTCGGTCCAGTGAGCGCGCGGACCGCGCTCGCAGGCTCGCTCAACATACCCGCGGTGCGCACCTTGATCCTGGTCGGGGTCGAGAACTTCCGCGATCGTCTCGGCCAGCTGGGTTACGACGACCTCAATCGCGATGCCGAGTATTACGGCTACTCGCTCGCACTCGGTTCCGCCGAGGTCAGTCTCCTGCAGCAGGCGAACGCGTATCGAGTCCTTGCGAACGGTGGACTCAGGACACCGCTCAGCTTTGTACCCGCACGCACCCGGCGCGAGACCGCGCAGCGCGTGATGCCCGAGACGGTGGCGTTTCTGATCTCGGACGTCCTGAGCGATCCCGCCGCGCGCGCTTCGACCTTCGGGCTCGCGAGCCCGCTCGCGACGCGTGGCTGGACGGCGGTCAAGACCGGGACGAGCAAGGACATGCGCGACAACTGGTGCATCGGCTACTCGGATCGCTACACGGTTGCGGTCTGGGTCGGAAACTTCGAGGGCGATTCGATGCTCGATGTTTCGGGTGTCACCGGGGCCGCGCCCGCATGGGCCGAGATCATGCAATGGCTGCACGAGGATCGACCCTCACACGCGCCGCGTGCGCCGGCGGGCGTCGTCACGGAGTCGATCGAGTTCGTTCCGGCGGTCGAACCCGCCCGGCGCGGGTGGTTCCTCGCTGGCACGGAGCTTTCTCGCGTCGAAGTGCTTGGCCTCGGGCCGGCGACCGCGCGCATCTCGAGCCCGGCGAACGGGACCACCATCGCGCTCGATCCCGACATCCCGGCGGCGAACCAGCTCGTGATCGTCGAGGGACGCGGCGCGGATGCCTCGCTCGGGCTGTACGTCGACGGACGTCGTCTCGGAAGCGCGGAACACCCGCGGCGATGGCGGCCGGTGCCCGGCGACCATCGCGTCGAACTACGCACGGTGGACGGCCGCGTGCGCGATTCGGCAGGGTTTACCGTCCGCGGGCTCTGACTTGCCAACGCGCCTGCGACGGCGCCGACTGAATCCCGGCTCCAACCCATCTTTGGCACCACCTCGCCGGGAACCTGTCCGATGCATCGTTCAATCTACGCCTTGCTGGCACTACTGCTGCCCGCCGTCGCTATGTCCGAGGTCAAACAGGGTGCGCCGGACGGTGCGCTCATCGAGCATCGCTTTCGGATCGCCGCGCCGCCCACAGCCGCATGGCAGGCCCTGCTGCACCCCGAGCGCTGGTGGCCGGCGGATCACACCTGGTCCGGTGAACCCGGCAACCTGAGCCTCGAGCCCGACGCCGGCGGCTGCTTCTGCGAGCGCTGGAGCGGCAACAGCGCGGAGCACGCGCGTGTCGTGATGGTGAAGTCCGGCGAGCTGCTGCGGCTGCGCGGCTCGCTCGGACCGCTGCAGGAGATGGCGGTCACCGGAGTCCTGACGGTCAACCTCGCGGCGAAGGATGGGGGCACCGAGGCGGTGGTCACCTATCGGCTGAGCGGCGATCCTTCGCACAAGCTCGATGGCTTCATCGCGGTGGTCGATCAGGTGATCGGGTTGCAGTTCGGCAATTTCGCGAAAGCCGTCCGCTGACGAGGGCGTATCGCCCGAGTCAGCTGTCGCGGCTGCCGAGGAATCGTGCAGCGGCCGCGCGCGCCGCCGGAAACTCATCCAGCAGCAGGTGCCCGCCGCCTGGGACGATCTCCATGCGCGCATCGGGCAGCAGGCTCGCCCACTCTCGAGCCAGGGCTGCGGCGACGATGCGGTCGCGCTCGCCCCACAGCACGAGCGTGGGCACCGCGAGCCGCGGCAGGCGTCGGCGCAGCTTGCGGTCTGCAGCAGGCAGTCCCTGCATGACGCGTCCCGTCGCGGCCGCCTCCCGCGCCAGCAGCGCCGCGAGGCGCGCATCCGGCTGCGCCGGCCAGAATGGTGCGATGAACGCCGGATCGGAGACGAAGCGGGCAGGCAGGTCGGCCGGGGGCACGGCGACGAAATCGAGATTCGGATGCTCGGGAGCCAGCAGCCCTGCGGGCGAAACCAGTACGAGACGCGCGACGCGGCCGGGCTGAGTCAAGACGAGCTGCGCCGCGAGCAAGCCGCCGAGCGACGCGCCGACGAGGTGAAAACGCTGCAAGCCAAGCAGCTCGAGGAGCCGCGCGTAGTGCACGACGAGGTCGTCGATCGAGGATACGTCCGGATCGTCGGCGGATTCGCCGTAGCCGGGGTGATACGGCAGGATGACGCGGAACTGGTGCAGCCAGTCGCGCGCCCATTCGAAGCCGTGCCAGCTGCCACCGCCATGAAGATACAGCACCGGCGGCCCCTGCCCCGCGCTGTAGACGACCGTGCGCACGCCGTCGACGACGTATTCGTTGCGTCGGAAACCTTCCGTGCTGTACGGACACGCCACACCTGTCATCGATGTGCCGCTCAGACTGGCATCGGCCGGCCGAGCACCAGCGTGCTCAGGTAGGAGGCCGTGGGGGATGTATCGGGGTTCTCGACGCCCTGGCGGAACCGGATGCGGTCGCGCTCGCGCTGCACCGGGTCCTTCTCGCTGAGCCGGCGCTTGAAGCTCGTCGCAATCGGAGAGACCACCTCGCGAAAAACGCGCCGCCGTTCATCGGCGTAGAAATCGAGCGCCTCATCACCGGCCCGTCCGTGGATGACTGCGTCGAGCACCTTCACGAGCGCGTCTGCATCGATGATGCCACTCGTCAGACCCATGCCGCCGCAGGGGTTGCAGACATGCGCGGCATCGCCGGCGAGCAGCACCCGACCCACACGGAAGCGCGGCGCGCAGCGCTCGTGCACACGGTATGGCGCGGCGGCGACGATGCGGTAGGGTGCGGGCGCCGGCAGCAGCCGCGCGTAGTGTTGCGGGATGCGCTCGTACACCTGCTCCTCGGCGAGTGTCGAGTCCTCGCCAAAGGTCACGCGCCAGAGATTCTCTCGACCCAATCGCGCGACCACTCCCCACTCCTCCGGGTCGGAGATCATGTTGGCCGGGCTGTAGCCGTGCGCCTCGAAGTCGTATTCGACGTTGGTGGCGACGAAGCGTTCCGGCCAGGTGTGGCCCTCGAAAGGCAGTTCGAGCAGCTGCCGCACGGTGCTGTGCGAGCCATCGGCGCCGACCACCCAGTCGCTGCGCAACGTAACCGGCCCTTCGGGTGTATCCACGCCAAGACTTACGCCCGCGCCGTCCTGCTCGAGCGACCTGACCTTGTGGCGCCAGAGGAGCCGCGCGTTCGGCAGCGTGAGCAGATGGCGCATCACGAGATCGGCGAGCACGTGCTGCCCGAGGTGCAGGTTGCGTGCGTAGGGGCTGTCGGGCGGCACGCTACCCGTGGAGTCCGCCTCGATGACCTCGCCGGTGGCCGGATAGCGCATCGCGAAGCGGGTGCTCGCGTAGCCGATCGCCTGCGCTTCCTCGAGCAGTCCCAGGCGGTCCAGGATCTCGAGCGTCGTTGGGAAGTAGATCGCGGCGCGCGGCGAGCTGGCGATCGTTGCATCCGCTTCGAGCAGTCGCACTTCGACGCCCTTGCGCGCGAGGCCATAGGCCGTGATGAAGCCCACGGGGCCCGCGCCGACTACGATCACTTGCGCGCGATGTGTGGCGTCCGTCATCGGCGCTCCTGCGCCGCGATTTCCCGGCCTAGTGCCCTGTCTCGAGGATCTTGCGCGCCGCCGCAATGAGCTGGTCGGCGTTCTTCTCGTCCTCGATCTTTACCGTGCGCGGCGGAACCTCGATTCCCCGAATACAGGCCGGCCGCGCCGCAAGTTGCGCCACCCACCGTGACAGGTTGCGGAAGCGGTCGATGGGCACTCCCGACCAGTCGTGGCCGCGGACCCACGCCCAGTTCGCGATGTCGGCGATCGAGTAAGCGCCAGCGAGGTACTCGTGATCGGCCAGGCGGCCATCGAGCACGGCAAAGAGCCGCCGCACCTCGCCGTGATAGCGGTCGATCGCCGACTGCAGCTTTTCCGGGAAGTAGCGATAGAACACGTTCGCCTGCCCCATCATCGGACCGATCCCCGCCATCTGGAACATCAGCCACTGGATGACGAGCGAGCGGCCCTTCGGGTCGCGAGGCATGAGCCGCCCGGTCTTCTCCGCGAGATAGATGAGGATGGCGCCGGACTCGAACACGGCGAAATCGTCCTCGTCGCGGTCGACGATCGCTGGAACACGACCGTTCGGGTTGATACGCAGAAACTCCGGCGTCTTCTGATCGAGGCGGCCGAGGTCCAGGTGATGGACGGTGTACGGCAGCCCAAGTTCCTCGAGCGCGATCGAGATCTTGTGGCCATTGGGTGTCGCGGCCGTGTACAGGTCGATCATTTGGTAATCCTACAGCACTGGGGAGAATCGCTCCGGGTCACCCGGGAAAACTCGCGGCCATTTTTCAGGCGGATTTGCGCCAGACGAGGAGCTGGTTGTTGGCCGGCATCGCGCGATTCGCCGCGAGCTGCAGACCCACGGCAGCGGCGAGCGCATCGATCGCCTCGAAGTCGCGGATTCCACTCGCGGCATCGTGCCGCCGCAGGTACGCGTCGAACTCCGCATTACTCGCGGAGGTGTAGTTCCCCTCGAACCGGAACGGCCCGTAGACCGCGAGGCGGCCGCGCGGCGCGAGTGTCCGACCGACGCCGCGGAAGAACGCTTCCACCTCGGGCCAGGCCATGATGTGCAGCGTGTTCGCGCTGTAAACGGCGTCGGCGGATTCGATCGGCCAGTCGTTCGAGTTGACGTCGAGCTCGATCGGCACCCGCAGGTTAGACGGGCCCTCGCGCCGTACCCGCTCGCGGAGCGCGTCCAGCCATTCGCCACGGTCCGTCGGCAGCCACTCGAGGTGCGGCAGGTGTCGCGCGAAATGAACCGCGTGCTGACCGGTGCCAGCACCGATCTCGAGCACGAGCCCCGGTGCCGTGAGGAGATTCCTCAGGATCGCCAGGATCGGCCCTTTGTTGCGCTCGCCGGCCTCCGAGCGCGGCAACGCGGTCTGATCGCTCATCGTCGCCTGCCTCAGCTTCGCCACTGGCGGCTTCGGACGTTGCGGAGCTGCCACGGCTGGTTGACGTCGAGATCCTCGTCAAAGAGCTCACCGCGGCCCTGCAGCGGCGTCCAGGTCGTGAATTCCCCGACCAGGCGGCCGAGGTACGGCGTGGCGGTGGACAGGCAGTCCTCGAAGTCGAGCTCGTCGGGTTCGACGATGCCGCGTCTCGGGTTGCTGATCGCCCAGACGACTGCGGCCACTGCGCCCGCGGCGACCGGGACGCTCGTGGCGTTGGCGTAGGACACGTGCCGCCGTGCGTCCTCGATCGATAGCTGCGAGCCGTACCAGTAGGCGTTGCGCGAATGGCCGGCGAGCAGGACCCCGAGCTCGTCCATGCCGGTTACGATGTCGGCGCCGAGCCGGCGCTGACGCTGCTGCGGCTGCCAACCCCGGCCTTCCAGCTCGAGCACCGACAGCATCGCATCGTCGCACGGGTGATAGACGAACATCACCGTCGGCCGGTACGTCAGATGGCCGCCGTTGCGCAGCGACAGCAGATCGCCGATCGAGAATACCTCGTCGTGCGACATCATGAGACCCTGGAACCCGCCGCCCGCCGGTGTCCAGCTCCGCGCGAACGTCGCGGCGCCGGGCCGGTTCATGAACAGCGTGCCCGAGTCGCGCTGATGGATCCGCGTGCCCCTCGGGCGCTGCCTCTCCGCCGTGCCGAAGGAGATCTCCGAGGGCTGCATGGCCTCGTCCATGAATCCGTCGATCGACCAGGTGTTGACGAACTCGCCAGGGCGTTTCGGGCGGTCGCTCACCTGCGTGTCGCGCTCCGAGATCTGGATCAGGGTCACCCCGAGATCGCGCGCGAGCGTCGCCCAGTCCTCGCGGCTGGCCGGCCGGCTCGAGCCCTTGCGCAGCGTGCGATCGAGCTCGAGCAGCGCGCGCTTGACAAAGTGCGACACGAGCCCCGGGTTGGCGCCGTGATCGACCACGGCGGTCGGCGAGTCGCGGCCGAGCTCCGCGGCGAGCTGCAGTGCGCGCCGTCGCGTGGTGAAGTTGCTGCGCTGGCGCAGGTCGAGCATCGGGTTGTCGAACACCCCCGGCCAAGGCTCGATCGAGGTGTCGACATAGAGCGCTTCTCTTTCAGCCGCGTAGGTCAGCAGGTCGAGGCTCGACACATCGACCGACAGGTTGAGCAGCAGGTCGCCGCGTCGCAGGTGACGAGCGAGGATCCTGCGAAAGCTGCGCGGCTTCAGGTGCGCATAGAAGAACTGCGCACCGTGCTCCTGCGAGACCCCGCGACCCACCTCGTCGGCGGCCAGCACGATCAGACCGTCGGCCGCAAGGGTCAGGTGCCGGCGAAGCAGCGGCAGGATGGCCTGACCGATGCTGCCGCAGCCGACCATCACGACGCGTCCGCCGAACTCGATCGGCGTCGTCACCGGCACGACCCCGCCGCGAGCAGCGCCGCGACTTCGTTGAACTGCATCCGTCGCGCTTCGTCCAGTAACGCGTCCCGATCCGCGCGTAGCGGGAGCTCCGACCCCGATCGGCCGCTACGCGCCATCGCCCGCCCGCACGCGATGACGAGGTCGGCCCATGGCAACCGTTCCTCGCTCGTGTACTGATCGAGCGCGTCCGCGTAACGCTCCGCCCGGCCCCAGTCGCCGGACTTCAGGCTCACCTCGACGGCGTGTCGGTAGAACTCGAGATAGTTGTGACTCACGCAGCCCTCGGCGAGCCAGCGCTCACCCTCGTCGAGCAGCACGCGGCTGCGGGCCGGGTCGTCGATCGCAAGCGCCAGCGCCGCGAGCGCCCACGGCCCGCAATAGGTGCGCGCGCCCTCGCGCGCGATTGCGACGCCAGCGACGAGAGACTCGTGCACGAGCGCGTGCTCGCCCAGGCCCCGCGCCGCGAGCCCGCGCAGGACCAGGGCCTCGGCTTCGAAGCGCCGTGCGCCGATCTCGCGGGCGAGCGCGACGCCGCGCTCGCCCGCGTCGAGCGCCTGCCGGTAGTTCGCGCGGTAGATCTCGACCATGGCGCGCAGCGACTGTGAAAGGAGCTGCGTGCGCAGGTCGCCGGCCTGCGCGGCCGCCGCTTCGCTCCGCCCGCTGACCTCGAGCGCGGAGTCGAAGTTACCGAGATAGGCTTCCGTCGTGGCCACCATCGGCAGGTAACTCAACCGCAGGCCCGCAAGGCCGTGCTCCTCGCAGAGCGACACGCAGCGGCTGAACTCGGCATGCGCGGCGTACATCCGGCCGCGCTGGTAGTGGGCATCGCCGAGACCGCCGAGCGCGCGCGCAATGTCCTCGGGAACCGCCGCCTGCTGGGCATACTCGAGCGCGCGGCCGTGCGCGCTCAGGCATGCATCCAGCTCCCCGCGCGGAAAGTGCAGGTTGCCGCGCAGCGTCCACAGTTGCGCCATCAGTCGCGGATCGTTCTCGGCCGCCGCGGACTGCTCGGCGTGTTCGAGCGCGCCGAGTGCTTCATCGTAACGGTCTACGATGCGCAGGCTCGCCGCCAGACCGAGCCAGCCGCGTGCCCGCTCGCCGGTCGACGATGCAAGGTCGACGCTCTCGCGGAACGCCGCGATTGCATCGTCGGTGCGACCGCGCGTCAGGCAGATCCCGCCTATCCTGGCGAACGCCGCACAGAGATCGGGCGCCGCGCGCGCTAGCTCGCGTGCGCGCTGGGCATGGGCGAGCGCCCGATCGAGTCGGGACGCACGCTCCTCCTCGATCGCTGCGCGCAGGTACGCCGCGGGGGCCGAGGGATCCTCGGCCGCGGCGAGGTGATCGGCCTCGAGCCCCGGAGAGCGCCCCTGGAACCAGGCCGCCGAGCGACGATGGAGCTCACGCCGCGTCGAGCGCAGCAGAGACTCGTACACGGCGTCGCGGATCAGCGAGTGCGAGAACCGGCACTCGTCTCCCTCGGTGGCGAGGAGCCCGGCGTGCTCGAGCCCGCCCGTCCCGTAGCCCGGCTCCGCGAGCACATGCCGCAGGGCGCCGAGCGAAAACCGCGAGCCAAGCACCGCGGCGGCGTGCAGACCACGCTGCAGCTCCGCGGGGAGGCGGCCGATCCGGGCCAGCAGGAGACCGCGGACCGATCCAGGCAGGGTCGTCTGACCGGTCTGCGCAGCCCGGAGGAGCTGGTCGAGAAAAAGCGGGTGGCCGGCGGCCTTCTCCAGGCACTCCTCCAGCACCTTTGCAGGCAGACTCCCGTAACGCGCGGCGAGATCGCGCGCTTCGTCATCGGCGAGCGGCGCGAGGTCGAGCGTGCTCACCGGGCAACCGCGGGCGCGGGCGCGCCAGCCCGGTCCTGTCGGATCGCCTTCGACGCGGGTCGACAGCGCGAGCAGCACGGGCAGGCTCGCAACGGCGGCCGCAAGGTCTGCGAGCTGCGCGACTTCCGCGGCATCGGCCCAGTGCATATCCTCGATGACGATCAGGAGAGGCGCGCGCCGTGCCGCCGCCTCGATGAGCCGGAGCAGCACGCGGGCGCGGCCGCGTTCGCGGCTCGCCGCATCCATAGCGGACAGCGGTGACGCAGCGCCCTCCGCCGGGAGGAGTCCGGTCAGATCGCGCGCAAGCAGCTCGTCATCGGCGGCGAGCGTTCCACCCGCGACGGCCCGATCGATCGCCGCATTGCGTGAGGCTTCGGCGGCCTCGGGCGCTACGCCCAGCAGGCATGCAGCAAGCGCCGGTCCCGGGCGCTCGCTCGCCGGCTGCCCGAAGTCGAGCACCTGAACGGTGTAGACCAGCGCATCGCGCGCGCGTGTCGCAACGGTGAGCGCGTCGATCAACGACGACTTACCGATGCCCGGATCGCCGCGCAGGATCACCGCGCGACCCCGCGCGGTAGCGGAGACGCGCTCGACCAGGGTCAGGAGCATGGCGAGCTCGGCACGCCGGCCGGTGAAGAACCGGCCCCGTGGGCCCGCCTCGGTTGCAGGTAACGCGACGACGCGATGCGCGCCGACCGGCGCGTCAGCCAGCGCAGTCACCGCGAAGCGCGCGGAAATCTGCGAGGCGACGTCCGCCGCAGCTGCGACATCCCCCGCAGCTGCCGCTCGCGCGAGCTCGCGCGCCTGCGCCACGGGTCGCCCCGAGAGGGGAAACGGCGACGCGCCGGAGGCAGGCAGCACCTGGCCCTGGGCGACGCCGACCGCGAGGCGCTGACACCCCGTCGGCCGTGATTCACCGTCTGCGGCGAGCTCCATTGCCGCGCGGATCGCATGTTCGACTTCATTGCCCGCCACGGTGCCGAGGCCGAACGCGGCGAGTGTCTCGCCCTCGGTCGGCCGGTCGACCTGGCCGCCGTGGCGCTCGACCGCCGACGCGACGCGCGTGTACGCGGCGGCGAGCGCGCCGCGCGCCGCTTCGGGATCGTCGGCGCCGCCCCCCATACCGCCGATGCGTGCGACGAGTATCACTGCCTCGTGCAGTGTCGCGCCCGCGTCCGGATCGGACCCGCCAGGTCGGGCCCTCACGGTTCGATCCGGGGTCGCAAACGCGCCCGCAGGCGTCTCAGCCGCCGCATCGATGTCTGCATCGTCGGCTGGCGCCGCGCGTCGCCGTCGCAGGAGCTCCCGGTGGAGGGACTCGGTGGCCGCTTCCGGCGCCACGTCGAGATCGCGCCGTAGTGCCTCGCGACAGGCGCGGTACTGGCGCAGCGCGTCGGTGTAGCGACCCTGGCGCGCCAGCGCCTCCATCAAGTCGCGTTGTGCGCGCTCGTTCGACGGCTCGGTGGCCACGAGCCGCTCGAGCGCCGCGATCGCGCCTGGGTCATCGCCGACTGCTGTGCATTGAGCCGCCATCCGTTCCGCCGCACCGA
>Ga0207706_10000577_pt1 | contig 39086 bp, 27 predicted proteins | sample KBSC53metaG_FD_184318 | JGI IMG/M metagenome (GOLD analysis project Ga0207706, IMG submission 184318) | Corn rhizosphere microbial communities from Kellogg Biological Station, Michigan, USA - KBS C5-3 metaG (SPAdes) (version 2) | ecosystem: Host-associated > Plants > Roots > Rhizosphere > Soil ... | reverse complement strand
ACCTATGTTCTTCGTGAAGTGTGCGTAGCATCTCCTTCCTGTCAATCTTCAGAACGGTTCACGGCGTAGTTGCTGTAGCGCAATCGCCAAGGTTGTGCAGCCGGGATGTCCGCGCTGCCGGAAAACCTTCTACACCGTCAGCCAGTTATCGACCACATTAGCGATGATGTTCTGCCGCCGCTGCTGAATCGGCTTTCAGGTGCGAAGACAAGGGACTAGTTTTGTAGTTCGGCCAACCGAGGCGCTCGAATCACACGAAGTTTGTGATGACCGCTCACGCACGCCGGCAGGAGCCTTGCGTCGTTCCTTCAACCCACCCAACCAAAGGATCGTCCTATGAGCCCCGATCACTTCTCGCCGGACAACGTGATGGTGGTCAGCTTCGGCGAAGACCCGGAGAACGACGCGAACGCCTACCAGGCGCTCACCGACCTCGAGCAACTCGATTCGCAGGGCCAGATCAAGATCGCCGGCGCCGCCGTCGTCACGCGCGACGCCGACGGTCGCGTCGACGTCAAGAGCGAGGTCGGGAACGACAGCTACGTCGGCAGCGCCAGCGGCGGCATCATCGGCCTGCTCGTCGGAATCATCGGCGGGCCGGTCGGGATGCTGCTCGGCGGCACGTACGGAGCGCTCGTCGGATCGCTGCTCGACATCGACGACATCGCGACGACCGACTCCGTCCTGGGCGAGATCTCGAACCAGGTCCGGCCGACACGCACCGCGGTTCTGGCGCACGTCACCGAGCAGAGCCCGGAGGTGATCGACGCCGCGATGGCGCGCCTGGACGGCCACGTGATGCGCCGGCCGGTCGTCGACGTCGAGCAGGAGATCGCCGCCGCGCAGGAGGCGCAGCGGAAGGCCGAGCGCGAGGCGACGAAGGCGCGGCTCGAGCAGGGCAAGGAAGACGCCCACGCGAAGGTTCGACTGGGCGAGAAACTGCAGATGCACGCCCGCCCACACCAGCCACGCGAGGACGCCGCTCAGCCGAAGACGGCCGGTCTGCAGCACCGCGAATCCCTTGCCGACAACCGCCATGTTGCCTTTGTCGAAGTAGTGGAAGGCGGGCGGCACACGCTTTCCGGAGAGGCGACGGTGAATCAGTTTCCCAGCATAGCGCCCCTGCTGAATCGCCACTTGCGCCACGCCGGGCAGAGGCTTGCCGCTCTCCAGAAACAGCGCCGTGTCGCCGACGACGAAGATCTCCGGATGTCCGGGTACTGTGCAGTCGCTCTGCACCTTGACCCGTCCGGCGCGATCGGTCTCCACTGCCAGCCACTTGCCCGCCGGTGACGGCGCCACGCCGGCCGACCAGATCACGGTCTTGCTGGCGATCCGCTCCCCCGCCGCGACGACGCCGTTCTCGTCGATCTGGTCAACGCCCTGCCCCAACCGCACTTCGACACCGAGGCTCTCGAGTCGCTGCCTCGCGACCGCTGAGAGCGGCTCGGCAAACGTCCCCAACACCCGATTGGCCATGTCGATCAGCACGATACGAACCGATCGCAGATCGATTCGTTTGAATTCCGAGCGGAGTGTGGTCCTGACCATCACCGCGAGCGCCGCCGACAGCTCGACGCCAGTGGGTCCCGCGCCCACCATAATGAACGTCAGCAGATCACGATGGGCGTGCGGATCTTCTTCGGCCTCCGCCTGCTCGAACATCTGCAGGATCCGATTACGAATGCCGACTGCATCCGCCAGGCTTTTCAATCCCGGCGCGAACCGTTCGAATTCGTTGTGCCCGAAGTAACTGTGGCGTGCACCTGTCGCGAGAATCAGATAGTCGTACGGTACGTGCACGTCCGCACGATCGGCGGAGCTGGACACGAGATAGCGCTGGTCCTTGTTCACAGCGGTGACCTCACCCAGAATCACCGTCGCATTCCGCTGGTGCCGGAACATCGCGCGCAGCGGGGAGCCGATCTGACCCGGCGTGAGCACCGACGTCGCCACCTGGTAGAGCAGCGGCTGAAACACGTGATGATTGGTGCGGTCGATCAGCAGCACATCCGCCGGAGCGCGGCGGAGGGCCTTGGCCGCTGCTACGCCGGCAAACCCTCCGCCGACGATTACGACGCGGGGGCGGTGTTCGGACATTGCTATGTTCCTTCCTTACGAAGCCTTCGCAATTGGGCCACGGGCGCGACCAAAAACATTGGTCCGTTACTCATCGTTTCGATGCAGTCGTCATTTTGAGGAATCGTGACCAGTCCGCCGATCGAGACCGACAATGTCAACCGTGCCACGACGGTCGCGGACGGTGACAACGACAGGCATCATCCAGTTGGCATTTCCTGTACCGATCGTCCTAATGGACGCGACGGCGTAGCGGGACCCGGAAGCGTCGGACGGTCCCCACGCCGTGTCAGGGATGGCAAGACGCGGAACGGTGACGTCGAGCTCCTCGCCGACGGCTCGTTCACCACCGGTGGCGTTGTCGAGCGCTGCCCAGCGGACCTTGTATGAGAGATCGGGCTGGACAATTCGCAGGCGCGTTGCGGCGTTGTCGAACGTCAGCTCACGTCCTGTTGCTGTACTCCCGACGTTGAAGCTATCGAGTGGATTGGCCTGGGTGATCCAGTACGTCACCACTTTGTCGCGGCGCTTGATGATCACGTCGGTGAGATATCTCGCCGCGGCGGGATCCGAGAGCTCACCGGTCTCGACGATCGCTTTGATCATCTGATCGGTGAAACGTGACGCGATGCGGGCCGCCCAGAACGCGTCGGCCGCATCCATCTGGTCGAACGCCGGCTGGGGGTACTCAGTCTTCCATCTGGCCGGGTCGAAGAAGTCAGCCTCGATGTTGCCGAGCGATGGACTGTCGGGATACTTCACGCTCATCCAGTCGCGCCGCCACAGGCCGAACGAGAAGAGCCCCTTGGCGATCTTGTCGCCTTCAATCAAGTACTCGTTGCCACCACGGGGCTGCTGTGCTGACGTGCTGCCGCTGCCGAGATTCGATCCGAAGTCCTGCAGGTAGTGCCGGATGTAGTGGCGGCCGTTCTCGTCGACGTAGGTATCGATGCTGTTGATCGATCGCGCATCGTCGTGATTCAACCAGGCGGCAAACACGCGCATCCCGCGCAGTTCGCGGCGCCGCTCGTGGGGATAGATGTCGTTGGGGTCGTCCGGCCGGGTGCCGGTGTATCGGTACTCGCCGACAACCTTCCCGGGTACGTACCGGCTCGCCAGCGCGCGAATCACGCCATTCGAGGTTCGCGGCGTGTTCTTGAGCCATTTGCGGACATCGTCCATGTCAATCGACCGCTTCTCGCCTGTGTCAGTTCGAATCGTGGCGCCCGGCGCGATATCCAGGTTCGACAGGTCGAACGTCACGATGAAATCCTCCGGCACGTGATAGCCGATGGCATGAAAGATCTTGGTGGAAATGATCTCGACCGACGAGGGGAGCTCCGGGAACTTCGCAGGGTCGAGCTTGATCAGGTAGGTGTCGCCGCGCGCGTCTTTCACCGTGAACTTCGGCGTGATGCCGGAGTCGGGCCGGCCGGTGATGTGCCAGATCCCCGGCGCCGGACCATCGACCTCGTTGGGGCCGCGAACGATTTCGTCTATCGTCATGTCGTGCTGACCAAGACGGTTGGTGAACCAGCTCGAATCAGGCACCTCGCCGAGCGTGTTGACATTGAGCGACGGGCCGTGTGACTTCACCGTCTCGCCGAAAGTCTCGTTGACGAACTCATAGCTCTTCGAGAGGTCGAACTCGGCAACAGGTGGAATGTTGCGCATGTCGTCCTCGCGCCAGATCGGATCGTCGGGATAGAAATGCAGGCTCGACCGCTGTCCAGCGTTTTTCTCCCACGACTCGGGCTGTTGCGCCTCGATCTGCGTCGACGTCAGCGCCCACACACCGATCGCGATGATCGAACATGCCAACGCCAGGACGCGGGTCCGGGAACGGTTGATGCTCTCAAAAGACATGTTCGAACCTCAGAAGCGGGATGAAGCCCTCGCGGCTGAACGCCAGGTCCAGACGCGCGACGAAGGCGCTGTTGCTGTGAACCCGGACCCCGACGCCGTACGAGACGTCGAGATTGCGGAGTGAGAGGTCCCGCCGCTCTGCGGCCACCGTGCCGGCGTCGACGAACACCGCGCCATCGAGCGCCCACCACGCCTCCCATCGGTACTCGCCGGTGAGGAGCAGGCTGTTGCGATCCTGGAAGCGGAACTCGCGAAAACCACGAAGCGCCTGAGCGCCGCCAAGCGTGGGCTGAAAATAAAATGGCACCTCCTGCCCCGAGCGCGCGTCCGTGAAGTTGGCGCGGGCATGAAGCGCGATCGTGCGATAGCGATCCGGGATAGGCACGTACTGCTGAAGGTCGATGGCGACGCGATGGAAGCTGAATGCGTCGAGATCCTGATCGCGATAGTCGGAGAATTGCACCCCGTATCGCCCCCCACCGTGTGGATGCAGCGGGTTGTCGAGCCAGTCGAGGGCGACTGATGCATCACCGCGCAGAAAATCGGGCTGCTGCTGGTAGCCGGGAATCGTCGCCGGATTGAAAACTTCTTCCGTCGAAGGAAAGCGGCTGTCCGTGCCGGTACCGATCGTTGGATTGAGATACGAGAAGCCGCCCGCGACCTCGAGCAGGTCGGCGATCTTCCATCGCGCCGCCGCGCCAGCTTCCGTGCTTCTCAGCAGATAGTTCGTCCGGTTCTCCTCCAGGCTGTCCTGACCGAACCCGAAGAAGTCTTCCTGAGGATACTCGTAGCGTTGCGCGCGCAGGGACACGTCAACCGGGGCGCCTGCGACATGGTAGAAGTTGACCGCCACAGCGGCTCGCCAGTATGAACGCGTGCTGTATGCGGCGAGGGCATCGAGCTCCACACGATTCGCGCGGTCCGGGTCGGCGGCCGGGCGAACCGAACCGAGATCGTGCGTGTACCTGGTGCCGAACCCCGTCCCGGCGCCGGCCGGAAAGCCGCCGCTCGCGAGTTGAAGGCCGTGCCAGGTCTGGAAGATGAATGGCAGGGCGCCGTTTTCCTGGTCGTATCGATACAACGCGCGTTCGACCCTGCCGCGCTGGGGTGGTGTCGTTTCAGTGGCCTTCTTGTCACGCTCGGCGACGAGCAGCGCGGCTCGTGAATCCGAAGGGTTCTGGCTCTGATCTTGAGCGGCGATCGGGGCGACCACTGCCGACAGCAGCAGAAAAGCGATCCAAAGGCGAGTGACCGACATCGACTGCCTCCTCACATGCCCGCACGATTCACTACCGAGGTGTACGTCCAATGGCTTTGTCCATTTCGGCGGCCGCCTGCACGTAGTCCAGCCGCGATTGCAGCAAGAGTGCCTTTGCTTCGAGCTCCTGGGCGAGCGAGGCCGCAGCCAGCGAGCGCAGCGCCGCGCCCCGCGTCAACTGCTCGGACGTTACGCGACGAGATTCCCCTCGCAGTGTCACGAGCTCCTGGGACACGGCCACCATCTGGCGCGTGCGTTCGAGCTTGTTGAACGCCGTCGACACGCGCAGTTCGACTTCGTCTCGCAGCCGCGCCAGGTTTTCCTTCGCCTGCGCGAGCTGGGCCCGCCGTGCCGACACAGTCGCGCGTCTCTTGCCGCCATCGAACAATTCGTACGTGAGGTGAATGCCCACCGTCGCGAAGTTGCCTGCTAGAAATGGCACGTTGTCCTGGAAGCTGTATCGCGCGAATGCCTCCACGTCGGGCACCCAGTCGTATTGCGCCAGCCGCACTGCGGCCTCCGCCTTGTCGACCATTGCGCGTGCTTCCGCGATCTCGGGATGCGACTCGAGCGCGACCGTAATACATGCCTCACGTTCGCAGCCGTCTGGTGCATCGGTCACCGCTGGATCGAGCGCCACCGCGTTTCCCAGTGGCAAACCGATCGCATCGTTGAACTGCATGTGGAGATCGGAGAGCTGGAGATCGTTGCTCAGGAGTTCTTGTTTCGCCTGGAGCGACTGTGCCCGGCTCTCGATAAGATCGGTGTCGAGCGCGCCGCCATACTTGACCAGTTGCACGCGCTCGCTCTGCAGGTTGTCGGACGCCTCCACCTTGGCGAGGATGGCGCTGCGCTGCGCCTCGGCGATCAGGATCCGGTAATAGAGCTTGTGAACGTCGAGCGCGATGTCGTTCTCAGTCTTACGAGCCTTTCCACGAGAACCATCGAGCGCGGCACGCGCGATATCATTGGCCGCGTTGATCTTCAACAACTGGGTGAGCGGCTGGACGACCCCGATTCCGTTGCTGGCAAACGTCAGCCCTCCTTGATTGATGACGAGAGACTGCGGCGGGATGAGATTGCTGCCTACTGTGCCGAACCCGCCGGCAGGAATTTCGATGAGTTGCGTATCGGACACGTGCGCCAGGTTGGTGTCGTTGCGCACGGACGGAAAATACGCGCCTCTCGCCGCCTCCTTGACGTGCTCGTGCTCCTCGACCTCGAGTCCAGCGAGCCTCACGACGTGGTTGCGCTGCAGCGCCATGTCCACCGCCTCGCGCAACGTAATCAGTCGCGGCGAGGGCGCACCTGCCGTCTGGCCCGATGCATGTGGGCTCACCAGTAACAGGCCCGCGAGTGTGAGGATGATGCCTGCTCTCATGGTCAATCCCTTCGAGTCATGCGGAAGCACGGCTGCGCGGCGCGAACGCACCGTATCCGATCGCTGACCTGCGCAACAACGCGATCACCACCAGCGTGCCGACACAGACCCAGACAATGAGGTGAAACGCATCGATGAACGTCAGCGTGTAGGCTTCCAGACGAATCTTGCCGTCGACGATGGCCGCGGCGCGATCGGCGGCGACGCCACTCGACTTCGCCGTCAGACCGGCGGTCACACTTCTCAACAGGTGCTCGGTGACCCAGTCACCAACTTGCACGTGCAGTCCCAGCAGATGCGAGTGGAGCTTCTCGCGTTCGGCAATGAAACGGATCATCACGGCCACGCCCACCTGCCCGCCGAACAGGCGTACGGTATGGAAGAACGCAGAGAATGTCAGAGTCCGAAACGGACTTTGCAGCCCGCCAGAGGTGAAGGCCTGCAGGATGATCGTCGCGACCAGGCCGACGAACGCGAGTGACTGGCCGACCGCCATCAGCAGTTCCGACCGGAAGTAGTTTTCGGCAGACCAGACGCCCGTGTACTGGGCGTTCATCACGCATGCCGCCCCAATCGCGGCGAATCCCATGCCCATCACCAGGCGCGAGTCGACGCCCTTGTTCAACAGATGAGCCGCGAAGAACGCGAGCACCAACTCCGGCACGGCGGTCCACAACACCGCAGGGGCAAGCTGACCCGCGTCGAGACCGCGCACGGAGAGCGACTGCGGGATGACGATGATGGTCGCGAGCAGCACAAAGCGAAACGCCATGAGTGCCACTCCGAGGAGGACGGTGTTCCATTGACCGAGGTACGGCACGTCGACGAACGGATTCGGCCGACGCAGACGGTGAACGATCGCACATAGCACCAGGAAGGTGCCTGCCGTGACGAGACCGTTGAACACACCCGAACGCCACCAGTCCAGCCGCTGCCCCTGGTCGAGAGCCGCAAACAACAGCGCGGCCCCGGCGCTGGCGAAGAAGAATCCGACGAAGCTCGGCGCACCCGTCGACGACTGCGCTTTGGGAGACGCAGGAATGCCGTAGTAGACGCACGCCATCATCGCGGGTGTGATGACTGTCGACATCCAGAACATCCACTCCCACGAAAGACGATCACGACAGAAGCCGTAGAGAGCCGGCGCGAAATTGACCGCACCCTCGACACTCGTGGCGTAGAGAGCGAGCGTGAGCGCCAGATACCGAAGCGGGATGTTGCGCAGCGCAAAGGTCAACGTCAGCGGATAGAACGTGCCCGAGCTCAGACCAGCCAGTGCTAACAGCGCGATCAACAGACTGTAGTTGTGCGCGAGCGGCAGAACGGCCGAAACAGCCGTGAACACGGCCGCGCTCACCAGCAGAATCCGGCGAGCTCCGACCAAGGCACCCAGGTAGACGGTGAACGGCCCGATGAACATCAGCGCCACGTTGAACGCGCTTCCGATCCAGGCACCTTGATCGAAGTCGATGCCGACGTTGCCCTTGAGATCGGCGAGGCCGAGGCTGAGCAACCGTCCCGCCAGCGTCACGATCCCCGCGCCGAGGACGACGCCGAGGATCCCGAGCAACGGAGTGTGAGACAAATCGGCGGGTAGAGCGGCGGCGAGAGCAGACACACCATCCCGGCGGTCAGGCCGAGCGATTGGCGTTGTCGTGGCGGTCATCGCGGCTCCCCTACTTTCGCGTTCGGACAGTCACCACCGCGGACAGGCCCGGGCGCAACCGAGCTTTCTCAGTTCCGTCATCGAGGGCGATCTTCACCGGGACCCGCTGCACGACCTTTGTGAAATTGCCGGTGGCGTTGTCCGGAGGCAGGAGCGCGAACTGGGATCCACTGGCGGGAGCAATGTCGAGCACTTTTCCGTGAATGACCTCGCCAGGAAATATGTCGATGCGAATGTCCACGGGATCCCCGACTCGGATGTTGGTCAGTTGCGTCTCGCGGAAGTTCGCCTGCACCCACCGCGTGTCTGCGACGAACGGAATCACTTGCGTCCCAGGTGACACCAGTTGTCCTGGCCTCACCTGTCGCTCGCCGACCGTGCCGTCGGCCGGAGCCACGATATGCGTGTAGCCCAGGTTGATCTCGGCGGCGTCGAGTCCTGCCTGCCTCGCGAGCAGGTCGGCGCGGAGCTGTAGCTCCTGCGACTCCAGCACCGTCTTCGTGCGACGTTCGGTCTCGACCGCCAGCTCGTTGCTGCGGAGCAGGGTGCGCGCCTGCGTCAGGTCGGCATCACGGCTGCTGGCCTGCGCAGTGAGCCGCTGCTCATCGGCCACCGCCGCCTCCACCTTCTGTTGCGTCGTCGATGCGGCCGTGAAGAGCGCTTCCTGCCGGCTGCGCTCTGCGCGGGTTCGGGTGACATCCGCCTCGACGGCCTGTTTCCCGGCGACGGCGGCAGCAATCTGGGCGTTGGCCTGGTCGATTCCCGCCTCCGCTCGTTCGATGCGCGCATCCTGAAGCTCGCGTTGGCGCCGGTTGTTCTCGAGCGCCGCTTTCGCCGCTTCGACGGCAGCCCTTGCTTGCGCGACCTGCGCCTGATAGTCGTCGTCCACCAACCGAACCAGCTCGTCGCCCTTGTGCACCGCCTGGTAGTCGCTCACGGTGACGTCGCGGACGAGACCCGCCACCTTCGTGCTCAGCGGCGTGAGATCGCCGCGCACGAAGGCATCATTGGTGATCTGCTCGACTTGCGCGCCCTCCCACGCATTCCAGTTGCGGGTCATGGTGAGCACGAGGCCCGCTGCCAGCAGCAGCACCAACAACGGTGTTCCGTACTTCTGTGATTGGACTTTCAGCCACCCTACGGTCTTCGCCCTGATATGGACAAGGCGATCTGGCGCAGGAACCATCAGGTCTTCGGCCATATCAGCCGCTCATCTCAAGGTCGGTGCCACCTCGGTACAACGCGGCAATCGCGCAATGTGGGAGGTAATGACGGCGGGGCGCGACAAAGGATGTCGCTTACGTGTGTCCTCGCGTTACACAGCGGGAAGCATCGTGTGTATGCGCAGACACTCGATTACTGCCGGGATCTCTTCAACGCTGGCCTGCGCGTCAGGGCCGCGTCAGCGGGCGTCGAGGACAACGAACGTCGAGTTTTATCTCAGCGGTGGTCACTCACGCGATCGATGCCTGATTGGCGTCGGACGAACCAATACCTACGTCTGATGGACGGCCGGTGTCGAATCGGCCATTCTTCGCCTCAAGAGGGCGTATGAAACAGCAGGTTGAAGTCCTTGACCGGACCGCTCCCTTGATGCGATGGCCTGAAGGCTCCTTCGAGACGTCACACACCCGATACATGGCGAAGGAGGTAGCGATGGCGGCTTCCACGGCACTCGAATCGGTGGCGGATATCGAATCGTTCCTCATCGAGTACTACGCCGCGTGGGGCGAAACGGATGAGGACCGCATCATGTCCTACTACGCCGACAATGTGACGGTTCAGATTCCGGGCAGCCTCATGCAGGGGAAATCGGCCGTTCGCGAGCAGTTCGTTCGGCCCTTCATTACTGGTTTCCCGGGAAATCGCCACTTCGTGAAGAACATCGTTTTCGGACGACACGTGGCGGTCGTTGAATTTACGTTCAAGGCTGAACACAAGGGTCCATTCGCTGGCACCGCCGCAACCGATGCTCGCATCGAGCTGCCGGGCTGCGGGGTATACGGGTACGACCCAGCGAGCCGGCAGATCACTTCGGCCCACATCTACTTCGATGTGGGGACATTACTGAAGCAGATCATCGATCAGCGCGACTCGCGCTCGAGGACTGAAGAAGCCGCAACTGTTCCGGCTGCCACGGTCGCAGGGCCTGTGGAACACCTCGACCTTGCCACCGTGATCGCGGTATCGCAGACCGTCTCGGGCGAAATGGTTCTCGAACGGCTACTCGACGCGCTGATGCGTACCGCCGTCGAGCATGCAGGCGCGGAACGCGCGCTCTTGATACTCTCGCGAGAGGCCGGGCAGCGGATCGCAGCGGAAGCCATAACCAGCCACGGCACGGTGATGGTTCACCTGTGCGACGAGCCGGTTCTCGGATCGCTGCTGCCGGAAACGGTCTTCCGCCACGTTCTGCACAGTCGCGAGAGCGTGATTCTGGACGATGCGGCCGTTTTCAATCCTTTTTCAACCGATTCGTATATCGCTCAGCGGCACGCCCGTTCAGTGTTCTGCCTGCCGCTCACGAACCAAGCGAAACTCATCGGGGCCCTGTATCTCGAGAACAACCTTGGTCCTCGCGTCTTCGCACCGGCACGCACTGCGGTGCTGAAGCTGCTCGCCTCGCAGGCCGCGATCTCGCTCGAGAGCAGCAGGTTGTACCGCGATCTTGCGGAACGCGAATGGCGAATCCGGCGCCTGGTCGACGCGAACATCGTCGGAATCTGTTTGTGGGATCTCGGGGGACAGATTCTCGAGGCGAACGACGCGTTCCTCTCTACGGTGGGATACGACCGTGAGGATCTCATCGCCGGTTCCGTGCGCTGGACCGATCTGACGCCGGCCGAGTGGCGTGCGCAGGACGAACGCGCGGTGGCTGAACTGCGCTCAACCGGCAGGTTTCAGCCGTGCGAGAAGGAGTATTTTCGCAAAGACGGCAGCCGCGTGCCCGTCCTCATTGGCGGCGCCCTGTTCGAAGAAACCGGCAACGAGGGTGTCGCGTTCGTGCTCGACTTGAGCGAACAGAAGCGGGCCGAGGCTGAGATCCGGGCTCTGAAGGATCGACTCTACAAAGAGAACCTGGTGCTGCGGGACGAAGTGGACCGGAGCTCGATGTTCGAGGAAATCGTCGGCACGTCGAAGGAGCTGAACGCTGTGCTGTCCCGGCTGTCGAAAGTCGCCCCCACCGACTCCACCGTTCTCATTGCGGGTGAGACAGGCACGGGCAAAGAACTCATCGCGCGCGCGATCCACCGGCGGTCGGCGCGGAGCGCCGGGCCGTTCGTGAGCGTGAACTGTGCGGCCGTCCCGCGCGACTTGATCGCGTCGGAGCTCTTCGGCCACGAGAAAGGGGCGTTCACCGGTGCGACGCAGCGGCGCCTCGGTCGCTTCGAGCTGGCGCATAGCGGGACCATCTTCCTCGATGAGGTCGGCGAGCTGCCGATGGAGACCCAGGTCGCACTGCTTCGCGTCCTGCAGGAGCGCGAGTTCGAGCGTGTCGGAGGGAGCGCATCAGTTCGCGTGAACGTGCGCGTCATCGCCGCTACGAACCGCGACCTCCAGGCGGCGATTGAGGCGGGCACGTTCCGCAGCGATCTCTTCTATCGGCTGAACGTGTTTCCCATTGAAGTGCCGGCGCTGCGCGAGCGCGCCGACGACATCCCGCTGCTGGTCGAGTACTTCATCGATCGCTACGCGCGGAAGGCGGGCAAGACGATCCGGCGGGTCGACAAGCGGACGCTCGATCACCTGCGGTCGTATCCGTGGCCGGGCAATGTGCGGGAGCTGCAAAACGTAATCGAGCGGTCGGTGATCGTGTGCGACGGTGACGAATTCACGATCGACGAGAGCTGGCTGTCCGCCAGGCCCGCGGTTGAAAGTGCACCCCTGTTGTCCGGCTCGCTCGCCTCTCCCGAGAAGGCGATCATCGAGGATGCGCTGCGGGCGAGTGACGGGCGTGTTTTCGGACCAGCGGGAGCGGCGGCACGGCTGGGCATTCCGCGCTCGACGCTCGAATCGAAGATCCGTGCGTTGAGGATCAACAAGAACAGTTTTCGGGCGCGACCGGTGAGGGCCTAGTCAGTCTTGTGTTGTCCAGCATTTCACCAATGGCGAGATCTCGTCGGTAAGTGATCCATGCAAGCTACTGAGATTCAGGAACTTACGATGGCCCAGCGATTGCGTGCTTTGTCCGCGGCTGGGATCGATGCTGAAAATCCAGCGCACGGCAAACGGCGACGTCGTCTTCACCGTGAGCGGTCGCCTCGTAGCCGACAACGCAATCGAACTGTCCGCTGTGCTCGCCGCGGAATCGACGGGCGGGGCCCTCGTGCTGGATCTCAAGGACCTGGTCCTCGTAGACAGAGACACGGTCCGCTTTCTGCGGGCGTGCGAAGGGAACGGCATCACGCTGCGCAACTGTCCGCCGTACATCCGGGCCTGGATTACGCGTGACGGAGATCAGCCACTGTAAATCGGAATGACGATTGAGGTTTCCCAATGAACGCCCTACATGCAGCACGCCCTGGTGACAGCCAACGTCACGCGGTTTGGACGCCGAGCATATCCGAGGGTTTGACAGGGTGCCGATCGATCTCCCCGATCGACGATGCCCCTGAGACCGAGGTCCCCATAGGCACATCGCATATGTGGCGTGAAGTGATCAGACGCGCGACGCGAGTGGCAGCGACCGAGGCGACGACGTGCCTTCAAGGCGAGTCTGGCACCGGCAAGGAAGTCATTGCACGGTTCATCCACCGGCGGTCGCCGCGCCGGCACGGCCCGTTCATCGCCATCAATTGCGCGGCCTTGCCCGAGCAGCTCCTCGAGTCCGAGCTGTTCGGATTCGAGCGCGGGGCATTCACGGGCGCGCAACAGCCGAAGCCGGGCCAGATTGAATTGGCTGCTGGCGGCGTGCTGTTCCTTGACGAAGTCACCGAGATGACACCGGCGGCGCAGGCGAAGTTCCTACGCGTGCTCCAGGAACGGGAGTTCCTGCGGCTCGGCGGCACGCGCCCGGTCCGCCTCAACGTCCGCGTCATCGCCGCGACCAACCGGAATCTGCACGAGGCGGTAGAGCGTGGACAATTCCGGGCCGACCTCTATTACCGTCTGAACGTCTTCGACATTCGGATTCCGCCCTTGCGCGAGCGGCGCGACGACATTCCGCCGCTCTCGGCCACCTTCCTCCGCGAGTTTGCTGGTGCCACCACGGAATTGACGCCCGCGGCGATCGAGTCGTTATGCCGCTACGACTGGCCGGGCAATGTCCGCGAGCTGCGCAACGTGCTCGAGCGGGCGGCGATCGTGTGCGACGGACCGTTCATCGACGCCGAGCACCTCTCGCTGTCCATCGACGCGGCTGTGGCACCGTTGATCAGCACGGATCTGGGGGTCCTCGAGCGCCAAGCCATTGAACAAGCCTTGCGCGAAGTCCGTGGCAACAAGGTGAGGGCCGCCAGACAGCTGGGGATCACGCGCACCCAACTGTATAGCCGGCTCAAAAAGTACGGGCTCGAGAGCTGAACCGTCCAGACTCAGTGTGAACTTGCGTCGATGGGCGCGAAGAGCACGACGACAGATCGCGGCTCCGCCCGATACATCGAACCGCTGACGCTGGGAGCGTCCTTCCAATCGACGATGTCGCGCGGAGAATCGAGGAAGGTGTCGATCCAGCGTCGCCAGCAATCGTGAGCGCGTCCGACGACGACCGGCGGCAGCTCGAAATCGAGAGGGTCCCAATAGGCATTGAGGATGACGTGAAACGTCATTCGTCTCCCAGGCAGTGTGGAGGTGAACGCAATACTGTGCGAAGAGTCGCTCCAGTCCGGCTCGTACAGTTTCACGCCGTGCCACGTGACGTGTGTCTGCCGGATCAACTGGCTCAACGGCAGTCTCTGGTGCTCGTGTTCAACGTCTCGTAACACCCGGCAGCCGTTCAGCAGCGACACGAAACGGTGCAGGTCGGCTCGTTCCTTAACCAGCCTCCAGTCGAACCAGCTCGTCTCGTTGTCCTGACAGTACGCGTTGTTGTTGCCGCCCTGCGTGCGACGAACCTCGTCGCCCATGAGCATCATCGGCATGCCGGCCGACAGCATCGTCACCGTGAAGAAGTTCTTGATCTGTCGCGCTCGCAGCTTCTCCACCGCCAGATCATCTGTCGCGCCTTCCACTCCACAGTTCCAGCTTCGGTTGTCGTCGGCGCCGTCACGATTGCCCTCGCCGTTCCCCTCGTTGTGTTTGCGGTCGTATGACACGAGGTCGTTCAGCGTGAATCCGTCATGACACGTGACGAAGTTCACACTGGCCTCGGGTTCGCGCTGCTTGTGGTCATAGATTGAAGGGCTCCCGATCAATCGGTCGGCAAAGCGTCCAGTCACGCCTTCTTCACCGCGAAAAAAGCTGCGGACATCATCGCGGAAGCGTCCGTTCCACTCCTTCCAGCTGTCGCCGATGAAGCTGCCCACCTGATACAAGCCGGCTGCATCCCAGGCTTCCGCGATGAGCTTCGTTCCCGCCAGAACGGGATCCGACTCGATGTCCCACAGCACCGGCGGGTTGGGGATCAACTGGCCCGACTCGTCGCGCGCCAGAATCGAGGCGAGGTCGAACCGGAAGCCGTCGACGTGCATGGTTTCCACCCAGTAGCGGAGACTGTCCACGATCATGCGGCGGACGATCGGATGGTTGGCGTTGAGCGTGTTACCCGTACCCGTGTAGTTCGCATAACTCGCGCGGTCCCCCTCGAGGAGGTAGTAGATCGTGTTGTCCAGTCCCCGAAAGCCCAGTGTCGGGCCCATGTGATTGCCTTCCGCCGTGTGATTGAACACGACATCGAGAATCACCTCGATGCCGGCGCGATGGAGCGCCTTGACCATGTCGCGGAATTCGTCAACGGCGCCGAGTGGATCTCTCCGGGAACTGTAGGCGTGATGGGGCGCGAAGAAGGTCACGGGCGCGTAGCCCCAATAATTGACGTGCCCGGGCGGGCCGTCCTGAATATCGAACTGGAACACCGGCAGAAGCTCCACCGCCGTGATGCCCAACTGCTGGAGATACGGAATCTTCTCGATGATCCCTGCGAAAGTGCCTCGTGCTTTTTCGCAAACACCAGAGCTCGAATGGCGGGTGAAGCCGCGCACGTGCAGCTCGTAGACGATGGTTTGCGACGAGGGCCGCTGCAGAGGGGCATCGTCCTCCCAGTCGTACGCGGAGACGTCGAGAACGACGCTCTTCATCGCAGTCGCGGCGTTGTCGCCCGGGCGGCGCGCGTCGTCGCGGCTGTAATTCTCTGGAACCGCGACTCCACGACCGTAGGGGTCCAGCAGAACTTTCGCGGGATCGAAGAGCATCCCGCTCGACGGATCGAACGGTCCCTCGACCCGATAACCGTATATCTGCCCAGGTTTCACGTCCGGCACGAACGCATGCCAGTAGTGATACGTGCGGTCGGCCGATGGATCGAGGCGAATGATGCGGGCTGGCCGCGAGTCGTCGACACGATCGAACAGCAGCAACTCGACCCCGGTTGCGTGTTTCGAGAACACGCTGAAGTTGACCCCCTCGCTCGAGGCCTTGCCCGCCGAAGCCTTGACGAAGGCGGGTCCCAGAGGCGAACTGCTGCTTTTCTGGAGACGGTCGCTCACCGCTTGCCCAGCAGATCCCGGGCAGCCGCCGCGACGCGGTCGTGCTCGAATCCGAACTTCTCCTGAAGCGCCTTCAGCGGCGCAGACGCTCCGAACGTCTTCATGCCGATGACGCGGCCGGCACTTCCAACGTAGCGTTCCCATCCGAACGTCGACGCCTGCTCCACCGCAACGCGCGCAGTCACCGACGGAGGCAGCACGCTGTCGCGGTACTCCGGCGCCTGGCGATCGAAGATCTCCCAGGACGGCATCGATACCACGCGCGAGCGGATGTCCGCGGCGAGCAGCTCCTCGTGGGCCTGCACCGCAAGGGCCAGCTCGCTGCCCGAGGCAATCAGGATCACATCGGGAGACCCGCCGGAAGAATCTGCAAGGATGTAAGCGCCACGTGCAACCCCCGTGGCGGCAGCGTACGTGCGCCGATCCAGCGTCGGCAAGGGCTGCCGCGACAACACGAGAGCCGCCGGCTGATGTCGCAGCTGCATGACATAACGGTACGCTTCAACCACCTCGTTGGCGTCGCCCGGTCGCAACGTGATCAGGCCGGGGATGGCGCGCAGCGACGCCAGGTGCTCCACTGGCTGATGCGTCGGGCCGTCTTCACCGTCGCCCATGGCGTCGTGTGTGAACACGAAGATTGTCGGCAGCTCCATCAGTGCCGACAGCCGAATCGCAGGGCGCGCGTAATCACTGAAGATGAAGAACGTCGCGCCGAACGGCCGCAGCTTCGACAGCGACAGGCCGTTGATAGCTGCCGCCATCGCGTGCTCGCGGATGCCGAAGTGCAGATTCTTACCGGCACGATTCCCCGCCTGGAAGCTTCCGGCACCCTCATAGGTCAGCGTGGTCTTGTTCGACGGCGCGAGGTCCGCTGACCCTCCCAGGAACCACGGGATGTTCTGCGCGAGCACGTTCAGTACCTTGCCCGAGGCGTCGCGCCCGGCGATGCCCTTGGCATCTGCCGCAAAGACGGGAAGGTTGCGATCCCATCCCGCGGGCAGGTCGCGCCGCTGCATCGCCTCGACCTCGCTCGCAAGCTCGGGGTACGTGGCCCGGTACGACGCCAGGAGATCCGCCCACCTGGCGCGCGCCGCGGCGCCGCGCGCACCGATGCCGGCGGCGAAATGCTCGCGGACGCCGTCGGGGACGAGAAACTGCGCATCCTCCGGCCACCCGTAGCTGCGCTTGACGAGCCGCACTTCGTCGTCGCCGAGCGGCTCGCCGTGGGCCGCGGACGTGTCCTGCTTGTTCGGCGAGCCGTAGCCGATGTGGCTGTCGAGGATAATCAGCGTGGGACGACCCTCGGTTTTGCGGAAGACGTCGAGCGCCTGCTGGATGCGATCGAGGTCGTTGGCGTCGCCGACGCGCAAGATGTTCCACCCATATCCGAGGAATCGCGTGGCGACGTCCTCGGTAAAGGCGAGGCTCGTCGAGCCTTCGATCGTGATGTGGTTGTTGTCGTAGATCCAACAGAGGTTGTCGAGGCCGAGGTGACCGGCGAGCGAGGCCGCTTCGCTGCCCACCCCTTCCATCAGGCAGCCGTCGCCGCACACGGCGTAGATGTCGTAATCGAAGATTGCGAAGCCCGGCCGGTTGTAACGATCGGCGAGCCACTTCTCGGCAATCGCCATCCCGACGCTCGTCGCCACCCCCTGGCCGAGCGGCCCTGTCGTCGTCTCGACCCCGGATACCCAGTGATACTCGGGATGCCCGGGTGCCTTGCTTTCGATCTGACGAAAACGCCGGATGTCGTCCAACGACACCGAAGGGTGCCCCAGACGCTCGTAGTCGGCGTTCACCGCCTTCGTCCCGGTCAGATGCAGTACCGACCAGAGGAGCATCGACGCGTGACCGTTGGAGAGCACGAACCGATCGCGGTTAGGCCAGATCGGATCGTCGGGATCGAATCGCATCACGCGGTTCCAGATGGCGTAGACGAGCGGCGCGAGCGCCATCGGTGTACCGGGATGCCCCGATTTGGCCCGCTGGACCGCATCGATGGAGAGCGTGCGGATGGTGTCGATCGACAACTGATCGAGCTTGGCATCAGTCATCGGTTCCGAGACGTTCGCGATAGTGCTCATTTGCTGGTCCTCACAGGACCGCTATGCGGCCCCAAAAGCGAATTCAAGGGCGACTCGGCATATCAAGCGGAGCCCTTGGCTGGTTGAAGCTCCAATTGCGCGACCTTGCTCAAGCGACGCAGATGGCGTGGGGCATCGCTGAATTCGGCGGCCAGAAAAGTCCGGACGAGATCCCACGCGACCTCGGGGCCACTCGTGCGGCCACCGATACAGATCACGTTCATGTGGTCGTCCTCGACGCCCTGCGCCGCTGAGAAGTGATCGTTGATTAGCGCGGCGTGCGCTCCGGGCACCTTGTTGGCGCAGATAGAGGCGCCGACGCCGCTGCCGCAAATCGCTATCCCGCGCTCGAGGGTTCCCGCCGCCACCGCCTGGGCAAGCGGGATGACGAAGTCCGGATAGTCATCGTCCGGGTGCAGCGCGCTCGCACCGAAATCGACCACGTCGTGCCCCGCGGCGCGAAGGCGTGCGAGCATGTCCTGTTTCAAGTGAAACCCGCCGTGATCGGTGGCGATACCCAGATGCATGCTGTTCTCCTCTGTAGCGTCCACCTTAAGGCGGAGCTTCTGGTCCGGCTAAAGCCGGACACTACGTACAAGCCGCGCCGACGCCGCCTCGTCGGCCAGGACCACGGACTGTTGGCGACTGATCCGCCCGGCTGGAATCGAACGATCGCCGTCACGCAGCCGTAGCAACATGTCCGTCTTCTCGTGCCCGGTCACCAGCCAGAGAATGAGTCGCGATCGATTGAGCAGCGGATAGGTCAACGTCATCCGGCGACGTCCCTGATAGATCGCGGTGAGCGCAACGTCCGCACTGATGTTGAGAACGGGATCTCCAGGTACGAGCGATGCGGTGTGGCCATCAGGACCGAGGCCGAGATGGGCGAGATCGAGCACGGCCGGCGAGCCTGCGATCTCGCGCACCGTCAGGGCATATCGTTCGCAGGCCGCCTCCAGATCAGGCCACTCCACTGGCATCGGATGAACCTGGTCGGGGACGAGCGGACAGTGCGCGAGCAGACTTTCGCGCAGATGTGTGAGGTTTCGGTCGGGATCTCCGTCCGGCGCGACGCGCTCGTCGACCTGAACGACATGCACATCGGCCCATGGCATCGGTTCATCGGCCAGTGCACTGAGCATTTTCCACGGCGTGCGCCCGCCGCTGACCGCCATGATGAACCGACCGCGCGCGTCGACGGCCGCGCGCGCCGCCGCCGCGGTGAATGCGGCACCTGCTCGCGCGACCGAATCGGCGTCGGGCAGCGCTTCGATCTTCATGATGCCCTCTGCATCACGGTCTCGGTGCGCTCTGCGCCGAACCTCGGGTTGTGCCAGCCGCCTGGAGGTGAGACTCGTGCGTCAACCTCTCGTGGGCCCCACGTGCCGGGCTCGTACTCGTACACAGGCGACCCGTTCTTCAGAATCGGATCGACGATTCGCCACGCTTCCTCGACGTAATCCTCCCGCGCAAACAGCGTCGCATCCCCATGCATGGCGTCTCCGAGGACTCGTTCGTAGGCGTCCATCTCGTCTGCGCGTGGGAGACGGGTCCCGACCATTTCCGCAGTCGTACTCGACGCCTCATCTCCCGGCGCGATGACGTTCGCGCCGATAGCAAACGTGATGTCGGGATTGATCCGAAAGCGGCAATAGTTCGGCTCGACGCTGAAGTCGCGATACAGGGTGGGCGGCCGCCGGAGTCGACCGACAACTTCCGTGCAAGTCACGGGGAGATGCTTGCCCGCCCTGATGAAGAAGGGCACGCCTTGCCAGCGCCAGGAATCGATCCAGAGACGCAACGCGACGAACGTCTCGACCTGCGAGTTTGCGGCCACTCCCGTTTCGGACCTGTACCCACGAAACTGCCCGCGGACGACGTTGTCCACGGTGAGGTGTGGGATCGCCTTCAGAACCTTGACCTTCTCGTCACGAATGGATTCGCTGTCGGTCCTGACAGGAGGTTCCATGGTCAGATTGCACAGCACCTGGAACAGATGATTCTGGACGACGTCGCGAATCGTGCCGGTCTCGTCGTAGAACGCACCGCGCCCCTGGATGCCGAAATCCTCCGCCATCGTGATCTGCACACTCTCGACGCCATTTCTGTTCCAGAACGGCTCGATGAAGGCGTTGGCGAAACGGGAGAACAGCATGTGATGCACCGGCCGCTTGCCGAGGTAATGGTCGATACGGAAGATCGTGCTCTCGTCGAAGCAGCCGAACAGCGTGCGATTGAGCGCCTGCGCCGAGGCGCAGTCGCGGCCGAAGGGCTTTTCGACGATCACGCGAGCGCCCTTCGTGCAGCCCGATTGGCGCAGCTGATCGACGACCAGCGGAAAGAGTGTTGGCGGGATCGCGAGATAGTACGCTGGCGACGCAGCGGTCCCGAGTTGTTCCCGAATAGCCTGGAACGTCGCCGCGTCACGATAGTCGCCATCGACATAGCGCAGCAGGCTGTTCAGCTTCGCGAAGGCTGCGGGATCCAGGCCGCCGTGCTTCTCGACGCTATCGCGCGCCCGGGCACGCAGCTGATCGAGCGTCCATCCCGCTTTCGCGACGCCGATGATCGGCACGTTGAGATGCCCGCGTTTGGCCATCGCCTGCAGCGCCGGAAAGATCTTCTTGTAGGCAAGATCGCCCGTCGCGCCGAAGAACACGAACGCGTCGGAGTGCTGGTCGTTCATCGCGGCTTCCCCTGACCTGCGCCGACGGTCTCGCGGTGTCCGCCGAACTCGTAGCGCATCGCCGACAACACACGATTCTCGAAGTCCGCTTCCCCGCGAGAACTGAAGCGTTGATAGAGGGAGGCTGACAAGACAGGCACGGGAACGCCTTCGTCAATCGCGGCGGTAATCGTCCACCGCCCTTCGCCCGAATCGGACACGCGGCCCGAGAATTCAGAGAGCGCGGGATCCTTGATCAACGACTCCGCCGTCAGGTCGAGCAGCCACGAGGCGACCACGCTTCCGCGACGCCACACTTCGGTGATGTCACGAAGGTCGAAGTCGTACTGATAATGTTCGGGCGCGCGCAGCGGCGTCGTCTCGGCATCCTCCGCACGCGATCGCCTACCCACGTTGGCGGCGCGCAGGACGCCCAGTCCTTCGGCGTAGGCGGCCATGAGGCCGTACTCGATTCCGTTGTGCACCATCTTGACGAAGTGCCCGGCGCCGTTCGGTCCGCAGTGCAGATACCCCCGCTCAGCAGTACCATTGATCCGTTCTCGTCCTGGCGTGCGCGGGATGTCGCCGATGCCGGGCGCCAGCCGCGCGAAGACGGGATCGAGGTGCCGGACGACATCCGGCTCGCCGCCGATCATCAGGCAGTAGCCGCGTTCGCGTCCCCAGACGCCGCCACTGGTCCCGACGTCGACATAGTGGACGCCGCGCTCGGCGAGCTCCTTCGCGCGCCGGATGTCATCGACGTAATAGGAATTGCCGCCGTCGATGAGGATGTCACCGGGCGCAAGATGAGATAGCAGGTCGGCGATGGTGCTGTCGACGACGGCTGCCGGGACCATTAGCCACACCGCCCGCGGCGTCGTAAGCTTCTTCACCAGATCCGCGAGCGACGAAGCGCCGATGGCCTTCTCCCCGGTGAGCTCTTCGATCGCCTTCGGCGACCGATCGAAGACCACGCATTGATGGCCACCGGCGAGCAGCCGCCGGGCCATGTTGGCGCCCATGCGCCCAAGTCCGATCATTCCAAGTTGCACGGCAGACTCCTTTACTATGCTGCTCGCTTGTGTGGAGGCCCCGAGCGAGCGAGTTCCTGGGTTAATGAGCCGATTGCTCGGCTGGTTCCGGTTCGTGTTCCGCATCGTGGATGGCCATCCGAAGTCCGGTCATCGCGGCGGACACACCCTTACGTTCCCCAAAGATCGCGGAGCCGGCCACCAGCACGGTCGCCCCCGCGCGGACGACCAGCGGCGCTGTCGTCGCGTCGATACCGCCGTCCACCTCCACGTCGCACTCGGGCTTGAGTCGCTCGATCAGTTGCCGCACCCGTGCGATCTTCGGCACGGTCGTTCCGATGAAATGCTGATGCCCGAACCCCGGGTTGACCGTCATGACCAGCACCAGATCGACGTCCTGGACGATCTCTTCCAGGACTGCCGCTGGAGTCGCGGGGTTGATGGCCACGCCGGCGCGCTTGCCCAGTGCCTTTATCCGCTGCACCGTACGGTGCAGGTTGTTGTTGCCCTCCCAGTGAACGAGAAATGAATCGGATCCGGCCGCCGCGAACTCGTCGAGATAGAGGTCCGGGTCCGAGACCATCAGGTGCGTCTCGAGAGGCAGCCGCGTGACCTTGCGAAGCGACTCCACAATCGCCGGGCCCATCGAGAGATTCGGGACGAAGTCGCCGTCCATCACGTCGACGTGGATACGGTCGGCTCCGGCCTTCTCTGCCTCGACCACCTGTTCGCCCAAACGAGCGAAGTCAGCAGCGAGAATCGACGGCGCCAGCTTGACGTCTGGGATCCTGCTCATGTGATCGACGCCTCGAAGATGCGCTGAATGGATGCATCGAGCACGGCATTGAATTCGTCATCGGATTGCCGGGCCGACAAGCCTTCGAGGAGGGCGCGCGAAAAACTCGCCACGACGCCGTGATCCTTCCGCAGGCGATCGTCTCCCTCTTCCTGCGTGTACCCGCCGGACAGCGCGACCACTCTCACGACTTTGGGATGGCTGACGAGCTCGGCGTAGAAGTCGTCTTTCTCCGGCAGAGTGAGCTTGAGCATGACCAGCTGGCCGGCTGGCAAGGTCTCGAGCGCTTGGAGGATAGCCGACTTCAGCAACGCTTCAGCGCCAGCCTTATCCGGGGCGTGAATGTCGACTTCTGGTTCGATGATCGGTACGAGGCCTGCGGCGATGATCTCGCGTGCCACGGCAAACTGCTGCTTGATGATCTCCGTGATCCCCGCGCTGTTGGCCTGCTTGATGACCGAGCGCATTTTGGTGCCGAACATGCGCTTCGCCTTGGCCCTCTCGAGCAGCGCGGGAAGATCCGGTATCGGCTTCAAGAGCTGGACGCCGTCCTTCTCCGCGGCCACGCCTTTGTCCACCTTCAGAAAGGGCACGATGCGTTTCACGTTCCACAGATAATCCGCGCTTGGCTGCCCTTCGATGTTCCTGTCCATCGTGTCCTCGAACAGGATGGCGCCAAGGATGCGCTCGCCGGTGAAACGCGGGCTCGTGATGATGCGGGTGCGCATCTGATGCACGAGGTCGAACATCTCTTCGTCGTTGGACCATGCGTCTTCTGTGATTCCGTACTCGAGCAGCGCGTGCGGCGTGCTGCCGCCGCTTTGATCCAACGCCGCGATGAAGCCGGGTTGTACCTTCATCTTCTGCAGCTGTTCTTCGGCGTCGCTTGTCTCCCGACGTCGTCGTCCGCCATGCGAAGGCACCACGTTCTTGTCAAGATCGACCGTCATAGTGCTGTGTCCTTCTGTTTCCGATAGCGACGGATCAAGTTGTTGGTCGAGCTATCGTGACTGAGCGCAGGCTCCGTGCCACTCTCGAGCTCCGGGATGATTCGCTGCGCCAGCACTTTGCCCAGCTCGACGCCCCATTGATCGAACGAGTCGATGTTCCAGACGACGCCCTGCGTGAACACACTGTGTTCGTAGAGGGCAACGAGCTTTCCCAGCGTTTCCGGCGTCAGCCGCTCGGCGAGGATCGTGTTCGAGGGACGGTTGCCCTCGAAGATCCGATGTGGAACGAGATCGTCGGCCGTCCCCTCGGCCTTCACTTGCTCGCGGGTCTTTCCGAAAGCCAGCGCTTCGGTCTGTGCGAACACGTTCGCGAGCAACATGTCGTGATGCCGCCCGAGCGGAGTGAGGGCATGAGCGAACGCGATGAAGTCACAGGGGATCAGGCGCGTCCCCTGGTGGATCAGCTGGTAAAAGGAATGCTGGCCGTTGGTTCCCGGCTCTCCCCAGTAGATCGGCCCGGTCGAGTAATCGACTTCGCTTCCCGCGAGCGTGACGTGTTTGCCGTTGCTCTCCATCGTCAACTGCTGCAGGTACGCAGGGAAGCGCTTCAGGTACTGTTCGTACGGCAAGACGGCCACGGTCTCCGCCCTGAAAAAATCCGTATACCAGATTGTCAACAGACCCAGGAGTACTGGCAGGTTGCGCTCGAACGGCGTGCTGCGGAAGTGTTCATCCATCTGATGAAAGCCTTCGAGCAGCGCGCGAAAATTCTCCGGACCGACGGCCAGCATCGTCGAGAGGCCGATCGCCGAATCCATCGAATAGCGCCCGCCCACCCAGTCCCAGAATCCGAACATGTTCGCAGTGTCGATCCCGAATTCCGATACCTTCCGCGCGTTGGTCGAGACGGCAACAAAGTGCCTGGCCACGGCCTTGACGTCGCCGCCGAGGCCGCTGAGCAGCCACCGGCGCGCGCTCTCGGCGTTGGTCATCGTCTCTAGCGTGGTGAAGGTCTTCGACGAGACGATGAAGAGCGTCTCTGCTGGGTCGAGGTCGCGCGTCGCCTCGACGAGATCCGTTCCGTCGACGTTGGACACGAACCGGAAAGATATCGAGCGATCGCTGTAGTGCCTGAGCGCCTCATACGCCATGACGGGACCGAGGTCGGAACCGCCGATCCCGATATTGACGACGTTGCGAATACGTTTCCCGGTGTGCCCTTTCCACGTGCCGCTACGCACACGGTTCGAGAAGTCGCCCATCGCATCGAGTACGGCGTGGACGTCGGGCACGACGTTCTTGCCGTCCACGAGGATCGAAGTGCCGCGCGGTGCGCGCAGCGCCGTATGCAGGACGGACCGGTTTTCCGTCACGTTGATCCTGGCTCCCCCGAACATGGCGTCGATGCGATCGCGGAGGCCCGAGGCTTCGGCGAGACGGCACAAGAGTGTGATCGTCTCGTCCGTGACACGGTTCTTGGAATAGTCGAGGAAGATGCCAGCCGCTTCCGCGGTGAGGCGCTCACCGCGCGCCGCGTCATCGGCAAAGAGCGCGCGCAGGTGCAACCCCTGGATTTTCTTGTAATGTGCCTCGAGCGCCTTCCATGCCGGGCGCGTCGTGAGTGGCAACAGCTCCGTGGTGATTCCCGTCGTCATCGGTCTTCCTTTCGTCTGGTCGGACCCTGGGTGTGCATCGTGAACTTGGTCCGCCTAAAGGCGGACCCGTCAGCTTGCTGACGCGTCAGCTCGCCTTCTGCAGCGCTGCGCTCTTGGACGCGATGACATCCATGAGCTCTTGCCACGAGCTGACGAAAGACTTCGCGCCTTCGGCCTGGAGTTGACTGGCGAGGGCATCCACGTCGATACCGGCGTCGGCGAACTGCGCGAGCACTTTGTCGGAGTCGCCGCCGTCTGCAGGCATCAGGCCGCCAACCGCTCCATGGTCGGCGAGCGCCTTCAGCGTGCCCTCGGGCATGGTGTTCACGGTAAAGGGCGCAGCAAGCGTCTTGACATAGAGGACATCCGACGCTTTGGGATCTTTTGTGCCCGTGCTGGCCCACAACAATCGTTGCGGTCGCGCGCCGGCGTTGAAGACGCGCTGCCAGCGCGGGGAGCCGAGCAGGCTGCGGTACTCCTTGTACGTCCGTCTTGCTATCGCGATGCCGAGCTGATTGCGGAGCTCAGGTGGCGCCTTCTGCGCGACCGCCGTATCCCATCGGCTGATGAACACCGACGCGACGGAGTCGACCTGCGGATCGAGCCCGGCATCGAGGCGACGCTCGATACCGCGCAGGAACGCATCCGCCGCAGCGAAGTACTGCTTATCGGAAAACAGGAGCGTCACGTTGATGGGTACGCCGGCAAAGATCGCTTCCTCGATTGCTGGCAGCCCTTCCGTCGTTCCCGGGATCTTGATGAGGAGATTCGGTCGGCCGGCGCGGGCGTGCAGGTCTTTGGCTGCCGCCAGTGTGCTGTTCGTGTCATGAGCGAGCAATGGCGACACTTCCAACGAGACCCATCCGTCGACACCGTGCGTCTGGTCCCAGATCGGTCGAAACAGATCGGCCGCCCGCGTCAGATCCTCGAGGGCCAGCTCGAAGAACAGCCGCTCGCCCGACTTGCCGTCCTTGACCTTCTGCTGAATCTCGGCGTCGTAGGCCGTGCTGTTCTTGATCGCATGGTCGAAGATCGTCGGGTTCGATGTAAGGCCCGTAACCGAGAGCTCGTTGATGTATCGCGCGAGTGTGCCGTTCTGCAGGAGGTCGCGGGTAATGTTGTCGAGCCAGAGGCTCTGGCCCTGGTCGTGGAGTGTCTTGGTCGCGTTCATGTCGTCCTCTCCAGTTACACGGCAAAGGCTTTGGAAGAATCGGCCGTGTGCACGCCAACGGATCGGCCCGAGGCCTGCGTCAGCTCTCGCAGTGACTCGAAAGCGGACTCTGACAGCAGTTCATCGGTCACTCGCCAGCGCCAGTTCCCTTCCGCGCTGCCCGGCCGGTTCATCCGAGCATCCTTCCCGAGGTTGAGCACGTCTTGCAGCGGCGCGATCGCCAGCGTCGCCACCGACGACCACGCAAGCTGCAACAGTGCCGGCGCGGCGTCCGCGCTCCTGCCTTGCGCGCGCCGCGCGGAGCGCCACAGGTTGCGCTGCATGGTATCGGGCAGGTCCTCATACCATCCGCGCGTTGTTGGATTGTCGTGAGTGCCGGTGTACACGACCGTGTTGTGGACGTAGTTCTCGGGCAGATGCGGGTTGTCGGCATTCCCATCGAACGCGAACTGCAGTACGCGCGTTCCGGCGAGTTCAAACGCGTCACGAAGCACGCTCACGTCCGGTGTGATGATTCCCAGATCCTCTGCCACGAATGGCAGCCCCCCCATGACCTTGTCGACGGTGCCGAATAGGCCCGCGCCCGGACCTGGTACCCACTCACCGGACTCGGCCGTTGGAGCAGAGGCCGGCACATGCCACGCAGCGGCGAATCCGCGAAAATGATCGAGGCGTATCGCGTCGACGTAGGCCAGGAGGGCGAGTGCCCTGTCGATCCACCAGCGGTAACCGCGCGCGCGAAGCGCGTCCCAGTCATAGATCGGATTGCCCCACCGTTGTCCGCGGGCGGCGAAGTAGTCAGGCGGGACGCCGGCTACTACTTGCGGCCGGTGCTGCCTGTCGAGCAGGAACAGCTCCGGGTGGGCCCACACGTCGCTCGAATCCGGCGAGACGAAAAACGGGAGGTCGCCGATCAGGCGCACGCCTTTGCCACGCGCGTGCGCTTCCAGGCGCGCCCCCTGACGGAACACCAGGAACTGCACGAACCGAACCTGCTCGACCTCGCTCGCCAGATCTCGTCGGGCCCGCTCCATCGCGGCGGGGGTGCGCCGCACGACCTCGTCCGGCCATTGCAGGTAGCTCGCCCCCGCGTATCTGGTCTTCAACGCGCGAAACAGGGCGTAGTCGTCCAGCCAATGGGCCTGGTCCTGGCGAAATTGTTCGAACGCTGGGCGCAAATCCGGCCGCCAGTTGGCGTTGAAGTTTTTCCAAGCGGTCTCGAGCAAGGTGTACTTGAATTGCCTGACGGCATCGAAATCGACAGCAGCGGCCGAAAACGAGCGGCCCGCGCAGTCGCTCGCCCGCAGCAGTCCGTCCTCGATCAACCAGTCGGGGCTGATCAGCAGCGCATTACCGGCAAACGACGACAACGATTGGTAGGGCGAATCGCCGTAGCCAGTCGGTCCCAGCGGCAACGCCTGCCACCAGCTTTGCCCCGCCTCGCGAAGTCGGTCGACCCACGCCACGGCAGTCGGACCCACGTCGCCGATCCCGTACGGCGAAGGAAGGGATGTGACGTGCAGCAACACGCCGGACGCTCGGTATGGTTCCGGAAACAGACGCAGGCTCATGGGCGGCCCCCAATCGCCGTATTGACGAGTTCTTCGGCCTCGCTCACGAGCGCATCGAGATGCGCCGCGCCACTGAAGCTTTCCGCGTAGATCTTGTAGATGTTCTCCGTGCCGGACGGGCGGGCCGCAAACCATCCGCTCGCGGTGACGATCTTCAGGCCGCCGATCGGCGCGTTGTTGCCGGGAGCGGTGGTCAGCTTGGCCGTGATCGGCTCGCCGGCGAGCGTCTGTTCCTTTACGTCAGCGGGTGAGAGCTTTTTCAGTCGCGCCTTTTGCGCCGGCGTGGCGGGCGCGTCGATACGCGTGTAATACGGCGTGCCGAACTCCGCCGCCAGCTCCTGGTAGTGCTCACCCGGATCCTTGCCGGTACGGGCGGTGATTTCGGCCGCCAGCAGGTCCATGATCGGCCCGTCTTTGTCGGTGGTCCACACAGTGCCGTCGTGCCGCAGGAAGCTGGCCCCCGCGCTTTCCTCGCCGCCGAAACAGCACGAGCCGTCGAACAGGCCGGAGACGAACCATTTGAAGCCGACCGGCACTTCGTGCAGGCGGCGCCCAAGCCTTTTGACCAGGCGATCGATCAGACTGCTGCTGACCAGCGTCTTGCCAACTGCCGCGTGGGTGGGCCAGTGTGGCCGATGCGTGAGCAGATAGCGGATGGCCACCGCCAGATAGTGGTTGGCATTCAACAGACCCGCAGAGCGCGTCACGATGCCATGTCGATCCGAATCCGGATCATTGGCGAATGCGACGCGGAAGCGATCTTTCAGCTCGACGAGACGCGCCATCGCGTACGGGCTGGACGGATCCATCCGGATCTTCCCGTCGTGATCCACCGTCATGAACGAGAAGGTCGGGTCGATCTCGGGATTGACGATCGTGATGTTCGTCTTGTAGATGGAGTTGATAGGCTCCCAGTACGGCTTCGCCGCACCGCCGAGTGGATCCACGCCAAGCGTGAGGCCGGCGGTGCGAATCGCCTCCATGTCGACGACATTTCGCAGATCCTGGACATACGGCAGGATGAAGTCTTGCTGGTGCGTAGTCGTCGCTTTGATGGCCGTCGCGAATGGCACACGCCTCACATAGGCTGCACCGGCTTCGAGCAACCCGTTAGCGCGGTTCTGAATCCACTCGGTGACGTCGGTGTCCGCGGGTCCGCCGTTGGGCGGGTTGTACTTGAAGCCCCCGTCTTCCGGCGGATTGTGCGACGGCGTGATCACAATGCCGTCCGCGAGGTGATCCCTTCGGCGGCGGTTGTACCTGAGAATGGCCCACGAGATGACGGGCGTTGGCGTGACGCCGCCGTCGCGCTGAAGGATCGTCTCGATGCCGTTTGCGGTGAGCACTTCGAGGGCGGTGCGCTCCGCCGGTTCAGATAAGGCATGTGTGTCTTTGCCGATGTACAGCGGGCCGTCGATTCCGTGAGCGCGCCGATAGTCGCAGATCGCTTGCGTGATCGCGGCGATGTGCGTCTCGGTGAATGAGCCATTGAACGGCGAGCCACGATGCCCGCTCGTTCCAAAGATCACGAGTTGACTCGGGTCGTCCGTGTCCGGCTTCCGCTCGTAATACGCCTGTTCCAGCCGCGCGAGATCGACAAGGATCGACTGCGGAGCAGGTTTGCCTGCCAGCGGCGAGAGCGTCGCGCGTTCCTGAGTCATGTGAGTCACGATTTTCTCCACGACAGCTTCACCGCTACGGCACCGGGCACGGTTTCGCTTGCCAGATGTCTGCCGCATACTCGGCGATGGTGCGGTCGCTCGAGAACTTACCGGAGCTGGCCACGTTGAGGATCGCCTTCTGCCCCCATGCGTCGGGGTCCGCGTAGAGCGCACGAAGACGGGCATCGGCCTCGAGATACGACGCGAGGTCAGCCAGGTGCATATAGTGGTCGCCGTGTGTCAGTAGCGTGTCGCGCAGCGGCGCGAAGACACCCGGTTCGTGTGGGCTGAAGTAGTCGGAGAACATCAGATCCAGCGCCGCGCGAACCTCCGGCTCGTTGCCGTAGTGCCACCACGGCGAGTACCACCCACGGCTGTTCGCCACCTGCTCAGCAGTGAGGCCGAACAGGAAGAAGTTTTCCTCTCCGGCCTCCTGCGCCATTTCGATCGTCGCGCCGTCGCGCGTGCCGATCGTCAGCGCGCCGTTCATCATGAATTTCATGTTGCTCGTGCCGCTGGCCTCGTAGCCCGCAGTGGAGATCTGGTTGGACACGTCGGTCGCGGGAATCAGCCGCTCCGCCAGCGACACGGAGTACTCGGGCAGGAACACCACCTTGAGCCGGCCGCGCACGGCGGGATCGGTATCGATGGTCGCGGCAACATTGTTCAGGAGCTTGATAATGAGCTTGGCCAGGTGGTACGCCGGCGCCGCCTTGCCTGCGAACAGGAACGTTCGCGGCAACATCTCGAGGGCGGGGTTTTCATGCAGCCGGTTGTAGAGCACGACGATCCGCAAGGCATTCAGGAGCTGGCGCTTGTATTCGTGAATGCGCTTCACCTGGCTGTCGAAGATGGTGTCGGGATCCACGGTCTGCCCGGACGTCGATCGGAGCCAGTTCGAGAATGACGACTTGGCCGAGCGCTTCGCGGCACGAAATGCATCGCGGAACGCACGGTCGTCAACGTACGGTTTGAGGAGCGCCAGTTCGGCGAGATCGGTGATCCAGCCATCGCCAATCGCGTCGGTGATGGTAGTAGCCAGGGCCGGGTTCGCCAGCAGCAGCCATCGGCGCGGTGTCACGCCGTTGGTCTTGTTGCTGAAGCGCTCGGGAAACATCTCGCTCAGATCCTTCACGGTGATCGAGCGCAGAAGGGCCGAGTGAATGGCGGCCACGCCGTTGGTGCTGTGCGAGCCAACGATCGCGAGGTTGGCCATCCGGACGTGTTTGACAGGCCCCTCCTCGATCAGACTGATGCGCGCCACGCGTCCTTCGTCACCGGGAAAACGGCTTCGTACGTCCTCGAGGAGACGGCGGTTGATTTCGAACACGATTTCCAGGTGGCGAGGCAGCAGCGTCTCGAACCACGCGAGCGGCCATCTCTCGAGCGCCTCGGGCAGCAGCGTGTGATTGGTGTACGCCAGGGTGCGCCGGGTGATATCCCACGCCAGGTCCCATTCAAGATGGGCCTCGTCGAGCAGGATCCTCATCAGCTCAGGGACGGCAAGAGTGGGATGCGTGTCATTGAGCTGAATGGCCGCCCGGTCAGGAAGGGCGTCCCAGTCGGCGTTGGTCCGCCGAAATCGCCTGACCAGATCTGCCAGCGAGCAGGCGACCAGGAAGTACTCCTGCACGAAACGCAGCGCTTGCCCGCGCGTCGTGGAGTCGTCGGGATAGAGCACCCGTGTGAGCGATTCGGCCGCAAGCGTCTCCGCCACCGCGCTGACGAACTCGCCGTGACTGAACGCCTGAAAATCGAACGAGTCGGGCGCCGCCGCCGCCCAGAGTCGAAGCGTGTTGATGGTTTTGCCACCATGACCCACCACAGGCCGATCGAACGGAAGGCCAATCAAGGTGGAAGGCCGATCAAGGATCGGTTGCAGCGCTCCCTTGCGGATCTCGAACGAACAATTCAGCTTGATTTCGACCTTCTCGTCTGGTCGCGCGACTTCCCACGGGTCGGGACGACGAAGCCAGTTGTCGGGCTGCTCCCGTTGCCAGCCATCCTCGAGCGACTGCCGGAACATCCCGTACTCGTAGCGCAGCCCGTATCCCATCGCGGGCAATTGCATCGTCGCCATCGAGTCGAGAAAGCATGCCGCCAGACGACCGAGCCCGCCGTTTCCCAGCCCGGCGTCTGGCTCCTCTTCGAGCAGGCTCAGCCAGTCGCCAGCCGATAGCTTGGTGGCTTCGCTGACATAAGGACTGAGCAGCAGATTCGCGATGTTGTTGGTCAGCGAGCGTCCGATCAGGAATTCCATCGAAAGGTAGTACACGCGCTTCGAACGCTCGCGCTCGTAGGTCTGCTCCGTCCGGACCCATCGCTGCGAGAGGACGTCGCGGACGGAGTGGGCGAGCGCCTCGTAGCGCTGGCGCGAGCCGGCGGTCGTCGCATCGACGACGCTGTCAAAGAATAAGTGTCTTTCGTAGAGCGCATCAGGAGCACCGGTCAGCTGCACCGAAGCGCTCCCGTATTGCTGACGCAGCGCGCCCAATACTTCAGATGCCGTCGTCGGTCTGCGTTTCGCCGTATTCGCACTGGTCGCCATGACTCGTTGAATGGGCAAAAGAAACGCCAACAGATAGCGCGGCGCAACCTCACGCGATCTGCTTCCCGGCGACTGATTTCCTCACCCGGACGATTCTGGGCTGTACGACTAGACGCACTCGCCTGAGCATCCTGTCTGCGTGGACGCATTCCTCGTTCTGAACGTCCGATGAGAAGGAAGATTGACGGCCCGGTAACGTCCAGAAGCGCTCTGGCCCCGGGTTTGCCATCGGACCTGTTCGGGGTAGAACGCGAACCATGGATTCACGCACCGCTTGAGGATCAGATCGATGGCACTCGCCCCAAAGGCTTTCAAGATCACTTCGGCGCCGAGCTACGTAGGGTGGCTCGCATTGATGCTCCTCTTCCCGTTTTCTTCTGCGTCGGCTCAGGACGCGAACGAGCTCGAACTACAAGTTCAGGAACTCAAGCAACAGTACGAACAGACGACGGAGGACCTGCGCCACCGAATCGCGGCCCTCGAGCAGGAGCTCGAACGGCAGAAGGAGGCGACCGCAGAGGAAAGAGACGCGACGGTATCCGCCGCGGAGGTCGCTGCCAGAGAAACAGTCCAGAGAGTCTTGTTCGGAGACTCGCAGACCGTTGGAGCGCAGTTCCAGGGCCAGGTGCCATCGCGGCCAACGTACGACCTCCTGCAGGAGGCGGAAACCGCAATCGCGGAGTTGCAGCAGCATGCAAGCAGCTTCGAATTTCACGGTTACTTCCGTTCCGGTTATGGCGTCAACAGCGAGGGTGGACAGCAGGTCGCATTTCAGGCTCCTGGTGCCGGCGCCAAGTACCGATTGGGAAACGAAGCCGAAACGTACGGCGAGTTCATCCTCGTCAACAACTGGCTCAACCCCGAACGGGCGGTCGACAAGGCCTGGTTCCGCGCGCAAGTCATGTTCCAGGCCAACACCACGAACTCCGCCAGCTATGCGAATTTCAACGTCCCCGTTGGCAACGATCAGTTCCGTTTGAGAGAAGCGTTCGTCCGCGGCGGCAATCTTTTCGCGCGCCAGCCGGATGCGAAGGTCTGGGCGGGCGAGAGGTATTACCGCCGCCAGCACGTCGAGATCAACGATTTCTATCCTCTCGACATGAGCGGCTATGGTGGCGGAGTCGAAGATGTGAATCTCGGGTTCGGCAAGATGGCGCTAGGGTATCTCGCGGGCGCGCGGCCCGACGTCGCGACGCAAAACGGCAACTACATCAAGAGCAACATCGACGTGCGCCTCTACGACCTCAAGGGACCGGCCGGTCTCTGGGGCGGCTGGTTCGCTTTCGCCACGAGCAACGGCGGCACCACAGCGACGGGCGTGGTCGTTCCCACCAGCAACGGGTACGGCACCGGGGTTCGTTACCAGAGGCTGAACTGGCATGGCGGGTTCCAGGCAATTGGCGTCCAGTACGGAACCGGCGCGGCGAGTAATTTCAGCGCCGCGATCGACGACCCGACGCCGTTCATCGACAGCTCCAAGCGGTTTCTGGTTACGGGACAGATGCTGTTCCAGCCAAACGCCACGTTCGCCATCATGCCGATCGCTCTCTATCAACGGACTCGAGACGGTAATCCGGAACACGACTGGGACGAGTGGATCTCGTTCGGCGCCAGGCCCGAGTTGTTCTTCACCAGATTCCTCTCGGTGGCGGTCGAGGGCGGCTTCGATCACACGCGCAGTGGCACTGACCAATACGGCGGGTGGCTGCGCAAGGTCAGCATCGCGCCACAAATCGGAGCCGGCCGCCAGTTCTTCAGCCGCCCGGTTCTTCGTGGATTTGTGACCTACGCGAACTGGTCCGATGGGTTCGTTGGCTTTGTGGGCGGGACTCCGTTCAGGAATCGGCGCGACGGCCTTACGTACGGAGTTCAACTCGAAACCTGGTGGTGAGGCTGGAGGTTGATCAATGGCCAGGCTGGAGATGACGATTTCGCCGCTGACGAAGACGACTGCGATTTCGCCGCTGACGAAAACAGCTGCGCCGCCGACAACGTCGGTGAGCTACGCCCGTCCGCTCGCCATCGTCACTACCTTGTTTTTCATGTGGGGTTTGCTCACGTCTCTGAACGATATCCTGGTCCCACATCTGAAGTCGATCTTCGACCTCGGTTATGCGGGCGCCATGCTCGTCCAGTTTGCCTTCTTCTCCGCCTACTTCCTGTTTTCAATTCCCTGGTCGCGAGTCGTGACTGCGATTGGTTATCAACGGACCATGGTCGCGGGTCTGATCAGCATGGCCGTGGGTGCACTGCTCTTCATTCCCGCTGCGGCATCTGCTTCCTTCCCGCTGTTTCTGTTTGCGCTGGTTGTTCTTGCTGCGGGGATCACCGGTCTGCAGGTCGCGGCCAACCCCTATGTGGTGGTGCTCGGCAAACCGGAGACCGCCTCGAGCCGCCTGGATCTTGCACAAGCCTTCAATTCGCTCGGCACTGCGATCGCTCCGACTCTCGGCGCGCTACTGATCTTGAGCGTGGTGCCGCTGAGCGTCGGCCAATTGGACGCACTCTCCCCGGACGCGCTGCATCTCTACCGCGTGCAACAGGCTGCCAGCGTGCGGATGCCCTACCTGGCGATCGGCGGCGCTTTAGCGCTGCTGGCTGTGCTGATCGCGACCTCAAAGCTGCCGACCATCACCAGTGCGGCATCCAGCCAGGAAGGAAGGGTCGGCGATTCAATCTGGAACCACCCGAATCTGATTCTCGGAGCGCTCGGAATCTTCGCCTACGTGGGAGCCGAAGTCTCGATCGGCAGTTTTCTCGTGAACTATCTCGGTCAGGCGAATATCGGGGGGCTGTCTCCACAGGCTGCGGCATTCCGTGTGTCGTTCTACTGGAGTGGCGCGATGATCGGGCGCTTTCTCGGAGCGGGGCTGCTGCGCCGGATCAAGGCCGGTCGTCTGCTTGCCATGTGCGCGGTCTGCACGACACTCCTGGTCGGCGTATCGATGCTGACCAGCGGCTCCATCGCCATGTGGAGCATTCTCGCTGTCGGTTTATTCAACTCCATCATGTTCCCCACCATCTTCAGTCTAGGAGTCGCCGAACTCGGGAGCCTGACAGAACGCGGATCCGGCATTCTCAACATGGCTATCGTCGGCGGTGCGATTCTGCCCCTCATTCAGGGAGTCATCGCCGATCAGATTGGCATTCAACACGCGTTCTTTGTCCCGGTAATCTGCTACTTGTACATCGTCTTCTATGGACTGAGCGGTTCCAGACCGAAGAGCGAGCGTTACGTCGCCGATCATGCCGCGGCGCACTCGAGGTGACGTCGCGCCGGTCGTAACCTTCGCCGGCGTTTCCCAAGGATTTAGGAGTTGGACATGCTGATTGCAGGCGACATCGGCGGAACGAAAACGGATCTGGCGATCTACTCGACTGAGCGCGGGCCGCGCGCACCGCTGACGCAAATGGAAGTGCGCAGCGCAGACTATGCCAGTCTGCAGGCCATCGTCGCCGAGTTTCTCGCGAAGGTGGACGTGTCCGTTGACGTCGCCTCGTTCGCGGTCGCCGGTCCGGTGATCGCGGGACACGTGAAGACCACCAACCTGCCCTGGGTGATGGACGAAGACACGCTTGCCCAGGACTTGAAGCTGAGGGCAGCACATCTGCTGAACGACCTGGAAGCGGTGGCGCGGTCCGTGCCCGTCCTGCAGGCCGCCGACCTCGTCACGCTCAATCAGGGCGAGCCGGTCGTCACAGGCCCCATCGCGGTCATTGCACCAGGGACAGGGTTGGGAGAATCGTTTCTCACCTGGAATGGTTCGCACTATCTGGCGCACAGCTCAGAGGGTGGTCACTCGGATTTCGCCCCGACCGACGAACGGCAGATTCAACTGCTCAAGTACTTGCTGCGCCGCTTCGACCATGTAGGAGTCGAACGTGTCTGTTCCGGAATCGGTGTTCCCAACATCTACGAATATCTGCGCGACGAGGAACAGATACCGGAAGCGCCCGACGTTGCCCGAGCGATTGCGTCAGCCAAAGACCGTACGAAAGCGATCATTGGCGCAGCCACTGACCCCCACAATCCAAGCGCGCTGTGCCGGGCCACCATCGACATACTCGTGTCCATTCTCGCGAGCGAAGCCGGCAATCTCTTCTTGAAGGTGTTCGCCACGGGTGGAGTCTACCTGGCCGGCGGCGTCGCGCTGCACGTGTTGGACGGCCTGCAGGAACCTCGGTTCATTGAGACGTTCGCTAGAAAGGGCCGCTTCAGGAACCTGATGGAGCGCGTTCCCGTTCATGTCATCACGGCACGCGCCGCATTGATTGGCGCGGCCGCATACGGCCTCGAGAGCGTCAACCGACCAGTAGGAGCGATACGCGCATGAGCCAGACTTTCCCGATCGTCTACCTGGCCAGGCACGGCGAAACGGCCTGGACGATTACCGGTCAACACACCGGGCGCACCGACCTGCCGCTCACCGAGCGCGGTGAGGAGATGGCGCGGCGGCTTGGCGAGCGGCTGAACGGAAACACATTCGCGAAGGTGTTCACGAGTCCTTGTCTTCGCGCCGTGCAGACCTGCAACCTGGCGGGGTTCGGCGCAGTGGCTGAAATCGAACGAGACCTGGTCGAATGGGATTACGGCGAGTACGAAGGCCGCCTCTCGGCCGACATCCTCGCCGAGCGCCCAGGCTGGCAGTTGTTCCGCGATGGATGCCCCGGCGGCGAATCGCCGAACGAAGTGGCCGCGCGGGCAGATCGTATGGTCGACCTGGTGCGCCGAGTCGGCGCAGACGTGTTGCTGTTCTCCAGTGGCCACTTTCTGCGAATGCTGGCCGCGCGTTGGATTGGGGCGGAGCCAATTGTCGGCCGGTCGTTGATGCTGAGCACGGCGAGCCTGAGCAGCCTGAGCCATGAGCACAGTGCAGACCCCGCGATTCGCCTGTGGAACGACGCGGCTCATATTGCGACGTCACATGGGCACGAGCATCGTGTGCTCCATTCGAGCGCGGGGTAGACAGATAACTGCGCGAGTCCTCGGTTCTTGGTTCTTCGTCCTTGGTCCGATCCCGATCTGGACTAGGCACCAAGAACCAAGGACAAAGGACGGCGGCTCATGCTGACAACCGGGTACGCGCCCATAGAAGACTACGGCGTCATCGGCGACCTTCACACAGTCGCGCTGGTGGGCAAGAGCGGCTCGATCGACTTCCTCTGCCTTCCGTCGTTTGATTCACCCTCGGTGTTTGCGGCCCTCCTCGACGTTGATCGCGGCGGCCGCTTCCTGATTGCGCCGCGGCTCGACGACGCGGTGCACCGCCAGCTTTACCTGCCCGACACCAACGTGCTGCTCACCAGGTTTCTGTCCGACAGCGGCGTGGCCGAGGTGTCTGACTTCATGCCGGTGGAGGACGCCGGAGTTGCGCACAACCTCGTGCGTCGCGCCAAGACCGTCCGCGGCGAAATACGTTTCGCCATGCGCTGCGATCCACGCTTCGATTATGCCCGCGCTACACACACCGTGGAGCGGCGCGGCGAGAGCGACATCGTGTTCATCGGCCGCTCTGGCGCGCGCGAGCTGGTGCTGCGGCTGCGCTCGTCGGTCGCGCTGGAGATCAAGGAGGGAGCCGCCGTGGCCGAGTTCACGCTCGGCGCCGACGAATCAGCATGGTTCGTCCTCGAGGTGGTAACAGGAAACGAGCCGTCGCCCTGCGAGAACCCCGACTACGCGCAGGACGCGTTCAAGGCGACCGTGAACTTCTGGCGCGGCTGGATCGGCCGCAGCACGTATAAGAACCGCTGGCGGGAGATGGTGAACCGGTCCGCGCTCGTGCTGAAGCTGCTGACGTCGAGAGAGCACGGGTCGACTGTGGCCGCACCCACGTTTGGGTTGCCGGAGACGATCGGCGGCGTGCGCAACTGGGATTATCGCTACTGCTGGATCCGGGACTCATCATTCTCGCTCTACGGAATGATGCGTCTTGGCTACACCGGCGAGGCCGAGTCGTTCATGCGCTGGATGCTGGCGCGCGCCGAGGAGTTGGAGCCGGACGGATCGCTCCAGATCATGTATGCGGTCGACGGGCGTCCCGTGATGGGCGAGGAGACGCTGGACCACTTCGAAGGCTACCTGGGCTCTCGCCCGGTTCGTATCGGCAACGACGCCCGTACCCATCTCCAGCTCGACATCTACGGCGAGTTGATGGACTCGGTGTACCTGTATGACAAGTATGGCCGCGCAATCGGGTACGACGCGTGGATCAACGTCGTCCGGCTGATTGATTGGGTGTGCGATCACTGGCGGGAGAAGGACGAGAGCATCTGGGAGGTGCGAGGAGGCCGCCGGGAGTTCCTCTACTCGCGGGTGATGTGCTGGGTGGCCATCGACCGGGCCCTCCGCCTCGCGAACAGACGCTCGCTCCCGGCTCCCTTCTCTCGCTGGTACGAGACACGGGATACCATCTACCGCGACGTCTTCGAGCGCTTCTGGGACCCGGTGCGCCGCGGCTTTGTCCAGCACCCAGGCGCGACCACGTTCGATGCCGCAGCGCTGCTCATGCCGTTGGTTCGCTTCGTGTCGCCGACCGACCCGCGGTGGATCTCCACGCTGCGCGGCATCGAGCAGGAGCTCGTGAGCGACTCGCTGGTGTATCGCTATCGTCTCGGGGACGCGTTCTCTGACGGCCTTACCGGTCAGGAGGGTACGTTCTCGATGTGTTCCTTCTGGTACGTCGAGTGCCTGTCCCGCATGGGGGATCTCCCGAAAGCGCGCTTCTTCTTCGAGAAGATGCTTGGCTATGCGAATCACCTGGGGCTGTACGGTGAGGAACTGGGTCCGCGGGCGCAGCACCTGGGCAACTTCCCGCAGGCCTTCACGCACCTCGCGCTGATCAGCGCTGCCTACGATCTGGATCGACGGCTTTCGGCCGCTGGCCACACCGGCTGATGATCACGCGATCTTGTGAAGCGCGAGACGCGTCTCGGAGTCTGGTGGCAGTCCGCGATCCTTTGAACGCGATTGCCAGTGTTGCTACCCTACCCGCACGAATTCGCCGAAACCGATTGTGCGGAACTTGGCGGGCGGGATATCTCTTGCGCGCCGCGCCTCCTCG
>Ga0207706_10000576_pt1 | contig 39094 bp, 35 predicted proteins | sample KBSC53metaG_FD_184318 | JGI IMG/M metagenome (GOLD analysis project Ga0207706, IMG submission 184318) | Corn rhizosphere microbial communities from Kellogg Biological Station, Michigan, USA - KBS C5-3 metaG (SPAdes) (version 2) | ecosystem: Host-associated > Plants > Roots > Rhizosphere > Soil ... | reverse complement strand
ATTTGTCGAACGTGTTGAACGATCTCGCGCTTGATCTGAAGATCGACAAGTCGAATATTCCGATCAACGCGCAGATCCCGATCAACGTCGCGGCAAATGTCTGCGGAGTGTCGATCAACATCCTGTCGGTGTCGGGAGGCGGGAGCCCGAACTGCACAGCAAACAGCATTTCGCCCGAGCTGAAGCAGTACATCCAGCAGCAGATGGCGGCAAACGGCTCGGTCGGTGGAGGAGCGCAGACAACGACGCAGACTCCGACGAGCACGAACACGACAACTGGCACGACCACCAACACGACGACTGGCGACGAGACCCAGCCGCCCCCTCAGTAAGCGTAAAAGGAGAATCGAGAATGGCATCCAGGCCACTCAGACTGTTGACCGTCGCCGTCCTCCTTGCAGGCACGGCCGCATGCAAAACCGAGTCGCCGCAGAGCGCCGGCACCGAAGCCGCTACCCAGGACACCGGGACCACGGACAGCAACGCGACGGCTCCCGCCACCGATAGCGGAAGCGGAAGCGGAGGCGGGACAGGAACCGGATCCGGAACCAGCATCCCGGCGCTCGTGAGCGTGAATCTCCAGAACGTCCTCAACGATCTTTCGGTGTCGCTGAAGGTGGACCGCAACAGCATCCCCGTGACCGCGCAGGTCCCGGTCGACGTGGCCGCGGCGGTTTGCGGAGTATCGGTCGACGCTCTGGCGGCATCGGTCGCGAGCGGAACCGGAAGCTGCACCGCGACGACGACGAGCCCGCAGCTTGTCCAGGTCGTCCAGCAGCAGATCTCGACCGGCGGAAATGTCACCGGCGGCGACCAGACGACGACGGTCCCGACGGCCAACAACATGATGTGATTGCCGGGCGGCTCGGCCAGGCTTTCCAGCGGTGAAAAGTTAACCCGCCACTGGATTCGATTCCCGAGCCGCCCGACAAGCCAATCCCAAGCTTCGGATTCGCACATCCGGCCCGCGCGACCTTCGCGGTTTCGCGGGCGCGGCGGCGTTCATCCCTAGCCACAGCAACGACAGACCCCAGGGAGCGGTATCATGGCGGACGCAGGAAAAATCCTTTCGAAGATCAAGGACGAGGAGATCGACTGGGTCGACCTCCGCTTCACCGACCCCAAGGGCAAGTGGCAGCATCTGACGATGGCGTCGGGAGTCGTCGACGAGGACCAGCTCACCGACGGCTTCATGTTCGACGGAAGCTCGATTGCCGGATGGAAGGCCATCAACGAATCCGACATGATCCTGAAGCCGGACCTCGACGCCGCCTATGTCGATCCGTTCAGCGCGACGCCGATGATGATCCTGTTCTGCAACATCGTCGAGCCGTCGACGGGCGAGCTTTACGGCCGCGATCCGCGTTCGACCGCGACCCGCGCCGAGGCCTATCTCAAGCAGACTGGGATCGGCGACACCGTCTTCGTCGGCCCGGAAGCCGAGTTTTTCATGTTCGACGACGTCCGCTTCGAGGATGGCTACAGCGCGAGCGGCTTCAAGATCGACGACATCGAGCTGCCGACCAATACGATGCGCGAATATGACGGCGGCAACCAGGCGCACCGGCCCCGCGCCAAGGGCGGCTATTTTCCGGTCGCCCCCGTCGACAGCGCCATGGACATCCGCGGTGAGATGGTTGCGACCATGCTCGAGATGGGGCTGCCGATGGACAAGCACCATCACGAGGTCGCGGCGTCGCAGCACGAGCTTGGCCTCACCTACGGGGACCTCGTCCAGACCGCCGACCGCATGCAGATATACAAGTACGTGGTGCACATGGTCGCTCACGCCTACGGCAAGACCGCGACCTTCATGCCCAAGCCGATCGCCAAGGATAACGGCAGCGGCATGCACACCCACATGTCGATCTGGAAAGGCGGGAAGCCGCTCTTCGCGGGCAACGGCTATGCCGGGCTGAGCGAAACCGCGCTCTACTTCATCGGCGGCGTTATCAAGCACGCCCGAGCGCTCAACGCTTTCACCAACCCGACGACCAACAGCTACAAGCGCCTGGTGCCGGGCTTCGAGGCGCCCGTCCTCCTCGCTTATTCCAGCCGCAACCGTTCGGCGTCCTGCCGAATCCCCTACGGCGCCGGCGAGAAAGCCAAGCGAGTCGAGTTCCGCTTCCCCGATGCGCTCGCCAACCCCTATCTCGCTTATTCGGCGCTGCTGATGGCCGGCCTCGACGGCATTCAGAACCGAATCCATCCAGGCGATCCGATGGACAAGAACCTCTACGACCTGCCGCCGCAGGAGCTGGTGGACGTTCCGACCGTGTGCGGAAGCCTCCGCGAGGCGCTCATCGCTCTCAACAACGACCGCGCCTTCCTGACCAAGGGCGACGTGTTCAGCGACGATCAGATTGACGCCTACGCCGAGCTCAAGTGGGAAGACGTGATGCGCTGGGAGACAACGCCGAGCCCGGTCGAGTTCGACATGTATTATTCGAGCTGAACGGGCCTACCGGCTTAGCGATGGTTCAGCTTCGTGCGGGCGCGCGAATCCGGTCGGCGTTCCTTGCCGCGAAGATGAAATAGAGAAGCAGTCCCGCCGAGTTCCAGAGCAGGAACCACTGCTGGGTGTGGGTCGGAAGGCTGTAGAAGAGGTAGGCGCAGCCGAGGATTCCGATCAGGCCCGTGACCCACGGCAGCGGGGTGCGGAAGGTGCGCTGCGCGTCCGGCGCAGTCCGGCGCATCGCGAGCATCGCAGCTGACACCGCGATGAAGGCGGTCAGCGTGCCGGCGTTGGCCAAGGCCACCAGCTCATTGAGCGGGACCAGACCAGCGAGGATTCCAACGACCACGGCGGTGAAAAGCGTGATTCGCACCGGATTCCTGCGCCCCGAAAGCTGCGCCAGCCTCGCCGGAAGCAGCCCGTCACGCGACATCGCCAGGAAGATCCGGCTCTGCCCGTAGAAGAAGGCGAGGATGACGGTCGGAAGGCCGACCGAAGCCGACAGGGCAAGAACCTTCGCGGCAAAGGGCTGTCCGATATCCCTCAGGATTTGCGCCAGCGGGTCGGCGCCGGAAGCGAAATTCTGATAGGGCTCCGCGCCGATCGCGGCAGCTGCAACCGCCATGTAGATCAGGACGCACAGCACCATCGAACCGACGATCCCGATGGCGAGGTCGCGGGACGGATTCTTCGCTTCTTCCGCTGCCGTCGCGATCGCGTCGAAACCGTAGAAGGCGAAGAAGATGATCGCGGCCGCGGCCATCACTCCCGTCTCGCTTCCCGACGGACCGTGCTTTGCGAAGCCGTACGGCATGAAGGGGTGGAAATTGTCCGCATTGAAGACTGCAAGAGCCACCACGACAAACATCGCGAGCGCCAGCATCTTGATCGCGACCAGGGCGGAATTGACGTTGGCGCTTTCCTTCAGCCCGTAGATCAGCGCTCCGGCGATTACCGCGATGATAAAGACGGCGGGAAAATTGAACATGCCGCCCAGCGCAGGCGCCGTCGCCAGGTGTTGGGGTATCCCGACCAGCGGTGAAAAATAGCCGGACCAGCCGACCGAGACGGCGCTTACCACCAGACTATATTCGAGAATCAGCGACCAGCCGACGAACCAGGCGATCAGCTCGCCAAACACGACGTAGGAATAGGTATAGGCCGAGCCCGAAGCCGGGATCATGGTCGCGACCTCAGCGTAGGCGAGAGCAGCAGCGGCGCAGATCGCTCCCGCGATCACGAAGCTCAGCATCATCGCCGGCCCCGCCTTGCCGGCGGCGGTCCCGATCAGCACGAGGATTCCGGTCCCGACGATCGCGCCCACGCCAAGAAAGATCAGGTGCGGCCAGGACAAAGTGCGCTTGAGGCGATGCTCTTCAGGCAGATCGTCTGCGGCGACGATCGTCTTGCGGTGCATGATCTTCACTTGGGCCCCTCCCCTTTGCTGCCTTGCTCGCAACCGAGAGGCCGCGCGTCAATAATCCTTCGACACGCGCACGCTGGCCTGGGCGCGGCCGATCGTCGAGACGGTCGAAAGCACGGACAGCCAGCGCGTGATTTCATATTCGACGCGGGTGGCCGAATATTCGTGGCCGTCAGTGATGACCTCCACGTAGAGCTTGCGGCCGATATATTTGCCCGCCGCGACGGCCGTCTTCTGGCCGGTGGCGATATCGGCCGGAAGGATCCGCAGCCGGTCCAGGCCGACGGCGCGGCGGAGCGCATTGATCGGGTCGAGACTTCCGCTGCCGCTATTGAGTGCCGCCACCGCCGAGGCGAGCTGCAGCGCCTCGGGAGCGGAAAGGTTGGTGATCGAGGTCCCGAACAGGATGCGCGACAGAAGTTCGTCCTGCGGAAGCTGCGGGTTCGAGGCGAAGCTGATTTCCGGCTTCAGGCCCGTCCCCTGGACAAGGATGGTGGCGTCGAGACCTTGCACCTGTGCGAGGGCGCGGATGTCCAGCAACGGATTGGGCGGGCTCTCTCCGCGGAATCGGATGATCCCGCGGTCGAGGCGGAAGGTGCGCCCTGCAAACTCATAGTCTCCGCGGACCAGGTCGGCGCGGCCGGTGAACGCGGGCGAATCGGCAACTCCCCCGATATGGATGTCCGTCGTCCAGGTGCTCCGGATGCCGAGTCCGCGCACCTGCAGATTGCCGCCGGCAAGGTCGATGTCCAGCTTCCACGGATGAAGTTCCTCGGGCTCGATCACGTCGGCCTCGTCGAGACCCGAATGCCTGACCTCGAGCTTCGGGACCGCGGCCGAGCTGCTGGCCTGCCCGAGCGTGAAGCGTCCGCTGTTGAGCCGGAGCTTGCCGGAAACCGTGCCGCCGCTCCCGTTCGACTTGACCGCAAGCGGCCCGGTCACGGTCGCCGCGACATCGTCCCGGTTCAGGAGTTGCGCCTTCTGCGCGTTGAACGCGAGGTCGAGCAAGGTCCGGCCCTGCGAGAAGGTGACGGTACCCGACCCCTCCACCGATCCATTGCCGGCGGTCTGCCCGGACAGCTTGCTGAAAAGTAGCTTCGAACCCTGGAACCGTCCCTGCGCGGCCAGGTGATCGATGACGGTGCCGGTGATAGAAGATTCCAGCCGCGCGTTTTCCGTGCGGAACGACCCCGCAATCACCGGATTGGCGAGAGACCCGCGAATGTCGGTCCCGATCGCGGCAGCGCCGGTGAGGTCGAAAATCTCGACTCCCGAAAGGCGCCAGAGCGTGTCCGCCGGACCCTGGTAGCGAAGCTGGGCGAACAAGGGCGCGTTCATCAGGGCGGTCATCACCGAACCGCCGCCCAACGGCGCGAACCGCGCCTGCGCCCGCCCGATCGTCTGGCCGTTGCTGACCGCGACGGCGCGAAGGCCCGCCTTGTCGTTGGTCAGGACAGCAGCAACGCCGAGGTCGATCGGCTGCGAGGCAAGCACCAGTCCCGAGCGGCTGAGGCCGCGGACCGTCAGGTTGAGCCTGCCCGAGCGCGTCCCCTTCCACGCATAATCGAGCGAACCGCTCGCCCGGCCCCTCATGTCGAGATCGGGCCAGGCGATGTTGAGCACGCTTAGCGGCATCGATTGGAGCTGCGCGTGCACGCTAGGACGCGAACCGCTGTTGCCCGATACTACGGCGCGGCCGCCGGCAAAGGACACGCGCGTGGGCGCCAGCGCCCAACCATCTCCCGACTTCGTCAGTACGGCCGCCTGCTCGAGCATGAGCGGGTTGCGCTCCACCTCGCCCTTGCCCGTCAGCCGGACCTGCTCGGGCGAAACGTCGGCGAGGAGGTTGAACTCGAACTCGGCGCCTCTCCGCCCGGCGAACGCGGCGCGCACCTGGCCTGCGCCGTTGACGAGATTGGCGTTGGCGCTGAGCCGGGCGATCGTCACCCCGCTCATCTCCAACCCGCGCGCATTGACGACTCCGCTCAGCGTCGTGCGTTCGTCGGCGAGGACGATGGTGCCGTCGAGGCGGCCGCTGCGCACCGCGAGGGCATCGGGGAAGGTCACGTGGTCGGCGCTCAGATGCGCCTCGATCTTCTGAGCGTCGCCGACCGGTGCGAACGACAGGACCCCGGTCAGCCCTCCCCCGGCGACGTCGAGACTGCCGGTGAAGCCGCCCGGATCGGAGCGGAGCTGGCCGCTTGCGTGGGCGCCGTTCACGTCGAGAGCCGCGACGGCGATCATCGTTTTGCCCCCGCGCGGCATCAGGATCTGCCCGTTGCTGCTGAACGGCCCGAGCCGCGACCCTCCATTCGCTTTGTAATCATAGCCCGCGGAAGTTGCGGCGAGCAGCAAGTGCACGTCCTTCAGCCCGAGCGTGTCATTCGGGCTGGCGAGGAACAGCTCCACGTTCGGTCGGGCGATATTGCCTTCCAGGATCATTCGGACGGGGCCGTATTTCGCCTGCCGGCCGGTCGCGCTGATGTGGAAGGTTCCGTCGCGCCGGCGGATTCCTTCCCCCGACAGGCGAAGCTTGGGCGAATAGAGCTGCAGGTTGGTGAGGTGAAGGATGCCATCGGGGGTCCGGGTGAGGTTCGTCTCGATCCTCGGCAAGCCGCCGGTGAGGCTCATGAAGAAGCTGTTGTCGAGGCGGCGGACCCACGCCTTTGCGGTGCCGGTGACCAAGGTCCCCTTCCCGCCCGGGCCGGGGACGACGCGAAGGTCGGTCAGCACGTCGACGATTCCGAGGCCCTCGATGAAATAGCGGTGCATCCCGCCCGACATCAGGATTTCGAACCGGCCGGTGACCAGGTCGATCAGGAGCGAGAGCTTGCCGTTGACCCTCGCGCTTCGAAGCTGGAGGTTTTCGCCACGGACAAGCTTCGGCGTCACCGTCAGCATTCCGTCAATCCGGACATTGGCGAGTATCGCACCGGCCATGTCGCCGACGCCGGTGATCGCCCGCGCCTGGAGGTGAAGCGGCACGCGCATCGGCCAGGGAGAGAGCTTCCCCCTGCCCTCGGCGCGGACGTCGACGAAGCCGGTATCGTCGAACTTCACTCCGGGCGAGGTCAGCCGGTAAGCGTAATCGGCGGTACCGAATGGGCCGTCGAGCGTGATGAGCATCCGGACCTGGCGGCCGGTCATGTTTGTGAACAGGGCCGGCGGGCGGAGCAGGTCGAGGCCGACGCGGACGGAGCGGAAGCTGTTGTCCGCGAGGTCCAGCGTGCCGTTCGCCGCTGCTCGGAGCGAGCTCGAACCAAGGACGAGCTTGCCGTCGAGCAGCCGGTCCTTGAGGGTGGCCGACCCGCTCACCCGGACGAGCGGCTCTGTCAGGCGCATCAGCCTTCCGCGGAGGAACTGCGATGGCTTCATCGCTCCCGACAGGCTGAAGCGGCCGTCCGCGGCGGTGAGCGCGAGCCGGGCAGTCGGGCGTCCGGACATGTTCAGCCCCGCTCGCCCGACCCAACGCGTCCACGTGCCGTCGCCGGTGATCGTGGCGTCGATGGACCGCTTCGAGCCAAGCAGCGCCGGCAGCACACCGCCTTCGGTGGAACGAGCGCGAAGCTCGATGTCGAACTTGTCGCCGTCCGGCTCGGCGTCGAGGTCGAGGAGCAGTCGGTCCGAGCCGTCGATCGCCGCGTCGAGCTTGACGACGGCCCGGCCCGAACGGACGTCCGCGCTGCCTTTCAGGCGGCCCACTCGCGATGTACCCGCAACCGCCTTGCCGATTTCGAGCCGGTCGATCGATAGCTCGCCGATGTGGATGTCGAAGCCGGGAAGAATCGGACCCTTCTTCAGGCTCGGCTTGAGCTTGGGGAGCCGGACCAGGGTCGCCCGGTCGGCGTGCAGACGCTCGATGGTGAGCTTGTTGTAGAGCCATGCGCCCGGCGTCCAGTCGACGTCGATCTCGGGCGACGTGAAGAAGGCGCCGCGCTGGTCGAGGATCGCGACATTCTTCAGCCGGGACTGGCCGAAGATCGAGCCCTCGATCCTTCCAATCCGGAACTTCAGGCCCGACGACGTCTCGACCTGGGCCAGCCGGTCGACGATCCAGCGATGCCCTGGCGCGGTATCCAGGATGAACAGCCCGATCGCGAGGAGAAGCGCGAGGCCGAGGAAGAGCGCCAGCAGCTCCTGGCCGAGCCGGCGGAGCCAGTGCCGCTTCAGCCTGTAAGGCGCCCGCTCGCCCGTGCCTTCCGCGAGGGCGATCTCGTCGGCCATCAGAAGGCCTGGCCCAGCGACACGGCGACCGCGATCCGGCCGTCGCCCTCGCGCGGGTTGATCGGCGTGCCGACGTCGATCCGGATCGGCCCGAAGCTGGAATAATAGCGGACGCCGAGGCCTGCGCCGAATTGCCAGCGATTGAAGTCTGGCGTGACCTTGTTGGTCAGCGAGCCCCCGTCGAAGAACGGGACGAGGCCGAAGTTCCCGCCGAACGCGTTGAGCCGGAAGCGGGCTTCGAGCGAGAATTCGGTGAGCGTCTTGCCGCCCACCGGATCATTCTCGAAATCGCGTGGGCCGACGCGCTGGTAGCCGTATCCGCGCACCGACCCGCCGCCGCCCGAATAGAAGCGCCGCGATGGGGCGATCGAGGAGGCATCGGCGCCCAGGATGCTCCCGAACCTGACCCGCCCGGCGAGGACCGTCCGCGAATTGACCGGATAATAAGCGCTCGCGTCGACCTGGCCGCGCGCATAAGCGAAGGAGCCGCTCTTCGCGGAAATCTCCGGGCTCAGGTGGAAGGATGCGCGGAACCCGCGGGTCGGATCGAGAAGGTCGTCCGTCCCGTCATAGCCGACGCTCGCAGGGAGCGCGGTGATCAGGAAGGTCTTCGTTTCCTTCACCAGCGGATCGTTGAAGACGCCGCGCTCGTCGGTTGCGAGGAGCTCGGTCGCCACTCCCCAGGTCCAGCGCTTCCGCCAGATGATGTTGCTCTGCCGCTCCAGGCTGGCCAGCAGCCGGATGGTCTTCGCCTCATAGGCGTCGAACCTGGTGTGGCTCGCGCTCAGCTGCAGGTCGAAGATTCGGTCGCGGCGGCCGAAATTGTTGCGGCGGAACTCGACTCCCGCGAGCTGTTCCCGAGTTCCGCCGATTCCCCGCAAGGTGAGCGCGCCCTCCGGATTGACGAAGTTGCGGTCCTGCCAGCTGCCTTCGAGCTTGATTCCTTCGCCGGTGCCGTAGCCGAGCTCGCCGGCGATCGTATGACGCGGGGCGGGCATCAGGTTCACATCCAGATCGACGGTGCCGTGGTCGGGAACCGGCACCACGTTGACGTCCGCCGAAGCAACCAGCCCCGTCGCTATGAGCGCCCGCCGCAGATCGTCCACCTTGTCACGCTCGAACCGGTCGCCCGTCTTGAACCGCGCCATGTCGGCGATGTGGCGCGCGCTGAACGGCGGCCGTCCGCTGACGCGGATAGTTCCGAAATGCGCGACCGGGCCCGGCTGCACCGGGAGCACCAGGCTGGCGAGATGGGTCTGATGGTCGACAACGATCTGCTGCTCGCCGAGCTCGGCCAGCGCGAAGCCCTCTTCCCCAAGCGCGACCTTGAGAGCCAGGTCAGCGGCAATCACATCCTCGGCGATGACCGGGTCGCCGGGCTTGACCGAAAAAGACCTGCGCAGCGCCTCGGCGTCCGGACCGGCAACTTCGAGCCCAGGCAACTCGACCGTCCGGAACCGATATTGCTGCCCGGAATCAGCGGCGAGGGTGACTCGAAGGATCTGACCTTCCGGCTCTACGGCCGGCTCGACGATCGCGTCGTAATAGCCTTGCGAGCGGAGAAGCTCCGCCAGCAGCTCGGAATCGCTCTCGGAACGTCGTTGGATCTGCGCGGCATTGGCCGTGTCCCGGCGGCCTTCGTACAGTGCCGATTGCTTCTCGAAGGCCTTGACGAGCGCCTCGGCATTGCCGATCCGTTCCAGTCCGCTGATCGTGATCGCATATTGCCGCTCGCCGCTCGAATCGACGACGGCCTGGTCTTCAGTCACCTCTTCCGGCGGCATGGTGTCCGGCGGAGCATGGTCGAGGTCCGGCCAGCTGACTCCAAGATCCGGCATCGGATCAAGCGGAGCAGACGGATCGACGTTGGCGGGGTCGGGCTCGGCTTGCTGTGCGATGGCGGGAGCGGAAACAAGCGCGGCGGTCGCGGCCGCACACAGCAGCCGCGCGACCAACCGCGCTCTCACACCCGCTCTCCCATTCCCGTTCAGAGTAAAGGGCGCACATGAACGGCGCCAGAGCACTACATCGCTTTAATGAATGCTTCCGCGCACTTCGTCGCTTCTTAGCGTCACAATGACGCGCTCGATCTGCCGCCAGTGGCAGAACCGGACCACATTGCCCGCGTCGCGGCTCTCTTCTGCACGCACCGCGGCTTCGAACCCAGCATTGTCGCCGTAGAGCTCGAGGAGCTCAGCTGCATCGGCCAGAGCCGGCCGTCCCGAGATAAAAAGCGCGTCCATGGCGCCCTTGATAAGGCCCAGGCTGTTTCCGGATCGCCGACAAGCATCGTCAACGGCACGTTCACCATAGCATCCGTTGATTGCGCCGCCTTCGCTCCCGTCATAAGACTGCATGCAGGCGGGGGCCCTTCCATGAGTGACGTGTTCGTCTCATACAAAGCGGAAGACCGGCGGCGGGTGAAGCCGCTCGTCGATGCTCTGGAGGCTGAAGGCTATTCCGTCTGGTGGGACGAGCAGATCGGCGGAGGCGCGCAGTGGCGCCATACGATCGAAGAAGAGCTTAATTGCGCCAAATGCGTCATTGTCGTTTGGAGCAAACGCTCGGCTGGAGAATTCGGCACGTTCGTCCAGGACGAGGCGACGCGAGCACAGCAGCGACACGTCTATGTCCCGGTCCTCATCGACAAGGTGCATCTCCCGCTCGGCTTCGGCGAGACCCAGGCCCTGCCTCTTGTCGGCTGGCACGGAAGCCGCTCCGACCCGCGCTATGAGGCAATATTGTCGGCCGTCCGCCGCAACATCGGCACAAAGCCCCGGGCGCGCCCTCGTCCCATTGCTGCGGCGGTTGTCGACCGCCGTTCCGTGGTTGCCGGCGGCACGGTCGCGACTCTTGCAGTCGCCGGCGTCGGTGCGTGGGCGCTCTTCAAGCCAAGCGAGGCGTCCGCATCCCGAAGCATCGCCGTCCTGCCTTTCTCGAATCTGAGCGGCGATCCGGGACAAGCTTTTTTCTCGGATGGAATTGCCGAAGAGATTCGAAGCGCCCTCAACCGGATCGCCGGGTTGAAGGTGGCGGGAAGCACGTCATCCGAGGCCGTCCGCAACGACGATGCGCAGACGGCAGCGAAGAAGCTCGACGTCACGAATATCCTGACAGGCAGCGTGCGCCAGTCCCCGTCGACGATCCGGGTCAGCGCCGAGCTGATCGACGGCAGCACAGGTCTCGACAAATGGTCACAGGATTATGACCGTTCGCCAGGCGACGCGATCAAGATCCAGATGGACATTGCACAAAGCGTTGCTGCAGCGCTCAGCGCCACGCTGGGCGAGGCCGTACGCGAAGCGATCAGCATCGGCGGCACGAGCAATGCCGCGGCCCAGAAGCTTTTCCTGAAAGCCAAGGCGCAGCGTCACGCCGACGATAGCGAAGCGGGCATCCACGCCGTTGTCGGACTGTTGGACTCGGCAATCGCGCTCGACCCGAATTTCGCCGACGCCCACGCGATGAAGGCACGAGCTCTGGCCGATCTTTTTGGATATTACACTGCGGCAGGCGGCGGCTTCGAAGACGGCTACAAACAATCTGAAGCGGTGGCACGACAAGCCATTGCCCTCGCTCCCGGTTTGGCGAGCGGTCATATGGCTCTCGCTTACACCCTGCTGTCGCAGCTTAATGTCGGTCGAGCGGCGATCGAATATGAGCGCGCGCATGCGCTTGCCGGCGGCGATGTCGATGACCTTCTCGCCTATGCCGCTTTTCTCGAAGTCCTCGGCAAGCAGGATGCCGCCATCAACGTTGCTCGAGAGGTTCAAAGCCGCGACCCGCTGAATCCCGCCGGCTATGGCCGCGAGGCAAGCGCGCAAGATAATGCGGGGCACCTTCCACAGGCCATACAAGCCTATCGCAAGACATTGGAACTGGCCCCGAATCTTCTTTTGCCTCGAGCATTCCTGGGATTGGCGTTGATGGATGCGGGCAAGTTCGATGAAGCCAGGGCGGAATTAAGGAAACTGCCCGCCGATTATCTCTTCCGGTTGCTTGGAGAAAGCATTCTGTACGCGCACGAGGGAAATCGTGCCGCGTCCGATGTTGCGTTGAAACGCGCGCAACAGCTCAATGGCGATTCAGCACACTACCAATATGCGGATATCCACGCCCAGCGCGGTGAAAAGGACGAAGCTTTTGCATCGCTCGACCGTGCCTGGCAGTTTCGTGATCCGGGGCTTGCCTACATGAAGCAAGATCGGTGGCTCGATCCGATCAAGTCCGATCCGCGCTTCGCTGCGCTGCTGGCAAAGATGAACTTCCCCGCCTGATGTCGGACGTCTTCATATCCTACAAGGCGGAGGACCGCCGGCGGGTGCAGCCTCTTGTCCAGGCTCTCCAGGCTGACGGCTTTTCCGTCTGGTGGGACGAGCAGATCGGCGGCGGCGATGCCTGGCGCGAGAGCATCGAGCGCGAGCTCGACGCAGCCAAATCGGTAATCGTCGTGTGGAGCAAGCGCTCCATCGGCCCCGAGGGGCGGTTCGTTCGCGACGAGGCTTCGCGAGCGATGGAGCGGGACGTCTATCTGCCGGTGAGAATCGACAATGTCCGCCTGCCTCTCGGCTTTGGCGAGACGCAGGCGCTGCCGCTGACCGGTTGGCACGGCAAAACGTCCGACGCACGCTACCAGGCGGTGCTCGCCGCCGTACGCAAATGCGTGGGTCGTGAAGGCGATGGCAAGTCCCAGCCGGCAGCTCGCGCCCCGGTGGACCGCCGCATGGTGCTCGCGGGCGGTGCGGCAGCGACGGTCGCCGTAGCGGGCGTCGGCGGATGGGCGCTGCTCAAGCCGACTTCGGCGAGCGCTTCGTCGAACAGCATCGCCGTGCTTCCATTCGCCAATCTCAGCGGCGATCCGGCACAGGCTTATTTCTCGGACGGGATTGCCGAAGAACTCAGGAGCGCTTTGACGCGGCTGGCCGGTCTCAAGGTCGTCGGAAGGACCTCGTCCGAGGCGGTTCGCAACGACGATGCGGAAACCGCGGCGAAGAAGCTCGAAGTCGCGAACATCCTGACCGGAAGCGTACGCCAGTCGCCTTCGACCATTCGGGTCAGCGCCCAGCTGGTGGACGGGAATAGCGGACTGGAGAAATGGTCCGACAGCTACGACCGCCCGCCCGGCGACGCGATCAAGATCCAGACCGACATCGCCGAGAATGTCGCGACATCATTGAGTGCGGCGCTCGGCGAAGCGGCAAAGACCGCAATCACCGTCGGTGGTACCGACAATCCCAATGCACAGAGGGCGCTGATCCAGGCGGTGGCGCTCGAAAACGGGCCCAATTCCAAGGAGGCAGTCGAACGCGCACTCGACCTTCTGGATTCGGCTATCCGGCTCGATCCCCATTACGCCGATGCCTATGCGCGCAAATCTTCGCTGGTCGTCCGGTGGGGCAACAATTACGCCACCACTCCGGCGACGCTGGCTCAATCTCGCACCGACGGGCTCGATCTCGCCCAAAAAGCGCTCCGGATCGCTCCCGACCTGGCGCAGGCGCACAAGGCGTTATTTTCGGTCTATACCAGCAACCTTCGAATCGCTCCCGCTGTGGACGAGCTGAAGCAGGCTCTGAAGCTTGCGCCGGGTGATGCCGACACGCTTACGACTTATGCGCGTTACCTGGCTCGCGTTGGCCGCTCCGAAGAAGCGCTGCAAACGATCGGCGCGGCGATTTCTTCGGACCCGTTGAACGCGTTCGCCTATGACGTCCGGACAGTCACGCTCTTCTACGCGCGCCGTTATCGCGATTCGCTTAATTTCGCGAAGCAGGTCGCTGCCAAATCTCCCGAGCTTGCACCCGATCCTGTTTCAGTGGGGGATGTGCTCGTCGCGCTCGGCAGCTTCAGCGATGCGCAAGCTTTCTACAACAAGGCCGAGCCCGATTATTGGGGACGGATAACCGGAGAAGCCATATCGGCCGCTCGCCGGGGAAACAAACCGGTGAGCCTTGAAAAGCTGAAGCAATTGCGGGATGGCTACGGAGACGCGGCAAGCACCCAGATCGGTGAAATTTACGCACAGCTTGGCGAGCGCGAAGCTGCGCTCGCCGCGCTCGAACGCGCGTTTGAGATCAAGGATGCGGGCCTGACGAGCATGCTGGTCGACCCCTGGCTCGACCCGGTGCGGCACGATCCTAGGTTCGAGGCAATCGTCCGCAAGATGGACTTCCCCACCTGATGTCCGACGTGTTCATCTCCTACAAGGCGGAGGACCGCAAACGGATCCAGCCGCTGGTTCAGGCGCTCCAGGCGGACGGTTATTCGGTTTGGTGGGACGAGCATATCGGCACCGGCGACGAATGGCGCCAGACGATCGAGAAGCAGCTCGATTCGGCGAAATGCGTGATCGTCGCCTGGAGCAAGCGCTCGGCGGGGCCGGACGGCCGCTTCGTCCGCGACGAAGCCTCGCGAGCGCAGCGGCGGGGAATCTACGTTCCGGTGCTCCTTGACGCCGTCGACCCGCCGCTGGGTTTCGGCGAAAGCCAGGCGGCGTCGCTTCGCGGCTGGCATGGCAATCGATCGGACTCGCGCTATCAGCACGTTGCATCCGCAGTCCAGCGGATCGCCGGCTCCGGAACCGAAGAATCGACTCACCCCGTCCAGCCGGCTGGCGTCAGCCGTCGCGTGGCAATTGCTGGAGGCGCAGCGGCCACGGTTGCCGTCGCGGGCATTGGCGGCTGGGTACTCCTGAAGCCCTCAACGGCCGATGCTTCGTCGAACAGCATCGCCGTGCTGCCCTTCGCCAACTTGAGCGGCGATCCGGCCCAGGCCTATTTCTCTGACGGGATCGCCGAAGAGCTTCGAAGCGCGTTGGCGCGGCTCGCCGGACTCAGCGTCGTCGGCCGAATCTCGTCGGAATCGGTCCGCGACGACGATGCGGAGACTGCCGCCAAGAAGCTCGGAGTCGTGAATATCCTGACCGGAAGCGTCCGCAAGTCGCCGGCAGTCGTTCGCGTGGGCGCGCAACTCGTCGATGGACGCAACGGCATGGAACGCTGGTCGGAAAGCTACGACCGCGCTCCCGGCGACGCGATCAAGATCCAGACCGACATCGCCGAGAATGTCGCCCAGGCACTCAGCATTGCGCTGGGTGGCAGCGGAGGGTCGACTCTGACGATCGGAGGCACCAGCAACGCCGAGGCGCACAATCTCGTGCTTCAGGCCGATGAGGCCATGGACCGGGCGACGAAGGAGGACTCCGATAGGGCAATACAGCTTGTCAGCGACGCCCTTCAGCTGGATCCCAATTATGCCGACGCTTATTCGCGCAAGTCCCTCTTCCTGATCCGCCGAAGCAACGCCTATGCAAGCGGGCGCGAGGAGCTCGCCCGATACCGTGCCGCGGCGGCTCCATTGGCCAGAAAAGCGCTTGCGCTCGCTCCGAAATCGGCGCGCGCTCATATGGCGATGGGGGCGATTTACCAGAACGATTTCAACATCGGCGCGGCGTGGTCCGAATTCCGGCTGGGACGCCAGCTTGCCCCCGGGGACGCCGCAATCTTGAGCCGCTACAGCTATTTCGTCTCGCGGCTCGGGGACCAGGCAGAGTCGCTTCGAACAGCCGACAAGGTCCTGGAGCTCGAACCCCTGGACCCCGATTCTTATGCCAACCGTGTCGGGGCGCTGCTGGATGCGAGACGCTATCAGGAAGCTGTGAAGTTTGCGGAAGAAACACAGCGGAAATCGCCCGACCTGTTCCACGACCCGTTGCTGCTGGGTCTATGTCTGATGATGGTAGGAAAGCTGGGTGAAGCGAAACAGCAATTCGAGCTCGCCAATCCGGACAAATGGGAGCGGCTCACCGGCGAAGCGCTGATCTTCGCGCGCACCGGCGATTCAACCGGCGTCCAGCGCAAATTGCAACGGATGCAGGAGCTCTTTGGGGAGGCCGCCAGCTATCAATATGCCGAAATCTACGCGCAGACGGGAGACAGAGAGCGCGCCTTGTCGGCCCTCGAAGCGGCTTGGGCCGTTCGCGACGCGGGACTGATCAGCGTCCTCGTTGATCCGCTGCTCGACCCGATCCGCAGCGATCCGCGGTTCGAGGCCATCGTGAAACGAATGAACTTCCCTACCTGATGTCCAAAGTCTTCGTCTCGTACAAAGCGGAAGACCGGCGGCGGATCGAGCCCTTGGTCCGGGCGCTTCAGGCGGACGGCTACTCGGTCTGGTGGGACCAGCACATCGGGACCGGAGACGAATGGCGCCAGACGATCGAGCGCGAACTCGATTCCGCAAAATGCGTTCTCGTCGTCTGGAGCAAGCGTTCGGTCGGGCCCGACGGGAATTTCGTGCGCGATGAAGCCTCGCGGGCGCAAAAGCGGCGCGTCTATGTCCCGGTCCTGATCGATGCGGTCAATCCGCCGCTCGGCTTCGGCGAAAGCCAGGCGGCGTCACTGCGCGGCTGGAAAGGCGACCGGTCCGATCCGAACTACCAGGCGGTTTTGTCGGGCGTGCGCCGGATCGCCGGCGCCGGCACTCAGCCGAAATCCCGCGATGCCGATCAGGTGCCCGTATCGCGGCGCGCCGTCGTTGCAACGGGTGCGATGACTGCGGTGGCCATTGCCGGTGCAGGCGGGTGGGTGCTTCTCAAGCCAAGCCGGAGCAGTGGGGCGCAGAGCATCGCGGTCCTCCCCTTCGCGAACCTCAGCGGCGATCCTGGCCAGGCCTATTTCTCGGACGGAATTGCCGAGGAACTTCGCAATGCACTCGCCAGATTAGCGGGCTTGAAAGTCGTCGGGCGAACCTCGTCGGAGGCCGTCCGCGACGAGGATGCCGCGACCGCGGCGAAGAAGCTCGGGGTCGCAAACATCCTGACGGGTAGCGTTCGCCAGTCGCCTTCCACAATCCGCATCAGCGCACAGTTGGTCGATGGCGGTAACGGCATTGAGAAATGGTCGGAAAATTATGACCGCGCTCCCGGCGACGCGATCAAGATCCAGACCGACATTGCCGAGAAGGTTGCCACTGCGCTGAGTGCAACTCTCGGTGCAGCGGCCCGTACGGCTGTAACTATCGGCGGGACGCAGAATGCCGACGCGCAGCGGCTAGTGATTCAGTCAGGCGCAATCGTCGACAACAGCTTTTCGAAAGAGAGTGTGGAACATGGGCTTCTGCTCCTCGACAAGGCCATCCAGATAGATCCCAATTACGCCGCCGCCTACGCTCGGAAAGCCGCGCTCACGATCGCCTACGGAAACAGGTTCTCCGAGGATGCGCTGCAGCTGGCGCAAACCCGGGCGGATGCGGCTCGTCTCGCCAGTACCGCTGTCGGAATAGCACCCGATTTTCCAGAAGCGCATTTCGCGCTCGCCACAATCTACAGCAGCAACCTGCAGGTTGCTGCAGGCTATCGGGAGATAAAGCGGGCGATCCAACTCGCTCCCGGCAATGCATTCATGCTCACCAGATATGCGAATTTCGCTGGTGGCATTGGACACGGGGACGAAGCCTTGCGTGCAGTCAACAAGGCGATCGCCCTCGATCCGCTCAACAAGGCAGCTTACAATGAGCGGCTGCGAGTTCTCTATCGCGCCAGGCGTTACGGTGACGTCGCGGAATTCGCGGAGAATCTCAAACGACAGGCGCCCCAGATGTTCGACGCACCGGAGCCTGTCGGCAATGCGCTCGTAATGCTGAAGCGCTATCGCGAAGCACAAGCCTATTACAGCCAAATGGCTCCGGATTTCTGGGCACGGCTCACCGGAGAGGCAGTCATCCTGGCGCGCATGGGCGATCGCGAGGGAGCGGAACGCAAGGTCGATGCACTGCAGCGTGCGAATGGTGATGCCGCGAGCTACCAATATGGCGAAATATACGCGCAGCTTGGCGACTTCGACCGCGCGTTCGAGAACCTGGACCATGGTTTCGAAATTAAGGACGCCGGGCTTTTCGGCCTAAAGGTCGACGGGTTGGTGGACCCGATCCGCTCCGATCCGCGCTTCGCCGCGCTGCTCAGGAAGATGAACTTCCCGAGCTGACGCTGGCGATTGCCGGCGCTCTCTGCCAAGGCGCGGCGATGGAGCGCAAAACGACGCATGCGGGCGGATGCTTTCTGATGGGCTGCATCCTGCTCGGTTTCCTCGGTGGGCTCTCCGTCCGCGACCCATTGGTTGGGACTCTGATCGGGACCGCGATCGGTGTCGTCATCGCACTCGCGTTGTGGCTGGTCGACCGCCGCAGCGACTGAGAGTCAGCCTAGTTTCCTTCCAGCCCATATCACGCGGCCGATACAGTGGATGGCGTCGATGTCGCAGTCCGGCCAGTCCGGATAAGCGGGATTGTCCGACTGCACGGTTACCCGCCGCCCCGTCGGATGGATCGCCAGCCGCTTCACGACCAGCACGTCGTCGGCCCGAAGCACGTAGATGCCGTCGCGAAGACGCGCCATCGTGTCGCCGAGATCGACGAGGATATCGTCGCCGGCATTGAGGGTCGGCGCCATTGAATCGCCTTCGACGCGGATGATCGAAAGCTTCGACGAAGCGGACTGGGTCAGCATTCGCAGCCAGCGTTCGTCGAACGCGAAATAGGGCCCTCCCCGCTCGTCGCCGGCAAACGCGCCGGGCCCGGCCGACGCCCGCACGAGGGTGCGCCGAACGGAGACCAGACCCGATGGAGCCTGGTCCGCCTCCGGTGGTCCCCCGAGCATGGATTCGGGGACGTCGAAGAAGCGGGCAAGCTTCTTGCGTTCCTCCTCCTTGAGCTTCTTCGGAACCCCGCGGCGGACGAACTGCTGGATGTAGGCAGGGTTGCGGCCGAGCATCCGGGAAAGCCCTGCGAAATCTTCTCCGCGGTCGGCACACAGGCGCTCCAGCGCGGCACGGGGATCTGGCTGCATGATCTTCTCATAAGTGTAGGCATGTGCCTAGACAAGTAGGAAATGCGTTGGGAATGGATGGGAAGCCGAGTCGTCAGACACGTGGGGAATGAAGAGTGTATTTGTTGAGAGAAGTCGAAAAATTTCTACGTAACCGCGAAATCCCGCCGGCGAGATTCGGTCGCGATGCCGTCGGCGATCCGCGCTTCGTGTTGATTTGCGCAAGGGGCGAGAACCTCGCCCAAGGACGATTGCGCGGGTCCGAGCCTATCTGGAGGCGACCCAGTGATGCGCCTGGCAATGTCGCCGGCGGCCGCCGGGCTACTTCGGTCGCTGCTCCGCCGCGGCGGCGTCGAGCGTGATAGGATTTTGCTTACGGAGTTCCGTTCAACGGATTGGCAATCGTTAACCTTTATAGGTGAGCAACATCGAATCCGGCTGCGAATCCCTGCGCCCGGCGCAGACGCGATCGCTGCCGGCCTGGTTAACGGCCTGGAGGATTGCGAGTTTGAAATCCCCGGTCACATCGTCGCCGACATCGCGCTCTCGGAAGGACCGGAAGGCGGTGAGGACGGCTCGATTGGACTGACGATCGACGCGCTGACCGTGGCTGAATAGGCTAGCCGAGCGAGCGCCGAAGTTCGGCGAGCGCAGAGCGCAGTTCATCGACGGCGTCCACCGGCGTGGTTTCAATCTCTTGCGTACGGTCCAGGTGCCGCTCGATCGACTCGCGAAGCTCGCCTGCCGTTGGGGCCGATCCGGACAGCAATACTACGTTCGCCTGCCCTTCGCCGGCCGATACCACCCGGTCGAGCAGCAGCTCGTCCTCGTCCACGGGCGATTGCAGCTCGGACGCGAGCGGCGCGAGGTCGAATGGCGGAAGGGAGTATTCGCGCTCGGCGAACAGCTTCGAAAGGAATGACATGCGGCGGACGAATAACCGCGAATCCTTGCCAGCTGGTTAGGCGGAAGCCGGCTCCGTCGCGGATTCGAGAAGCTTCACAATGGCGTTCGTGAAGGGCTCGACGTCGCCCGGCTTGCGGCTCGTAACGATATTGCCGTCCACAGCAACCGGCTCGTCGACGACATTGCCGCCGGCATTGCGAAGATCGGTCCTGATCGAAGGCCAGCTGGTTACCGTTCGCCCACGGACCAGGTCCGCCTCGACCAGGAGCCATGGGCCGTGGCAAATCGCCGCCACCGGCTTTCCCGACGCCGCGAAATCGCGGATCAGCGCGATGACCGCCTTGTTGGTCCGAAGCGCATCGGGATTGCGCACCCCGCCAGGGAGGATCAGCGCGTCGAAGTCCGAAGCGCGGGCGTTGCCGACCAACATGTCGGGCCGAATCGTCTTGCCGGGGTCGTCGTGGACCGTCGCTTGTATCGGATCGAGGCCCGGAGACGCGAGCTTCACGTCGGCGCCACAGTCGATGAGAATCTCGCGCGGGCCGAAGAGCTCGGATTCCTCGAAGCCGTCGGTCGCCACGATCAGGATTTTCGTATCGGAAATATTCGGCATTCGCATCTCCTGGAACAGCAATGCAGGAACCGCGGGGTTTCCCGCTCGCTTAGCCGGTCAATGCCGGAAGGAAAGCAAAGGTTGCGCCATAGCAGCGACGACGAGCCGGGCTATTCGCGCAAGCGGCAAGGCCGGTACTGGGCCTATTTCGACGAGGAGGGCGCAAGGGTCACCGATCGCGAGACAATAGACCGGCTGAACGCGATCGGGCTTCCCCCAGCCTACACCGAAGCCTGGTTCTGCAAGAATTCGAATGGGCACCTTCAGGCGACGGGGATCGATGCGAAAGGCCGCAAGCAATATCGCTACCACGCCGATTTCCGAGCGCGCGCCGATAAGAAGAAATTCTCCGGGCTCCTCGAATTTGGCCAGGCGCTGACGAAGATCCGCACTCGCGTCGACAAGGATCTCGGCGAACGTAGCCTGTCCCGCGATAAGGTGCTCGCCGCCGTGGTCCGGCTTCTGGACACCCAATACATCCGGGTCGGCAATGATCGTTATGCGCACGAGAACAACAGCTTCGGGGCGACGACCTTGCTCTGCCGCCACGTGACGACGGAGACCGGCAAGGTGAAAATGCGCTTCAAGGGCAAGTCGGGCAAGATTCACGAGGTCGTGATCACCGACCGCCGGCTCGGCCGGATCGTTCGCAAGTGCAGGGAGCTGCCCGGCCAGGCCTTGTTCCAGTATGTCAACGGCGAGGGCGTCCCCCACCCGATTACGTCCGGCGACGTCAACGATTACATCCGCGACGCGTGCGGAGAGGATTTCACCGCAAAGCATTTCCGCACCTGGTGGGCGAGCGTGATTGCGTTCGGCGAGATTCTCGATTCCAGCGAAACGGAGCGGATCAGTGTCCAGACAATGGTCGAGCCGGTCGCCGAGGCGCTCGGCAACACGCCGGCAATCAGCCGCAAATCCTATGTCCACCCCGCGCTGATCGAGGCGGTGAAGGCTGACCCGCGCGACCCGCTGGATGGGCTCGAACGGCCGCGCGAATGGAAGTGGCTGTCCTCGACCGAGGTCGGATTCCTCAAGTTCCTCGAGGGCAAGGAGGACGGCGGCAGGAAGCGCGCGGCTTGATTTCCCACCGCCGCAGCGGCCATGAACCGCGGCCATGAACGAGCGGATAGACTGGCCTTCCCGGACGCTTGCCTGGCTTGATCAGAATTCGAGTGGCCTACTGATCGGCCTTGCGGTCGCCTTCGGCGCGGTGATCGTGATGCTCGGCCTCCGCCGGATCGGAATGCGCATCGTTCGCAACGACCCGCATTGCCGAACCTGGAGATCGGTCATCGGCCGGGTCCTCGCCAAGACCAGCATCTTCTTCATGATCTTCGCGGCGCTGGACGTCCTTGCCAATTACACCGTTCCGCCACCGAAGATCGCGCATCCGCTCGACATCGCCTTCATCATCGTCGCCGCCATCCAGGTTGCGATCTGGGCGCGCGAGCTGGTGATGGGCGTGGTCGCCCGCGCCGCAGGCGAGGAGGTTGGCGAAAACGCGCTCGACAATGCGCAGGCGATAATCAAGGTCCTAGTCAGCATCGCCTTCTTCGCGATCGCGGCGATCGTCATCCTCGACAATATCGGCGTCAACGTCACCGCTTTGGTCGCTGGGCTTGGGATCGGCGGCATCGCGATCGGACTCGCTGCCCAAGGCATCTTCTCCGACCTGTTCGCCGCCCTTTCAATCCTGTTCGACAAGCCGTTCCGGCGCGGCGATTCGATCCAGTACGACGATACGATGGGCACGGTGGAGAGGATCGGGCTCAAGACAACACGCCTCCGCTCCGTCACCGGCGAGCAGGTGGTGATGGCGAACACCAAGCTGCTCGAACGCGAGATCCACAATTATTCGGTTGGCCAGTCGCGACGCTCGTCGCTGCCCTTTGGGCTCGTCTACCAAACACCGCCCGAGCAACTCGAAAAGGTGCCGTCGATCGCCAAGGGCGCCGTCGAATCGCGTAAGGGATGCAGCTTCGTTCGCTGCGCGATCCGGGGCCTCGGACCTTCGAGCATCGACTTTGAGCTGTTGTTCGATTCCGCGAGCGTCGACCTGAACCAGGTCGCGGCCGACCGAACCGCGGTAGCGCTGGCGGTGCTGCGCGCCTTCGCGAAGCATGGCCTGGAATTCGCTTACCCGACGCAGACGACCTTCACCGCCGCGCCGGACGGCACGATGATCATGCCCTATGCGGGCATCCCGGCTGCACCTTCCAAGGGCTGACCATCCGCGCCGATCCCGCGCTGGGCGAGCATCGAGCGCCAGTTCTCCATCGAGATGTTGCGCTGGTAATCCGCCTGCATCTGCGGGGTCAGCATTTCGAGCATCTGCGTATTGTCCACCCAGAACTCGATGACCTGGAACCAGGGTCCGCGCTGGCACAGGCTCGTGTGGCAGCCGTATCGGCGACCGATTTCCTCGACCTCCTCGATCGACAGCGGAGTTGCGACCGCAGCGTGAAACGGACCGTGCCGCGATACCGCCTCGCTACGCTCCTCGCCCGCCCCTTCGGTCGGATAGAATGCGAGGTCGCGCTGGTACACCTCGATCGTCGACCGCCGGTCGTCACCTGCATGTGCGACCCAACTCTCCTTTCCGACCATCGGGAAGGGAAAGGCCTCGCCGCGCCACAGTTCCGCGAGCATCGTCGCGGTTCGCTTAGGATTGTCAGCGGCAATGGAAATGTGGAAGATCACGCTACGCACCCCCATGCTCTTGCTCGGCACAAGCGGGCCGCTACACCGCCAGCATGCCCGTTTCCAGCCTAGATGAAATCCGCTCGCGCGTCGGCGCCGAGATCGGCGTGTCCGGTTGGCTCGACGTCGGCCAGGACCGGATCAACGCCTTCGCCGACGCGACCGAGGATCGCCAGTTCATCCACATCGACCCGGAGGCTGCTGCGCAAACGCCGTTCGGAAGCACGATCGCCCACGGTTTCCTGACGCTTTCTCTCCTCTCGCGGATGGCCGCTGAGTCAATGCTGGTGCCGGGCAACGTCAAGCTGGTCGTCAATTACGGACTCGACCGGGTCCGCTTCCTGGCGCCGGTGCGCTCGGGCAAGCGGGTTCGAGGCCGCTTCATGCTCGAGTCCGTCGAGGAAAAGACCGGCGGCCAGATCCTCCTTCGCCACGATGTGACCGTCGAGATCGAGGGGGAAGACAAGCCCGCGCTTTCGGCGCAATGGCTCACGCTGATCTTGACTTGAGGAGAGCTTCGAATGGCTCGCGACGCCGTTATCGTTTCCACTGCAAGAACCCCAATCGGCAAGGCCTATCGCGGAGCCTTCAACGCGACCTTAGGCCCGACGCTCGGCTCCTACGCGGTCAAGGCCGCCGTCGAGCGCGCAGGGATCGCGCCGGATGAGGTCGAGGACTGCATCATGGGCGCGGCTCTCCAGCAAGGCAGCCAATCGCCCAACATCGGCCGTCTTGTCGCCCTTCGCTCCGGCCTTCCCGTTTCCACGCCCGGAATGTCTATCGACCGCCAGTGCGCTTCGGGCCTGATGGCCATCGCGACCGCAGCCAAGCAGGTCGTAATCGACCGACAGGACGTGGTCGTCGCGGGGGGCCTGGAATCGATCAGCACGGTCCAGACCCCCGAAATGCGCGTGCAGCCGGACATGGATCTCATCGGCATGCACTCGGCCATCTACATGCCGATGCTCCAGACGGCCGAAACGGTCGCCCAGCGCTACGGGATCTCGCGCGAGCGGCAGGACGAATATGCGCTGAAGTCGCAGCAGCGCACGGCGAAAGCACAGGCGGAGGGCCGGCTGGATGACGAGATCGTACCGGTGACCGCCACGATGATCGTCAAGGACAAGCAAAGCGGCGAGACCTCCCAAAAACAGGTCACGATCTCGAAGGACGAGGGCAACCGCCCGGACACGAGTCTCGAGGGCCTGTCGCAGCTGCAGCCTGTCCTCGGCCCGGGAACGACGATCACGGCCGGCAACGCCAGCCAGCTTTCCGACGGAAGTTCGGCCTGCGTCGTAATGGATTCAGGCGTCGCCGAGAAACGCGGGCTCCAGCCGCTCGGCCGCTACGTCGGAATGGCGGTCCACGGCGCCGAGCCGGACGAGATGGGCATCGGGCCCATCTTCGCGATACCCGTTCTCCTGAAGAAGTTCGGCCTCGCCGTCGACGATATTGGCCTCTGGGAGCTGAATGAGGCGTTCGCGGTGCAGGTGCTCTACTGCCAGGACAAGCTCGGGATCCCCGGCGACCGCCTCAACGTCGATGGCGGCGCAATTTCCGTCGGCCATCCCTACGGGATGTCGGGCGCCCGCCTGGTCGGCCACGCGCTCATTGAGGGGAAGCGCCGCGGCGTGAAGAACGTGGTCGTCACGATGTGCGTCGGCGGCGGAATGGGCGCCGCCGGGCTTTTCGAAGTGTTGTGACGATCAGTTCGACGCGACGATCGGAGCAGGCGTCGAGTTCTGGGCTGCAACGCCGGTCGTCGGAACGATCAGCGCCGCTGAAACCAGGGCGGCGGCGGCAACGAACAGGATATTCTGGCGGGGCATTTCGACTCTCCTTGTTTGCGCTACATTTGTAGCGCTACATTTGTAGCTTGCAAGTTCTTTTTCGACGAACGGCGGAAAAAGAGACATCCAGCCACGATTGAACCGTTGCGCTCGCAGCCGGTTGTACTTGCGAATCAGGGAGGTTTTCGATGCCCGAATCAATTTGTCCGTTGGTCGAGCGCGTGGCGCGGGTGCTGGCTGGCGCGAAGCTCAGCGCAAACGCAGATGGCGACAACGGCCACGCCGCGTCGGAAGTCGACCGAACCTGGCGCGAACATCTCAACCAGGCTCAAGCCGTGCTCCGCACCATGCGCGAGCCTGACGCGGCGATGGCGGCGGCCGGCGATGCAGGCATTTGGCGCAACATGGTCGAAGCCGCGATCGCGCAGAAAGTCGATTAGTGCATTCACCGTCATCCCGGCCTTCGAGCCGGGCTCTGCCTTTTCTTGCTTCTCAAAAGCAGTCGGAGGCCGGATCCAGTCCGGCATGACACGAAGATACTCCCCGACATGGACGCTCGTCATGTCGGTCTCCGCATCCTCGCTTTCCTTCATCGACGGGTCGGTCCTCAACGTCGCGCTTCCGTCGATGCGGCAGAGCCTCGACGCCAGCGCCGCTGAAATCCAGTGGGTCGTCAATGGTTTCACCTTGCCCCTCGCCGCCCTGATCCTTCTCGGCGGAGCGCTCGGCGATCATCAGGGGCGCCGACGCTGGCTAGTGATCGGGACAAGCCTGTTCGGCCTCGCATCCCTTCTTTGCGCGCTGAGCGCCACGCTCGAGATGCTCCTTGTCGGCCGAGCATTGCAGGGCCTGGGCGCGGCGCTCCTCCTCCCGAACAGCCTGGCGCTTCTCAACGGCGCCTATGACGGCGAGGCGCGTGGCCGGGCTGTCGGCATTTGGGCTGCTGCAGGAGCGATCAGCGCAGCCATTGCACCCCTGATCGGCGGCTGGCTCGTCGATCACGCCGGCTGGCCGAGCATCTTCTACATCAACCTGCCGTTCGCAGGCGCAGCCATCGCGGTCGCGCTCGCCAGGGTTCGCGAAGCGAAGGACCAGGAAAAGGCCCGTATCGACATGGCCGGCGCGGCCCTTGCCACCGCCGGCCTGGGCGGACTGACCTATGGACTCACCCTCTGGTCCGCCCACAAAAGCTTTTCCGTTGTGGCCGGCGCAGCGATCGCCGCAGGAGTCATCCTCCTCGTTGCATTTATCGTCGTGGAACTGCGCAAGGGCGCCAACGCAATGATTCCGCTGCGCTATTTCGGCGACTTTTGCTTTTCGTCGCTGAACCTCATGACCTTCCTTCTCTACGGCACTTTCGGATCCTGCCTGCTTCTGCTGCCTTATGTCCTGATTTCCGCCGGCAGCTATTCGCCCGTCGAAGCGGGGCTGTCGCTGCTTCCACTCTCCATTCTTATCGGCGCCGGCTCTCCCCTCATGGGGAAGCTCGCGACCCGCATCGGCCCACGCATTCCGTTGACAGTGGGGCCGCTCATCGTCGCCGCCGGTTTCCTGTTGGCGACCCGTGTCGCGACTGACCAGGCCTATTGGTCGCATGTCTTCCCGGCGGTCGCGCTGATCGCGCTGGGAATGGCCGTCCTGGTGGCGCCGCTGACCAGCACGGTCCTCGTCTCGGTCGATCCGGAGCACACAGGAATGGTCTCGGGCTTCAATAGCGCGCTGTCGCGTGCCGGCGGCCTGCTCGGAGTTTCGCTTCTTGGAGCTGTCCTCGCGGAAAATGGCGAGGCGCTGCTTGCACCATATTCAATGGCAATGATCGTCGGAGCGGTTGTTGCGGCCCTGTCCGGCCTGGTGTCCTTCTTCGGCCTTCGCCGCACTTCGACCGGTAAGCAGCGCAAGCCGGCGACCACCTAACCGTTCGCGGCGATCCAGTCCTCGACGACAGGGGCGATGATCTCGCGCCACTTGCCTCCATTGAAAATTCCGTAATGACCCACGTTCGGGGCAAGGAAATATTTCTTCGCCGACGACTTCAGTTTGGTCGCGAGGCCGAGCGCGGCCTTGGTCTGGCCGATGCCTGAAATATCGTCGCGCTCGCCTTCGATCGCCAGAAGCGCCGTGTCCGTGATCGCCGTCGGGTCGACCTTGCGTCCGCGATGGGTCAGCTTTCCGCGCGGCAGCTGGTGCCTCTGGAAGACGACCTCGACGGTCTGCAGGTAGAATTCCTCGGTCATGTCGCACACGGCGCGATATTCGTCGTAGAAGGCCCGCGTCGCATCCGCGCTCTCCTCGTCGCCGACGACGAGATGCTTGAACATCTCCCAGTGGCTGACGAGGTGGTCGCCAAGGTTCATCGCCATGAATCCCGCAAGCTGCAGGAAGCCGGGGTAAACCTTCCGTCCCGAGCCCGGATAGATCGCCGGAACGGTCGCGATCACGTTCTGCCGGAACCAGCTCAGCGGACGCTGTGTCGCGAGCGTGTTCACCGCCGTCGGCGCTTTTCTTGTGTCGATCGGCCCACCCATCATCGTCAGCGTCTTCGGCCGCGACGGATTCTTGTCGGCATTCATCAGCGCGGTTGCCGCGAAGGCCGGAACGGACGGCTGGCACACCGCGATCATGTGCGGCCGGCCGCCGGTGATCTTGCCGACCGTCTCGAGGAACTCGACGAGGTAATCAATATAGTCGTCGAGGTCGAAATTGCCGTCGCTGGTCGGCACTAGCTTCGCATCGCGCCAGTCAGTGACATAGACGTCGTGCCTCGGGAGCATCCGCTCGACGGTCCCCCGCAGGAGGGTCGAATAGTGACCCGACATCGGAGCGACGATGAGCAGCCCCGGCCCATCCTCAACGCCTTCGCGAACGAAGCGCTTGAGCTGCCCGAACGGCTTCCGAAGCACGACCTCCTCGCGGACTCGGACCTCCTTGCCCTCGACCACGGTCCGTTCGATCCCGAAAGCCGGCTTCCCGCGGGGCGCGGCGGCATGGGAAAAAACTTCGAGGCTCGCCGCGATCAGCGGGCTCGTCGAGGCATAGGCTAAAGGATTTGCGGGATTGGTGAGCCATCCGGCCCCGAGCCCCGCCAGCTTGCTCGCTCCGGCGAGGAAGGAGCGTTGCACTTCATACGCGTCATAAAGCATCCGTTGGGGATGTGGCGGTTAATTCGCACCTGCGCAAGTTCCATGCTGCGTTGCAACAGGCGAAACTGTGGACGGTTTCCCGCCTCGCGATTAGGTTAGATGCAGGCCTTGATGATCGACCGGGTCCCGTGCGCGAACTTGCTGTTCACGCGGACCGTCGGCGGAGCGAGGTCGATGGCCATGATTCTTCCGGAGCTGTCGTTGTACATCAACGTCACATAGCCCTCGGCGTTCACTGCCGTGACGTCTCCGCGCTGCGACAGCCTTCGGGTCAGGCATTGCTGGAGTTCGTTGAGACTCTTGTCGGTGCGGTAGACCGCTTCCGCATGCTGCGGCGCGGGAACGGGCACGGTGGCGGCCAATAGCAACAGGAGCTTCGCCAGCATGGACCCGGCATAGCTCCTCCTCCCGCAGGTTTAACTCGGGGGAATTATGGATGCCGCGCCTTCATCGCTGCGTTGAGGCGCGCCGCCGCGCCTGCTAGGCGAAAACCATGGCGGGGACCCCGGAAAAGTCGAAGGCGAAGATCGGCAACCTGTTCCTCGTCTGGCGATTCGCGAAGCACTATCCCGCCTATATCGCCGGCGCCCTATTCTTCCTGACGCTGTCGTCGGCGGCGACACTCGCGATCCCGTACGGCTTCAAGCGCGTGATCGACCGCGGCTTCGGCAGCGGCGCCGCTGGCCCGGTCGCCGTCCAGCAGGCCTTCCACTACCTGCTGATGATCGTGATCGTCCTCGCCGCGGCCACGGCATTGCGCTTCTATTTCGTGTCGTGGCTCGGCGAGCGAACCGTCGCCGACCTGAGGCTCGCGGTCCAGAAGAACCTGCTGACTCTGCCGCCGCGGTTCTTCGAGGAAAACCGGCCCTCGGAGATCGCATCCCGGCTGACCGCCGACACCGCGATCCTGGACCAGGTCGTCGGCTCCAGCGTCTCGATCGCACTGAGGAACATCGCCACCGGCCTCGGCGGGATCGTCTATCTGTTCGTGCTGTCACCCAAGCTTGCCGGAATGCTCGTGATCGGCATTCCCGTGGTCTTCGGTCCGGTGATCTTTTTCGGCCGCAGGATCCGTGCGCTGAGCCGCGCCTCGCAGGACCGGATCGCCGACGTCGGATCGACCGTGTCCGAGACTCTCAGCGCGATGAAAGTCGTGCAGGCTTTCGGCCAGGAGGAGCGCGAGCTCGGCCGGTTTCGAACCATCGTCGAGCAGGCATTCGGAGTCGCCCGAAAGCGTTTCCGGATGCGGGCGGTCATGACCTTCACGATCATCGCGCTGGTCTTCGGATCGATCGTCATGCTGCTGTGGGAAGGCGCGAGCGACGTCGCCGAGGGCCGAATGACCGGCGGAGCCATTGCCGCGTTCGTATTCACGGGCGTGCTCGTCGGCGGTGCTTTCGGAGCCCTCACCGAGACATATGGCGATCTCCTCCGCGGGTCGGGCGCGGCTGGCCGGATCTACGAGCTGATGGTCGAACGCCCCGAAATCCAGGCCCCGGACAAACCCGTCCCGCTGCCGGAACCCGCGAAGGGGGCGCTTCAGTTCGACACGGTCACCTTCCGCTATCCCACGCGGCCCGAAGACAAGGCGCTGCACGATCTGTCGCTGTCGATTTCGCCCGGCGAAACCGTCGCGGTCGTGGGCCCGTCGGGCGCCGGCAAATCGACGCTCTTCCAGCTCGCGCTCCGATTCTACGACCCGCAGGAAGGGCGAGTCCTTCTCGACGGAATCGATCTCCGCGATGCAGACCCCGCGGCGGTCCGGCGGCGGATCGCGGTGGTTCCGCAGGAAACCATCATCTTCGCGGCCTCCGCCCGCGACAACATCCGCTATGGCCGCTGGGACGCGAGCGACGAGGAGATCGTCGAAGCCGCCAGGGCTGCGAACGCCCACGAATTCCTCGAGACGTTGCCCGAAGGGTATGAAAGCTTCCTCGGCGAAGGCGGCGCCCGCCTGTCCGGCGGACAGCGCCAGCGGATCGTCATCGCCCGCGCGCTCCTCCGCGACGCGCCTCTTCTCCTCCTCGATGAAGCAACCTCGTCACTCGACGCGCACAGCGAGAAGCTCGTCCAGGAAGCGCTCGAGCGATTGATGAAGTCGCGCACCACGATCGTGATCGCTCACCGGCTCGCCACCACTCGCGCCGCCGACCGGATCATCGTCATGGAGCGCGGCCGGATCGTCGAGGAAGGAACGCACGCCAGCCTCAACAAGGCGAACGGGCTCTATGCGAGCCTCGCCCGACTCCAGTTCGCGGGACAGGCCGCCTAGCTCAGGCTTATTTCTTCGCAGACTTCCCGCCGCCCCTGCGGGCACGCGACGCCGGCTTCTTCGCTCCCGTAGTGCTGCGGCTAGTCGTGGCGGTGGAGGACTTGGCCGCAGTCTTGCGCTTCGTGCCCGTGCTCTTCCGCTTCGTTGCCGCTCCGCTGGAAGTGCGGGCCGCGGGCTTGGATTTCGCGGCCGTGCGCGACCGGGTCGAAGCCTTGCGCTTGGGCCGCGCGGTGGAACGGCTCGGGCTCGCCGCAGTGCGCGACGTCGACGCCCCGCCCTCCTCGCCCGGCCACTTCCCGGAAAGCACCTTCTGGGCCGCATCGGCCACTGCCTCGGCGATCAGGGAACCAAGCCTGGTGGCGCTCGCCGTCACCGACTTCGCCGCCCTTTCCGCCGTGTCGGCCGCATCCATCCCAGCGTCCTTGATCGCCTTGCGCGCCTTCGGGCTGGCGCTGATCGCAGCAGCAGCAGCGGCGAGCCCGGCGGCGAGCATTTCCTTGCTCATCGCGGCTTTCGCCAATTTGTCCATCGTGTCCGATCTGCCGGAAGACTTCGAGGTACCTGAGCGCTTGGTAGACTTTGCCATCGCGAACCTCCGTTTTCGATTCGCCCATTAGACAATTGAGCGAAACAACTGTTCCGTTGCACGTCCGAAAAGGCAACGGAATTCGGCGAATCCGGTGGGGCAAATACGTATAAGGGGCGGTTCCTGTGCGTTTCTGCGGGGCAGATACGTTTAAGGGGACCGCCGCTAGCGCAGCGATCCCCTCGAACATGGTCAGCGGCCGGAAGTGACGGCCGTCCGTCCAGCACCTATGGCCGACGAACACCCCTTTCCGACCTGCCTGCTGAACCATGAGACATCGGATCACCTCCTTTCGCTGCGTTGAAGCCGAGGTAAAGATGAGTCACGACGCGCGTTAGAACAAGTCTTGTAATGCACTCGTGTTTCAGTAATTCTCTTTGACTTCGCGCTTCCGGGCGAGTCCCCTGAGGCGATCAGCTCCGGCAATCCTCGATCACCCGAATCGGCTCCGGCCAGGCCGGCACCGCAACCATCGGCGCCCCGGACGCTCCGGTCGCAAAGCGCCCGCGGCTGAAGGCGATCGCATCGAGCAATTGATCCGTCGCCGCAATGTCGGCGACCAGCTCCTTTGTGGCGAGGAAACGTGAAGGGACGCTCCTCGACATGGTCGTCGTCCAGATCGAAAGCGTCGGCGCGGCGGCCGCTATGCCCGTCCTCACCACCGATACGGTGCGGGCCGCACGATTGCATCGGATCTTCAGCCGAACGTCCGCATGACCGTCGATAAAATCAGCTTCGCTGCCGCCCCCGATGGAGCGGTAAGACCAGGCGCCCGAGACCGGTTTGACCGTGTCCAGGTCGATTTCGGCCGGAGCCTGGGCGAAAGCGGACGAAACAAGCGGCAGCGCGCATGCTGCCGCGAACGCGAACATCGATTTGGTCATTTGCTCAGGCGATCGACTTTTTCCTGGAGCTTCGCAAGCTCGGCGCGGAGCTCGGCGAGCTCTTTTTCCGAAGCCGAAACCGGCGCGGCCTTCTTTCCGCCGTTGGTGAAGACCCGGCTCGCATCCTCGAACACCGCCATGTTGCGCTTGGCGATATCGGCGAAAGCATTGCCGCTGAACGCGTCTCCGAGCGCCTTCTGGTTGCGCTTGAAGGCGTCCATCGCCGCGTCGAGGTAATCCGGCACCACCGCTTGCATCGAATTGCCGTAAAGCCCGATCAACTGCTTCAGGAAATTGACCGGGAGCAGCGTCGACCCGCGCGATTCCTCATCGACGATGATCTGGGTGAGGACCTGGCGGGTGATGTCCTCGCCGGTCCTGGCGTCGACCACCTCGAACTCGCGGCCTTCGCGGACCATCTCGGCCAGGCGGTCGAGCGTGATGTAGGCGGAGCTTTCGGTGTCGTATAGACGCCGGTTCGCGTACTTCTTGATCGTGACCTTGCCGCCAGACTTGCCCATGAAGCGCTCCGATAGTCGAACAGACAGCGTAACAGACGCCAAGTGTGCGGTGCAACAAAGGCACGCGCCGCGCCCGCTGCCCCTGTTTCTCGAATTGGTACGGATGGTTTCGAAAGACGAGCCCGAGCTCGCGGCAAAGGCGCTGGAGGGGCTCAACAAATACCAGGCAGCGTCGAGGGAAGCTAAGCGGGCCGCTCGACCGGCGATCGCTCAAGTCGGTCCCGCGACCCTTCGCGACTGCGGGGGAAGCGGCCCGCCAGCGGTGCTCGTCCCGTCGCTCATCAACCCGCCGGACGTGCTCGACCTCGACGAGCAGGTTTCGGTCGCTTCGGCGCTGGCGGCGCTGGGACGCCGGGCGCTGCTCGTCGACTGGGGCCGGGCAGCCGATCGTGCGGAGCTCGACCTCGGCGGGCATGTCGAGCGATTGCTGATCCCGCTGGTGGGCAAGCTCGGCCAGGAGACTGCGCTGATCGGCTATTGCCTGGGCGGCACGATGGCGATTGCCGCCGCCAACCTGGCGCGGTTCGAGCGTGTCGCGACTCTGGCGGCGCCGTGGCGCTTCTCGGGCTATCCGGCGGAGTCTCGGGACTCGCTCCAGCGTCTTTGGGACGGCACGAAAGGTGCCGCGCGCGATCTCAAGGCGCTGCCGATGGAAGTGCTGCAAAGCGCCTTCTGGTCGCTCGACCCGAAGCGCACCGTCGCCAAGTTCGCGATGTTTGGCGAACTCGCTCCGGACAGCGCCGATTCGCGCCGGTTCGTCACGCTCGAAGACTGGGCCAACGAGGGCGAGCCCCTGCCCTTCCCCGCGGCGCGCGAGCTTATCGAGGATTTGTTCGGAGGCGACCTCCCCGCAATCGGCGAATGGCGCGTCGGGGGACAAGTCATGAGCGACCGGATCGGCTGTCCATTGCTTAACGTAACGGCCGCATCCGACCGAATCACGCCCGCCGCCGCCGCACCCGCGGGCGAATTGGTGCAGATCGACTCCGGGCATGTCGGCATGATCGTCGGCTCGGCGCGGGCGAAGCTTCACAAAGCGCTGGCGAATTTCCTCGCTGCTTCTTGCCGCTAGGGGATGCCGTCGCTAAGTCGCAGCGCCACGCACCCGTAGCTCAGCTGGATAGAGCGCTGCCCTCCGAAGGCAGAGGTCACAGGTTCGAATCCTGTCGGGTGCGCCATTTCCAATCCGCTCACTCAAGGTTCATTTCGGAAGCGGCATGAGCGCGCCGCCCCAAGGAATCGGACCCGAACATGCTGCTGATCTTCCTCGCCTATCTCGGCGGAGTGCTGACGATCCTTAGCCCGTGCATCCTGCCGGTGCTGCCTTTCGTCTTCGCCAGAAGCGACCAACCTTTCGTCCGGAGCGGTCTCCCACTGCTCGCCGGGATGGCGCTGACCTTCGCGATCGTCGCGACGCTGGCGGCGGTCGGCGGCGGCTGGGCGGTGCAGGCCAATGCGATCGGGCGCTGGGTCGCGCTGATCCTGCTTGCGCTGTTCGCGCTCACCTTGATCTTCCCGGCGCTGTCCGACCGGATGACCCGGCCGCTGGTGGCGATCGGCTCGAGCCTGACCGAGAAGACCGGACAGCAGCGCGGGATTGGCTCGTCATTGTTGCTGGGCGTTGCAACCGGGCTGCTTTGGGCGCCCTGCGCGGGGCCGATCCTGGGCATCATCTTCACGACGGCGGCGCTTCAGGGCGCGAGCGCGAGCACCACCTTCCTGCTGCTGGCTTATGCGCTGGGCGCGGCGACATCGCTGGCGCTGGCCTTGCTTGCGGGCGGGAAAATATTCGCGCGGATGAAAAGTTCGCTGGGCGCAGGCGAGTGGATCAAGAAGGGCCTCGGCATCGCCGTCCTGGTCGGCGTCGCCGCGATTGCCGCGGGTCTCGACACGCGTGTCCTGTCGAAGCTCTCGACCGCGCAGACGACGGGACTGGAGACCGGGCTCGCGCGAGTGCTTGGCGTGAACGGGATGGACCAGTCCACGACGACGAAGACCGGAAAGGGCGGCGAGCTGGTGCTCCCGGTCGAAGGCAAGCTTCCCTCGCTCGACGGGATCGGGCCGTGGATCAATTCGCCGCCGCTCAGCCGCGAGCAGTTGAAGGGCAAGGTCGTCGTCATCGACTTCTGGACCTACAGCTGCATCAACTGCCTGCGCTCGCTTCCCTACGTCCGCGCCTGGTACGAGCGCTACAAGGACGACGGCCTCGTCGTCATCGGGGTCCACGCCCCTGAGTTCGCATTCGAGCGCGAGTTCGACAATGTGAAGAAAGCCGTCGCCGACCTCGGGATTCGCTACCCGGTGGCGCTCGACAACAATTACAGCCTGTGGCGTGCGCTCCGGAACAATTACTGGCCCGCCCATTATTTCGCCGATGCCCAGGGGCGCGTCCGCTACCACCATTTCGGCGAGGGCAATTACGAAGAGTCCGAACGGGTCATCCGGCAGCTGCTGAGCGAGGCGGGACATGCGCCGTCCGCGCAGATGGCGGGCACGGCGTCGACGCAGGCTTCGGAAATGGCCGCCTCCGGCACCGTGCGCTCGCCTGAGACCTACATCGGTTATGCCCGGGCCGATCGTTTTGCCTCGTCCGGCGATCAGGCGAAGGACGTGGCGAAAGACTATACGGTCCCGGGGGTGCTGGACCTCAACCAGTGGGCCCTTGGCGGACGCTGGAGCGTCGCCCCGCAGGTCGCGACATCACTGGCTACGGGGGCGAAGATCGCCTTCCGGTTCCACGCGCGCGATCTGCACCTCGTCCTTGGGCCGACCGCCGACGGCAAACCCGTTCGCTACAGAATAACCGTCGACGGCCGCCCGCCGGGTGAGGACGCAGGCAGCGACGTGAAGGCTGATGGGACCGGAATCGTGACTGAAGAGCGGCTCTACCAGCTCGTCCGGGAGAAGGGCCAAGTCGAGGACCGCACCTTCACGATCGAGTTCCTCGATCCGGGCGTTCGCGCCTTTTCCTTCACCTTCGGCTAGCGGCCAGCGGGAACCGCCCGCTCGCACTCGCCGTTCAGCGGGCGAGATGGACAAGCAGACCACGCTGGAGAAGAGCCTCTACGAGCCGCCGGCGCAGAAGGAAGAATTCTACACCGAGGTCATCGAGCGGCTCGCGGAATCGGAAATCCCGTTCCTCTTGTCGGGCACCTATGCGCTCGCCTTCTACACCGGCATCGTCCGGCCGACGAAGGACGTCGATCTGTTTTCGACGGCCGGCGACTGCTTGAAAATCCTGTCCTATTTCAAGCAAAAGGGTGTCGACGTCGAGATTGTCGACGACCGCTGGCTGGCGCGGATCACCCGCGGGGAAATCTTCGTCGACGTCATTTTCAACATGCCGACGGCCTCGACCCACGTGACGGAGGACTGGTTCGACAATTCGCCGCGAGCGGAGCTTTTCGGGACCGAGATCCACCTCGTGCCGCCGACCGAGTTCGTCTGGTCGAAAATGTTCGTTCAGGACCGCTACCGGTATGACGGCGCGGACGTCGTCCACATGATCCTGAAGCGCCACAAGGAAATCGACTGGCGCCGCTTGCTGAACCACATGGAGCTTCACTGGGAGGTACTGCTGATGCACCTCCTCAACTTTCGCTACATCTATCCCAGCGAGCGCGACGCGGTCCCCCAGTGGCTGTTCGACGAGTTGCTCGACCGCCTGCGCGTCCAGAACAGCATTCCGGCGCCCGGAATGAAGGTCTGCCGCGGCCGTATCTTCTCGCCGCGCGACTATCGCACGGACGTCGACGAATGGGGATTTTCGGAGCCGGTGGGAAACCTCGAAGAACATTATCACGAGCCGGCCAAGTGAAGATCGCAGCGATCGGCGACCTGCATGTGACCGAGGACAGCGTCGCGCCCTACCGACAGATTTTCGAGGAAGCGTCGGGCGAAGCCGACGCGCTCGTCCTTTGCGGCGACCTCACCAATTTCGGGAAGACTCCCGAGGCCGAGATCCTCGCTGAGGACATCAGTCATTGCACGGTCCCGGTCCTCGGCGTCCTCGGCAACCATGACTATGAGTGCGGCAACCATGAGGAGGTCGCGCGGATCCTTCACCAGGCGGGTATGATCGTCCTCGACGAGCAGGCGCACGAGATCGACGGCGTCGGCTTCGCGGGCGTGAAGGGTTTCCTAGGCGGCTTCGGACGCGGAGAGCTCGCGCCGTTCGGAGAGCCGGAAATCAAGGCGTTCGTCGATGTCGCCAACAACGAGGCGCGCAAGCTCGAGAATGCGTTGCGCTCACTCCGCACGGAGAAGATCGTCGCGGTCCTTCATTATTCGCCGGTCGCCGACACTCTCGTCGGAGAGCCGATCGAAATCTTCCAGTATCTCGGCTCGGCCCGGCTCGCGGACGCGCTCGACCGTTTTGACAACATCGCCTTCGTCGTCCACGGCCACGCCCATCACGGCACCTACCAGGGTGCGACGATGCGCGGGACGCCGGTCTACAATGTGGCCCGCCCGGTGCTTCGCGACCAGCTCGGCGCGGCCTTCGCCCTCCTCGAGGTCTAGCTCTTGTCCTCGCCGGGGATCGGCGTCGGCGTATCGAGCGCTTCTCGGACGTATAGCCGCTTCACAAGTACGTAGGTGACGACGGTAAGCGGCGCCGCGAAGACGACGCCCACGATACCGAACAGCAAGGCGAACGCCAGCAGCGCGAAGAGCAGGACGACGGCCGGGACCTCGACGGCATATTGCTGGATGAGCGGCTGGACCAGGTAGGCTTCGAAATGCTGCACGAAGACGTACATGAGCGCCGTCCACAGCGCGAGTTCGGGACTTTGGACGAGCGCAATCAGCACAGCGGGGATCGCAGAAAGGATGGGTCCTGCGAACGGGATGAATTCGAAGAAGCCGGCCAGTATTCCGAGCACGAGCCAGGATTGGATTCCGAGCAGCCAAAGGCCGCCACCGGTCATGACCCCGATCACGACCATTGCCGCAAGCTGCCCGCGAAGCCACAGCCGCAAAGCATTCTCGGAATCGCGCATGGCGTCCGCGACGAGCGGGCGACGATGCGGCGGAACGAGCTTGATGACCCCCGTCCTGTAGAAACGCGGTTCCGCGGCGAGGAAAATTCCCCCGAAGAAGACGATGAGCAAGTTCGCAAGACCTGCGCTCGCATTCGACAGCCAGCTGCTGAAGCGGGAGACCAACGCACCCCCGTGCTGATGCAGCTCCGCAAGCCAGCTCTGGATCGGATGGGCAAGCCCCAGGTTCGCAAGCCACGCGTCGACTGTCGCCAGCGCCGTCGGCAGGGTATCGGCCAGCGCCTCCGTCTGCGAAGCGATCTGGTTGCTCAGCATCCAACCGACTCCGCCGACCAGCGCGACGATTATGAGCACGGCAATCAGGACCGCCGCCGGCTCCGGCATACGCAGCCGGTTCGTGCAGGGATCGGCAATAGCGCGGATGATGGTCGCGACCACCACGGCTCCGAACAGGAGGACGATGACGGTCCGAAGCTGCCAGGCGAGGAATGCGAGCGCGACAAGGCCGAGGACGATCAAGGCCCGCCGAACGAATTCCGAGTCGCTGCTACCCTTCTTGCCTTCAGCCATTCGCGCTCCCGACACAGACCAGCGTCGAAGCGCCTTGGATAGGCAAACTGTTCCGGACGAGAAAGGACTAGGCCGCGACCGGCTCGGTTCTGTATTTCTCCTGCTTAGGCAGGGGGTGCGACCGAACGCGCCGCTCAAGTGTTGGGATGGTGAATGACGAAGATGCCCGCTTTATTCATCGGCCACGGAAGTCCGATGAACACGTTCGAGCTGAACGGCTTTAACCGCGGCTGGCGCGGGATCGGCAAGGCGCTTCCGAGGCCGAGGGCCATCGTGGTCGTCTCCGCACACTGGTTCTTCGGCGCCACCGCCGTCACCGCGATGGAGCGGCCGCGGACCATCCACGATTTCTATGGTTTCCCGCCGGAGCTGTTCGCCTTCGATTACCCCGCGCCTGGAGCGCCTGGCGTCGCCGGAGAGGTCGTCGAGGCGGTGAAGCCGATCTGGTGTGGCCTAGACCATGACCAGTGGGGCCTGGACCATGGTGCCTGGAGCGTGCTCGCGCACGTCTATCCGGACGCGGACATCCCGGTCGTGCAGCTATCAATCAACGCTCTGAAGCCGCTCGAATATCACGTTGAGCTGGGCCGAAAGCTCGCGACGCTTAGAGACGAGGAGATTCTCGTGCTCGCCAGCGGCAATATCGTCCACAACCTTCGGCGGATCGAATGGAACAAGCCCAACTCCGCCTTCGACTGGGCCGAGCGTTTCGACGACTCAGCGCAGGAGCTTCTGGCATCGAATCCCGCGGACATTCTCAAGCTCGCCGAACATCCGGACTATGCGCTGGCGGTGCCAACCCCCGATCACTTCATCCCGATGCTCTACATTGCCGGAATTGCGGCCGAATCTGGCGAGTCGATGGAGCCCTTCCTGAAGGGCTATGCGATGGGGTCGCTGTCGATGACATGCTACAGCGCGGGCGCCGACATGCGATGCGTCGAAGCGCAAGGCGCTGCTGAAATTCCCGAGGGGGTCCCCGCGGACCAGACGAATATTTAGGCGGCCGGCCAATTCTCCAGGATTTCGACGAACCGCGTGAGCCAGGCGTTGGTCTGGTGGCCGTCGATGACGCGGTGGTCGATGGTCAGGGTCACGTAAGCCATGGGCAGGATGACGATCGCGTCGTCGCCTTCGACCTCGCGGACCATGACGCGCTTCTCGAGCTTGCCGATGCCGAGAATC
>Ga0207706_10000575_pt1 | contig 39106 bp, 43 predicted proteins | sample KBSC53metaG_FD_184318 | JGI IMG/M metagenome (GOLD analysis project Ga0207706, IMG submission 184318) | Corn rhizosphere microbial communities from Kellogg Biological Station, Michigan, USA - KBS C5-3 metaG (SPAdes) (version 2) | ecosystem: Host-associated > Plants > Roots > Rhizosphere > Soil ... | reverse complement strand
GAGTACACCGTCGCGGTCGGCGCGGTGGGCTTCGACACCCCGGCCGGGCTCTACCACATCCAGAACAAGGCGGTGGACCCGGCGTGGCACGTGCCGAACAGCGCCTGGGCGGGCAGCTTGGCTGGGACCACCGTGCCCGGCGGCACCGCCGAGAATCCGCTCAAGGCGCGCTGGCTCGGGATCTTCGACGGCGCGGGCATCCACGGCACCGACCAGACCTACTCGCTAGGCTCGGCGGCCTCGCACGGCTGCATCCGGATGGCGATCCCGGACGTCATCGAGCTGTACGACCAGGTGCCGGTCGGAGCTCCCATCTACATCGCCTGACGGTCGTCAGCGCCTGAACTCGGAGGGCGGCCAGTCCTCGGGGCGCATCGAGCCGATCATGCGGAAGCTCGACTTGCGGTCGACGTTCCGCCACGCCGGCCTCGAGTCGGCGCCGAACAGCGGCCCTGCGATCACGACGAACAGGAGCACGCCTCCGAGCACCAGTGCCACGGTGCCATCGGCCGGAGCATCGTGCGGCGACGCGTGATGCGCAGGCGGCTCCGGGAAGGTCGGGCCGGCGGCTCTGGAGTCGGCCGCGGCCGGGGTTGGCCCGACGGCGAGGGCGGCGACTACAAGAGCGGCGCTGATGCGCTTCATGGCGGCTCCTTCGGCTTGGCTGCTGCGCTCGGACAGCCTTCCGAAGTATGCCGCGCACAGGCCTCAGGTGCCCGCGCCGGGCCTGGGCGCGTACTCGCCCAGGCCCTCCCCGAGCAGCGCGAACGCCTTCGTCGCCTCGGCACGCACCCCGCGGCCGATGGCGGCCGCGCTGTCACCCGCGAGCGTCCGGCGCCGCACGTACTCGATCAGCGCGCGGTGAGCTCCCAGGAGCGCGCCGGCCGCCACGGCCGGCTCGACGCTGTTCGGCGGCGCGCCGGTCTCCTCGGCGAGCAGGGCCGCCAGCGACTCCGCGTAGCGGGCGAACACCTGTCGCTCGCGAGCCAGCAGCGCGGGGCTCTCTGTGATCACACGCGTGATCGTGCGGAGCTGCGCGGTGGCGTGAGGGTCGCGCGCTGAGTCGAAGGCCAGGACACCGCGTGGCTCGAGCATGAAATCGGCGAACGCGTCGAGGGCGCTCTTGCCAGGCTCGCGCTCGCGTATCGCCGCGAGCAGATCCTCCTCGAACGCCTCCAGCCGGCTGTAGAAGAGGTCCTCCTTCGTGGGGAAGTAGTTGAAGACTGTCTTCTCGGCCACGTCCGCCTCGCGAGCGATCTCAGCAACGGTGACCGCCTCGAAGCCGCGCTCGGCGAAGAGGCGCCGCGCGGTCTCGGCGATCAGCTGACGCGTGCGCTCCTTCTTCCGCTCGCGCAGTCCCTGTGCGTTCATCGCGTCCATTATCCTTGCCAGTATATATCGTGCTACTATATTTTTCTAGTGACAGTACGAATTGCACGGGAGGCAGGAATATGAGACGCACCGAAGTCGGCATTCCCTTCGCGGCCATCGTGCTCGCCATGCTGCCGGCGGTCCTCGACCAGACCATCCTCGCGACCGGGCTGCCGGTTGTCGCACGCGACCTGGGAGCCCTGAGCGACGTCTCCTGGGTGGTCACGGCCTATGTCGTCGCCGCCGCTGCCACGACGCCGCTGTGGGGCAAGCTCGGCGATCGCCACGGGCGAAAGCTCCTGCTCCAGCTGTCGCTCGCGGTCTTCGTCAGCGCCTCGGCTCTATGTGCCGCGGCGCAGGACATCACTCAGCTGATCGTCCTGCGCGCGCTCCAGGGCGCTGCCGCCGGCGGCCTCATGACCCTCGCGATGGCGGCGGTGGGCGACCTCGTCGCTCCCCGCGAGCGCGGCCGCTATCAGGGCTACATCGCGGCGACGTTCGCCGTCGCCACCATCGTGGGCCCGCTGGTCGGCGGCCTGCTGGTCGAGCACGCGAGCTGGCGCTGGGTCTTCCTGGTGAACCTGCCGGTCGGCCTGATCGCGCTCGTCGCCCTCGCGGCGCGCCTGCCCGCGCCCGAGGCCGATCGCCCCGACCGTCCCCTTGACGCACCAGGCGCGGCCCTCCTGGCCGGCGCGACGACCGCGTTCATGCTCACATGCATCTGGGGCGAGAGCCGCTACGCCTGGGATTCGACTCAGATAGTGGCGCTCATCGGGACGACGCTCGCGCTGGCCGGCGCCCTGATAGTCCGCGAGCGCCACGCCGCCGACCCGATCGTGCCGCTGCACCTGCTGCGCAGCCGGGCGGTGGCGGTCGCGAGCTCGGCGCTGTTCCTCGGGACCGCCGCGCTCTTCGCGATCACCGTCTTCGTGCCGTTGTTCCTGCAGACCACGACGGGAGCGAGCCCCACCGAGGCCGGCCTGCTGCTGGTCCCGGCGATGCTGGGCATCACGGTCTCGACCACGCTCTCGGGGCGCAGCATCGCGCGCACCGGGCGCTACAAGCGCTTCCCGGTGGCCGGCCTCGCGCTGATGACGGTGGCGCTGTTCGTCCTGGCCGCGTTCGCGGGACGCGCCTCGCAGGTCTGGACCGGCTTCGGTCTGGCGCTGTTCGGGCTCGGGTTCGGCATGGTCACGCAGGTGCTCGTCGTGGCGGTGCAGAACCACGTCGAGAGGCGCGAGCTCGGCGTCGCCACTGCCACCACGGGCTTCTTCCGCGCGCTCGGCGGCGCCGCGGGCGCGGCCGTGCTCGGTGCCGTGTTCGCCGCGCAGGCGGGCGCTCGCGCGTCCGAGAGCGGGCAGGGGCTCGGGTCGGCGCTGCGCGCCGACGTGATCGACGGCGTCCAGGCGGTCTTCATCGTCGCCGCGCCGCTGGCGGCGCTGGCGCTCCTGATCGTCCTGTTCCTGCCGGAGGCGCCGCTCAAGACGAGCGAGGAGCACCAGGCTCCCCGGCCTCGCGCCAAGGAGCCCGCGCGCCCGACCACACGCACGGCGGAGGTGACACGATGACCGACATGCTTCGGATCAAGGACTCCGGCGGGGTGCTGGGCCTGACCGGGGTCGACCTGGGCGCCGGGGCCGAGGGGCCCGGCGCCGACCACGAGACCGCCGATCACGGCTACTACGTGCTCGACGGCGAGCTCGGGGTCAGGCTCGGCGAGGAGGAGCCCGCGCGGCTGGGAACGGGCGCGCTCGCGTTCGCGCCGCGCGGTGTGCCGCACTCCGTCGCGAACGCAGGTGACGCCCCGGCGCGCTGCCTCCGTGTGGCGACGCCGGCGGGCGCCGGCGACGGCGGGCCGCTCCCCCCGAAGATCGTGCAGGACCTGCCAGGGCGCGTGAAGGTGCTGCTCTTGGGGGCGGACAGCGGCGGGCGCATCTGCCTCATGGACAACGTCGTGCCGGCGAAGACCACCGGCCCGCCGCTTCACCACCATGACTTCGACGAGGCCTTCTACATCCTCGAGGGAGAGGCCACCTTTCGCGTGGGCGACGAGCTGGTCACGCGCGGCCCCGGCGAGCTGGTGTGGGCGCCTCGAGGCGCCCACCACTGCTTCTCGAACCGCGGCCAAGCCGACGTCCGCTGGCTGCTCATCTGCGTGCCCGCCGGCTTCGAGCGCTACTTCCAGCGGATTTCGGCGAAGGAGGCGGGCGTCGAGCCACCGCCCGAGGCGCTCGAGCCCTGGCCGGAGGTGACCGTGGTCGGCCCCCCGATCGAGGTCTAGCGGCTCATACGCCTATCTCCGCGACCGGGATCTCCTCCCAGCCCCGCTCGATAAGCAGGTTCCGGCGGTCGGTGTGTCGAATGCACAGGGTGCCGATGAAGATGCCGCGCTCGCGCTTGCGCAAAACCGTGTACCACATCGTCGAGGCGTCGCTCGGCCCCTGGATGGGGTGCCAGGGACGAATGGGCTTCTCCTGCTCGTCCGCGAGCCCGGCCTCGACAAGCTGAACCCGCGTCGCCACCCGCCCGTCATCCGTGTTGACGAAGAAGACACCCACCCCGGTCGAGGCTAGCTGGCAGGACGCGCTGGCCCGCTTCGACGACTGGCAGCTCGCCCGCGGGATGGGGGAGAAGACGCGCCGCGCGTACGGCGTCGACCTCGCGCAACTGGCCGAGTGGGCCTCCGGCCGGGACCTGGGTCCGCACGACCTGAGCCACCGCGAGCTCCGCCACTTCGCGGGCGTCGTCTCGGAGCGCGGCGCGATGAAGTCCACCGTCGCGCGGAAGCTCGCCGCGATCCGCACCTTCTACCGCCACCTCGTGGAGCGCGGCGAGCTCGGGGCGAACCCGGCCGAGCTCGTCTCGAGCCCGAAGAAGGACTCGTACCTCCCGAAGGTGCTGAAGCCGAACGAGGTCGCCGAGCTGCTCGAGCGCATCCCCGGCTCCACGCCGCTCGACCTGCGCGACCGCGCCCTGCTGGAGCTGGCATACGCGGCCGGGCTCCGGGCAGAGGAGCTCGTGAACCTTGACGTGGGCAATCTGGACGCCGATGCCGAGGAGGTGAGAGTGGAGGGGAAGGGCGGCCGGACCAGGGTGGTGCCCGTGGGCGAGCACGCCTGGCGGGCCATCGACCGCTACATGGCGCGCGGCAGGACCGTCCTGAACACCGGCGAGAGCGAGGCGCTGTTCCTCTCGAAGAGCGGCCGGCGCCTGTCCACGTCCGACATCAGAAGGCGGCTCAGGCTCCAGACCCGGCGCGCCGGTGTCTCACCGCATACCCTCCGTCATTCATTCGCCACTCACCTGCTGGAAGGCGGCGCGGACCTGCGCACTATTCAAGAGCTGCTGGGACACTCCAGTATCAGCACGACCCAGACATACACTCGGGTAGAGTCGAAACGCCTCAAGAAGGCGTACGCGCGCTCTCACCCTCGTGCGTGAACCAGGACTCGGATGGAGACGAACCTCAAGGCGATTGAGCTAAGAGACCTCTGGCGCCGCTACAAGGACGAGAAGGATGAGAAGGCGCGCGAACGGCTCGTTCTCGCATACGCGCCGCTCGTCAAGTACGTAGCGGGCCGGATGTCCAGCGGGCTGCCCTCCCACGTGGAGGAGGCTGACCTGATCTCGTACGGGCTGCTCGGCCTGATCTCGGCGATCGAGCGCTTCGAGCCCGAGCGCGAGATCAAGTTCGAGACGTTCGCCATCACGCGGATCAAGGGCTCGATCATCGACGAGCTGCGCTCGCTCGACTGGGTGCCGCGCTCCGTGCGCACCAAGGCGCGCGAGATCGAGCGCGCGAACGCCAAGCTCGAGCACGAGCTGCACCGCGCCCCGACGGACCAGGAGATGGCCGACAAGCTCGACGTGTCGGTCGAGGAGTTCCAGGAGTCGCTGGTCCGGATCTCCAACTCGTCCGTCGTGGCGCTCGACGAGCTCTGGACGGTCTCGGACGCCTCCGGCGACCAGGTCTCCCTCCTGGACACGATCCAGGACCCCCAGGCGCTCGATCCCGCCATGGAGATGGACACGACCGAGATGAAGGACCGGCTCGCCGACGCCATCGCCCGGCTGCCGGAGCGCGAGAAGCTCGTCGTGGCCCTCTACTACTACGAGAACCTGACGCTCAGGGAGATCGGCGAGGTGCTCGGCGTGACCGAGTCGCGCGTCTCACAGCTTCACACGAAGGCCGTGCTGCGCCTCAAGTCGCGCCTCCAGGGCGATCCCATCGGCGAAGCCGAGTAGCGGCCCGCCCAGGCGAGATGCTCTGGCGCCGCGCTCACCGTCAGCAGGAGGAATTGCGGACACGGGCGAGCCGGCAGGAGGCGCTGGCGACGCTCGGCCAGCAGGCGCTGGCCGGGGCGGAGCTCGACGGGCTGCTCATGGACGGCGCGGCCATCGTGGCGCGTGAGCTGGGCGTCGACCACGTCGCGGTGCTCGAGCTCACCCGGGACAGCAAGAGGATGCTTGCGCGGGCGGGCGCCGGGCTGCCTGACGGGGTGCTCGGAGGCGTGCTGCCGACCGACCCGTCACGACTCGCCCGTGACCTGGGCAGCGCGAGCGCGATCTCGGCGGCCATCGGCGCCCGCGGCCGCAAGTTCGGCGTGATCGAGGCGCTGAGCCGCGGCGCACGCGACTTCAGCGCCGACGACTCCCGTTACCTGGAGGCGGTGGCAGGCGTGCTCGGAGCCGCGGTGGAGCGGGCGGGGCACGAGGACCTCGTCCGCGACAGCGAGGCGCAGTTCCGCGAGCTGGCGGACACGACCCCCGCGCTCATGTGGATGACCGACGCCGAGGGCGACGTGACGTTCGTGAACCAGGGCTGGCTGCGCTTCACCGGCGGGGAGTCGGACGCCGGGGTGACGTTCGCGGCGAGCGCCCATCCGGACGATCGCGCACAGGCGCTCCGGCTGTGGGAGGAGGCCTCCAGGCTTCGCGAGGAGTTTCGCTGCGAGTACCGGCTGCGCCACGCGGCGTCCGATGGATATCGCTGGGTGCTCGAGATCGGCGTGCCGCGCTACTCCGGCGGCGAGTTCATCGGCTACGTGGGCACGGCCACGGACATCCACGAGCGGCGTGGGATGGAGGAGGCGCTCCGCGAGTCCGAGGCGAGCTTCCGCGAGCTGGCCGACACCGCCCCGGCGATGATGTGGATGACCGACACGGACGGCCGCATCACGTTCGTCAACGAGGGCTGGCTGCGCTTCACCGGCACGACCTTCCAGGAGGAGATGGGAGAGAGCTGGGCGCTCGGCGTCCACCCCGACGACGCCGAGCACGTGCTCACGAGCTGGGAGGAGGCGCTCGCGGCCCGGCGCCCGTGGGAGGGCGAGTACCGGCTCCATCACCATTCGGGCGAGTACCGCTGGATCAACGACCGGGGCGTGCCGCGGCACGTCGGCGGCCACTTCGTCGGCTACGTGGGCAGCGCGATCGACATCCACGAGCGGAGGACGATGGAGTCGCGCCTGTTCGAGGTCTACCAGCGCGAGCACCGGATCGCCGAGACGCTCCAGCGCAGCCTGCTGCCCGAGCGGCTGCCGCCGATCGAGGGTCTGGAAATGGCCGCGCGCTACCTCCCCGGGGCGCGCGGCGCCGCCATCGGGGGCGACTGGTACGACGTGCTCGAGCGGCCCGACGGCAGGGTGGCGCTAGTCGTCGGCGACGTGGTGGGACACGGCCTGCGCGCCGCCGCCTCGATGGGCCAGCTCCGCAACGCCTTCCGCGCCTACGGACTCGTCGAGGCCTCGCCCGCTGAGGTGGTGGCCCGCATCAACCGCCTGGTGATGAGCGGGGTCGAGCAGGTGATGGCCACGGTGCTCTACCTCGTGCTCGACCGCGAGACCGGGGAGGTCTCGTTCAGCGCCGCTGGTCATCCGCCGCCGCTCGTGATCGCCCCCGACGGCCCGCGCTTCCTGGAGGGCGGCCGCTCCGTGCCGATCGGGGCCGCCGAGCCGGCCGTGTTCCGCGAGTCGACGGCGATCCTCCCGCCCGGCTCCTCGCTGCTGCTCTACACCGATGGGCTGGTGGAGCGCCGCGACGAGCCGCTCGACCGGCGGCTCGAGAAGCTCGCAGAGGCGGCGGGAGCGGCCAGCGCCGATCTGAACGACCTCTGCGAGCGCGTGCTCAGCGGCGTGCTGGGGGACGTCGACCCGGGCGACGACGTCGCGCTCCTGGCGGTCAGGCCGCTGCCGGTGGTCGACACCCACGTGAGCCTCACGCTGCCGGCAGAGCCCGGCTCGCTGGCGCAGCTGAGGCGGCGGTTGGCGCGCTTCCTGCATGCGACCGGGGCGACCGAGGTCGAGCAGTACGAGATCACGCTCACGATCTGCGAGGCGGCCGGCAACGCGATCGAGCACGCGTACGGCCCCGGCGACGCCACCTACGAAGTCGAGGTGGCCTTCGACTCCGGCGAGCTGACCGCCAGCGTGCGCGACCGGGGCAGCTGGCGCGAGAAGCGCGGCGAGCACCGCGGCCGCGGCCTCAGCATCATCGAGGACCTGATGGACGAGGTGACGGTGGAGCGCGAGGAGGGCGGCACCCTCATCCGCATGAGGAGGCGGATCCGAGAGGACCGGGCCGCGTGAGCTCCCCGGCCGAGATCGTCCTCGACCGCCGCCGTGGCGACGTGGTGGCCCGCCTCAGCGGCGAGGTCGACATGTCGAACGCCACCTACGTGCGCGACCAGCTGCTCGCCTCGATGCCGAACGACGCGCTCGCGCTCGTACTCGACATCTCGGGCACCCGCTATCTCGACTCGGCGGCGATCGAGGTGCTCTTCGACGTGTCGCGCCGGCTCGCGCGTCGCCGCCAGGAGCTGCGCCTCGTGATGCCGCCCGACTCACCTCTACGGCGCGTTATCGAGCTGACCGAGGTGCACACCGCCGCTCCGGTTCATGAGTCCTTGGAGCAGGCGCTGACGGAGTAGTCTGGCTCCTCGCACCTCGAGGAAGGGAGATCAATGGCGCACGAATCGCCGAAGAGGATCCGCAACGTGGCGTTGGTGGGCCACCGGGGCAGCGGGAAGACGTCCGTGAACGAAGCGCTTCTGTTCGAAGCGGGCGCGGTCAACCGCCTTGGCTCGGTGGCAGACGGAACGACAGTCTCGGACTCGGCGTCCGACGAGAAGGCGCGCGAGATGTCGATCTCGGCGAGCCTCTCCTCGTTCCGCTGGGACGACCGCAAGATCAACCTGATCGACACCCCCGGCGAGCCGAGCTTCATCGCCGACGCGCTGGCCGCTCTGCGCGTCGTCGAGGGCGCGGTGTTCGTCGTGAACGGCGTGATGGGCGCCGAGGTCACCACGAGCCGCCTCTGGGAGCGCGCCTCCGAGCTCGGCCTGGCCCGCATCCTGTTCGTGAACATGCTCGACCGCGAGCGCGCCGACTTCTTCCGCTCGCTCGAATCGCTGAAGCAGGCCTTCGGCCAGCACGTCGTGGCCACCGAGATCCCGATCGGCAAGGAGCACGAGCTCCAGGGCGTGATCGACCTCATCGACATGAAGGCGTACCGGTACGACGGGGCGAGTCGCGAGAACTGCCAGGAGATCGAGATCCCGGAGGAGCTCCGCGCGCAGGCCCAGGAGTACCGCGAGAAGCTGATGGACGAGGTGGCCGAGGTCTCCGAGGCGCTCATGGAGCGCTACCTCGAGGGCGAGGAGATCTCGCACGAGGAGACGGTCAGCGCGCTGAAGCAGGGGGTCACGGAGGGCCACCTGTTCCCCGTCACCTGCGGAGCGGCCACCCGCAACCTCGGCATCAACCGGCTGCTGGACGCGTTCGTGGAGGACCTGCCCTCGCCCGCGAGGCGCGGCACCATCGACCTCGACGGCGTCGAGCTCGAGCCCGACGAGTCGAAGGACATGGTCGCCTTCGTCTTCAAGACGCTCGCCGACCCCTACGCGGGCCGCGTGAACCTCTTCCGCGTCTACCAGGGCGTCCTGGCGCACGACTCCCAGGTGCACAACTGCCGCGCCCACGTGAAGGAGCGGATCGGTCAGCTCCTCGTGCCGCAGGGCAAGGAGTCGGAGCACGCCGACCAGTTCGGCCCCGGCGACATCGGCGCTGTGGCGAAGCTCAAGGAGACGCACGCGGGCGACGTCCTCGCTGCGAAGGACATGGTGTGCCCGCTCCACCTGCCCGCAATGCCGCGGCCGGTCATGGCGTTCGCCATCGAGGCCAAGGCGAAGGGCGACGAGGAGAAGATGGGCCAGGCGATCCGCCGCCTCCAGGAGGAGGACCCGACCATCGACTTCCACCGCGACACCGAGACGGGCGAGCAGATCCTCGCCGGGATCACGCAGATCCACGTCGAGGTGATCGTGGACCGGATGAAGGAGCGCTTCGGCGCGGAGGTGGAGCTCCACGCGCCGCACGTGCCCTACCGCGAGGCCATCAAGGGCGGCGCCAAGGCGCACGCGCGCTACAAGAAGCAGACCGGCGGGCGCGGCCAGTTCGCCGACTGTCACATCGAGGTCGAGCCGGCGCCGGACGGCACTGGGCTCGAGTTCGTCAACGCCATCAAAGGCGGCGTGATCCCGGGCGGGTTCATCCCCGCCGTCGAGAAGGGCGTGCGCGAGGCGATGCGCGCGGGGACGGTCGCGGGCTACCCGATCCAGGACGTGAAGGTGACGCTCTACGACGGGCAGCACCACTCGGTCGACTCCTCGGAGATGGCGTTCAAGATGGCGGGTTCGATGGCGTTCAAGGACGCCATGGAGAACGCACAGCCGACGCTGATGGAGCCGATCATGACCGTGACGGTCACCGTGCCCGAGGAGTACGTGGGCGACGTGATCGGCGACCTCAACTCGCGCCGCGGGCGGCCGCTCGGGATGGAGCCTAGGGGCAACGTGACGGAGATCAAGGCCGAGGTCCCGATGGCCGAGATGCTCGACTACGCCCCCGACCTGCGCGCGATCACGGGTGGCCAGGGCGAGTACTCCATGGACCTCGCCCGCTACGAAGAGGTGCCCGGCCACGTCGCGCAACAGGTCGTGCAACAGGCACAGCAGGAGAAGGAGGCCGTAAAGGCCTGAACTATCCTCACCGGAGTGAAGAAGGAGCTCCGGCCAATCCACGACGCCGTCAGCTGTGACGTGTGTGGGCGCACGATCTTGAAGGGCGAGCGCGCCGAGTGGTACCTCGCGCCCGGCGGCCACCGCCGCCAGGTCTGCGACCTGTGCGCGGTGCGCGCCCAGCACTCCGGCTGGATCCGCGAGTCGGCCGCCGGCGACATGCCGGCGCGCGTCCCGCGCAACGAGCCGCGCCGCGGCGTCCTCGGGCGCCTGCGCAAGCGGCGGCCGGAGCATGCGGAGGACGAGTCGCGGCTGGGCGAGCAATCGGTCCCCGAGAACGGGGACCGGCTTAGCTCCCTACCCGCGGAGGAGCCCGCGCCCGCGCCGCCACCCCGGGCGCGCTCCCGGCCGCAGGTGCCGCGCCACGTGCGAGCGGTGCCCACCACCGCGGAGGTCAAGGTGGAGCGCGCGCTCGAGCTCTTCAACGGATCGGGGCACCAGCGCACCGTCGCCGGCCTCGCGCGGACCCTCGGCTCCCCGTGGGTGAGCGCGCTGCCGGACCCGAACCAGTCCAGCGCGGTGTCCGTGCTGGTGGCCTGGGAGCTGTCGTGGTATCGCTACCGCGTGGACCTGGGCGACGAGGCCGACCCGGTGATGATGCTCGACAAGGGCGAGGAGCTCGACCAGATCGACGAGTCGCTGCGGGCCTGGAACGCCGGGCTCGATTCCGAGGGCCGCGTGGTCGCGGGTCCCGCCAAGAACGACGGAGGTTCCGAGGAGTGATCTACTGCGTGGTGCCGCAGGCGCTGGCCGACGAGCTCTACGACAAGCTCGCCGACTACTACCGCGACGACCCCCATGTCGAGGTGATCATCGACCGCCGCGCCCAGGGCGGAAAGCCGGGCGATCACGCGGCGTTCGAGAACCGGCGCCGCCAGCGGCCGAAGGGCTCGTTCCCCAAGATCGAGCCGCCCGCGTAAGTTGAAGGTCATCGTCCACGTGGACGGCGGGGCGCGCGGCAACCCCGGCCCGGCCGCCGTGGCAGCGGTCGCCTCGACCCCCGACGGCGACGAGCTGGCCGAGCGCAAGCTCTACATCGGCGAGGCGACCAACAACGTCGCCGAATACCGTGCGCTGCTGCTGGGTCTCGAGCTGGCCCGCGACCTCGGCGCCGAGGAGGTCGAGGTGATCAACGACTCCGAGCTGATCGCCCGCCAGATCGGCGGCGAGTACAAGGTGAAGCACGCCGGCCTGAAGCCCCTGTTTGCCGAGGCCATGCGCGAGCTGAGGGGGTTCCACAAGTGGGCGGTCCGCCCGGTCCGCCGCGAAGAGAACGCTCGCGCAGATGAACTGGTCAACGAAGCCTTGGACGAGGCGCTGGCTTAAGGCGGGTCGACGAGTCCGAACAGGGCGTCTGTCGCTAGATCTGGGGGACCGGCTCCTGCGGAAGCGGCGATGGGTCGGGCGTCGGCGTGGGCGGGCTGGGGTCTCCGGGATCGGGTCCGGGGGAGGGGCTGGGTCCGGGGCCGGGGCCCGGCGTTTCATAATGCATGGGCCCTACCTACCCGGAAACGGAAATCCATGTGAGCACGCACCAGATCACCCTCGAGATCATCGACCCCGACCGGCACACACACGAGGACACTCTTGCCGAGATCGCGCGGCGGCTCCACGCCGAGGTAGGTGCGCCGGACGAAGGGCTCTTCGACCTGCGGGTGGAGGCCGACTCGCGCGAAGAGGCGCTCCAGCGCGTGGTCGACGTGCTCGCGGAGATCGGAGTGGAGGACCACTTCACGTTCCCGTCGACGACCGGTACGGACTACCTCCCGCCCGGGCATCGCGGCGTCCCTGTGGACGAGCGCCCCAGCGACGATGAGCCGCCTCACCTGCAGGGCGGCAGCCCGCACGAGAACGAGCCCGATCCGTACGACCCGCCGTCCAGGGACGTCCCGTAGCGATGCCCGCGAGCCGGCCAGCGCACGCGGCCAGTGGCGGCTACTCGGCGGGCGCCGGCGGCTGCGGCTCGGGCTGAATCGGCTCGTCGGGCGTCTCCGGGCCCTTCGGGTCCGGCTGAGGCGCCGGGGAGGGCATCGGCTCCGGCTGCTGGGGCGGGCTGGGCGCGGGGACTTCTGCGAGTTTCAGCGTCACGTTCGGCTCCATTGTCGACGGTTACGAGGGGCCTGGTACCCGGTCCACCGGAGGTACCACCACCTGAGCGCCCAGGACGGCAACTTGTGCTGCCAGACTCGATGCGGTGGTGGTCGACGCAGGCTACGAGGAGCGTTACTGGTACCCCGACGACGGAGGTCAGGTCTGGGTCGCGGGCTACCAGCTCGTCGACCCCGGGTCGGGCCGGTACCTCTCGCGCGACGCGCCCGAGCTGGCCGCACAGGGGCTGCGGGTGGTCGGCGTTGCGGGCGCCGGCCGCCACCACGCGGACGCGATCGAATCCGATGCCCTGAAGCCCGGCAGCCCGCTGGAGCTCCGCCGGCAGCCCGACAACGAGCACGACCCGAACGCGGTCGCGGTCCACGCCGGCGGCGCCCAGGTGGGCTGGGTGCCGCGCGAGGTCGCCGCCGACCTGGCGCCGGAGCTCGACGAGGGCCGCCCGTGGTCCGCGCTCGTCCTCCGCGAGCAACGCCGCTCGCCGCGCGACCCTCGTCACGGCCTCACGATGCTGCTCGCGCCTGACGGCGAGCTCGAGCTGCGCGTCGTCTGACGACTTCGTCGTCGGACGGGATTCGAGCAACTCTCTGATCAGGTCAAGTCGGCGACGGCCTGCTCGCTCATGTTGCCCTGGTCGTCCGCCGCGGTGGCGCGCACGACGTAGGGCTTGTCCTCGAGCGGCACGGGGTGCTCCAGCTCGCCGCCGGCGCCCTCGACCGGAAACGCGTACGTGGCCGGTGGCAGCGAGTCGTCGGGCGAGTCGATCGTTACGACCAGCTTGACCGGAGGGGACTGTCCCTGTGCTTGCGGAACGCGGTACGAGATCACGGCCCGGTCGCCCTCCCTGCGCGCGGTGATGTCCGGCTGGGGCGGTCCCTCGGGCGCCGCCCTCAACGCCGTCCTCGGCGCCGCGCGCCGCCGCTCTACCTCGTCGCACTCCTCGTGGAACGTCGCCGGGTCGCCCCACTTGTCCTGATGAGCGGGGCCGCGCGGGCTGTCGGACTCGAGCCTGTTGCGCGCCCGGGTCGACCCCCAACGGCCGGGCCAGCCGGCCCAGCCCGGATCGTCGGGGTTGATCACGTCGAGCGTGGCGCCGGCGACTCGGGGGCCCTTGCCGTCAGCGTAGTCGGGGATCACCGGCGCGGAGTGCTTCCCGGGGAACGGGTACGAGGCCTGCGAGCCGCGCGCGACGAAGACCACGGGCCTGTTTTCGTCGTGGAGGCTGAGCGCCTTCCAGGCGCAGCGCTGTCCGTGGGTGTGCTGCGCGAAGGCCATCTCCCGCGGCTGCTCGTCGCTGTCGAGGCGCACCTGGACCATTTCCCAGTCGCCCTCGTGGAGCCCGAAGCCGACGAACGCCTTGTCATTGAAGAGGTAGAAGAACCAGTATTGGAGCCACCAGCCCCCATCGTCGGCGCGGATGGCATGGCCGTACACGTGGTCGGCAAAGTCGCCGCGGTGCATCTCCCGGGCCGCCAGCACGTAGTCCGGCCCGACGGCGTCGAGGAAGTCGGAGGGTGCCGCCTCGGCGCCGTCCGCGTATTGCGGCCAGCCCAGGAAGTCGAGCCCTAGCCGCGGCAGTCGCCTGCCCCCGGCGGCCGTGGCTACAACTGAGCCGTTGGCGCGCTTGAGCGTGTTGGCCTCGCCGCCCGGTGCGATGCGATTGGTCAGGATCGCCGGCGAGTCGGCCATGAAGCTGCCCTGCGAGTCGTAGCTCAGCACGGGTAGGTGGCGTTTCAGGAGGGTGGTGCCGTCGCTGCTCCCGGGCACAGCGCGATCGTAGCCCCTCCGCGGCTACGCGCCCAACTCGTCCGGATGTTCGGCGTTGCGGTGTCGTTCGAGGCTCTCGGCCGCGAGGGTCGCGGACAGCTGGCCGAACTCGCCCTCCGTGTACGTATGGCCCGCCTCGAACGGCGCCGGAGCGGGTTCGAGCGGCATGAACAGGTCCTCGGCGTCGGGGCTGTGCAGCCAGAGGGCGACGAGGTTGAGCGCCGGCGCGCGCAGCGTGCGGAGCTCGAAGGTGGCTTTCTCGACGGACGGGTGCGCCTCCGCGGCCCGCAGGCCCTCTGCCGTGGATTTCACGAACTGCCCCTCGGTGACCTGCGCCGGCACGGTGGCCCCGGTCTCGTCGTGGACCTCGGCGGCAGCGACCGGCTCGCGCGCCTCCTCGACGAGGAACCGCCATCCGGTCGCATGCGCTGAGTCCTCGATTCTCGACTCGCCCGCCAGCGCGTCGAGGCCGACCGTGAACACGCGCTGCGGTGCGCTTACGCTCGCACCCGGCCCCCGCGCCCGGAGACCGCGGAGCCCGCGCCCCCGCGGCGCGCGCCGCGCGATGCTCGCGCGGACCGCCTCGACGGCGTCTTCGGGTGGCTGCGGGGTTTCGATCGGCATGCCCTAGCTCCGCGTGTAGTAGGTGTGGGTCCACGAGCCCGACCCCTGGTAGCTCGACCGGAAGTTGGCGACGCTGATCTCGGATGTGCCGTAGATCGGGTCCCGCACCTCCAGCACGCCGGTCGCGTCGTCGAGGCAGCCCGAGATCGTCACGAAGTGGCCGCCTCCGCCCGCCCAGCCTATCCGCGCCCCTACGGGGCGTCCCGCGTCCAGTTGGGAGCGGAGCTCGGCCATCGACGCCGGGCCCTTGTGGCGACTGGCGAAGTTGTTCGTCCGCCTGAGCGCTCGATCGAGATACCAGGGCTGGTTGCACGCTCCGCTCGAGCCGTCCTCGCAGCAGCCCGTCTGGGCGAGCTCGGCGTTCGCGACGTCGCACTGGGTCCAAGCGCTCGCGGCGTCGTAGAAATGGGAGACGCTCGTGGAGCAGGCGGCCCAGCACCACTCGGACTGGAGCTGCGCCTGCACGGTCAGCGGCACGCGGCGCCAGCGCGGCTTCGACCGGCGTCCGAACAGGTCGACCAGCCAGCGGTTCCAGGTCGCCGGCAGCTCGATGCGGCTGCGCTCCAGCAGGGTGCTCATCGGGGTTGCCCGCTGCCGATCGCTCGGCGGGCTCGACGGATGGTGATCCGTTCTGCCCTATGGCGTCAACCCGTGGCAGCCATATGCTTGGCGCGCGACGAGCAGGTCGCCGGATTCGCGCCGAAAGGGGAGGACGCTGCATGGCCAACGAGGAGACCGGCCCCGCCTGGGAGCGGCTCGAGGAGCAGCTCAGCTGGTACGAGCGGAAGAGCCAGCACCACAAGCGCTGGTACCAGGCGCTCAAGGTCGCCCAGATCGTGATCGCGGCCGGCATCCCCGTGGTCGCAGCGGCCGGAGCCTCGGCCGCCGTGGCCGGGGCCCTGGGCGCAGTGGTCGTCGTGCTCGAGGGGCTACAGCAGCTGTTCCAGTTCCAGCAGAACTGGATCTCGTACCGCGTAACGGCCGAGGCGCTCAAGCGCGAGAAGTTCCTCTACCTCGCCGGCGCCGGGCCCTTCGCGGGCGTCGAGCGCCCCGGGGCGGTGCTGGCTCAGCGTGTCGAGCGCGTCGTCTCCCAGGAGTACGGCGCCTGGGCCGAGTCTCAGCGCGACACGGGGGCTGGAGGAGCCGGAGGTGACACGAGCTCCGATGCCTGACGACGCCGGAGGAGAGCGTCCCGCCTCCTCAAGAGCCGCGATCTTCATCAGCTACCGGCGGCGGGAGACCGCCGGCTATGCGGGCCGCCTGTATGACGCGCTGGTCGAGCACTTCGGCGCCGAGCGGGTGTTCATGGACATCACCATGGAGCCAGGGGTCGACTTCGCGGCGACGATCCAGGCCGCCGTGGGCTCGTGCGGCGCGCTCGTCGCCCTGATCGGCGAGGAGTGGCTGACGGTGGTCGACGCGCAGGGTCACCGTCGCATCGACGACCCCGCGGATGTCCACCGGATGGAGCTCCAGGCCGCGCTCGACCGGGGCGTGCGCCTGATCCCCGCTCTCGTCCAGGACGCCGACATGCCGACGCCGGCCGAGCTTCCGGACGCGCTGCGGCCCCTGGTCGGACGGCAGGCGGTCGAGCTGAGCGACCAGCGCTGGGACTACGACGTCGGACGCCTGGTCAGCGTGCTCGAGCGTGTTCTCTCGGACGCTGCGGACGAGGGACGGCCGCGTGGCCGCGCTGCGGCTCTTCGCAGGCGGGCGCGCCGTTCGGGCGAGCGCGTCCGGCGGCTGATCCACCGCTATCGCGGGCGCGCGGGCTTCGCGCTGGGCGCCCTCACGGCCGTCGTCGTGATGGGCGTGATCCTCGCGGCGACCGGCTACTTCGACTCGCCGCTGCTCCGGGTCAGCTCGTTCGAGTACACGCCACCGGGCCCGAACGAGTCGGTGGCCCGGAAATGCGTCGTGCGGGTGCAGTCCGACTACCGGGTCAGCCGGGCGCGCTTCGTCGTGGACGGCGACGAGCGCAATTCGCTCGAGGAGCAGACGAGCGCGCCCTGGCAGTGCAACAACCGCGGCAACCGGAACGAGTGGGACACCTGCGAGGGCCACAGCCGCGGATTCCCCCTCGACGACAGCCGCCCGCACAGGCTCACCGCGACCGTGACGGACACGCAGGGCAATACCGCGACGAAGACGCGGACGGTGGACACGAACTGCCCGCCATAGACTTGGGCGGTGCCGCGGGAGTCGGACGCCAATGATCGCTCCCGGCTGGGGAGGCTGCCACTGTGCTTCGTGGTGATGCCGTTCGGGACCAAGCCGGACGGCCAGGGCGGGTCGGTCAACTTCGACGCGGTGTACGAGAAGCTGCTCGCGCCGGCCATCCGCGACGCCGGGCTTGAGCCGCTGCGCGCCGACCAGGAGCTGGTCGGCGGGCTCATCCACAAGCCTATGTTCGAGCGGCTGATTCTCGCGGACTACGCGATCGCCGACCTCACGACGGCCAACGCGAACGTCTTCTACGAGCTCGGGGTGCGACACGCGGCGCGGCCCTACTCGACGGTGCTCGTCAGCGCCGACGTGAAGAAGGCGCCCTTCGACCTCGCACCCGACCGCGTGCTCCCGTACAAGCTGGACTCGCAGGGATGCCCGGCCCAGCCGGACGACGACCGCGGGGCGATCGCGACCGCGCTCGACGCGGCGCGCGCGGCGACGACGGACAGCCCGGTCTTCCAGCTCATCTCGGACCTGCCGCAGCCGCAGATCGATCGCCTGAAGACGGACGTGTTCCGCGAGCAGGCGGCGTACTCAGCCGAGCTGAAACAGCGCTTGGCCGAGGCGCGGGGCCAGGGGGCCGAGGCGCTGCGCGCGGTCGAGCACGATCTCGGCTCGCTCGAGGACGTCGAGGCCGGCGTCCAGGTCGACCTGCTTCTCTCCTACCGGGCCGTGAAGGAGTGGAAGGACATGATCCGGCTCGTGGAGGCAATGCCCGAGCCGGTGCGCCGGACGGTGCTCGTGCGCGAGCAATACGGCTTCGCGCTCAACCGCGACGACCGCAGCGAGGACGCCGAGCGCGTGCTCTTGAAGGTCATCGAGGAGCACGGCGAGAGCAGCGAGACGCTCGGCCTGCTGGGGCGGGTCTACAAGGATCGCTGGGAGGCCACCAGAGAGGGCTCGGCGCTGCTGGCCGGGGGCCACCTCGACCAGGCCATCGACGCCTACCGGCGCGGCTTCCAGGCCGACTGGCGGGACGCCTATCCCGGGATCAACGCGGTGACGCTGATGGAGATCCGCGATCCGGGCGGCGCGGAGCAGCAGGCCCTGGTGCCGGTCGTCGCGTACGCGAACCGCCGCCGCGTGGACGCCGGTGGCCCCGACTACTGGGATCACGCCACCAGGCTCGAGCTCGGGGTCATCGCCCGGGATCGCGACGAGGCGGTGGCCGGCGCGCGCGCTGCGCTTGCGGCCGTGCGCGAGAGCTGGGAGCCTGAGAGCACCGCCAACAACCTGGCGCTGATCCGCGAGTCCCGCGCCCAGCGTGGCGAGACGGTCGACTGGGCGGACGAGCTCGAGCGCGAGCTGCTGAACGCGGCGGGGAAGGGCTGACCGCCGCGCGAGTTTTCGTGAGCGCCTACGCCGCGTAGCGGGCCGCGCTGCGCGCCTTGGCCTTCGCCGCCTCGACCTCGCGGTCCTTCGGCGGCGCGTTCGTCACCAGCTCACCCAGGAGGCGCGCCGTCGCGGCGGCCACGTCGTCCACCGCGCGCTCGAACGCTTCGGCGTTGGCCTGCGAGGGCTTCGTGAACCCGCTGATCTTCCGCACGTACTGAAGCGACGACGCGCGGATCTCCTCGTCGGTCGCCTGCGGCTCGAAGTTGTGGAGCGTTCGAATGTTGCGGCACATACTTCGAGGCTAGCTCACGCCGCGAACTCCATGGAGTCGTCCACCGGGCCGCGCTTCAGGAGCCGCACGTCACGGAAGTAGTTCTGGTGGAGCCGCCAGGGCGAGGTCGCGCCCTGGCGCGGCAGCGTGTCGACCGCGCGCAGCACATAGCCCGAGTTGAAGTCGATGAACGGCTCGAGCGGGACGGAGGAGTCCGGCGCCGCGGGCGTGCACACGGTGTGCCCCTGTTCGTCCATGTGGTTCAGAAGGCGGCAGACGTAGTGCGAGACGAGGTCGCACTTGAGCGTCCACGAGGCGTTCGTGTAGCCGAGCGTCACCGCCAGGTTCGGCACGCCGCAGATCATCATTCCCTTGTAGGCGACCGCCTTCGAGAAGTCGACCGGCTCCCCGTCGAGCGACACCTCGATCCCGCCGAGCAGCAGCAGGTTGAGCCCGGTGGCTGTGACGACGACGTCGGCCTCGAGCTCCTCACCCGAGGCGAGCCTGATGCCGGTCTCGGTGAAGGTCTCCACGGCGTCGGTGACTACCGAGGCGCTGCCGTCCGCGAGCGCCTCGAAGAGGTCGCTGTCCGGCACGAGGCACATGCGCTGCTGCCAGGGGTTGTAACGGGGGTTGAAGTGGGTGTCGACGTCGTAGCCCTCGGGGAGGTTCTTCACGACGCCCCTGCGGATCACCCTGCGCATGAAGTCCGGCTTCCAGCGGCTGAGGTTGAAGCTGCCCATCATCAGCAGGACGTTCTTCCAGCGGACGAGCGCGTAGGCGGCCTTCGGGGGAAGCACGCGCTGGAGGAACCTGGCGATCGGATCCTCGGCTGGGAGCGTCACGACGTAGCTCGGCGAGCGCTGGAGCATCGTCACGTGAGCCGCTCGCTCCGCCATTGCGGGCACGAGCGTCACGGCCGTCGCGCCGCTGCCGATCACGACCACGCGCTTCCCGTCGTAGTCGAGGTCCTCGGGCCAGTGCTGCGGGTGGATGATCGGGCCCGGGAAGCGCTCGCGGCCCTCGAAGTGAGGCAGGTAGCCCTCGTCGTAGCGGTAGTAGCCCGTGCAGCCGAACAGGAACGAGCACGTGAGCGTGACGGCCTCACCCGTGTCGGTGCGCTCGGCGTGGACCGTCCAGCGGGCGTCCTCGGACGACCAGTCGGCCCGCGCGACCCGGTGGTTGAAGCGGATCCTGTCCTCCACGCCGTGGTCGCTCGCCGTCGCGCGGACGTAGTTCCGGATCGCCGGCCCGTCGGCGATCGCCTGGCCCTCGTTCCAGGGCCGGAACGAGTAGCCGAGCGTGAACATGTCCGAGTCCGAGCGGATGCCGGGGTAACGGAACAGGTCCCAGGTGCCGCCGATGGCGTCGCGCGCCTCGAGGATCGCGAACGTCTTGCCCGGGCAGTTCCGCGTGAGATGGCACGCCGCGCCGACACCTGAGAGTCCGGCGCCGACGATGAGGACGTCGACGTGTTCCTGGGCCATTGGCGAAGTATCGCCGCTGGCGCGCCTGTCCTCCAAACCGGGGACCAGGGACGAACGGCAGCGGTGAGGGTGGTAGATCGACGGCGAGCTACCCTTCGATGCCCGTCGTTCGCCGGCGGGACCTGCGCGTTGGGGCCTGCATTCGCCCGATCGTGCGGCCAGCTCCCGCTCGTGCCGTACGGTCACGGCGTGAAGAACGCGGAGATCGCCGATCGCCTGGAGGCGTTCGCGGCGCTGCTCGAGCTCGCCGACGCGAACCCCTACACCGTGCGCGCCTACCGCCGCGCGGCCGAGACGATCCGTGGCTCGGCGGCTCCCGTGGCGGAGCTGGTCAAGTCGCGGCGGGTGCGCGACCTCCGCGGCATCGGCCCGGGGATCGAGGCTCGGCTGCGCGAGCTGGTCGATACGGGCACGATCGCCGAGCTCGAGGAGCTGGAGCGCGACATCGCACCGGACCTCGTCGGGCTCGGGCGCTACCTCGGGCTCGGCGCGAAGCGCTCGGTGGAGGTGGCGCGGGCGCTCGGGGTGCGGACCGCGGACGAGTTCCGGGAGGCCGCTGCCGCTGGGCGCCTCGCCGCCGTGCCGGGTGTCGGGCCGAAGACGGAGGCGAGGCTGCTCGAGGCGCTCGCGAGCGGGGCCGAGCCGCGGGCGCGGCACGGACTGCTGCTGAACCGCGCGAGGGACTTGGTGGGCGGCCTTGCCGCGGCGGTCGAGGGCGAGGCGGCGGGCGACGTGAGGCGCTGGCGCGACTCGTGCGAGCAGCTCGCCGTGGTCTGCGCGGCCGAGAACCCGGCGCCGGCGCTCGCGCGCTTCGCAGAGCTCCCTCAGATAGTCGCGGTGATAGAGGAGGCCGAGCGGCATGCGGTCGGCGTGACCGTCGAGGGCGTGCCGGTCGAGCTGGTCGCCGCCGAGCCTGAGCGGTTCGGGACCGCGCTCGTGCGAGCGACCGGGTCGGCCTCATACGTCGAGGCGCTGGAGCCGCTGCCGGACGCGCCCGACGAGGAGGGCGTCTACCGGGCGCTCGCGATTCCCTGGTGCCCGCCGGAGCTGCGCGAGCAGCCCTTCCGCGGCGAGCCGCCGCCGCTCCTCGAGCTCGCCGACATCCGCGGCGACCTCCACAGCCACACCACATGGTCCGACGGGCGCGCCAGCGTCGAGGAGATGGGCCGCGCGGCGCGCGACCACGGCTACGAGTACCTCGCGATCTGCGACCACACCCCGGCCGTGGGCGCGGTCCAGGGGCTGACCGCCGACGACGTCCGTCGTCAGGGCGAGGAGATCGCCGCGGCGAACGAGGTCCTGGCGCCGTTCCGCGTGCTGCGCGGAATCGAGTGCGACATCCTCCCCGACGGCCGGCTCGACCTCCCCGACGACGCGCTCGCCGAGCTCGACTGGGTGCAGGCGAGCGTGCACGGCGGCCAGCGAATGCCGCGGCGCGAGATGACCAAGCGCGTCGAGGAGGCGCTCCTCAACCCGTACGTGCGCTGCCTCAGCCATCCGAAGGGCCGCTACATCAACCGGCGCCCCGAGAACGCACTCGACCTGGAGCGGATCTTCGAGGTCGCGCTGGAGCAGCGGGTCGCGGTCGAGGTGAACGGGCTGCCCGACCGCCTCGACCTGAGCGGCGAGCACGTGCGCGAGGCGCTGAAGGCGGGCCTTCCGATCGTCTGCTCGACCGACTCTCACTCGGTGCGCGGACTCGACAACATGGTCTTCTCGGTCGCGACGGCGCGCCGCGGCTGGGCGACGGCCGCCGACGTGCTGAACACGCGCCCGCTGGAGGCGGTTCTCGAGGGGCGGCGCTGATTACCCTACGCAGGGCCTGAAAGGAGGCACGACATGTACGCGCGAGTAGCGACGTTCGAGAGCGATCCGTCGACGGTCGACGACGCGATCAGCATGGTCCGCGGGGAGGTGGAGTCCGGCGAGACGCCGCAGGGGCTCGAGGGGGCGAAGATGCTGATGCTGGTCAACCGCGAGACCGGCAAGGGCCTTGGCGTCACGCTCTTCGAAAGCGAGGACGCGATGCGCCGCGGCGACGAGGCGCTCAACGCCATGAGTCCCGGTGCGAGCGAGCAGCGCACGTCGGTCGAGTTCTACGAGGTGCCGGTTCAGACCGTCCACTGACGATCCGGGCCCGCGCTAATGCACCAGCGCCTTGAGCGCGATCAGCGCGCCGCCGATCAGCGCGACGGCGGACCCCTGGATCAGCGAGGCGAGCACGCCCGCGCCGGATACGCGCGCGCCCAGGATGCCGTAGAGGGCAATCAGCCCTAGGCCGGTCCACTTGGCGACCGTGAAGGCCGTGTCCTGCTCCAGGGCGCCTGCCGCCGCCAGGATGAAGAACACCGACGGGAAGGCCACGCCGAAGGTCACGGCGGCGATGTCGGCCAGGAGCTCTCGTCGCTCGGCGCCTCTGGCCCTGCGGTGTCCCCGCACCTGGAGGCCGACCAGCTCGCTGTAGAGCTCCGCGAGGGCCACGGCGATGGCCGTCCCGATCAGCGTCGCGATGACGGCCGCCGAGCTGGGTGGATGCGCCTCGAGCGCCACAACCAGCGCCAGGCCGATGATCGACCCGTAGATGACGCGCGAGACCTGGTGCGAGTCGAGGTGGCTCGCGAGGAAGCGGCCCAGCACGCCGCCCTGGGGCGGCCCGACCGGAGCCTCGGTGTGATCAGGGGGGTACACCGAAGAACAAGTCTCCCCGTTCGCGCCGGGATACTCCGTCCTCATGGCATCCCCGCTCACCCACCGTGTGGCACGGATGACGGGGCGGGACCCCGGCGAGAGCCACCGGACGGCAACGCCGCTTGAGCTCCTCTTCGACCTGACCTTCGTGGTGGCGTTCGGCACCGCCGCCGACCAGCTCGCGCACTACCTTGCCGAGGACCACATCAGGACGAGTCTGCTCGGCTTCAGCTTCGTCGCCTTCGCGATCAGCTGGGCCTGGATCAACTTCTCCTGGTTCGCCTCGGCGTACGACACCGACGACTGGGTGTTCCGCCTGCTGACCCTTCTGCAGATGGTGGGCGTGCTGGTGCTCGCGCTGGGGATCGCCGACGTGTTCGCCTCGATCGACGAGGGCGCGTACGTGGACAACGGCGTGATGGTCGCCGGCTACGTCGTGATGCGGGTGGCGATGGTCGCTCAGTGGACGCGAGCGGCGCGGCAGGACCCGGCGCGGCGGCGCGTGGCGATGACCTACGTGGTGACGATCCTCGTCGCCCAGGCGGGCTGGGTGGCGCTCGCGATCGCGAAGACCTCGGTCGGCACGATGTTCGCGTGGGCGGCGGTCCTCATCCTGATCGAGCTGGGTGGGCCGTTTCTGGCAGAGAGGCGCAAGGGCGGGACGCCCTGGCACCCGCATCACATCGCCGAGCGCTACGGGCTGATGGTGATCATCGCGCTCGGCGAGGCGATCCTGGGCACCATCGCCGCGCTGGGAGCGATCGTGGGTCCGGAGGGGGAGGGGTGGTCGGTCGAGGCGGCCGTGGTGGGCGTCGCCGGAGTGTCGCTCACCTTCGGTATGTGGTGGATCTACTTCGTGATGCCGGGCGGGGAGATCCTCACGCGGCGGCGCGAGCGCTCGTTCGGCTGGGGCTACGGCCACATCCCGCTGTTCGCCTCGGTGGTCGCTGCCGGCGCCGGCCTGCACGTGGCCGCCTACCTGGTGGAGGGCAAGACCGAGCTCGACGTGCTCGACACGCTGCTCACGACGGCGATCCCGGTCGCGATCTACGTCGTCGGCCTGTTCCTCCTCTACGCGTACCTGACCCAGGCCACGGACCCGTTCCACTTCCTGCTCATGGGGATGTCGGCCGCAGTGTTCGGCGCGGCGGTGGCGATGGCCGCGGCCGGCGTGTCGATCGAGTGGTGCCTGCTCGTGCTCTCACTCGTGCCCTGGATCACGGTGGTCGGCTACGAGCTGGTGGGCCACCGCCACAACGCACAGGTGCTGGCGGAGCTGGACGACTACTGACATGGAGGCCGGATGAACTGGACGCTCGAGGTCGTGGTGGTGCCCGTGTCAGACGTGGAGCGCGCCAAGGATTTCTACGCCCGGCAGCTCGGCTTCGCGGTCGACCACGACACGAAGATCAGCGAGGCCCGACATGCCACCTGGCTCGCTGAAGGGGCTCCAGCTCGTGGTGCCAGACATCAGGGCGGCGCGGAACGAGCTGGTGGAGAGCGGGGTGGACGTGAGCGAAGTCCGGGTGGTCGGCGAAAACCCTCGCCCACAGCCGGACCCGCTCGACAACGTCGGCTTCGTTTTCTTCAGCGACCCCGACGGCAACGGGTGGGCGGTGCAGCAGATCTCTGCCCGGGGATGACCTTTCCGCCCGGACGGACGACATCGCTTGACATGTGGATGGGTAAGTGCGAACTTACCGTTCGTGCAGACTTACCGAACGGATGGGTTGACGGCGCTCGGCGACCCCACGCGGCGGGAGATCTTCGAGCGGCTCGCCGGCCGGCCGCGTGCCGTGGGCGAGCTCGCCAGTGAGCTGCCGGTCAGCCGCCCGGCCGTCTCGCAGCACCTGAAGGTGCTTAAGGAGGCTCGGCTGGTCGTCGATCAGCAGGTCGGGACCAGGCGCATCTATCAGGTTGATCCCGACGGGCTCGAAAGGCTGCGCGCGTACCTCGACCACTTCTGGGACCAGGCGCTGGCCGGCTACCGGTCGGCTGTGGAACAGCGAATGAAGGAGAGCTCATGAGCACGCAGGCAGCAGCGACGTCCATCCGGCACTCGATCGTTGTGGACGCGCCGATCGAGATCGCATTCTCCGTCTTCATCGAGGACTTCGACCGCACCAAGCCGCGGGAGCACAACCTGCTCGAGGTCGACATCGCCGAGTCCGTGTTCGAGCCGCGCGCCGGCGGGCACATCTACGACCGCGGCGTCGACGGCAGTGAGTGTCGCTGGGCCCGCGTGCTCGCCTACGAGCCGCCGAACCGAGTCGTGTTCAGCTGGGACATCAGTCCGACCTGGCAGGTCGAGACCGACCACGACAGGACAAGCGAGGTGGAGGTCCGCTTCATCGCCGAGTCGCCCGAGCGCACCCGCGTGGAGCTCGAGCACCGCAACCTCGACCGCCACGGCGACGGTTGGGAAGGCATGCGCGAGGGCGTCGCCGGCGACCAGGGCTGGCCGCTCTACCTCGGCCGATTCGCCGAGAGCGTCCCGGGGTAGGGCGACGGGGGCGCGCGATCGGCACGGCCGACCGTGCGGCGTCTACGTGGGCTCGGCCACCGCCGGGCCGCCGTTCCTGGCTTCGACGGCCTTGATGCTGTTGACGAACGCCGTCTCGAGGCGGCCCTTGCCTACGCTCCCGAGGACGAGCCCGAGGAATCGTCCCTTGAGGTTCTTGCCTTCGCGGACGACGACGTAGTCGATTTCGGTGGTGCCGTCGGGGTTGCGCTTGAAGGTGTAGGTGTGGCCTGAGTTGCCGCCCCAGGTGTTCGAGTCGGTCGTCTTGATGACGACGCGGTTGGGGTCGGACCAGTCGTAGTGCTCGCGCTCCCAGACGCCGCCCGAGCCCTCGGTGACGTCGGCCTCGGTGGTGCCCTGGGAGTGGACCTCGAGGTCCGCGTCGGCGCTGTTGCCGAACAGCTCCGAGCGGCCCGGCCCGAAGTCGGTCAGGCCGGCGACGTACTGCTCCGGCGTCGCGGTCGTCGCCTCGTGGAAGTGGAGGGTTGCCATGGCTGCTCCTTCGTGGAGTCGTGTCTCCGCAGCATCATCCCACCGGCCACCAAAAGCGCCCGTGGGATCACTGGAGCGCCCCCCGGGATTGGGCTTTGAAATCCTGTCGTCCGTGCCAGGCCTGACCGCGCTCCGTCTGATCTTGGGCTTCAGCATCCTCTCGACGGCGCTGCACTACACCCACAACTTCGTCGCGATCGAGGACTACCCGGGCGGCGGGGCGGGGATCCAGGCCGCCATCGTGGTGTCGTGGCCCGCGCTGACTGCGATCGGGCTCTACGGGTATCGGCTCTACACCCAGGGCAGATACCGCGACGCCCACATCTGCCTGCTCCTCTACGCCCCGCTGGGGCTCCTCACGCCCGCCCACTTCCTCTACGGCGAGCCCGACATCCCGCCGGTCTTCTACGTCACGCTGTTCACGGACCCACTGGCCGGGCTGGCGGTGGTGGGCTTCGTGGCATGGTCCGCCGGGCGCGTTGCCGCGATCAACCAGCTCTGACCGCTGCGTCCGGCTGGCCCTTTCATCGCATCTCCAAGTATGGGAGCATCTCGCATCCCTGCTCGCCTGGCCCAGGCATTGACGATGCTGGTGTTGGCATCGCTCGTCGCGATGGCCGTCGGCGCGTGCGGTTCGAGTGACTCGGACGATGGCCAGTCCTCTGGCGAGAGCGCCGCCAAGGGCGATCCGGCGAAGGACAAGCTCGCGCAGATTCAGGCGCGCGGCACGCTCGTCGAATACTTCGAGGACGACTATCCGCCCCAGTCGATCAGCGTGAAGGGCGCGACCCGGCCTGCGGGGACCAAGTGCGCAGACAACCAGCTCACGGCCGCCGAGGTCACGGGCTACGACAACGAGGTCCCGAAGCTCGTCGCGAAGAAGCTCGGCGTCGAGCCCTGTTTCGTCGCGCCGACCTGGACCGAGGTGACCGCCGGGAACTGGGGCGACCGCTGGGACATCGCCTACGGCTCCGGCTCGATCAACGCGGACCGGATGCAGCGGCTCTACATGACCCAGCCCTACTACGCCGTGCCCAACATGTACTTCGTCCGGAAGGACTCGGCGTACCGAAAGCCGGCTGACCTCGACGGCAAGGAGATCGGCGCCTGTGCCGACTGCTCGCACGAGCTCTATCTGAACGGCGAGCTTGAGATTCCGACCGTGGACGTCAAGCTGGACGTCAAGCACCCGAAGGTGGTCACCTTCGAGACCGAGGAGCCAGGGCTGGCCGCAGCCGCGAAGGGGAAGATCGACGCGTTCCTGGCGGCCGATCCCGTCGGTCGCGCGCGCATCAAAGAGGGCGAGCCGCTGAGGGAGATCCCCGACGTGGCCTTCACCTACTACCCCTCGGGATTCGTGGACAAGAGCTCCGGGTTGGACGCCAAGGCCTTCGTGCAGCGGGTGAACGAGATAGTCCAGGGCTTCCAGGCCGACGGCACGCTGAAGCGGCTGTCGATGAAGTGGTTCGGCAAGGACTACGCCTCGGAAGCAGCGAACTACGACATCGACGCGATCGGCCAGACGGTTAAGTGAAGGACCGCGTGCGGTTGCTGCTGGGGCGACGCAGCTTGGTCGCACGGCTGGTCCTCACCTTCCTGGCCCTGTCCGTCCTGATGGTGGGCATCGTGGGCACCGTGTCGTACCTGCGGGCCCGGGACGCGCTCAAGGCGTCGGTGTTCGACCGGCTCGACACGGCCGCCGAGCAGAAGGCCGATTCGCTCGACCGCTGGATCGACGAGCAGCAGCGCAGCGTCGTGTTCGCGGGCGGCCTGCTCGGGGGCTACAAGTCCGGCTCCGTCGAGCTCGGCCGCTACCTCCAAGCGGTGCTGGCGGGCCGCGGAGGCGCGGCCGGCCGCAGGGCGCACGAGCGCGTGGCGGCGGTGCTGAGCTACAGCGTCGACCAGACAGCGGACGCGCAAGAGCTCCTCGTGCTCGATCTCGGCGGCCGGGTGGCGGCCGCGACGGTGCCGGCACACGTGTCCCGCCCGCAGTCGACCGAGGCGTACTTCCGGCGCGGCAGCTCCAAGACCGCGGTGCAGCCGGTTGGAGCGTTTGGCCTGACCGGCGAGCCGACGATCACGATCTCGACGCCTCTGTTCGATCCGGACGGGGCGCGGATCGGGGTGATCGCGGCAAACCTCAACCCGCAGCGGATCGACCGGATCGTGCTCCAGAGCACCGGGCTGGGCGACACCGGCGAGACATACGTCGTCGGACGGGACCATCGCTTCGTGCACGCCAGCCTCAATCGCGGAGCGTTTGCGAAGGGCGTGTCCTCGACCGGCATCGACCGCGGGCTCGACGGCGTGGGTGGCAGGGGGCTCTACGAGAACTACGCGGGAGTGCCCGTAATCGGCGTCTACCGATGGCTCCCGGAGATCGGCGCCACACTGGTCGCGGAGCAGAGCCAGGAGGAGGCCTTCGCTCCCGCGCGCCGGCTCGCGCTGACCATCGGCGCCATCGGCCTCGGCGTCGTCGCACTTCTGGGCTTCGGCATCTACGCGGCGTCGCGCCGCATCGCCCGGCCCATCCTGGCGATCACCGACACGGCGAGCGCGGTCGCGGCCGGCGACCTCACGCGGGAGGCGCCCGTCATGACCGACGACGAGGTCGGGGCTCTCGCAGGCACCTTCAACGACATGACCTCGCAGTTGCGGGAGACACTCGAGGGGCTCGAGCAACGCGTCGAGGAACGCACGGAGGAGCTCCGCAAGCAAAACGTCGAGCTCGAGGCCCTGCACGACACGACGCTCGGCGTGATGCATCGGCTGGACCTGGACGATCTGCTGCACGAGCTGATCGAGCGGGCTGGCGGGCTGCTCGAGACTCCACACGGCTACGTGTACCTGGGGGAGCCCGGTCGCACCGAGATCGAATGCCGGCTCGCGACGGGTTTCTTCCAGCGCGAGCTCGGCAAGCGGATGGTGCCCGGGCAGGGCCTCGCGGGGCGAGTCTGGCAATCCGGGGAGCCGCTGGTCGTCGGCGACTACGACTCCTGGGACGGGCGCGACGAGACGGTCGAGCGCGGCCACCTACGGGCCATGATGGGCGTTCCGCTTTCTTCGGGCGGCCTGACCGTCGGCGCGATCGGCATCGGCCGGGGCATTGACGACGAGCGCGGCTTCGGCGACTCGGACATCGAATTGCTCCAGCGTCTCGCACAGCTCGCGTCAATCGCGCTGGACAACGCTCGCCTGTACGGCGCGGCGCAGGAGGCTCGCGCGGCGGCTGACTCCGCCAACGCCGCGAAGGGCGCGTTCCTGGCCACGATGAGCCACGAGATCCGCACGCCGATGAACGCGATCATCGGCATGAGCGGTCTGCTCAGGGAGACCGGGCTCAGCGACGAGCAGCGCGAGTTCACGGAGATCATCCGCTCGAGCGGCGACGCCCTGCTGGGCATCATCAACGACATCCTCGACTTCTCGAAGATCGAGGCGGGGAAGATGGAGCTCGAGGTGGCGCCCTTCTCGCTGCGCGAGTGCGCGGAGGCGGTGCTGGACCTGCTGGCGCCCCTGGCGGCAGGGAAGGGAATCGACCTCGCCTACCGGTTTGGGCCGGGGGTCCCGGATGGCGTGCGCGGCGACACGACGCGCCTGCGGCAGATCCTGCTGAACCTCTTCAACAATGCCCTCAAGTTCACCGACGCGGGCGAGATCGTGCTCGACGTCGAGCGCGAGGGCGACGACCGCCTGCGGCTGTCGGTCAGCGACACCGGCATCGGGATTCCCCCGGAGCGGGCGGATCGCCTGTTCCGGTCGTTCTCCCAGGTCGACGCCTCGACGACTCGCCGCTACGGCGGCACGGGCCTTGGCCTTGCGATTTCGAAGCGGCTCGCCGAGCTGATGGGCGGCACGATGTGGGTGGAGAGCTCAGGGGTGCCTGGCGAGGGCAGCGTCTTCCGTTTCACGATCGAGGCCGCGCCCGCGCCCGACGGCGACGGCGCGGCGGTGCCCGCCGGGGAGCAGGCCGAGCTGGCGGAAAAGGCGCTCCTGGTCATGCTTCGCCACGAGACATCGCGGCGGCTGGTGGCCGCGCTCGCACGCGACTGGGGGCTCGAGGTGCGCGAGGCGGGCTCGCCGGCCGAGCTGCGCGGGCGCCTGCGCGAGGCGGAGCGGGTCGACGTGGCGGTGGTCGAAGTGGATCTGGCCGGCGAGGCCGGCCTGGACGCGGCGCTGCGCGAGCGCATCGGGCCGCACGCACTGCTGACCGTCTCGACCATGGGCGGCGGCGGCCGCCTCACCACGCCGCTCAAGCCGGCGCGTCTCTATGCCGCGCTGCTCGCGGCTGTGACCGGGAGGGAGGACCGGACGGACACGGCCGACACCCGGCCGGCACTGGATCCGGGGATGGGCGAGCGGTTGCCGATGCGGATCCTGCTCGCCGAGGACAACTCGGTCAACCAGATGCTGGCAGTCCGGCTCCTCCGCGGCCTGGGCTACACGGCGGACGTGGTCGGCACCGGCGTCGAGGCGGTGGATGCCGTCGACGCCGGTCAGTACGACCTCGTCCTGATGGACGTCCACATGCCTGACATGGACGGCCTGGAGGCCACTCGCGAGATCCGCGCCCGGCAGGGCTCCCGCGGCCCGCACATCGTCGCGATGACCGCCAGCGCGATGGCCGAGGACCGCGACGAGTGCCTCGCTGCCGGGATGAACGACTACGTCGGCAAACCGATCCGAGTCGAGGAGCTGATGTCGGCGCTCGAGCGCGCGGCCGCGGCACCTGCCTAACGCGCATTTCCTTAGCATCCTTGCGATGGACCGCCATACGCCCACGGTCGCCGAGCTGGTTCGCCGCGCGGCGGAGACGGCAGACCCTGCCGGGACCGATCCCTCCGTCGCGCGTCTGCAGGTGCAGCTGGAGGACGACGACGAGCCGGTGACCGCCGTGGACAACCTCGAGGAGCGTCTGGCGCTGGCGGCCGAGGGCGCCGACTACGACGCGGATGAGCCCGGTGTCGCCGTCGCGACGGCGGTCGTGCTCTATCTCGCGCACAGGGGCGGGCAGCCCGATTACGACCGGGACCCGGATGAGCTGATTCAGCTGGCAGTCCGGAATCAGTGGCATGGCGACCCGCCGGACTACGTCGCCGACTGGCTGGCGGCCCGTTAGGGCCGCAGCATGGAGGCTCGACCCTCCAAGCGAGCCGCGATTGCCGATCCTGAGGCGCGCGAGTTCCTTCGGAAGGCGGACCCGGTGCTTGCGCGGCTGATCGACGCGCGGCCGGACTTCCGTCCGCGAGCCTGGCTGGACGAGCTTCCTCCGCTCGATGCCTTCGCGACGCTCGTCTTCCAGGTCGCAGGCCAGCAGCTGTCGGTCAGCTCGACCCGGGCGATCATCTCGCATCTGCAGGAGCGATTCGGAGGGAAGATGCCTTCGGCGGCTGAGCTGCTCGCAGCTGATCCGCAGGTGCTGCGCGACAGCGGCTTCTCGGCTCGAAAGGGCGAGACGCTGCGCGCGCTCGCGGAGCGGTTCGTCGACGGACGTCTGAGCGACGAGGCGCTCTCGCGCATGACCGACGACGAGGTCGAGGCGACTCTGACCGAGATTTCCGGAATCGGGCCGTGGACCGCGCGCGGGTTCCTGCTGGTGGCTCTCGACCGGCCGGATGTCTTTCTCTCCGGCGACCTCGCGCTCCGGCGCGCGATCCAGCGAGCGTATGGCTTCGACGACCTTCCGACCGACGACGAGGTGGCTGAGGTCTCAGATCGCTGGCGGCCGTACCGGAGCCTGGCCGTGAGCTACCTGTTCGCGTCCGAGTACGACTAGCGGAAGCGCGCTGCCAGCGCGGGGTAGCGTTGCGCGAGCGTCTCCTGGGACTCGTCGTCCCAGGGCTCGCCGCGGGGGCTGCCCGAGAGGTCCGAGGAATCGGCGGGGAAGTCGTCCCCGCTCGCGGTCTGGTACGCGTCGGGTGCGACGTCGTCGGCGTTCTCCCAGTCGCCCTCCTCGGCGTCCTGGACGACCGGGGCGAGCGAGTCCGGGTTGCGCATGGCCGCGGCGAACGCCCGGGGACCCAGGGAGATCAGGTAGGCGAGGAAGTCGCGGAAGCAGTCGTCCGAGCAGCCGTCGTCGATGACGTAGGCCGCCCCCCAGATGTCCCAGGTGTAGGCCCGCTCGTCCATCTGCCTGCGGATCTGCTGAAACCGGACGATCTGCCGTGGCGGGAGCTTGCTGAGGCGCTCCTCGAGCAGCTCGCTCTGTCGCTCGGTGTCATTGTCGGCGTCGGCACGCGCTCTTTCGATCAGTCCCCAGAACGCCGCCCCGTTCATCGCCGGCGCCACTGCCGCGGCGGGGTCGCTCGCCGCGACGTGCCCGGCGGGCGCCGAGGTTTTGTCCGCCGTGACGTTGGAGCCGCGCGTCCCAAGCAGATATCCGGCGGCGAGCACCAGCGCGGCGATCGCGACCAGGCGGACGTTGACCAGCACCTGCTCGAAGTTACGGGAGCCGACCGCCACGGCAGGAGCGACAACCCATCATGCGATCGCTGACTGCGATCAGGGAAGCGCTGCAGTCGGTTCCTTAGCATCGAGCAGATGGCTATCCAACGGATGGACCACGTGGGCATCGTGGTCGACGACCTCGCGACCGCAACTGAGTTCTTCGTCGAGCTCGGACTCGAGATGCAGGGCCAGGGGTCCGTCGAAGGGCGCTCGGTGGACCGCATCGTGGGGCTCGAGGGCGTACAGGCGGACTTCGCGATGATGCAAACTCCGGACGGCAACGGACGACTCGAGCTGGTGAAGTTCCACTCGCCGGCACCCCAGGGCGACGACCGGCAGGCGCCGGCGAACGCGCCGGGTATCCGCCACGTCACATTCGCCGTCGAGGACATCGACGACGTCGTTGCCCGCCTGCAAGCCCGCGGCGCCGAGCTCGTCGGCGAGCTGGAGCGCTACGAGGACGTCTACCGGCTCTGCTATATCCGCGGCCCGGAGGGAATCATCATCGAGCTGGCGGAGCGGATCGGGTAGGGCGATCACCCCGTCCTGGCGCGGACGGCGTCGCGCCAGACGGTGCTCTGCTCCGGTCTAGCAGCGTCGATCGCGACCCGGGCGGCGTCGAGCGGGAGGTCGGCGCCGTAGACCGGCGTGCCGGGCTGCTGACGCCACGAGTCCGCCAGGGTGCCAGCGTCGAACGCCTCGAACCCGAGCCCGTCCACGAGTTCGATGACCCGCTGCTTGGCCGCGTCGTCGTCGCCGGAGACTGGCGCAGCGATCCGGTCGGCCGCGCCACTGGGGCGGCCGTTCTCCTGCTGGCTGCGAGCGGTGATGGTGTTGAGCGCTTTGATGACGGGCCGCCCAACCTGCTCGGCGGTCCACGCGCTCTCCGGTTCGCCCGCCTCGATGGCGGGGATTTCGGGGTCGCGCATGCCCGGGACGTAGTTGGCCACATCGACCACGACGGCGCCGCGCGGGAGTGGCGAAAGGCTGGGGATCGCGCCGAGTGGGATCGCGAGCATGACGACGTCGGCGTCTGCCGGGAGGTCGGACGCCCGGGTCGCCGTCGCGCCGGTCTCGCGGGCGAGGTCCTCGAGTGCCTCTGGACCGCGGGCGCCCGCGACCACGACGTCATGGCCGAGCCGCGCAAGCCGACGGGTGAGCGTCCCGCCGATCCGACCGGAGCCGATCACCACGATCCTCATCGCGCTCATGCTCGCGCTCGCGCTCGCGCACGTCATCGGCGTGCAGGTGACACTTGTGCGTACTCCGCAGGTGGACCACCGGAGCTCGGACTAGCGCGTGGGTCGTATCGTGCGCCCCGAGTGCCCTCCGCGGACGGCAACCCGTTCGAATCACTCGGCTTCGGCGGCGAGTGGCGCCACTACCAGCGGCTGGCTCTCGATGCCTTCGAGCTCGACCGCTCCCATGGCCGCCGGCGCACGCACGTCGTCGCGCCGCCGGGGTCGGGCAAGACGCTCATGGGCATCGAGATGGTGCGTCGTCTCGGCCGCCGCGCCGTTGTGCTGGCGCCGAACTCGGCGATCCAGGAGGTCTGGTTTCAGGGGGTGGCGCGCTTCTGTCCCGACGGCGCCGCGGCGGAGGCGCTTGCGGGCGCTACGCCGGACGCGCCGCTCGCGTGCCTGACGTACCAGTCGCTGTGCAGGCTTGACGATCCGGGCAACACGCTCGACGGGCTCGCCGAGGCGCGGTGGGTGGCCGAGCGCGCCAAGACGACAGGCGAGACGCCCGAGGCGGTGCGTGCGGAGGCTGCAGAGTGGGCGGGCGCCGCGGCCGAAAGGCGCCGCAGCGAGCTGGCCCGGGTGCGGGCGAACCTCAAGCGCGAGGTCGCGCGCGGGGATCATCCGCTCGACCTGGCCGACCTGCTGTCCGAGCAGGCACTCGGTCGGCTCCGCAGGCTCCGGGAGCTCGGGGTGGGGACGCTGGTGCTGGACGAGTGCCACCACCTTGCCTCGATGTGGGGCTACGTCGTCAGGGCGGCGGCCGAGCAGCTCGGCTCGGTGCACCTGATCGGGCTCACGGCGACGCCGCCGGAAGAGCTGACCACCGACGAGGCGGAGCTGTACGCCGAGCTGCTCGGGCCCGTGGACTTCACCGTCCCCACGCCCGCGGTGGTGAAGGACGGCTATCTCGCGCCGTACCAGGAACTGGCCTGGTTCACGGAGCCGCTCGACTCGGAGGTGGGCTGGCTGCGCGAGCACGACCAGCGGTTCCGCGACCTCGTAACCGAGCTGCACGACGAGAGCGAGCAGGAGTTCCTCGACTTCCCCGGCTGGGTGATCACGCGGATGCGCCACCGGGAAGCGGCCGGCGACCCCGCCCTCGGCGGCGGGGGCGAGCTCTCCTGGGAGCGCTTTGCGAAACGGCGACCGGCGCTCGCCCGCGCCGGGGTGCGCTTCATGGCCTCGGGCGGGCTCGAGCTGCCGAAGGGCGCGCCGCGCGGCGAGGGCTATCGGCGTCCACCCGATCTCGAGGACTGGCTGGTGCTGCTCGAGGACTACGCGCTTCGGTGCCTGCGGGCCGAATCGTCGGCGGAGGCGGCGCGCCGCTACGACGCCGTGGCGGCCGCGCTGCGCGACCTCGGGTTTCAGCTGACGCGCCAGGGAATCCGCCGCGGCGCCTCGGACGTGGACCGGCTGCTGACGGCGTCGGGCGCCAAGCCGATCGCGCTCGCCGAGGTGCTGGCATGTGAGTACGACGTACGCGGCGACGGGCTGCGGGCGCTGGTGCTCACGGACGCCGAGGTGGCGTCGGTGAAGGTGGACGCCGAGCTGTCGACGGCGCTCGACCCGGCGGCGGGCACGGCCCCGCGGGCAGTGCTGGCGCTGGCGAGCGACGTGCGGACGGCGCCGCTCCGGCCGCTGCTCGTATCGGGACGCGGGCTGCGATGCGCGCCGCACGACGCGGAGCACCTCGTCGAGGGCCTCTCGCGGGCCACGCCGACCTCACTCGACGTCTCCGGCTGGGCGGCGTCGGGTGACGAGCGCGACGGCCTCGTCCAGGTGGAGGCGCGCGGGCGCGACTGGAACGCTCGCTCGTGGGTGGCGGTCGCCACCGCGGCATTCGACGCGGGCACGACGCGAGCGCTCGTGGGGACGCGCGGGATGCTCGGCGAGGGCTGGGACGCGCCGTGCGTGAACTGCCTCGTGGATCTGACCGCGACGACGACGGGTGTGTCCGTGCGGCAGATGCGCGGCCGCTCGCTGAGACTCGACCCGGACGTCGCCGACAAGGTCGCATCGAACTGGGACGTCGTCTGCGTGGCGCCGGACCTCACCCGGGGCGCCGCTGACTACGAGCGATTCGTGCGCAAGCACCTGCACCTGCACGCGCCGAGCGAGGACGGCGCGATCGAGGCGGGGCCGTCGCACGTGCATCCCGCGCTCGGCCCGTTCGCGGCGCCGCCTGCGGCCGACTTCGCCGAGATCAACGCGCAGATGCGACAACGGGCGGCTGGGATCGACGCGGCCCGGGAGCGCTGGCGGATCGGCGAGCCGTACGCGGGCGAGGAGCTGCGAACGATCGTCGTGAAGGCGCGCGGGGCCGCGCGCGTGCCCGGAGCGGCGTCTGAGCGCCCACCGGGTGTGCCGGTGGACCAGCGCCTGCAGGGCGGACTCGCCGCGGCAGCGATCGCGGCGGGCGCGGCCGGCGCGGTTGCCGTGGCGCCGCTGATCGCCCCGGTGGGCTTGATCGCCGCGCTGGGCGCGGGCGCCTGGGCGCGGGGCCGGCTACGGCGTGCCCGCGTCCTCCTCACGAAAGCCGCCCCGCTGGACCTGGCGGCAAGCTCACTGCGCGACGCATACGAGTCGCTGGGCGAGCTGTCGCCGGAGGCGGCGCGCTCCCTGACGATCGAGCCGCGCGCATCCGGGTACCTGCGGTGCTCGCTGGAGAGGGCGACCCCGGAGGAGAGCGCCAGGTTCGCGACGGGCCTGGAGGAGCTGCTGGGCCCGGTAGCCGCGCCGCGCTACCTGGTCTCCCGCCTCGTCATGGACGACCGAGGCGATCTCGCCCTGACCGCCCGCGCCATGACGGGCCGCCGCATCGCGACGACCCGTTGGCACGCCGTCCCAGCGGACCTGGGCCGCCTGAAGCCGCGGGCGGAGGCGCTGGCGACTGCATGGCGACGATGGCTGGGTCCGTCCGAGCTCGTGTTCACCCAGCGAAGCGACGCCGGTCGCCGAGCACTCGCCGAGGCGGTCGCCCAGGGCGACGCGTTCGAGCTGATGTTGCGCGACGTGTGGCGGTGAGTGGCGTGTCGTAGGGGGCACACCAGGGAGCGGACCAGGGTGTTCGCGGGCGCGACGTTCGGGCCAGGAGCGCCAACCTCGGCCGATGGGGAGCTTTGACTACGACGTCGTGATCATCGGCTCTGGGTTCGGCGGAAGTGTTGCCGCGCTACGCGCCGCCGAGAAGGGCTACCGGGTCGGTGTGATGGAGGCCGGCAAGCGGTGGCGCGACGAGGACATCCCGAAGAGCCAATGGCATCTGCCGGGTTTCCTGTGGTTCCCGGCGGCGGAGCTGTATGGGATCCAGAGGGTCGAGTACCTGGATGACGTGCTTGTGCTCTCGGGTGCCGGCGTGGGCGGCGGGTCGCATGTGTACGCCAACACGTTGTACGTGCCGCCGAAGCAGTTCTTCGACGCGCCCGAGTGGGCGAGCATCACGGACTGGGCCGACGAGCTGGCGCCGCATCTCGACCAGGCGACGCGGATGCTCGGCGTCGTTCGGTATCCGTACATGCCCACCGACGTGGATCGCGTCATGCACCAGGTCGGGATCGAGATGGGGCGGGGCGAGACCTTCAACAAGACGCCGGTGGGCGTCTATTTCGGCAGCCCGGGCGTCGAGGCGGACGATCCGTACTTCGGCGGGGTCGGGCCGCGACGGACCGGCTGCATCTCGTGCGGCAAGTGCAACATCGGCTGCGGTCACAACGCGAAGAACAAGCTGACGACGAACTACCTCTACCTCGCCGAGAAGGCGGGCGCTGAGGTCCACGAGCTGCAGGAGGTATTCGACCTCGTTCCCCTCGACGGAGGCGGCTTCGAGGTGCATGCGCGTCATCCGGGTTGGGCGCAGCGATCGACCCACCTCCATCACCACACCTACACCGCCCAGCAGGTGATCGTCTCCGCCCACGCGTACGGCTCGGCGAAGCTCCTGCTGCACATGCAGCACGAGGGCCGGCTGACCGGCCTGTCGAGCCAGCTCGGTCAGCGAGCGCGGACGAACTCCGAGCAGCTGCTCGCGATCACGCGGACGCACGGCGAGTGGAAGCGCGATCCGGACAAGATCCAGCTCACGCCGGGGTCGGTGTCGATCACCTCAGGCGTCTGGCCGGATCCGGTGACGAGCATCGAGCCCGTCTACTGGGGCGTCGGGAACGACCTGTTCGCGTTCCTCGTCACCTACCACGAACACGGCGAGCAGAAGCACCCGACCGCGGCCTGGGTCAAGGAGCTCATCGAACACCCGACCGAAGTGGTCAGCTTCGACGACCCTCGCGATTGGGCGGAGCGGACGGTGATCATGCTCTGCTCGCAGACGACCGACACCTCGATCGAGCTGTACTGGCACGACGGCCTGATGCGCAGCCGGCACACCGGCACCCCTCCCGACGTGCACATCCCGATCGTCGAGGAGTTCGTCGACCGGATGGCGGCGAAGATGAACGGCCACGAGGGCGCGCTGCCGTTCGAGACCATCAACCGCACAGCCTCGGCCCTCTTCACCGGCGGCATCCCGATCGGCGACAGCGGCGAGACCGGCGCCGTCGATCCCTACCAGCGGGTCTTCGGCCAGCCGGGCCTTCACGTCATTGACGGAAGCGTGATGCCGGCGAACACGGGGGTGAACCCCTCACTCACGATCACCGCTCTGGCCGAGCGCGCGCTGTCGCTCTGGCCGAACAAGGGAGAGGCGGACACGCGGCCGCCCCTCGGCTCCGGCTACGAGCGCGTCGACCCGGTCATGCCGCACAGCCCGATCGTGCCCGCTGGCGCGCCGGCCGACCTGCGACTCGACGCCGACAAGGCCGACGTCATCCCCGATTACCCCTACTGACCAAGGAGCACTCGATGACTCAGGTCGCTGCTGACGCCTATCGCACGCTCGGGCCGAGCGACGCGCTCCCCAACGACTTCGTCCTTCCCTACTACCTGGACGACCGCAGGCTCCGGATCTCGGTCGCGCGTGTCGACGACCGCCTTTACGCGTTCGACGACCTCTGCACCTGCGCCGACCAGTCGTGCCCGCTGTCCGGAGGCCTCCTCACCGGCACGACGCTCATGTGCCAGTGCCACGGCTCCCGGTTCGACATCACCACGGGGGCCGTGGTCGGCGGTCCGGCGACCGACGCACTCACGGTGTACGACGTGCGAGAGGTCGAAGACGGCATTCAAGTCCGAGCCTGATGGCGAACGCCGCACCCACGCCGAAGGCGGTCGCGATCGTGCTCCTGCCCGCGACGGTGCTGATGCTCGCGTTCGCGTTCTTCTACGTCGGCGCATTCCACGATCCCAAGCCACACCAGGTGCCGGTGGCCGTGGTCGGCCCTCCCGCGGCCGCGGCGCAGCTCAGCAGCCTGCCCGGTGACCCCCTCGATGCGCGCCAGGCGTCGTCCCGCCGCGATGCCCTGTCGCAGATCGACGATCGGGAGGTGTACGGCGCCTACG